>Ga0210395_10000605_pt1 | contig 27420 bp, 37 predicted proteins | sample IncBWH4OmetaG_FD_150861 | JGI IMG/M metagenome (GOLD analysis project Ga0210395, IMG submission 150861) | Forest soil microbial communities from Barre Woods Harvard Forest LTER site, Petersham, Massachusetts, United States - Inc-BW-H-4-O ... | reverse complement strand
AATAAAATAACAGTTTGAACTTTATGTAAAAATGGTGGAGCTGCGCACGGCGAAGTGCGGTCCAGGAAAGAATACGCGAGCCCGTCTACAATCATAGTTTATTATTTTCGTCTAATAAACAAGACTACCTATTTTCTCATAGTTGAGTAATGAATTATCTTAGTTATAAACCATTCACTGACAGTTTATAAAGCGTCTTGTGATTTTACGATTCCCTAATACACAAGCATTATTAGTTCATCGCGTTGCCTAATTTTTAGGCAGCGAGTGCAAGTTCGTCTTCGACGATTGCGTTTTAGAATCATTTTAACGTAGCCATGATTCCAACTACGAATTGCTGGAACTTTTGTCCCTAACCTGTCAAATCTGCTCAGCCCCATAATAAATTGTCAATGAAATAAAATTATAAACGCTTTTTATAAAAAGTCAACTACTTTATTTATCTACAACATCCATAACTACTACTCCTCTAAGAGTTTTAGAAGAAATATGATCAGGTTTCAGACCAACTCGTCCGACTAATTTAGATACTTCAGCAGGAGTCAAATTATCGCGTTCTTTATACTCAAATACTAAAGTTGGACGGTCGTGATTTGCTTCATCTCGGACTAATGTAATCTTGAGCGTTTCTGGCTGTCCTTCTGAGTTGACGACTTCCATCTCTAAACAGCCTGGTTTATGGGCTTCGTGAGGAATAGGCTGTCCAATGCGCTGTAAATGAGGAGAAACCTTCTTCCAGTATTCATCAGCATCAGGATGATTAGAAGGAGGTTTTACTCTATAAAGTTTTGTTCCCACGATTTCATCTTCATCAGATTCATCATAATGAGGCATATCAAAGGTTTTTTCATCAAAAGCAGATTCGTCTATCTTGAAGAGTTCTGGAAGACCTTTTTGGATTCCACCAAGTTCTTTCATTTTTTTATAAGTTTTATTTTCTTCTGCTGGATTCGTAGGTTCAGGATTGACTTTTTCACCTTTTGCAACTCTCGACAATAAAGAGTCTATTCTATCACGATAGGTTGCTGGAAGCGCAGGAACTACTAGCTCTTCTTTTTTAGCATCTATTTCTTTATTTTCTTCTTCGGTTGACATAAACTCTCTTTTATTTTCTTGAGTTTGAAGACGCAATCGTCTGATTTATATTTATATACATTTACGAGCCTTTGGATTGCCTCAGATGCTAATATTCTATCCAATGAGTTGTAATTTTCTCGTAAGTCTTTATTAGAATGACAGTCGTGAATGACTGCATGACATGTTTTACAGATGTATATTCTCGGTTCTTGACGTTCATTGCCACCCACAGATGGTAATAAGTGATGCCAACTCATATTGTCTTTAGAATGTTTACGACCGCATATTGGGCATTCGTAATAATCCTTATTAGGAACCATTACTTTATTTCTTTAGAAATAAACATCTTATTCTTTATTTATCGGTTTCCTGCCTTATAACTTGTGTAAATCTGTATATATTATATTCACATTTTCACAACTTACATTTACTGATTCCTGCTTCGTTGACAAAACTTGCAATGTCGGGGTTTCCAACACAGCAGAGGTTTCATCTCCACAGGCGTTACTTCCCTTGAGGCCCAAGGTACGTAGATTCAAACTAGCATTCACGTCTCTATCTATTTTTAGTCCACATTCTTTACATTCAAAGGTTCGGTCTTTGAGTGTTAGGTCATTGCTGACCCATCCACATGAAGAACACGTCTTAGAAGACGGATAGAATGGTGGTGCAACTATAATATTAGTTAGATATATTTTAGACTTATATCCCATTTGGCGTCCATATTCACCCCATCCTGCATCACCGATGGATTGTGCCAACTTATGATTCTTCATCATATTACTTACTCTCAAATCCTCAATCACTACAGTTTGGTTTTCACGGCAGGTTTGAGTTGTCAACTTATGTAAGAAATCGCGGCGAATGTTTGCTATTGTGGCATGTTTCTTGGCCAATCTCATTCGTGCTTTCTCTCTGTTTTTACTATCCTTTTTACTTCTACTATATTTTCTATTTAGACGTTTCAACTGCTTCAAATGTTTCTTCAAAGGCTTTGGAGCCTGAACTTGTGAACCATCCGAACCAGTCGCAAATGTTGTTAGACCTAAATCAATGCCTAAAACATCATTCGTTATTTCTGTTTTTGGTTTTTTATAAATCTCGTCACCAACATCTACTGATAGAGAAACAAACCATTTATCGGCTGTTTTACTAATAACGGCTGACATTATTTTTCCTTCAAACCGTAATTCTTCAGATAATTGAATGGAACCAAGATTGTATATTTTTATAAAATTATCACTTAGACGTATTTTATCATTGCTCATATAAAACGACTGTTTATTATTTTTCTTCTTGAATACTGGATAATCAGCTACGCCTTTGAAGAACATCTGAAATGCACTATTTAGATTTCTGAAGGCTTGTTGATTGGCATCTTTGGGCGATTCGTATATCCAAGGAAATTGTTCTGATTTTATAGAGTTGAATTTCTTTTTCAGTAAGTTAGCATTTGGTCTAGGCAATGTATGATCGCCTTTATACGCATCATACATTTTCTTCCATTCGTCAAGAGCCCAGTTATAGGTAAATCTGGCACAACCACACGCTTTGGTAAGTTCTATAGCTTGTTCTTTAGTAGGATAGAGACGAATTTTGTGGCCAAGGATCATTTGGTTTCTAGTGCCTTCTTCAAAGACTTTCTATAATTTCTCAAACCATACAATCGTGAACTAAAACAATGAATAATAGTCATCAAATCTTGGACCATTTCTTGTTCTGGGCTTTGTTGCTGAGACGATATAATTTCAATTTCGCAACCATAAGTTTTACACAGATTTTCTATCATCTCAAATCCGAACCTACACAGCCTATCTTTATGACACAAAATGAGTTTAGAAATCTCTCTATTGATTATTTTATATAATATTTTATTGAATTCTTTTCTGTTGAAATTGAGCCCTCCTCCTATTTCTTCAATAAAAGATACATTTACATAATTTTTAGCTAAACAAAAATCTTCTAATATTTTTCTTTGATTTTTTAAGTCTGGTTTTTGATTGGAAGATGAAACTCTACAATAGGCTACTATTTCTTTAGTTGATGATGCTTTTGTGATATTTAGAAAATCTAATAATTGTTGTTCCGTATAGTATCGTCTATTAGTTTTAGTTCTAAACGCTGGCAATTTTCCAGTTTTGTCCCACAACTGAAGACATTTTACAGTTCTACTACATATTTTAGCCGCTTCAGTTATAGTAAGGATTGTTTCCATAATGTATATTTATATCACAAATTCGTATATTTTTCAACTTTCTTTATATCTAGATTATTCTCCACTCTATTTCTAATAAAAATAAAGGATTTGAACTCTTTATAAACAGTCTCAGATTCAGTTTTCTTCCAATTGTTGAGGTCAAAATAAGGGAAATACGTATCACCTTCAGCTTTCGCATGTAAAACATTGATATACATGCGGTCTACAATATCGGTGTCTAAGGCTTCTTTATAAACTTGTTCACCACCAATAATGAAAACTTCAGTTGACATTTCATCAACATAATCAATGGCTTCTGCTAAACTGGATACGACTAATGGGCCTTCTTCGCGGCCTTCATAGATACCATAAAGACCAGGATTTCGTGATAAAACAACATTGAATCTATCAGGAAGAGGTCTTACTTTTTCTGGAAATGAGTCATATGTCTTTCTTCCCATGATAACAGGATGACCTATTGTCTTTTCCTTGAAGAACTTCATATCTTCTTTACAGACCCAAGGAATACGGCCAGCCTTTCCAATGACGCCATTATAACTAGTTGCTGTAATGAGTGAAATAATCATGTGAATATCCTTTATTATGGAAGTGGCAACCCTAATTCTCGGTAAGCGGCATCACGGGCTCTAAATAATTCTTCCATTTGTTTATTAGAACCTCCTCTATCTGGATGGCAGACTAATGCTTGTCTTCTAAAATATAATTTTACCATACGTTCTTCAATTCTCATTCCATATGGTATTTTGAGAACGTCGCGCCATGGTATGTCTTTGGGCTTTTCTGGGATTGGTGGTGGAGGAGCAGTTTGTTGCTTATTATATTTTTCATCACGAGCACGTCGCAATAATTCTTCGTGACGCCATTTATCGTATTCTCGTGCTTTTCTTTCTTCTTCCTCTAATTTCGTTTTCTCTTTATATTTTCGTTCGGCATCTTCCATTGCCTTCTTGAATACAGCAGACGCATCGTGCCAATCTACATCAACATAATCACCTAATGATTGAACAGCATGAGATTCCGCCTTTTTAGGTTGAGGATTTTCATTATGTTCATCATAGCCTTCATGCCCACCATAATTATTAGAAATATGACCGTGTATTTTGATTTCTATTTCATTGACTATATGATTGGCTATTTTCCAACACGTCTTTTCATTGAAATAGGGGTCACCATAGGACAGAGCTTTATTCTTGTCTTTTTCTCGTAACTTTGTCCACCAATCATTTATTTCATGCCATGTGACGGGAATGCCCCGAACATAGAAGATTCTTTCCTGCTCAATCACGCTCACTCAGCGTCAATAGCTTCCAACGTTTCTATTTCATGTGCGAGGGCATGAACAGTCGTTGGAGAAAGATTAGGATGATTCATCAATGTTTCGCACAGATAATGGATTTGAGCTTTATGAAGCTTCACATCCATATCATGCTGTGATGGTTGAACCACAACTGCCACTGGAGCAGAAGGCAATACTTGTACTTTCAATTGATGAAAGACTGATTTATGGTGTGCGTGAACATCATGAAGAGCATAAAGACCTATAAGTCCTGATACAACAAGCATGACTCCGAGAATAATCATATCTTTTTTGATGTTGCTAAAAATATTCATAAGATTTCCTTTATTTGTTATTTTTTATCCAAAGTTGAATGACGGCAATGTAATCTGTTATTTTGTGTTCTGATAGAGAAAATAAAGCTCCAAGCTTACTTCCTTTTATCCATAACTCTATTCTTTTGAGAAGAGTGAATGTTTCTTCTGTATTCCCATTATTATCTAAACGAACACGAGCATCCACATGGACATATGAGCCACCCGGCAGCATAGGCACTAAATCATCATCATGAACCATACGCACGCTTTCAGCAGTAAAAGAAGGACATAAGGCAGCGAATGCTTTGTCTCCAACTTCGGGGCTTCCAAATGTACAGAGATGTGGTTTTGTTGGCATGGGAAGTTGATAGCATGTAAGAGTTGCTAAGGCGCCCCCGAGGCTATGACCAGTTATATAAATGGTATATTCTGGATATAAAGAAAAGTCAAATGACCATAACTGTGGTCTAATTGATTCTAGTCCATCATGAAAACCAGTATGAACTTCAGTAACGTGATTGTTTATATTGAGATTGCAAAACTGAACTTCAGCATCAACTACCAAATCTTTGAGACAATCTGTTCCTTGATATACGATGTAAATGACTTTGGTTACAGCATTTACAGCAATAAATCCATCTATAGACGTACTTTGATTGTGAAGTCGTTTCACAAACTTTAGGTCTGGTTCTAACGTAGAAAAATCAAACGAATCTGGAGACGGTAAATAAGCCACAGATGATAAATTGGCACACGTCAATATTGTTTGCTGGTCCATATCTAAAAATCCTTGATGAGAGCATCATTATAACAGGAAAAATAGAAAAGGCAACAGATTTTAGGAAATACGTACATATTGAGGAATTGTTTGCCCGTTTATTTCTATGTCTTCCATAAACTTCTTCTTAGAACGAGTCCAAGGTCTAGGACTTACTTCTTCGTCCTCACTTCTAGGTATTTGTTTATAAACGACACACATGTCCAAAGTATCTACATCTTCAGCAATAAGTATGATTTCGTATAAGGCTCCATGTTTATAATGTTGATAAACTTGACCTTCTTTTGGCGTTTTTTCCATTTATAAGATAACTCCTACGATAGGTTGTCAAAAACTAATGTACTAATTATTATTTATTAGATTTATTCTCCTTTTTAGTTTATAAAAACTTGATTTATAGATATTCTAAAGCTTTCTCAAAATCGCCATTTGCTATGGTTAGGGCTCGTTTACAATTGTCAACAGAGAAATCTTTCCTTTTATCATCAAAATATCTAACATTCTGACTGCGAAAATCATTTATCATCTGTTGAGTGATTTGGACTTCTTTGGGCTGGCCGCCACTCCTAAAATGATGGGTCCACTTATCATCCAACCTAAAATATTCATCAATTTCTTTATATTTTTCTCTCAACTCACGAAAACGATAGTTATCATTCATATTGAATTTTTTCAATGCCAATGATTTCTTTGGTATCAGGGACTATAGACTCCCGACTTATTCCACTCCAGTAAAACCCTGTTTTACGTTTGTGTAATAATCGTTGTTGAGGGCTCAAAACCTCCAACTCAAAGGATAAGTTAGAGGAAGCGTTCAAATCCGAGTCATGCGTGAAACCACACGAGCCGCACTTGAACTTCTTTCCCTTCCTATTTCCTTTACGAACCCATCCACACGAAGAACATCTCTGACTTGTGTATGTTGGGTCTAGTTTATGAATCTGGACACCAGAATCCATAAATTTCGTATCCAACCCATCAAAGAGTTCTCCGTAATTCCAATGTTGTAATGATTTACTTGTTTTCTTACCTTTTCGCAAATATTGTATGTTTTCTCTATTAACTTGTTTTACTCCAACCAAATTTAACTGATTTATAACCCAATGTAAATAATTCGTTCTATGTTTCTGTTTTCTCTTGAAGCCTTTACTATCTTTAGTCTTTCTACTCAAGTCATTACAAATAGATTTATAGGTGTGCCCATGTGGACATTCACTGATGACTTGTCCGTTTGAACAAGATAATGTTGTAGTTTGTCCTATATCAATGCCGAGAACTACACCATCAGTAATAGGTTCTGGATCTGGAATGTCAAACATAAATGTGATGTTCTTTTTAGATAGATGAATACCTTTCTTGAGAACACCTTTAACTAATAACTTGTTGAAGTGTTTGTGTTTCTTGAATGGGATGTCTAACGTAATTTTATTTCCAAGAGATGATAAATGAATCCATCCGTCAAAACTCGTTTCATTCGTTTCTAAGTGGATTGACACAAATCTACTATCTAATTCTGGTTCTACATTCTGAATATTTGGTTTAGAAACTGAAGTCTCATCATAAATGCGTTGTAACTTGCGAGCCTGTTTGAATTTCTTCTCTTCTACTAACTTACTAATAATAAATAATCGCCTCTTTTGCTTCGCTCTCGTGCCTCGAACTATACCACTGGCCTGCTTCGCAGCGGATTGGATGGCTCTCGCTGAAAGCCATGTTGATGATATTTGTGAAGTCAAATCTTTTGATATTAGTCGTGAAATGTCATCTATTTGCCAAAGTATATCTACAAATTGAGACACTACATTTTTATATTCATCTATAAACTCGTAGAGTTTCATGAGTTTATTAGAATTAGAAAATAAAATAGATGATTTAGAAGATTTAATCATAGAGACTACTATTATATCAATATTTCATTGACTTTCAATATAATTCTATATAATGAGAATAGAAATATTGATACCAATCAGGATTTTTATTGACAGCTTCTGTTCGTTCTTTAAGCCATTTCTCTTCCTCTTCTTTTTCTTTTTCGCTCATATAATCATGTCCATGACTCATATTTTATTTCTCCTTTTTCTTGTTATATGCTTTTATCGTCTGCCAAAAGAAATAAGATGGGTCTTCTTTCTTGAAATCTTTTTCTAATTTAGCATGCTTCGTACAGTATGGATGGTCCCCTGCAAATTGAGTGCAACGGATATAAGTAGCTAATTCTTCACATTCACCTTCGCCACATATTTCTGTACTATGTTTTCTATTATAATTATCAGAGTCTTCTAATATAACTTTTTTAGCAGTCTCTAATATGGCTTTTGTTTCTTCTTTATAAAGGTCTAAGTTGACCTTTAGGAAATCTTCAAGGTCTTTTAGTTTTTGTTTTTTAGTCAGAGAACCAAGATAATATTCTTTGTCACTCATTTTTATTTATCCTTTATAAAATTGTTAAAATCTTCCATCCAAGTTTCATCTCTTATATTGAAAACTGATATTCCCTTTTCTTCTGCTATTCTGCATGCTTGACCAGTTCCGCCTAATATTTTACCAGAATTGTCTCTATTGGCACAACATATAACAAACTCTACTTGTGGGTATTGCTCCCAGCCAACAATTTGATGCCAGTTTCTAGCCATCATTAGACGACCACCATATGTCAAAGATTTCGGACTCGGATGGTATTTTTCTATAGTTGCTTGTCCTTCGTCGCTTTTACCAACTTCAAATTGGTCTATGGATTTATTGACATCATAGACATGTTTATTGAAGCCTTTCCATGGTAACAACAAAACGCACTTTCCTTCGCTTCCCTCTTGAAAAGAAACATCAGAACCTTCGGCGTTTCCAGAATAAACAATAAACCCAGCATCAGCTAATTTTTTAGCAATAACTTTTATTTTATGGCGTTCTTCATCAGTTATTTGACGAGAACCAATTCCAGCGTAGCTTCTCATTTATATCCTAACATTCGCTTCCACCAAGGAACTTTATTTTCTATAAAAACTGGACAAATATCAACATATCCTTGTACTTTGATTTCTTTTTCTTTATGAGGATTTATGAACATGTCAAAATCTATGCCAACACCATGAACTTTTACTGGATAAATGCTTTCGTGGTCCGCTGCTTCATCAGCAGCATAACGAAGTGCTTCCGAAAGTTCTCTCGCATCGTCGGGAGTTAGTGTCCAGGACCCATTTTTATTTATTTTAGAACCTAATAATAATGCCATATAATTCCTTTATTTCGCTCTAACCCAGTTTTTATTTCCCCAATAATGATTTCCTTCATTATTTTTATAAAAACAGAGTTTGCTTACTAAGGCTTCATAGTCTTCTGGCATAGTATTATACTCATCGGTTTTTAGAAATACAGTGGGAAGTTTCTCCCATATTTTCTTTATAAAGGTTGGTCCAGGTTTTTTGGGCCACGTCCGATATTTTTTGATGTAGGCATAGAGATACATATATGCATTTGCTCCCTGAATATATGTAGGAATATCTATATCAAGGTTATATTTGGTTATAAGTTTCACTGTTCTTTTTTCGCAATCCAATTCCATGTTTCGGACTGTCTTGAAATAGCGATCGACTGTTTTTTCTCGCATTTCAATCTCGCCAGAAACCCAATCATCAAATACGGTACAACCATTACCAAGGTCTTTCCATATTTTACATTCTGACTTCCATTGTGTAAAATGACCATATTCATGAACTAATACTGGAAACCACAATTTATTTTTCTTAGCGACACGAATCTCTAAATCATAGATATCATCAAAGAATCCAGAACATTTTACTCCAGCATTCATGACACGCTTATATGGGGTTATATTGAGCCTAAACCCATCAGATTCCACTTCTTCCTTAATCATTTTTATAAATTGATTTTTATTCATGGAAACTCCAGATATAGGCTTATTATAGGATAGACAAACCCAAAAGCAATAGAAAAATGAACTAAATTGGATATAATAATTAGCGGAGAAATAAGAAATGAAAAAAGCTCTAATAACTGGAATAACTGGTCAGTCAGGTAGTTTTTTGACCGAATATTTATTAGAAAAGGGCTATGAAGTTCATGGAATTGTGAGAAGAAGCTCTACTTTCAACACGAGTCGCATAGATCATCTTTATAATAATCCTGAAATAATGGGCAAGACTTTATTTACTCATTATGGAGACCTAACTGATACTAATTCTATCAATACCATAGTAGATAAAATCCAAGCGGATGAACTATATCATTTGGGTGCTATGAGTCACGTAAAAACAAGCTTTGAAATACCACATTATACGTTTCAAGCCAATACAGTTGGAACTCTTAACGTCATAGAAGCAGTTAAAAACCACAGCCCTCATACTAAAATCCTAAATGCCTGCACAAGCGAAATGTTCGGTGGTGTTCCATCAGAAATGCCCAGAGATGGCTATAATGAGTCATCCAAGTTCCATCCAATGAGTCCGTATGGAGTTAGTAAATTATCATCGTATTGGATGGCGGAAAACTATAAAGAAGCGTATGATTTATTTATTAGTCAGGCCCTGACATTCAATCATGAAAGCGGAAGAAGGGGCCCTACATTTGTTACTCGTAAAATAACTCTTTGGTTTGCTCAGTTTATGAAGGCAATAGAAAATAACACTGAAATAAAACCAATTTTCCTTGGTAATTTAGATGCTTTTAGAGACTGGTCACACGCTAAAGATATTATTGGTGCTCAACATACAATACTTCAATTAGATTTTCCAGACAATTTTGTTCTTTCTTCTGGAGAATCACATTCTGTGCGAGAGTTTATAGAGGCATGTTTTCATCTCAAAGGAAAGTTTATAGAATGGTCTGGAAATGGAATAGATGAAATCGGGTTATGTGATGGAAAAGAAGTTATAAAAGTAGATCCTAAATACTTCAGGCCTACTGAGGTTCACGTCCTACTTGGTGATAGTTCTAAAGCTAAAAATATCCTTGGTTGGAAACCAACTTATTCTTTTATGGATTTAGTTGAAGATATGGTCAATTCAGACTTAAAAACTTTGGGCTTGTAATTCTGAAAACTATAATTATAATATAAATCTTATGGAAAAAGATGCAAAGATTCTTATACTTGGTGCTAATGGTATGGTAGGTAAATGCCTTACTCATAGACTAAAAAATGATGGATACACAGACGTATTTACTCCTCAAAGTCTTAACTTAGATTTACGAAATCAACAATACACGCTTGATTACTTTGAGATGATAAAGTCCGACTACACAATCATGGCTGCGGCTAGAGTTGGAGGCATTTTTGCTAATATCAATTCGCCTGCTACCTTTGGATATGATAATTTGATGATGGAACTCAATGTCATTGAAGCTGCTCGGCAATCTGGAGTCAAAAAATTACTTTTTGTAGCAAGTTCATGCGCATATCCTCGTGATTGTCCTCAACCAATGAAAGAGGATTTTTTATTGTGTGGAAAGCCTGAAAGTACAAACGAAATGTATTCTATTGCTAAAATTACAGGAATAAAATTGTGTCAGTCTTATAGAAAACAATATGCTAAAAACTTTATTAGTTGTCTTCCATGTAATTTATATGGTCCTGAAGATAACTTCAATCCAGATACATCACATGTATTATCTGCACTCGTACAAAGATTTCATTATGCTAAAATAGACAATTTACCATTTGTTACGTGTTTTGGAACAGGACAAGCAAAACGAGAGTTTTTATTTGTTGAAGATGTCGTAGATGCTCTGTTATTTTTGATGGATAACTATAACAACGAAGAACATATAAATGTAGGATGTGGAAATGACATATCAATTTACGATTTAGCTTATAAAATAGCTAGTATAGTTGGTTATACAGGCGGCATCCAATTCGACGCCACAAAACCTGATGGAATGCCACGTAAAGTTTTAGATGTCTCAAAGATGACTAATTTAGGTTGGACAGCTAAAAAGACTCTTGATGATGGAATCAAAGACACTTATAAGTGGTTTTTGGAGAATTATACCGATGAATAATAAATTAGATGATTTGGCCCTCAAATATGGAACGGATAAAGTCAATCATGGATATACCAAACATTATTTCAATATGTTTGAGCATCTTTGTCAAAAAGAACTCAATATATTAGAAATAGGAGTTTATAAAGGAGCTTCACTTCGCATGTGGGCGGATTTTTTCCCACATTCACAAATATATGGAATAGATGATGGGTCATCTGGAGACTTATGTAGAATATATGATAATCCAAGAATACATTTCAGAGAAGGACATCAGGCAAATAATCAGTTTTTGACATCATTAGGAAATGAAGTCAAAAAGTTTGATATGATTTTTGATGATGGTTCGCATTACTCATCGGATATCATTCACACATTTCAGTTTATGTTTGGTCCATATCTCACTGATGGTGGATATTATGTCATTGAAGATTTACAATGTTCTTATCCGCCATATACGTCTCTTGGTCTATCGGCACGATTCAACTCAAAAGGCCAAACGGCAGTAGAATATATAAAGAAACTAAATGATAGTATTCATACAAATCCAAATACTCCAATAGAAAGTATATTTGTTTATCCGCAAATGACTTTTATAAAGAAGAAATAAATGTTGAACGTCATCATATTCTCAAAAGACCGTTCGTGCCAACTTGATTTGACTTTATCTACACTGAAAAAATATTTCAAGGAATGGGCTGGTCAGACTTACACAATTATCTATAAATTTAGTAATCAATTTTATAAGCAAGGATATGATTTAGTAAAACAGTATCATCTAGAATCTTGTTTTCGTTGGGTAGTAGAAACTAATTTTTGTCAAAACACCAGAGATGCTTTCAACAATACAACCGAACAGTTTATAAGTTTTTTAGTAGATGATGACGTTTTTATAGACGAGTTTTCTCTTCATGATAGAGAAGTTCAAGATTTTATAAACAATCCGAATATTTTGTGTATTTCTCCACGAATGGCTCCTTATATAAATTATTGTTATACTCAAAATGCTCCACAACCTCAGCCGCAATTCAATTCAGATAGAACATGGGAATGGTCTAAAGGAATGCACGATTGGGGATATCCAATGAGTATTGCCAGTTTTCATATTTTTAGAAAAAATGACTTATCAAAAGCCATGAACACTGTTTATTTTCCTTCTCCAAATCATTTAGAAGGAACCTGTTTAGATGCCAACCGACCCAATAAACCTTTGATGATTTGTTATGAAAATGCTAAAGCAATTTGTAGTACCATAAATCGTGTTCAAACCGTCAATGGAAATAAAAGTGATAATACACATTCTTTGGCAGACCTAAATCTCATTTTTCTAACTGGCAAGAGATTATCTCCAGATGCTAATCATCAATTGAAACTCAATATGGCGCATGGTCCAGTAAAAATAGAATGGAAGTAAAACTTTAGTTTCATATTTATAGTCATTTTACCGTCATTATTTCAAGGACTTGACATCATGTCTATAAATACTTTATGCTATGCGCGGGCAACGAAGGTACTATGCGCCAAGAGGTCGTGTGGCTAAAAACTTTATCATACTATGCCATGGACGTTCTGGTTCAACATTTTTACAAAAAGAACTTCACAGACATTCTACCATTCATTGTTATGGTGAATTGTATCATGAAAAAGGCATGAGATTTCTTATAAGTGAATCGAATAGTTTTTTCACACGAAGACAAAGAGACCCTATTGGTTATATTGATTACATGTATGCCAGAAGAACTAGACATAATATCGTGGGTTCTAAAATACTCTATCCAGAAATATCCAAAGCTGCTTTAGATATTCTCTGTAAAGACCAAACATTCAATGTTATTTTTCTCTATAGAAAGAACATATTAGAAACGGCAGTCTCAATGATTATAACTGGCAAACTTGGTTTGTGGCATATTGATAAAGGACACATTCCACCAACTCCACAGCCATTTGCTATAGATATCAATGAACTCAAAGGTTATATAAACACAATAACGACGTTTATAGAAACAGTAAAAAAATCAACCAATCCTTGTATCTTTCCTGTCGCCTATGAAGACCTTATAAACCTAGAAATGGTAAATAAAATCATAGATTTTATAGGAATAAAAGAATATAAAACATCTTTGACTTCTAATACTGATAAACTGTGTTCTGAGAAGATGTATGAAACAATTCTCAACAGAAAAGAGATTGAAGACCAATTTGGTACAATGTATGGATATTTAGGAAAATCATCCGATATAGAATATTGGAAACAATTTGAGCCAAAATCTCCAGCAACCCCAGAATCTACCAACTAAATATATAATACTTTGTCATGGTCGTTGTGGTTCTACGTTTCTTCAAGAAGAACTTCAGGAAATAGGGCCTCTTAAGGATGAAGTAACATCACTAGGCGAGATTTATAACGAAAATTATATAAAGACCATTATAAGCCTTGATGACCCATATTGGCACGAAAGGCACGAAAAGCCGATAGAGTTTATAAATTATATTTATTCACGAATGGGAAGACAGACCGTAGGCTCTAAAATCTTATATCCTCAAATAAATAAAAACGGATTGGATATTTTACTAAAATCTCATGAATATAAAGTTATATTTTTATATCGTAAAAACATATTACAAGCAGCCATATCTATGATTTTGACACATCAAACTCAAGAATGGCATGTCAAAAAAGAACAGTTTATAAAGATTCCGTCGCCATTTGAAGTTGATTATAATGTTTTAGATAGATATATCGATGACATTACTACTTTTATAACAACTTGTAAAAATGAATTGAAAGATAACTTTTTTGAGGTTGCGTATGAAGACCTTATAAATCTTGAGAAAATAAACCAAATATGTAATTTTCTCGGAGTTTCTTCTAAAGATGTTCTTACCTCAGATACTGGAAAGCAACAATCAAGCTTTACATATTCTTCTATTCTCAACATACATGACATAGAAAATAAATATGCTCCAATGTATGGGACTTTGAACGATTTTCATTCATCTAACATAGAGTTCTGGAAACAATGAAGAAGTTTGCTATTATATGTCATGGTAGAAGTGGTTCTAATTTTTTAGTAACCGAACTAAAAGAACATCCAGATATTGAATGCGGATGGGAGATATATTTACCACAAGAAATAAATAAGCTACATTTGTTTGGAGCAGTTTTAGAAAATCGTCAAGAAAATCCAAAAGAATATATTGATTATGTTTATAAAATTGTAAATGTTCATAATAAACCAATTGTTGGCTCAAAACTCTTACATCCTACAGTACCTCTCAAAACTTTAGAAAAACTTATCACTGAACCAGATATTTCTTTTATATTTTTGTATCGTAAAAATATATTAGAAAGTGTCGTTTCATATTTTATGGCTAAAAAGACAAATCAATGGATTATAGAGGGAGATGCCCAACCTATAAAACCCGAACCATTTATTATTCCACTCAATGAAATAGAATATGGCATTTTAGAACGAATACAGTTTATAAAACATATGAAAAATGTAATGAAAAACCATTTAGAAGTTACCTATGAAGAACTTATAAATGTAGATACTATAAACAGAATATGTTTATTTCTTGGAGTGCCTTTAGTAGATAAGCTCCATAATTGCATCAAAAAGCAGGCAAACGAAAAAACTTATAATTTGATACAAAATAAACTTGAAATAGAAGAAAAATACGGTAAGATATATGGATATTTAGGAAAGTCGTCTCTGGATGATCTGAATCACATAGAATATTGGAAGCAATAAAATATTATCTAATAAAACAACCTCTGCAACAAGGGCAGCTCAGAAGGTTCCATATCAATATAAATACTCTTGAAAACGTATATAAATAAAGTGAACTGTCCCATGATACAATATCCATTAGCAAATTCATCATGGGATGAAAAAGAAATAAACTCTGCTATAGAAGTTATAAAATCTGGCTATTGCTCAATGGGCAAAATAGTCAAACAATTTGAAGAAAAGTTTGCTCATAGATTTGGCTCTAAATATGCTGTTATGAGTAATAGTGGCTCTTCTGCCAACTTATTAGCTATATCTGCATTGATGTATAAAAAGAAAAATCCATTACGGCCCGGAGACGAAGTCATCGTTCCTGCTGTATCCTGGAGTACCACGTTCAGCCCATTACATCAAAATAATCTAAAAATGGTTTTTGTAGATATAAACCTAGAAACCCTCAATATTGATGTAGATTTGATTGAAAAGGCAATAACTAAAAAAACACGCGCTATTTTTGCTGTTCATCTTTTAGGAAATCCGTGTGATATTGATAGATTACAAAAAATATGTAAAAAACATAAACTCATTTTGATAGAAGACACATGTGAATCAATGGGAGCTACATATAAAAATAAACAATGTGGAACGTTTGGCTTATTAGGAACGTTTTCATGCTTTTATTCTCATCACATATCGACAATTGAAGGTGGTGTGACAGTAACAGATAATGAAGAATTATACCAGATTATGCTCTCTTTGAGAGCCCATGGGTGGATTAGAGAGCTTCCACTCAAAAATCATATCTGTAATAAATCTGGAATCCCATTTGAAGACTCGTTCAAATTTGCACTTCCTGGATATAACTTACGACCAAATGAGATCTATGCGGCCATAGGACTCCATCAATTAGATAAATTGCCAGATTTATTAGAACAACGCCGAAAAAACTATGATTATTTTTATAAAAAGTTTGTAGTATCTAAATTACCTATAAAAATACAAAAACATTGTGGTCAATCATCAGTGTTTGGGTTTTCTATGATTTTAGAACCAAATCAACAGCAAATTGTCGCTAAAACTTTATTAGAAAATGGAATTGAATGCAGACCTATTGTAGCTGGAAATATGACAAAAAATCCAGTTATGAAACATATGAAGCATAGAATTTCTGGTAAAATGAAATGTGCTACTCTTGTAGATGGAGCTGGTTTATTTGTTGGTAATAGCCATCTAGATTTGACTCAAGAAATAGATCATCTATTTCAGGTCTTAAAAAGCGTTCTAAAATAAGTTCTAACTAAATCTATAGTAGTTATTATTTGCTCTTGACAGATTAGTATTTTCAGATATAATGTCCAAAAGGACCAAAAATATGAAAAAGAAAATAGAAGTAGAGGTTGAAGATAGGGACTTTATGGATCCTGATATGCACTATTTTATTAGAATACCTTATACCCTGACGCCACCAAAAGGCTTCAAACATAACGAATATATGGGGTTTAGTATAGAGAATGGTATTGATTTTTCTTTAGCAAAGCTACGAAAACAGCTAATAAAACAACTATGCGAGTTCTTTGGAAGAGATGATATTACTGTATCTAAAGACTATTGGTTTGAAAAAGACCCCTCAAATTGAAGAAATAATAAAATCAAATGAAGACCATATTAGTAACTGGTGGGGCGGGTTTCATCGGCTCTCATCTCTGTAAGCGTTTGTTAGATGAAGGCAATTTTGTTATTTGTGTAGATAATTTGTTTAGTAGCACTGGTGATAATATAAAGCCTTTTTTAGACAATCATAATTTCAAGTTTCTTCAATTAGATGTTATAAATCCAATGATTTTTTATAACAAAATTGATGAGATATTTCACCTTGCGTGTCCAGCTTCTCCAATTTGGTATCAAAAAGATCCTGTTTTTACTACTAAGACATGCGTAATTGGAAGTATAAATGCTTTGGAATTAGCACGAAAAAATAACTGTAAGATACTATTAAGCTCTACGTCAGAAATCTATGGGGACCCATTAGTGCATCCCCAAGTTGAATCTTATTGGGGAAATGTCAATCCTATAGGTTTGCGGGCCTGCTATGATGAGTCTCGTAGATGCGCCGAAACTTTGTTTTTTGACTATCATAGACAATATAGTGTAGATATAAAAGTAAATAGATTTTTTAATACTTACGGACCAAATATGGCCAGAGATGATGGAAGAGTAGTAAGTAATTTTATAACACAAGCCATTGAAAATAAAGATATTACGATGTACGGAGATGGTTCTCAAACTCGTTCGTTTCAATATATAGACGACCTAATAAATGGTGTCATTCTTATGATGAAAAGCGAAAATTGCACTGGACCAATTAACCTTGGTAATCCCCACGAATTTACAATGTTAGAATTAGCACAAATGGTCATAAAACTAACAAATAGTACATCTCAAATAGTTTTTAAGCCACTTCCACAAGATGATCCACGGCAAAGAAGACCAGATATCAGTTTGGCTAAAGAAAAATTAGGATGGGAACCAATAATACAATTAGAAGAAGGTCTAAAGAAGACTGTAGAATATTTCAAGAATCTAAATTAGCATAGCCATGGCCAAGAAGCCACATAAGCACGCAGTTCTTCTACAGACATAGCCTTTATTTTCTCAAACTCTTCTTCGTTTTGCTTGAACATCTTATGGTTCATCCAGCTATTTGTTAATCTAGCATGGTCTAAATGAAATAAAGTTCCTTCAACTCTTCCATATCTATAACCAAGTTTTTGGGCTCTATAAACACGTTCTTGGTCCTCTGGCGCCCAAGATATAAGTCCTTGATGGTCCCCTTTTATTTCTAATAATTTTTTCTTTTGCCACCATACAATACCTCCACAGGCAAAATCAACTTTATTAGCAGGAACGCAATGTTGGATAGTAAGCCAATCTATATTCTTTTTAGTTGCTATCTTTTCATGAAGCGTTTTTGGCACAGTATATGTCAATGAAGAAAAACCAGTCATTATATCATATTCATCGTTTCTCAATTTATTTACAGCATCTTGATAAACTGGTAGATGGACTATACAATCAACATCTAAATTGACAAGAAACGGCGTATTAGTCATTTTTACCATTTCATTCAATATGAGTGTTCTATGAAACAATTCATCGTTATTTTTATTGAAATGATATCTACAGTTTGGTATTTGGACTGCCAAATGATTGAACTTTGCTTCTGGACCATCTTCATATATTATAAAATTAGTATCTAAATTGTGAGCCATATATCCTAGAGTTGCCATAAAGTTTCTAATGCGGTCATCGGTATCATAGCGCAATGGAATTGTAAACGTAACATCTCTCAAGTCTAACATTTATCGTACTCCTTGTATCCAAGGCCAGGTAGAAACAAATAATTTGAGCACTCCTACATCCATATTGAGGATTTTTTGGAACTCTGCTTCATTTTTAGCTACCATATGATGTTGTTCTTTTGAGTTTATACCTCTTTGATGATGAAGATGATATATTGGTCCCAGAATACGAGAAATAGTATATCCTAATTTTTTACATCTTATATAAACCTCCAAATCTTCGGCCGAGTAAGAAATCATTCGTTGATTCATGCCTCCAGAACCAATAAATGCCTTTCTCTCAAAAAATACACAACCACCAAACGATTGTCTATCTGGAGTAATTTCTGGTCTTCCAAATCCTTGTTCGCATTTGCTGTGGTCTATTTCTTCAACAGATAAGGAACTTATTATACCCGGAATAATACTTTCTGGAACGTCCAAAAAAGTTCCATCGTAAGGATATATCACAGATGCCTTTCCGCTGCGAAGTTCGTTCATAGTTGCTTCTAATTGTTCTATTTTGAGCAAAACATCTGTATCATACACTGCTATATATGGAGTGTTTGTAAACTTGAAGCCATCATTGATACATAAAGTCTTGAAAAATAAAGGGTCTAGAGATTTCAGAAATTGATATGAAACCCCATCACGAGTTGCCAATTCTTCTGGAACTTTCAATTCATTATCATGTTCTACAATATGAATATTAGTATCTACATGTTTCTGTAGATAGTTCACAACAGTCGTCAAATTGCGCAATCTATCAGGAAAATCTATACGACAAGGAATTATAAGAGTACAATCGGTCATATCTAACATAGGTTACATCCAATCCTTCACTGCTAAAATAGCTTTATATTTTTCTTCATCTATAGGAATATTTATTGTTTCATTATAAAATATTTTATTATAAAGAGCATACCTTTCCTTTGCATAGTTAGAATAAGAAGTTGGCACAAATCCGCTTCCATTGTTATAAAAGTTCATTCCACTTCCTACAGCACTAAAATGACAGATTTTATGTCCAAAGTCCATATGTCTATTTTCTTCAGCAAATAAACCAACGGCTCGTCTTCCCTCAAAATCGCAAGAACCAAAATCTTCTTGCTTCAATATATAAACGGCTCCTCCATTATAAACTATATCAAATTGAACTGGGTCAAAGAAGTCAATAACAGGATGCCCATAAGGATTATAAGTGCCGCGACACATAGGAACTAATACATCATAACTATAATGTTTTATTTTACTTCTATCAAATCCGAAGAAATATGTTTGTGTTATATCCTGAAGATGCCTTACATCATCTCTATTATTAGGATTGTTGATATAATTTCTCATTGGTCCAACTAATGAATGACCATTATTGAATCCGTTGATGATGTCACTCACACATTCTTGTCTAAAAATTACATCACTATCAAAATGAAGCATATACTGTTCGCTTCTCAATTGGATAAGATTTGCCCATAGCATAGCAGTTCCAAGATGGCCTTGCTTGAAGCCTTCTTGTATCTGGAGAGATATATCATGAAACTCTAACAATAAATCATGATTGAGACATGTAAAGTCCTTTTGTGTTCCATAAACATGAACTTTTATTCCAGGATGATGCTTTCTAAACGATTCTAAAGCGATTTTCCCTATTTTTCCACAGTTATAGATTTCTGTCCAAATGAACACATCTTTTGTAGTAATCATTGTTTCGTTCCCATGAGATAATATTGTTCGTCAAATAAATGTTCTATTTTCCATGTGTTCCAGTTTATTTCAGGATGTTTGGTCATAAAATAACTAAAAAAGTCAAAGTTATTGACATCAGAAAACTTGTGTTGATAGGCTATAAGATAATTATCAAATGATTTCACTAAAAACTTTGCTCTAAACTCAACAGTAGTTTCACTAATAGACCACGTTGCTATAAACACATCATAGTGATTTTCAATATCATCTATATGTGACGTACAATAGATACCACCATGTCTCTTGAACTCTTCTAATGTATCACAAACAGGATGCCCAATACTTTTGAGAAAGTATTTTTGTAGTATAACAAACTCTGGCAAATCAAAAATAACATAATTGCCTTTATAGCCAAGATTTCTAATAAACCTACACATGCTTCCATATCCACCTCCAAACTCTAAAATAGACTCACTATGAGTAATATTCTTCTTCATCATATGCTCAAATGAGTAAACATGAAAAGCTGTATGAATAAGATTTTCACTTGAAGAAGGGCAAAATGAGGCTGGTCTAGGAGTTCCCGTAGGAGCTTCCTTGATTGCTTGAGACCAATGCTGATAGTTATTGGCAAGTCGTATTTGATTGAACTCCTTACGGACATAATCGGTTCCATCAACATACATTGTATGTCTTATAACATCCCAATTGAGAAAGTTTTTTATATCACTTTCTATCATGTTTACTAACAATCTTCTACGATTACTTTGCCAAAATGGCTGTTCGCTTCCTGGCATCCATGATGAGATAAGAGCTTGAGCAGCTTCTTTGGCTTCTTGAGCATAATTAGGAATCATTTTATAATTATACCAAGATTTTGTTTGTTTTACACACATAGAAGATTTTTCATGAAACGTGTATAATGGTAGTATAAATATCATTATATAAGGATAATTCTATGATAACTCTCAATGACGAAAAATACTATACTCCAAAAGAAATAGCTAAAAAGTTTGATGTTTCTCCCCAAACTATAGCCATTTGGAGAAAATATAAAGGTCTCAAAGCTTATAAAATGAGTGAACGGAAGTATTTTTATAGTGAAACTGAAGTAGAAAAGTTCGTTAGAGGAGAATAAAGATGATAGAAATAAACGGCGAGAAATACTATACAGCTAAAGAATTAGCAGAGAAGTTTGGCGTGACAATTGATACTATAAGCGACTGGAAAAATACTAATAAACTAAAAGCATATGAAATGAGTGAAAGAAAGTATATATGTAGTGAAACTGAAGTAGAAAGATTTATAAAAGAAGATTATAAACCAAATTCAACTAAAAAACTTACTAATTTTATAGTAGACCAACGTTTATTAGCACTTGGTGGAAAAATAAAACGAATTGGAGATTATAAAGGAAATAAAACTAGTTTATTATTTGAGTGCCAAAATCCAGAATGCATGAATAAATGGCCAAGCACGACAGGATCTGTCCTAAATAAAAAAAGTGGATGCCCAGATTGTGCTCTAAAAAATAAAAAGAAGAAATATACAAATGACACGTTTGATGAACTAATAAAAGATAAATCGCTTATTAGAATAGATGACTATAAAGGCATCGAATTTTCTATAAATTTCAAGTGTAAAAAATGTAGCGGTATAACATTTATTCCTCCAAATCATATGATGTATGATGATTGTAATCACTGTGAACATTGTAACATGTCAAAATTGACAAACGAAGACGTGGATAAACGATTAGAAGGAAGAGATATAGAACGTCTTGAAGATTATACTGATATGCATACAAATATGTGGTGGGGATGTAAAAGACCAGATTGTAAAAAAATTGGATATAAATGGGAAGCAGAACCAATGGGTTTACTAAATGCTCCATTTTATGGCTGTCCAAAATGTGGAGGTCAAGAAGGTTATGCAGATGAAGTTATAGATAGAAAAATAAAAGAACAAAATAGAATACATCCTATAACGAGAATAGGACAAAAATTGCCAGATATTGAAAACGTAGAGTTTAGATGTGATACCTGTCTAAAGCATTGGTTTCCAAGAATACGAGATGTACTAAATAACGAAAGTGGATGCCCCGATTGTGCGATAAAAGCCAGGTCTATGACAAACGAAGAAGTTGATGCAAAATTGATAGAAATGGGAAATGAGATAAAAAGAATAGGAGAATATAAAAATATGGATATGCCAGTTGAATGGTTGTGTCTAAATCCAAGTTGTAATAACACATGGGTAGTAATAGCAGAGGGCGTACTAATCAAAGGTACTGGATGTCCTTTATGCGCCGTAGGAAAATCTGAACGCAAACTCGGAAAACTTATAAAAGAATATGTCAAATATGACTATTATAAGCATCATAAACGATTATATTTCAATGATAGGTATTATTGGCCAGATTATTATTTAGAAATAAATGGTCAAAAGATTATTATAGAGCGACAAGGCGAACAACATTATGAACCGTTACGATGGCGCAAAACTATGTCTCAAAAACAAGCTGAAATAAACTTTTTCCATCAAATTATTAGAGATAACGAAATGAGATGGTATTGTGACGCTAATAATATAAAATTAGTAGAAATACCATATTGGTTAGAAGAAAATGAAATTATAGAGGAATTGAAAGACTTGAATTATTTGTGAACCCAAGACCAACTCTTTATATAAACCTTCAATAATTCTATAGGAAGATGTTTTATTTTATTGAACTCGTTTTCATTTTGTTGTCTAAACTCGTGTTGTTCCGCGCTACTTCCAATCTTAACGTGCTCAAAATGATAGAGTATACCTGGCAAACTTGCTACTTTATATCCTAAACGTTGAACTAAAACAAGTCTAGAAATATCCTCATTACCATACCCATAATAGTTCTCATCCTCTTTAAAGTTTAAAAACTTATCTTTGTTTATAAAGAAACATCCTCCTGGTGGTGGATTTGTATGAGGAGCTTCTGTTTTTCCTTGAAACGTATCTAAGTTCACAGTTCCTTTTATATCTTCTAATAATATTTTAGGAATATTATGGAGCGGTTTATCAAATGGATAACAAAAATCAAGCCTTCCACTTCTTAGAATATCTCTTGCGTTTTTATAACATTCTGGTTTCAATAACACATCTGAATCGTGACTAATAAGAAATGGAGTTTTTGATTGGTCTACCATTTCATTCAAACACCGCGTTTTATGAAATATAGGTAGCATTGAATCTAAAAAAATCAATTGACAGTTTTTAGACCATTCTGGCTTCCAAATCTCCTTCATATGAGATTTACTATCTTGCTCACAAATAATCACGTTCGTAGTAAAATGTTCTTGAATATAATCAAGAACTAAAGTGATATTTCTCTTCCTATCGTCAGATTCTACCCGAATAGGTATATTGAATGTACAGTCACTTAGGTCTATTTTGGTGGCCATTGAAGTGTTCCCAGATGAAGTGCTGATAATTCAAGTCGGTCAGCAGTTTATCTCTCATGTCTGGTAATTTATATAAAGAAGCCCCAGAATGATAGACATTCTTTATTATATCCATAATTCCCCCAATATCATATGGCAGTTGGATGTGAGAATTATGTCCAAATATATCACTAATATGAGATGCTCCTAAATAAAGAGGAATCGTATTGACTAAAATAGGGTCATAGAACTTCTCAGTAATCCACCATGGATAAAAGGCATTTTCTATGGCTATAGTAAATCTATAAGGAGCAAACATAATTGGTTTATTTTCTGTTTCTCCTTTTACTCGTGGGTCTTTATAAACCATATTCGTGCCACGCCCCCAAATATGAATATCCATATCACTGGCTAATATATGTCTAATAAGTTGATGCCTCAAAGCGTGTCCTGGTAATTGTGTTTTGAGAGACGCCACAAGGCTCATTTGATGGATTTTTGGCATCATACTTGGAGCAATTGATTCACCTACAGGTATGCCAGGAGGTAAATAGCACATATATTCTTTCATACAATCAAGTTGAGGAACCTTTGTTTTGTCATGGACAATACACGTTCCTACGTGATAGCCAATAAAATCCCAATTGATGTGTAAGAGTTCAAATGGTTCGTGTAAAAAAGCAATAACATTTTCTTTTGGAATACGTTTTATATTAGGCGTAGTTGGGGTATCACCATTATAATAAAGAATTACATGAGTATAAGAATCATCATCTACTATTTTTATATTTTTATACTCAAAAGAACCACCTGACCACGATCTAAAAGCATTTTTGTGGTCTGTGGAGCTTCCATAGCCAAAGATTCTTACTTTGATGTCATTCATGGTTTCATGCCTTCAAATGAGTCAATATATTCTAAATATTGTGTCATAATTCTTTGCGCTTTCCAGGTATCAAAATCTGCCTTCATTTGTATGCGAGCCACTTGTTGTGTCGAAACTTCCCATAATTCATCAACTAAAGGGATATAACCCATTTTACTAATAATATTGGGAAAATAAAACTCAAAGAAATAACGATTATAACCAAGAGCATCATACGTCGTTGTAAAAAATGTAGGATTACACCCATCTATAAATTGCTTTATAAGACTTCCTCGCATAGCATAATTTGTAAGGACATACGTCAATGGAAGTGCTTGACAAGGAAATGGAAAATATTCCTCAATTTTATTGAGGCTGAGGTGCTCATAATTGAGTCTACCGACAGCAGTCCAGCCTCCTATGCGAGGATTTGAGTGAATGAGCCTAGAGGCTCTCTGTCTATTTTTATGAAAACTAACAACCATATGTTCAACGCCTTCTTTATGGTTTTTTTCAGGATGTGTTATAGACTTTGTATGACTAAAAAATACAGTATTATAATTTTTATTAGTAAACTTATAAAGCGATAGAGCAGCCTGAAATCCTGACATGTCACTAGAGGAGGACATTGAAGGAGCAACACATTTATACTCTATTTTGAGTCCTTTTCGTTTATAAGCTTCAATCATATCTAAAAAGGCTGGGCTTGTTTGGACGTTAAGACCACAAAAAATATCACAATCTAAAAAATATTCGTACAAATACTGTAAATATTGTTCTCCACGATGAAGGAGATGTTGGGGAACCCAAGCAGAGAAAATTACAGCATCAGTCATCTTTTTTCCAATAGAGTTTGAGAGCCATCATAGAACATCGTTCTTGAAATTGAGCACCAGTATCATCCTTTCCAGCATCAACAAGCTCTTTTATTATATCATCTCGTGTGTTTTCTTTAAGAATACGCCTGGCTATAATCTCACGGCCTTTTGCGTCTGGATTTTTTAGATGAAGCACTCTGTCTATGCGGCCAGGTCTTGTGCTCATTGTAGAATTAGAGGCTACTGGAATACCTAAAGCTGGATCTATATGTTCCAGATTATTAGTTGTAATAATAAGAAGTATGCCATTTGAGTTTTCTATTCCAGAAATTGTATTCAATAGATGGTCAAAGTTCAGTTGATCGGCACATTCACTTCCGACGCGACTTCTTCCATGGAATACATTATCAATATCTTCAATGAGAACAATAGCAGGAGTAGATGATGCAGCAGCAGTCCAAAAAGTACTAAACTCTTGGTTTGTCATCGTTGAAATATCAAATCTAAAAATAGGAACACCTAACGATTTGCCTATTCCGGCGACTAAACTTGATTTGCCGGTGCCTGGTTCGCCATAAAATAAATACCCACGACGCCATGGAATATGGCGTTCTTCAAACCAAGAAGCAGACTTTGCCCACCTATGTGCTTCATCAACTGCTGATTGAGATTGTTCATCAAGGACGATACGCTCTAATGCTTTACTACCTTCTCTCGCTTCACCAATATCTCCTGTTTTGTAATCTAACATACGATAGGCATGACATTCTAAAGAAGATGATATATTATTCCAACTAAAAGAAGTATCATCACTCTTTTTATCTTTTGACATCATTGCCTGTAATAAACTATCATCAATAGATTTTACTTTTCCTTGACACAGTTTTATACTAAATCTATCTCCATTGTTGAGCGTTGAAATATCATTTATTTTCTTGAAGGCACGACGTAATAAATCATCAGCTCTAAACGACCATCTAAAAAAGAAAATGCTTGATGTTCCACCAAAAAATTGTCTAACAATAATTGGTTTCCAACCATCAAAGAATAAGCGATATTTTTCGTCTAAATATTCATAGGCCACTGGAACTACTTTTTTATCTTTTTGAGAAAATAGATTTTTACCAGAATAGGAATAAAACGATGAATATGATGAAGAAAACTCGCTCCAAATAAGTGCCTGTATGCCTTCGTTTGCCTTTCCATTGACTTTGAGTTGGATTATAAAAAAACCACTTATTTGTGTGAGAACGCTTTTAACGTAGCCCCATATACCAGCAAGAAGACCAACTCCTCCACCAAAAATAAGCATTTTTGTCATATCTTGCATCTGAATATCTCCTTTGAATGAGATATTTTACAGGCAGTTTATAAAGAAGCAAGTTATTTTGGAACCCAAGGCCACGTAGCAATATAAGCACGGAGTTGGTCTGGTGTCATACGTGAAATTTTATGATACTCAGCTTCATTTGCTTTATATGCTGGATGGTCAGAATTAGCAGAATTCAAACTAGGTCTATGGTACATATGGAAAAGACAACCATCAATTCGTCCAATTCGCAAACCTAATTTTTGAGCTACTATGAGTCTAATATTATCCTCAAAGCCCCATGAGATACATTTTTCTGACTCTAAAAAAGTCATGAACTTACTTTTATTGACACATACACATCCACCTAACGAGTTTGGATGAATAAGATTACCTTGATATTCTTGAATGTTATCTACTGATAAGGTAGCTAAAACTAATTCAAGCGTAGCACCAAGTATATCAATAAAACGACCATTATAAGGAAAAACAAAATCCAATTGGTTATTTCGTAATGCGTTTATAGCTGATACATACTGGACAGGCTTCAAGAGTACATCTGTGTCATGATTGACTATGTATGGAGTAGTA
>Ga0210395_10000604_pt1 | contig 27434 bp, 16 predicted proteins | sample IncBWH4OmetaG_FD_150861 | JGI IMG/M metagenome (GOLD analysis project Ga0210395, IMG submission 150861) | Forest soil microbial communities from Barre Woods Harvard Forest LTER site, Petersham, Massachusetts, United States - Inc-BW-H-4-O ... | reverse complement strand
CGTCAAAGCGCCGGGAATGGGAACTCCAACGGGAACGGTCACGTTCATGGACGGCGCCACGGAACTGGGCAGCGGGACGGTCAACAGCAGCAAGAAGGCGACGTTCGCAACCGCATCGCTGGCGGCGGGAATACATTCGATCACCGCAGTGTACGGCGGAGATTCGAACTTCAACGGGGGCACGTCCGCCGCGTTGTCGCAGAAGGTGAACCCATAAGCAGTCCGTCCCGCGCTTCGGGGGAGGCGTGGGATGGACCTTATAGAAAAACTTCTGCGGGCTGGCGCCATCGTTGTTGCTAATGACAACGGTGGCGCTTTTCTCTTAAGTCTCAAAAGGCAGTGCAAATCTCTGTCCCGATCCGCTGTGTTCTTAATCTTTAATCTTTACGCTTCGCCATCTATCGTCTGCCACCTTTAACCCTGTTCCACTTTCCCGACTGGAGGGTGAGATAGAATCTGCATTTTAGTCTTGATCATCGATCGCAATCATTGGATTGCGGGGAGAGCAAACGCGAATGTCCCGAAACTGCGGAGTTATGGCTTTGGTGGTTGCAGGACTCACGCTTTCTTTTACGCAAGCCCAGAGTCGAGGCGCGGATTCGGAAGCCCACCCCTGGTGGAAGCACGCCGTGTTCTATGAAATTTATCCGCGCAGTTTCGCCGACAGTAATGGCGACGGCATCGGCGATCTGAATGGCATCGCCTCGAAACTCGACTACCTCAAGGATCTGGGCGTGGATGCCATTTGGATTTCGCCCTGCTATCCGTCGCCCCAACTCGATTTCGGCTACGACGTTTCAGACTACGAAAACATCGATCCCATGTACGGAAACCTGAAAGACTTCGCGCATCTGGCGAAGGAAGCGAAGAAGCACGACATCCGCATCATCATGGATTTTGTTCTGAACCACTCTTCTTCGCAGCACAAGTGGTTCCTCGACTCCGCGTCATCGCGCACTTCGGCGCATCGCGAGTGGTACATCTGGCGTGATGGAAAAGCGCCCGGCGTTCCGCCGAACAATTGGATCTCCGACTTCGGCGGGTCGACTTGGGAGTTCAATCCTAAGACCGGGCAGTATTACTACCATTTTTTCGAGGTAGGTCAGCCGGATCTCAACTGGCGCAATCCGGCCGTCGAAAAGGCCATGTTCGACGTCACCCGCTTCTGGTACAAGCACGGAGTTTCTGGGTTTCGGCTCGATGCGGTGGACCTGCTGTTCGAGGATCCGAATCTTCCCGACAATCCCGTCTTACCTGGCACGACTGATCTGGGCGACCAGAAGATGGAGAATAAGTACAACGATAAGTTGCCCGAAAATCACATCGAACTCAAGAAGTTGCGGAAGGTTGCAGACCAGCATGATGCGGTCTTGATCGGCGAGACCTACACGTCGAATCGCGATGAGTTGAAAGAATACTACGGCGATCATAACGACGAAATTCAATTGCCTATGGATTTCATGTTCTGCACGGTGAACAAACTCTCGGCGAGCGAGTTCCGGGCGCAGATCGCCAACGCCGAGTCTACCGGCGGTTGGCCCGTCTACGTGATCAGCAATCACGATATGCCGCGATCCTATGTGCGCTACGGCGACGGGCAGCACAACGATCAAATCGCCAAGCTCATGGCTGGAATGTATCTCACACTGCGCGGTACGCCCATCATGTATTACGGCGAAGAACTGGGGATGGAGAACAATGATCCGGTTCGCAAGGAGGATGTGAAAGACCCGCTGGGAATAACCGGATGGCCGAAGGAAAAGGGGCGTGATGGCGAACGCACTCCCATGCAGTGGAATGATTCGCCCAATGCCGGATTTACCGAAGCCACGCCGTGGTTGCCGGTTCCGGCGAGTTACAAAACTCATAATGTTGCGAGTGAACTGGCTGATCCCAACTCGGTTCTGCAGTTTTACAAGCGACTGCTTGGGTTGCGGCATCAGGAGCGTGCGCTGCTGGACGGCGACTATGTAGCGTTGAATCAGGACAATCCGAACATCTTGTCTTACCTTCGCCGTTATAAGAATGAGGCAGTGCTGGTGGTTCTCAACATGTCGGCAGCGACGCAGCAGATCAGCTTCAATCTCTCCGATCAGGGCTTTCCATCCGCTAAGGCCGCAACCATGCTTACGACTTTGGATGCAGCCCCCGGCGGCCCGTTAGGCCAAGTTGTCTTGGACCCATTCGCGGTGTACATCGCTCGAATCTCGCAATGAAGGGGACTGCGCCGGGAATAGTCGCCTGCTAAGACTATTTTCGGGGGCTTTCGGGCCATCGGCGCGGAAATCCTGGTCTCACTTGGTAGTAGAATAGCTGCCCATCTCATGATGTGCATCCTGTGATGTGCAGGACTGGTTGCGATCTGACGGGTATTTTCGAATGTGGAGGCGACGGTGGCACTTGCGATCAATAATCTTTCCAAGACTTACCCCAACGGAGTAAAGGCGCTGAAAAACCTTTCACTCTCGATTGGCAACAGCATGTTCGGCCTGGTCGGGCCGAACGGCGCGGGGAAGAGTTCGCTGATGCGCACGATTGCCACGCTGCAAGATCCCGACTCGGGCACGATCAGCCTCGACGGCATCGACGTCCTGCGGCAAAAGGACCAAGTCCGCCGCATTCTCGGCTATCTGCCGCAGGAGTTCGGAGTCTATCCGAAGATTTCCGCGCTGGATATGCTCCATCACATCGCGGTCATGAAAGGCATGACGTCATCGGCCGAGCGCAAGGAGACAGTCGATGCGCTGCTGCAGCAGACCAATCTGTGGGATGTTCGAAAAAAAGCTCTCGCGACTTTTTCCGGCGGCATGAAGCAGAGGTTCGGGATTGCCCAGGCCCTGCTTGGTAACCCGCGACTCATTATTGTTGACGAGCCAACTGCGGGCCTCGACCCCGCCGAGCGCAATCGCTTTCTGAACCTGCTCTCTTCCCTGGGCAGCGATCGAACGGTCATTCTCTCCACTCACATTGTGGACGACGTTCGACAGCTCTGCCCGCGCATGGCGATCATCGCCTCGGGTGAGCTGCTGCTGGAAGGCTCTCCCAACGACACTCTGGCCGCTCTGAACGGCAAGATCTGGTCGAAGGTCGTTGCTACTGACGGCGAGGTGCGAGCGATCGAGGCTCAGCTGCACGTGATCTCCACACACCTGGTCGGCGGCCAGCACGAGATTCGGGTGTACGCCGACACTTCACCGGGCGACGGTTTCCACGCGGTCGAATCCGATCTGGAAGATGTTTATTTCCTCAACCTGTCGCAGCAGTCCAAGCGCCAGCTTCCGAACTAACCCTTGGGCGACGAGCGTATGGCCACTGGAGGAATCTGATATGGCGCTGTTTTGGGAGTTCTTCACTTTCGAGCTGAAGTTCCGCTTCAAGAGCCTTTCGACGTACATGTATTTCCTGCTGTGGCTCATGTTTTCGTTTTTCTGCGTGGCCTCGGAAAGCTTTGGCCCGATCGGCAGCGGCAATGGCAAGGTCGTGCTGAATTCCGCGTACGCCAATACTCTCGACGATCTTTTTGCCGGACTCTTCGGCGTGATCGTGATTGCTGCAATCTTCGGAACTTCGATCCTCCGCGATTTCCAGCGCGACACCTACCAGATTCTTTTCACCCAGCCCATTTCGAAGTTCGCGTACCTCGGTGGACGCTGGTTCGGTTCCTTCGTCACCACCGTCTTCGCTTTCTCGGGCATGATGTTCGGCACTTTTCTCGGCACCTTCGCGCCCTGGGCCGACCACACCCGGATCGTTCCCAACCATTTCTGGGCTTACGTGCAGCCGTTCTGTTCCACTCTTGTCGTGCAGATCTTCTTCATCGGCTCCGCCTTCTTCGCGGTTTCTGCCCTCACTCGAAAAATATTCGTCGTCTATTTGCAGGGCGTCGCTCTGTTCATGATTTATGTGATTGGCCTTACCGTCTTCTCCGCTACCCGCTCCCTCGAACGCTTCTGGTCCGGCATTTTCGATCCCATCGGATTCATTTTGTTTAACGACATCACGCGCTATTGGACGGTCATCGAAGAGAACACGCTGTTCGTTACCTGGTCGCCTTCTCTCGCCAATGGCGTCTTCCTTTACAACCGTCTTCTGTGGTGTGGCGTGGGAGTTCTATCGTTGGTTTCAGTCTGGGTACTGTTTCCCATGTCGGTAGAAGCGCTCACCGCCCGTTCGCAAGGCCGCCGCGCCGCCAAAGCCAAAGAGCAGGAACTCGCGGAGGCCGCGCCGGTGCGTTCCGGTGTTACCGCGCGCCTCACCCACATCCAACAAGCTTTCACCGCGGGGACGATCTTTGCCCAATATCTTTCGCTCTCACGCCTGCGGCTGCGCAACATTCTGCGCGACGTGGTTTTCTGGGCGCTGGTTGCGCTTCTGGTCGCCTTCGGCATCAACAACGGATATTTCGCCGGCCGCATCGCTGAGCGAAACGTATGGCCCGTTACCTACCTCATGGTCCAAGCGGTCGAGGGCAGCGCCATCCTCTTCCTCCTGATCGTCGCCGGCCTTTACGCTGCCGAGCTGTTGTGGAGCGAGCGCGACACTCATTTCGACGGCATTCACGATGCGCTTCCCATGCGCGAGTCCACCGACTGGCTCTCTCGCCTCACCGCCGTCGTCGTCGTCGAGCTAATACTCCTCGGTTTCGCCATGCTCGTGGGCATTTTCATGCAGACCATCGCTGGCTATCACCACTACGAGTTGCTGCAATATTTCAAAGAACTCTATGTGGTGACTTTCCCGCAGGTCCTGACCTTTATTCTTCTAGCATTTTTCGTCCAAACGGTGGTGTCGAATAAGTTTGTGGGCCACGGCATTGTGATCGGCTTCTTCGTGTTGCTGCAAATCCTTCCGCCCTTTGGCTGGGAGAACACGCTGTATCTCTTCGGCCAAGTCCCCACCTACACCTATTCCGACATGAACGGTTACGGCCACTTCGTCCCATCTATGTTCTGGTCGATTACATATTGGCTCTCAATCGCGACCGTGCTCGGAGTCATCTCGATCGCTTTCGCGCGTCGCGGAGCCGAAGACTCGCTGCGCGCCCGCGCCCGTCTGGCCTTGCAGCGTGCGCCCCGCCTGGTTCCGGCGACGGTATTTTTCGCTCTCATCGCCGTCGGCTCCGGCTCCTGGTATTTCTACAATGCGCACGTCCTCAACGAATATCTCGACGCCAAGGCGCGCCGCGATATTCAGGCGGACTACGAACGCCAATTCAAGAAGTGCGAAAACCTGCTTCAGCCCAAGGTTACGGCGGTCGATGCCACCATCAATATTTATCCTGAGCGCCGCTCGTTTGACGGCAACGTCCGCATCACTCTCGAGAACAAGACCAGCCAGCCGATCCCCCAAATCCACATTACCGATCTGAGGCAATCGGTCACCAATCTCAAGTTCGACCGCCCATTCCATCTGGTTAGCTCTTCGCCGCGCGACATGTACTCGATTTACAACCTTGACCAGCCATTGGCGGCCGGGGAAACCATTACGCTGACCTGCAACGTTGGCCACCTGACCCGAGGATTCCGCGACGGCAATGAGCCGGCTGAATTCGCCTACAACGGCACCTTCTTTGATTCCGACTACATCCCCCACATCGGCTACACGACCGGAGTCGAGCTCGACGACCCGCGCCGCCGCCGCGAAGAACACCTGCCAGCTCTCGAAGAAATGGCCCCGCGCGGTGACCCCGCTCAATCCGTGAACAACGTCTTCTTCCGGGGAGAGTCCGATTGGATCACTTACCACACAGTGGTCAGCACGTCATCCGATCAGATCGCCATCGCTCCCGGATATCTGCAGCGCCAGTGGCAGGTCGACGGCCGCAACTTTTTTGAATACAGCATGGGATCGACCCACATTCTCGACTTTTTCGCTTACCTCTCTGGCCGCTACCAGACTCGCAAGGAGATTTATCACGGCCCCAGCGGAGACATCTCGCTTGAGTTGTATTACGATCCCGCGCACAACTACGATCTCGACGATATGCTGGCCAGCTCGCGTGCGGGGCTCGACTACTATCAGCGCATTTACAGTCCCTACCAGTTCACGCAGTTCCGCATTCTCGAGTTTCCCCGCTACCGCACGTTCGCACAGTCCTTCCCTAATACTGTTCCGTATTCCGAGGCGATCGGCTTCATCGGCCGAATTAAGAAACCCACCGACATCGACTTCACTTACTTCGTCACCGCGCACGAACTCGGCCACCAATGGTGGGCGCATCAACTCGTCGGCGCGGATGTGGAAGGTTCCAACATGATGTCGGAAAGTTTGGCCGAGTATTCCGCGTTGCAGGTGATGGCGCACAAGTACGGGCCCGACCTGATGCATCGCTACCTGCGGCATGAACTGGATGCCTACCTGCGCGGCCGAGCGGGAGAAATTCGCCACGAGCCGCGATTGGCACTCGTGCAGCGCGAACAATACGTCTGGTACCAGAAGGGCGGTCAAATTCTGTACACCCTGGCCGACTACATTGGGGAAGACAAGCTCAATGTGGCGCTGCACAACTTCCTGATGCAATACCGCTACACCAATGCCAGCAATCAAGTCGACGCCAACAACGCGGTTCGCACAGCCAACACTTTCGACAATCCCTACCCTGACACCCGCATGCTGGTCGACGCCATCCGCGCGCAAACTCCGCCGGAGCTGCAGTATCTGGTGGATGACGGCTTCAATCGAATTGTTCTCTACGACAACAAGGCCATTTCTGCCACTTCGCAGAAGACCGGCGACGGCAAGTACAAGGTCACCCTCGAGGTTGAGGCTCGCAAGGTGCAGGCGAATGGCGACGGAGCGGAAACTCCGATGGCCCTCGCCGACTACATTGAGATCGGCGTCTTCAGCGGCAAGAAAGACGAAGAAAAGCCGCTCTACCTCAAGAAGGAAAAACTTACCGACGAACACAAAACCTTCGTGATCACCGTCGATCAGGAGCCAACTTTGGCCGGCATTGATCCCTACAACAAGCTCATCGACAGGAATGCGGACGACAACATGATCGACGTCACGAAGCAATGAAGTATCTAACCGGGCTGGGGCGATTCATCGTAAGTGCTTAGTCGTGCGTTCGCCTTCGGCATTGTTATCGGAACATCGAGTCGCATCGATCCGGTATAAAATCTGGCGTATGAGAGTACAGGTCCGCGCCCAGCGGATGGGCTGTGTTTTTCTGGTGCGGTTACTGATTTCGTTTTCCCTCGCTGCCCAGACCGGAGCGTCACCCGCTCCGTCCCCGACAGAAGCAGAAACACAGCTACATGCGAATCTCGAACGTGGTGTGGATGCAATGCATAAAGGCGATTGGCCCGCTGCCGTTGAGTTTTTCCGGCAGGCGTTGCGCATTGATCCGCATTCTCTTGTTGCACTGAATAATCTGGGCATCGTGCTGTCGCGGGAAGGGAAACCGGCAGAGGCGATTCCTCTCTACGAAGAGGCGTTGAAAGTTCGTCCCGGAGATCCGGCAACGCAACGCAATCTTGCTATCGCTTACTTCAAGGCCGAGCACTACCGGTCGGCGTGGAACTTGCTTCAGCCGATGGCTGTGACTTATCCCAACGACTTTCAGATCCTCGATTTAGCCGGCTTTTCTCTTTTCGCTCTGGACCGTTATCCGGAGGCCGCGAAATATCTGGAGCGCGCCAGCCAGGCGCAGCCAACAGATCTCGAGACGCTCGACATGCTGGGCAAGGCCTATCTGCGGATGAAGGATTACAAGGCGCTGACGAATGTATTCGCCCGCATCATGCAGGTGAATCCAAACTCGGCGCCGGCTCACATCATGATGGCGACGGCCTACGATGAGATGGGGAACCGACCCGAAGCGATCAAGGAATATCAAGCCGCCGCGGCAGCCGATCCGAATTTTACGGGCGTGCATTCGGGACTGGGCTTCGAATATTGGCGACAGGGCGACAACGAACTTGCGGAGAAGGAATTCCGTGCCGAGTTGCAGCGGTTCCCGAGCGATCCGGTTTCGAACTGCATTCTCGGCCAGATCCTTCTGGCTCAGTCAAAGCCCGAGGAGGCCGAGACTCATCTTCGGACGGCGATAGCGGCGAATCCTCGTTACACGGAGGCGCTCTTCTTCTTGGGGAAGACGGAACTGGCGCTAGAGCATCCCCAGGCGGCGGCGGAAGCGCTGCGTAAGGCCATTCAGATCGATCCCAACTACTACCAGGCACATTACGTTCTAGGAAGCGTGCTGCGCCAGTTGGGACAAACCGCAGAGGCGGCCAAGGAACAGAAAATAGCAATGGCGATCCAGGAGAAGTCACGGAGCGAGGCGATCAAGAAGAATGAGAGCCAGTGACGCCGCCGGAATTGATATTTCCAGTGCGTTTGGCGGAGAAAAAACAAAGCGCACGCTGACGCGTGCGCTTTGTCGTGATCGCTCCAGAATTGTTAGAAGGTGAACTTGCCGCCGATCTGCACATTACGTGGAATGTGATAACCGGTGACCTGTCCGAAGGCTTTGTCATTCAGCCCCGTGTCGACCGAGGCGGGACTGCCATGATTGAAGGTGTTGAACGTTTCCAATCGAAGTTGGAAGCCCACCCGCTCGCCGAATTTGAAGTTCTTGAACAGTGAAGTGTCCCAGCGCTGGTAGCCCGGTCCCAGGACGGAGCCTGAAGCCGCGTTCCCGAACTCTCCCACCGCTTGTGAAAACGCCGACGTGTTGAAGTACTCTGCGACCGTCTTTGGACCCTTGGCACTTCCGGCTTGATTGGGGCGAACGGCGATGCTGCTGGAACCCATGCCCAGTCCGCCGGGATAAGTCGGACAAGATGTAACGGGAGGTGGGCCCGCCGTGATCGTGCAAGCCTGGTTTGAAGTGGTTTGCGTCACCAGGCTCCAGGGGTCGTTGGCCTGGGTTATGGTCAGCGACTGTCCGGTTTGGACAGTGATGATACCGGAGAGCTCCCAGCCGCCCAGCACCCATCCCAAGCCCTCTTGCCTCTTAAAGAAGGGCTCCTGGTAAACGTAGTTGATGGACAACATCTGCGGCGTGTTGGTGCTCGATAGCCCGTAGCTTTGCGACAAATTGTAGGTGTCGTAGGCACCCAGACCGCGGTCTATCGGATTGGTGGTGAGAAGCTTCGACCAGGTGTAGGCGACGCCCACCTGTAGTCCACGGCTCAGCCGACGGTTGAGGGTGGCTTGCAGTGAATTGTAGTTGCTGGTGAAAACCGGGTCCCGAGCGGTGATGCCCCCATAACCAAGGAACGGGGCGATCTGATTGATTCCGATCCCGGCGTTGGCCACCCGCGTGGCCACTGTGGGCTGGTTGTAATCAATATCGCCGAGCAGGTGAACCCCTTTCGTGCCAACGTAGGCGATCTCGGCCACGGTGTTGGGCATGATTTCGTGTTGCACCGAGAGGTTGAAGTCCTGGTAGCTGGGAACTTTAAAGTTGGGTGCTTGGCCCACGCCGCCGGCTCCGGTTGTAGTCAGATTGTTCGGGCCGAGGGGGTTCGGTGGGGCCGTTCCGGCTTTGTAGTTGTCGAACAGGTTCAGGGTTGAAGTTCCGTTGTTGGTGACGCTGGTGGTCTGAACTAGCGGCGGATCGCCGAACGCGTTCTGCTCCCAGATACCGTTGAGCGTGCGGTCGTAGAATAGGCCGTATCCGGCGCGAATCGCCCACTTGCCGTTTCCGAACGGATCATAGGCCAGGCCGAACCTGGGGCCCCAATTGTTGTTGGAACTCGGGTTGACCCGGGCGCCGTAGGGAGAGCAAGTTGCCGTTGGAGTGATCGCTGTGGCCGCTGAACAAGTTGCACCGGTAGGAAATATCAAGCCATTGGCATACGTGGCGGCATTTCCACCGGATGCGAACTGCCCGTCGGGAGCGCTGGTCGAGGTAACGATCGTAGCAGCGTTGCTTGCACTGTAAGCCAGAGGATCGAAGTTGAGCAGAGTATCTTTGGCATCGGTGGGAGACGGGAAATAGCTGTAGCGGACGCCGAGATTCAAGGTCAGGCGCCGCGTCACTTTCCAGTCGTCCTGCACATAGAACTCGAAGTTCGTGTAGTGAAGATCTGGAATCGTATCTTTGTTGGGCTGGGAGTAGCTGTCCGCCTGACCCAGCAGGAAGTTCGCGAAAGGATCGTTGCCGTTCACGCCGCTGCCGAAATTGAAGGTTGCCTCACCGCTGGTAGCATTCTCCGTTTTTGTCATCCACATCGCGGTGAAACCGGCACGAAAAGTGTGATTCCCTTGTTGGATGGACAGGTTATCGAACAAGTTTTTGTCGATGTTCCTCTCGAAGTAGGGGCCGTTCCCGTTCGTCAAGCCAGTGTATCCGGCAATTTCGACGTTGGGAGCGCGTCCATAGGGATCCTGGAAGGCGGTTTGTCCGGTGAGTTGGCTGGTGAAGGCTGGCGAGTTGGCGAAGCCGCTTAACGCGGCGTTGATAGCGCCCCAGGAATCGGCGAACTCAATTTCGTTCACCACCTTGGGCGAGATGCTGGCCGTAGCATTAAACACGAGATTACGGCCGGGAGCGTTCAACGAGATCGCGTCTGTTCCAGGATAGTTCGCCGTACCCCAGAGGCCGAAAGGAAAGTTTTCAGGAACGTTGTCTTGCATGTAACGGCCGAATACGCGGACCTTGTCGCCGACGTTCTGGTCGAGACGGACGATGTCCTGGCGGAAGTTGTTCAACGAGCTAAAACTTTCATCCAACAGGTTGGTACCCACGTTGGGCGGATTAGGCACCATGAACGTATTTAAGTAGGCGAGGGCATTTTGGCTGACGCAACCGGCCGTTAGGCTTATGGTGGAAGTCTGGGGGGTAGCGGAGGTTTTACCGGCGGCGGTGCTGGTAACGCAATTGGCTGGAAGAGCGTTCGAAAACTGCGCAACTTGATTTACGTAGAGATTGTAGTTAGCGTCGGTTGGAGTCGTGTCCAAGACCCACGGGAACACGCCGCCAAGCTGTCCCGTGGTGGGTACGTTGATTTCCGTACTGCCGGGCAGGCTTGAATGGCGCCACTCCTCGGACCAGAAGAAGTAGGTCTTGTATTTGACCGGCTGGTAAATTTTGGGGATTGCGATGGGGCCGCCGACGGTGAAGCCCCAGTCATTGTAACGCTCAATCGGGGTCGAGCCGCCGGACTGCCGGTTCTCGAACGTATTCGCGTTGTAATAGTTGTTGCGGTTGAACTCGTAGGCGCTACCGTGGAACTGGTTGGTTCCAGACTTGGTGGCGACCACGACCTGGCCGCCGCCGCTGCGTCCAAAGGACGCATCGTAGTTGCTGCGTTCCAAAGTGAATTCCTGGATGGCGTCGACGCTGGGCGTGTTTAGCAGCGTTCCGTTGGAACCGCTGTCGTTGATGTCGGCGCCATCGACGGTCCAGTTGTTGGCTCCCATGCGAGCCCCATTGATGGCAATGGAGGTGTTGCTGGACAATCCAAACCCTGGTTCATCGCCCAACTGGTTGGCCACTCCCGGTTGCAGCAATACGAGCTGTTCGAAGTTTCGATTGTTCAGGGCAAGGTCTCGAAGCTGATCGCCGGTGACCGTGCCGGATTGCTCCGCGGTCGTGGTTTGGATCGGGGTGTTCTCGGCCGTTACTTCGACGGTCTCAGCCACCTTTCCAGTGACCAATTGGACGTCGAGAGTGTGCTTTTCGGCGACGTTCAGGATTACGCCTTTGGCGATGAATGTCTGGAATCCGCTGTTCTTGACCGTTACCGTATAGCGGCCCGCGGGCAGGTTCGTGATATTGAAGCTGCCGGTGCTGCTGGTGGGCACTTGGCGGACATCGACTCCGGTCTCATCGCTGTGCACGGTGACGGTCGCGTTGGCGACAACGGCGCCGCTGGCGTCCGTTACCGTACCGGTGAGCGTGGCGGCCAGTTCTTGCGCCATGCCGACTAGCGACAAGCTGAAAATAATTACGCCGACCGCCAGGAGCAAGAACAGCGCCTGCGGCGCTTTGCGCTCCGTCCGGTTTTTATACATTTCAAATGTCAATTTCGTCATCGCATCTCTCCTCGAAGAACTTGCCAACTGGGCGCCCCAAGCGAACGCTAATTGAAAACCATTATGCTATATAGCAGACGATGGATGATGGTCAAGAAGAAAATGTGAGAGCCTGTGGAAATGTTCACGGCGGGGTGCTTCAATGCTCTATATCACTTTTTCGACTGTTTCGAATCGCTTTTTTCGCTTGCGGATGGGCGATTGCCGCGATGGCTGCGAAACGTCAATCAATACAGGCAGGCAAAGGGCGAAGTACGTTGTCAGCTGACCCGTGCACTATAGCAACTGACTGGCATGAAGGATCTCAGAAGCCGTTGCTCGCGAGAATTGAGCTTTACATTGACCGTCCGGTGAGCTATATAGCTTAAGCTGTCGGAATGGTCGCGTGTTAGCTTGAGTACCTTGCCGAACGGGTTGACATAGCCGCTGCCGAGCCGTCTGAAGACAATTATGCCCAGTAATCACCGCAACGGGACGCCCGTTTACAAGAGAATCCAGAGCGAGATCCGCGACCGCATCACGTCCGCGCGTCTCAAGCCGGGCGACGCCGTGGCTTCAGAGCGCGAGCTGGCAAAGACCCACAAGGTGAGCCTGATGACGGCGCGCCATGCCCTAGCGAGCCTGGAACGGGAGGGCGTTGTCGAACGCCGGCGCGGGGCGGGTACGTTCGTCGCCGCGCCGAAGATTCAGTTCAATAAGCTGATGAGCTATACCGAACAGATGTCAATCCGTGGTTTGGCTCCCCGTTCCCGCGTGCTGGTGGCCAAGGTGATTGCGGAGGAGCAGGAAGTCGCGGCGAGATTGGGGCTGCCTGGATCCAGCCGGGTGTTGAAGATCCAGCGACTGCGGCTCACGGACGAAGAACCTTTCGCGTTGGAAACCTGCTACTTGCCGGCAGCCGAGTTTGCCGCCGTTGCGTCCGCACCCCTGGGCAAGAACTCGCTGTTTTCGATTCTTCAGCACGACTATGGCGTCGAGCTTGCGTACGCAGATGAAGAAGTGGATGCAACCGCCGCCGACTCTGATATTGCGGAGTTGCTGGGCGTGCCTCGGGGCGCTTCGGTGCTGCGCATCCGCCAAGTCATCTATTCCACAAAGGGCAAGGCTACGATTTACGGTGTGGGGTTCTACCGCTCAGAGCGACACACACTCTTCATCCGCCGCTTCCGCTGACCCTGCCCGGTCCAGTCCCGGCGTCCGAATTCCAGAAATACTACATCTGCGATAACCAGCACCGGAATAGCGGATCCGCTTCTACGAGCCGGTTCCCGACAATAAGACTTGTTGAGGACTGCCGGCAGCATTGTCGGTAATCTTTAGAGTTGCGCTGCGCGCGCCCGTCTTGGTCGGCTTAAATGTCACGCTGATCGTGCAACTCGCACCCGCCGCCAACGAACTTCCACACCCGCTTTCCCCAAAGTCTCCCGGGTCGGCCCCGATGATCGTGATATTGCTGATCGTGATCGCGGTCGTGCCCACATTCTTCATCGTCATTGTGTTGAGCGCGGTGCTGCCCACCGTTACTGAGCCAAAATTCAGACTGGTGGCGGAAAGTTCGGCCGTGGTACCGATTCCGCTCAGGGGCAGCTTCTGCGGACTGCCGCTGGCGCTGTCGGTGAAGGTCAGGGTCGCGCTGCGAGCGCCCGTCGCCGTCGGCTTAAATGTTACGGTGATCGTGCAGCTCGCTGACGCTGCCAGAGACGCTCCACAGGTCGTCCCCGTCTCCGGGAAGTCTCCGGCTTCCGTACCGGTGACGGCGATGCTGGTGATTGTGATCGCGGTTGTGCCCACGTTCTTTAGCGTCACCATCTTTGCCGTGCTGGTTACGCCAACGGCCAAGGTGCCAAAGCTCAGACTCCTCGGAGTGATCTCGGCAGTAGTGCCGATGCCGCTCACCGGCACCTGCTGAGGACTGCCGCTGGCACCGTCAGTGAACGTCAGATTCGCGCTGCGAGCGCCCGTCGTCGATGGCTTAAACGTCACGCTGACGGTGCAACTCGCCGCCGCTGCCAGAGACGCTCCGCATGTCGTCGCCGTTTCCGGAAAATCTGCGGCTTCCGTCCCGGTGACAGCGATACTGCTGATCGTCAGTGCCGTCGTGGCCACGTTGGTCAGCGTTACTTTGTCGACCGTGCTGGTTAGGCCCACGGCCCAGGTGCCAAAGGCCAGGGATGCGGGAGAGAGCTTGGCGGTCGTGCCGGTTCCGCTCAGCGGCACCTGCTGCGGGCTGCCCGCGGCATTATCGGTTATGCTCACTGCCGCGCTACGCGCGCCCGCCGCCGAGGGCTTGAACTGCACCTTAATCAGGCAACTGAGGCCGGCCCCGAGTGAGCTTGTGCAGGTGGTCGTTTCCGGGAAGTCGGCAATGTCGGCTCCGGTAATGGCAATCGAAGTGATCGTCAGCGCAGCCTTTCCGGAGTTCTTGAGAGTCACAGTCTTAGCCGGACTCGTGACGTCCGTGGCCACCGTGCCAAAGTTCAAGCTGGTCGGCGTCAGGGTCACTCCCGGACCGCTGCTCGAATTGAATGTTGCCGTCACCGCTTTGGCTGCGCTCATGGTCACGCTGCAGGTGCCCGTGCCGGTGCAGGCTCCGCTCCAGCCGGCGAAGGTGGATCCCGCAGCCGCAGCGGCGGTCAAAGTCACGACCGTGCCGCTGTTGAAGTTCGCGCTGCAAGTGCTGGGACAAGTGATCCCACTCGGGCTGCTGGTGACGCTGCCCGACCCTGTTCCCGCCAACGTCACCGAAAGTGCGAAAGTCGTAGCCGAGGTGTTGAATGTTGCGGTCACCGACTTGGCTGCGCTCATCGTCACGCTGCAGGTGCCCGTGCCACTGCAGGCTCCGCTCCAGCCGGCGAAGGTGGATCCCGCAGCCGCAGCGGCGGTCAAAGTCACGACCGTGCCGCTATTGAAGTTCGCACTGCAAGTGCTGGGACAGGTGATCCCGCTCGGGCTGCTAGTCACGCTTCCGCTGCCGGTTCCGGCCAAGGTGACCGAAAGAGTTTCGGCCGTGGCAAGACTCAGTGACCAGGCGCTGCGACCGTGAGTGCCCGCCACCAGTGTGCGAGTAGCGTGCTGGAAGGCCAGAGACATAACTCCGACATTGGGCAGGCCTGTACCCAGCACCGACCATGTTGTGCCCCCGTTACTGGTGTAAAAGGCGCCCACATCCGTGCCGACATAATAAGTATTGGCAACATCTGGATCGATGGCGATGCTGGTGACCTCAGTGTTCGGCAAGTTACCGCTGATGTCAGTCCAGGACGAGCCGCCATTTGTCGTCTTGAATACATGCCCGACGGTATCGGTGAAGCCGGAAAAACCTCCGTAGGTTACATAAGCGGTAGTGGAGGTTGTTGGGTCAATCTTAATATCCGTCACGGCGCGCGTGGCGGCCGTGCTGATATTGGACCATTTGGAACTCGTACCCGCGAGCGCATTTGTGGTGACCGCGACAATCGCGTCGTCAGAACCGGTGTAAATCGTATTGGAGTTGCTGGGCGCTACGGCGACGATTGAAAGCGTACCGCCTGCCGTGAGATCAGGAGAAATTGCGTTCCAGGTGGTTGCCCCGTCGGTAGACTGGTACAACTGATTCGCTCCCACATAAACATTCGCAGGAGTGGAAGGGTCGAGGACGACGGGTGGAATGAAAGCAATTCGGCCGCTTGAAGATATGGTCGGTGCAACGTTCGAGAAAGTGTTGAGGCCGCCGCCTGTGGTCGACTTTTCAACGCAGGGACCGTGGCCACTCACGTAGACGGTATCGGGGCTGAGCGGATCGATGGCGCTGAATCCTCCATCGCCACACGGAACCACTCCAGTCCAGGTCAAAGAATCGGTGTACCCTTGAGGGCCATTGTCCTGCGCTCCGCCAAACATCCGATTGACATTCGTAGGATCGACCGATAGTCCGTTATAGAACTGGGTCAGCGCGAGAGTGGCGTTCAGGCTGGTCCAATTTACCGTCGAAGCAGTGACGTTGGTGGAACTCCAAACTCCTCCATCGGTACCGACGTAAACGGTGCTACCGGAGGGCGAAAATGCGATTGCATGACCATCTGTGTGAACATTCACGCCGTTGGCTCCGCCGCCCAGCAAAGACCAGGTAGTACCTCCATCCGTCGACCGAACCACTGTCGTCTGGGAATCCGTGGCGTATTGATATGCTCCGGACCCAAAAACTACATTCGCGTTGTTGGGTGCAACCGCCAGAGCCATGTCGTACCAGCACTGCGGGTTGCAATAGTTTGGAACGCTGGTAAGTGAGCTCCAGCTAGTGCCTGAGTTGGTAGTTTTGTACAGCGCGTACAGGCTGCCAGCGCTGGTGCTGCCATTGCTGGCGTAAGCGATGCTGGCGTAAAGCGTGGTTGGAGTGGAAGGCGCCATCGCAAGGGTGATGCGGCCGGCCGGCGCCGTGTCGGCGACCAGTAGCGGGCTCCACGTAGCCCCGCCGTCGGTCGAGCCATAGATTCCATTCGCTGAGTTGCCTCCGGGCGCGCCGATCGCCGCAAACGCATTGTTGCCATTGGTCGGATCGAACACAACCCCGGTCGCAGGAAATCCGGAGCCGCCGAGGACCCCCGTCCAGGTGCTGCCACCATCGGTGGAACGGTACACTCCGTCCGCACCTTCAAGAGTTACTCCCGCCAGCAGAATCTGTCCGTTCGTCGGATGGACTGCGAGGGAGCCGATCGAACCACCTCCGGTGGTCGAGTCAAATGGGCCAACGAAAGGTCCAGGAAGATTAGTCCACGTAGTACCACCGTTCGTTGATTTTAGAATGCCTGCTCCGGTGTAGCCGTCCTGATTGTTGTTGTCCTCGCCCGTACCGGCATAAATGTTCAGGTGATTGGAGGGATCAATGGCAATGGCGCCGATGGCAAGGCTGACCTGAGTATCGGTGAGTGGAGTCCAGTTGGTGCCGCCGTTGGTCGTCTTCCACACGCCGCCGTCGGCCCCGCCGGCATAAATGATACTGGCGTTGGTGGGATCGACAGCCAGTGCCGTTACCCTTCCAGAAACGTTAGGCGAGCCAGTGAACGCCTCGGAGAGTAGGGGAATGGTTGGCTCCGGACCGATAAGAGTCCAGGCAGAAGTAACCGACGGACGCACTGTCGCCTGAGCCTTGGCCTGCGCTTCCATCAACTGGCGCTGGCGTAGCGCTTTCAGGCGCATGCCCGCCGGGATGTGCTTCAGCGGATACGCTCGCTGGTGGTGGTACCACTCCTCGCGCTGCTTGATGGAGTCAGGCGATTCGAATTCCGAATCGGCTTCCTGGGCTGCGGACCCTATGACAAACAGTGCAGAAAGGCAAACCACGATCAGCGCGAGAAGCCGCGACATCTTCATACACATCTCCAGGCCAAATTGTTTTATGTTGCGAGACTACTGAGAGGGGGATCCCAGCTCGCGACTGACTAGGTGTTGGCGGAGTATCGTCTCTTGACCGGAAAAGTTTGTCAAGCCAAGAGTTTGCGACGCACGAGATTCGACCAGAGCCGGGCGCGACGAAAAAGTCAGTGAGGACATTCGTGTCGAACGGCGATGAGGGAGATCTGTTCCAGGTCCGGGTAATGTCCGTCTTTGTCGGGGCTGCGGTCGGCGGGCGCGATTTGCTGGACGGTGGTGCGCGCAGGCAACTCACCACGGAAATACTTTTCGTAGACGTCGTCGAATGCCTTGATATCTGCGATGCTGTCGAGGTAAACGGTTGTGGAAACAATCTGGCAGAAATTCATGTCGGCCTCCTCGAGATTGTCAAGTTGGTTGCGCATCGTCTGGATGAGTTGCAGGGCTGTAGTGGAGCTATAGACTCCGCCGTTCGGCCCGGGGATGAAACCACTCTTCGCGGAACAATACAGCGTGTCACCGGCAAACACGCACGGACTCGCCGTGGGGCTGGGCGGCATATTCTTGGGGCGCACGGCGCGTCGTTGCTTCAGATCGCGGACGGCAACGCCGGTATATTCGATTTGCGCGCCATTGGGGAGGCTCGCGACCTCGATCGTTGCCCGGGCCGGAGTGTTGCCGAACTCGAACCGGCGCGCATAATGCTCGTTCATCGCCCGCATTGGGATTTGTGCGGTTAGAAAGGGATTGACGAAAACCACGTGGCCCAGATCCAGTCCCGCCGCCTCAACGACGGCCTTCAGTCCGTCGAGCGCAAAGTCGACCTGGGCCCCCGAATCGTCCGAAACTTTGTCGCCAGGTTCGTGAGGCATGGCGGAAATAAACAGGCGATCATGCGTGAGAATGCCCGGCGAAAACGGTTCGTTTGATTTGTAGTTCGGCGGATAGACAGGCCGCATCTCCGAAAGACTTCGCACGGCGACGGCGTTGATCTCGATTGGCGGATCAGTAAGCCCGGCAACGCCAAGGACTGCGCGAGCTGGAGGAATCTTCCCGAAGAACTCAGCGAAAGCGCGGTTCATTTCTCCGTATTGCGCCATGTCGGTCAGGTAGACCGTGGTGTAGACGACGTGATCCATCGTCAAGCCCGCCGCTTCGACGGCCGATTTCAAATTCGTGAGAGCCTGCCGGGCCTGGGCCGCGAAAGTTGCTGCTAGCGCACCGTCAGGGGCGCGAGGGCCCTGGCCGGAGAAATAGATGTAGTCTCCCGTATCCACGGCGGCACGCTGGCGCGCGGGAGTTTGCTGGGAAGGAACGGCCGCCGTCTGAGCTTGTGCGCCGACAGCGGACCAGAGCAGCAGTTGAACAAGGAATAGTTTCATTCGCCTTGCCTCAGGGTGTGAAAAATGGAGACTGCATCGAGCCCTGCATTTTAGGCTGCCCGCGCTTTTTTCTGAGCGGCTCCCAGAATGCCACGCAATCTTTGTCCCACAATCACTTCTTCGCCGGGCTGGATGGTCATGGAAACCAGTTCAATGTGGTCGGCTTCGTGGTGTTCTTTTCTGGTTGGGTTGGGCTTGCCCTCGCGAACTGTTTTTACGAGGCTGGGATTATCGGCACCGAGCACTTCGATGACCGGGTCCCCTTCACGCAGAGCGCTCACGCAGTCGGCGATAGTAAATCCCCAGCCGTGCTGATCCCACGAGATTTTCAGCGTGGGGAAGCGGTTCCCGTCGTCTGGAATGTAGATATCTGTCTTAACCCCCGGCACTGTCTCCACCAGTTTTCGGATGCTGTCCACGCGGTCGTTCCACTCCCGGTACAGTTTCTTGTCGTCGATCTTCAGCCAGGTTTCGAGCGCGGTCAGACAGCCGATCATTTCTTCTTTTCCAACCTTCATGGGACGGCACACGGCGCCCTCGCGTGGGCTGGAATTCATGATGGCCGCCTCGATGAGGTCTTTTCGGCCGAGGAGCACGCCGCTGCACTGCGGCCCCCGCAGACCCTTTCCGCCGGAAAAGGTGTAGAGGTCGATTCCCATGCGCGCGTAGAGCTTGGCATTGTCGGCGGGAGGAATGCCGGCGGCGTCGTCGAGCAGCAGCGGCACTTTGTGATCTTTCGCGATCGCGAGTTCCTTCTGCAGTTCATCGCCGAGGTGCGTGGTGTAAATCAGGGTCGTGTTCTGGTTGATCGCGTTGGCTAATTCTTCGGGCGAGTAGGCGAGCACGAGCTTCGCGCCCGTCAGTCGGATCGCGCTATCGAAGGCGCTTCGGCCACCCGACATTACAACTTCATTCTTGAGGCCGCTGGTGTCGGGCAACTGCCAGATCAACTTGTCATCGGTGCCTGCCATGGATCCTGCGGTTGCGACCGCCATTGCGCCAGCTGCACCGGAGGTGATCATGCCAAACTCGGCGCCGGTGAGTTCAGCCAGTCGCCGTCCAATCGCGTGTTGCAAATCCAGGACGTTCACGAAATACTGCCCCGCTTCGATCATGGCTTCGCGAACTTCAGGAAACTCCAGAGAGCCACTCAAATAGGTCCACGTGCCTCGGCAATTGATGACGGTCTTTACCCCAAGGCGGGTGTAGACATTTTGCCGAAGGTCTTTGCCCACTGCGCTGGCAGCCTTGGCATAAAGATCGGACACGGCGATCTGACTCAGCAGGGGAGCGGCTGCCACCCATTTCATGAATGACCGCCGGCTGGAATTCAAAGTCTGCATTTCAATACCTCCGGGATTTTTGCAAATTTCAGATTGGAGATTTCAGATTGAAAGATTTTTTCGGCCGGTGTTCAATCTGAAATCCGCAATCTTCCTACACGAGCTACTCTCCATCTTCATGCAACGGAACGCGAGCTCGAACGGCGAGAATGTATGCTTTCGCGTCTGGTTCGTTTTGGTTGTAGAAGCCGACCGTGCAGTTGGGCCTAAAATAATAGGCATCCCCCGCTTTCGCGGGATATCGGCCTTCGATGCCATCGTTGCCACTGCCAGCTACTATTTCGCCCCGGCCATCGATGACCAGATAGATTTCTTCCGCTGCCTCGTGATGGTGAGGCCAGTTCGTGCCGCCGGGCGCAAAATCCATCCAGAAAAAACTGTCCATCACATAGGCCTCATCAATTAAATCTCGCTTGCCGGTGCGCAGGCCGATCAGAAGTTTGTACAAGACTGAGTTTGGATGACCGCTGACAGTCCTCTCATTGGCATCTTCCAGATTTGCCACCTTCGGATGTGGCATTGGAGGTCCGATTGCCATCGACGACGGGATTTTGAACCCCATCACGAGCACGCGGAGCGGCTGGTCTGACTGATTGGAGATCGAACGCTTCACACCCGGAGGTAAATAGGTGAAGTCATGCTTGCGCAACGCGTGCACCTGGTCGTTCTCGGGCACAATATCGCGCAGAATGTAATGCAGCGTGCCTGTTCCTTCGGTGACAAAATAGATCTCCTCTTGGCGGTCGTAGACCACAGTCTGGCAACTGCCATGCGGATCGAGAGTGACTTCTCCGAAGCGGGCGACGGTTTGGAGCGATCGGTTCTGATTGTCACCCTCCCCGAAAATGGACCGGTAGTGACACGTGGGAGAACTGAGATCGACCTTCGTCTCCACTAGCGCTGGAAGATAACGATGCAGCCAAGTGGGATCGACCAGGTGCTCTTGTGCGCGAAGTCCCTGTGTCAGTGCTAGCAACAACAGCAGCTTTTTCACCCGTGCTCCCAAGTCTGCGACGGATTTCAGTTTCGGCCGCGCCGCTGAGTTTGCATCGCGTGCGGGTGGAATTTTAATTCTGACGCTCAACTCTTACGGTCAATTCTGATGTTCAACCCTGATGTTCAATTTTGAGTTCAATTCTGAAGATGAGGTGCTTCATCCTTTTCCGACGGCGATGAGGAGACGTCCGACGCGTGCGCCTCGCGCAGAATATAGGCGACGAGGTCATCGATCTCGCGGCCGCTAAGGCGCCTCCCGTAGTCGACCGGCATGGGCTCGCCAGTTTTCCGCTGGACCGACGCGAGGCTGGATTTCATCAGCAGATAAAATCGGCCATCTCCATCCAGCAACTGCAAAGATGCATTGTCTTCGTTCCGGATCATCCCGGAAAATTCTCGACCATCCTTCGCTACAGCGGTTGCCGCTTCGGGCGGCCCACTGGTCGGCTTGACAATCGCTTCACGAATCTCGCTCGCCCCGTGATCCCGTGCAAACCCGGCTATGTCTTCGGTGATGATTTGTCCTCGGCCGTGGCATGTAGAGCAGCCAGCCTTTCCGAAAAAAACCTCACGGCCCCGCACGGAGTCGCCCTGCGGAGAATCCTTCGCCGACGTGCCTTGCAGGAAACGTATGTAAGCAATAAGCGCCCGATCATTTTCGCTGCCCAGGTTTGGGAAGCCTGGCATTCCGGCTTCTGTTATTCCCTCGTGAATCACGTCGAGCAGCGCCTCGTCCGAGAGCGTCCTTATGGACAATCGGCGTACGATGTCTGGTGCATGCTCGCCGCCCAGACCGTCGAGCCCATGGCAAGTCGCGCATTTCAGCTCGAAGACGCTTTTTCCCCCGAGGCCAGGTTGCGGACTGGCAGTGGATTCTTTGCTGTTCGAGTTCTGGCCAAAGGCGGTGCCACTTGCACTGAAGCTCATTGCGCCAAAGGCGATCAAACCAAGACCAATTGAGCAGGAAAAGATCAGCGCCAATCGAACTTTTATAACGGCCGCCTTTGTAATCGTTCGCCGAGTCACATCGCGCTCGCACAACCGCGAACCTGATATATCACAGAATCTGGTTGACGCAAATCAAATTATTTCGTTTCATTGGGTTTCATTTCGTTTTCAATCTTCGTCTGCCAGGCTCGCGAAGGAGACCGTCGCATCGTGAATCAATAGTCGTGCGGATCGCCGAGTCCGGCAGGGGATGGGCGAGGTATTATGGCAAGGCGTCTCGGAGGTGAAGACAGGATGATGCGGCGTTTCGCGCTGGTTTTGCTAGCTTGTTTGTTGAACCTGAACTTCGCTCCCGCCCAGACGGCGGGTCAGCCGAGTCAATCCGACTCGTCTTGTCGCATCGAGGCCGTGAATTACAAGGGTTGGAGCGCACAACAACTTTCCAACCGCTGGCTGAAGCTGGAAGTTGTACCGCAAAATGGCGGCCGACTCATGCAGGTGATTTTCACCGGGCATCCGTTCCTGTTCGTGAATCCCGAATACGAAGGAAAATATTTGCCCCCCGACCCATCCCGATGGTTCAACTACGGGGGCGACAAGCTTTGGCTCCTGCCCGAGGGCAACGACGATGAACAGCATTGGGTGGGCAATTCTGACTTGATCGACGACGGCCCCTACGCCTTTCGAAAGGTTTCGGAAGGACGGGAGTGTGAGATCGAGTTGACCGGCCCCGCCGACCCGCAGACTGGGGTTCAAATCCGGCGGACGATTCACCTGGGCGCCGACTCTCCGCGAATCCACTTTCACGCAACGATGCGGAACACGACGGGGCACACTATCGAGTGGTCCATGCAATCGGTTTCGCAGTACGATACCGCCGACCCGACGAATCCTACGCGAATCAACCACAATTTCTTTGCCCTCACTCCGGCGAATCCCTTCAGCAGTTATCTCAACCGCTATCACGTGCGGTTCGGTCCGGCAGAAAATCCGGCCGTTTCAGTCAAGGACGACGGCCTCTTCAACCTGCGTTACGTCCACATGGCCGCCGAACTGTGGTTGGATTCGACTGCGGGCTGGCTGGCAGTGGTGGACGGTGCGAGCCAGTATGCCATGGTTGAGCGCTTTCGCTATGAAAAGAACGAAACTTATCCGGGCAAGGCATCGGTTATTTTTTGGATGAACGGTCCGGAGACGAGATTGAATTCCGAAGGTGAGCCCTCGCTGCCTTCCGGTGGCGATGGTTCTCCGCGTTATCTCGAGGCCGAGATCAACAGCCCGCTGGCTCAGTTGCGACCGGGCGAAGCCCGCGATCTCGATACGGAGTGGTTTCCGACTCGTGCCGGCAGCGATTTCCACGGCGTGGAAGATGCGGGCGTGGTAGTTCATCCTCTCCAGGCCACTCGGCTGAAGAATGAACACATCCGGCTCTCGGGCTCCTTTGGAGTATTTTTCGCGGGACGTTTGGTCGCCCATCTCTACAACGAACCCGGTTCTCTCGTGGGAACTACGCCTCTGACCCAGGTCGATCCTGCCGAGCTTGTCGTGGTGGAGACGGAGTTAACAGCGCCCGCCAAGCCGTCCCGGATCTCGCTTCATCTGGAAGATGGGAACGGGCTGGACCGCGGCTCTCTTCAAGAAGTTACGGTCGAGGAAGTTCCAGCTGTCGCGGTCGAAGCCCACTGACATGAAATCATTCCGCAAGAAGTTCACCATGCTCTCATTGGCAGCTTCTTTGTGCCTGAGCTCTGCCGCGGGACAGCAAGCGGCGAAACAAGGCCAGGCTCCCGTAGTTGCCGACGTGAACGTGAGCGCGGACGATCTGCTGACCCAGCCTCCTGGCGCGAACTGGACTTCCTACAACGGCGACTACACCGGGCGTCGCTACAGCGGCCTGCGTGAAATCACTTCGAAGAATGTCGCGCAGCTTCGGGCCGCGTGGATATTCCATCCTTCCAATTCTGACAGGCTGGAAGTCACGCCTGTGGTTGTCAGGGGCGTAATGTATGTCACCTCAGCCAACGACGCCTGGGCGCTTGACGCCCGGACCGGCCGAATGATTTGGCATCACGAGCGGCCGGTGAGCACCGGGCTGCTCGATGATGCTGCGGCTCATCACAATCGCGGGGTAGGAGTGTGGAAGACTTTTGTCTATATGGAAACCGACGACGCGCACCTTCTTTGCCTCGACGCGCGCTCGGGTCATCTGATTTGGGATGTGATGTACGCGGACAAGGCAAAACAGTATGGCGCGACCAGCGCTCCGCTGGTTGTGAAAGATGAAGTCGTCGTCGGGACCTCCGGCGGTGATTCCGGCGTACGCGGTTTTGTGGCCGCGTATGACGCGGTGACCGGCAAACTGAAATGGCGTTTCTGGACCATTCCCGGCCCTGGAGAATTCGGCTCATCCAGTTGGCCCGGCGATTCCTATCTCCATGGCGGCGGTACGACCTGGATGCCCGGTACCTACGACCCTAAACTCGACACTCTCTACTGGACAACCAGCAACGCGTCTCCTGATTTCGCGGGAGATTCTCGCCCCGGAGACGATCTTTACACTGCCTGTGTCCTGGCGTTGAACCCCACCACAGGGGCGCTGAAGTGGTATTTCCAGTTCACTCCTCACGACTTGTACGACTACGACGCCACCGAAACGCCGGTGCTTGTGAGCGCAAAAGTGAACGGCCAAGCCCGAGACTTGCTGGTGCAGGCTAACCGTAACGGGTTTCTTTATGTTCTCGACCGGACGGATGGAAAGTTTCTCAAGGCCACGCCGTTCGTTGAGAAGCTGAACTGGGCGAAAGGAATTGATGGCTCCGGCCGGCCCATATTAACGGGACGAATACCGACCGCGTCAGGCACTGACATTTGCCCGAGCATCGAAGGAGCTACGAATTGGTTTTCGCCGTCTTACAATCCTGGCACTGGATTTTTCTACGTGATGGCGCTTGAAAGCTGCAATGTCTTCTTCTCTCACTCGCAGCCATTTACTCAGGGCGAAACCTACTATGGCACGGGCACCAAGCAGGTCGTCGACGACCACCCTCAAAAGATTCTGCTGGCCTACTCCGTCCCCGAAGGGAAGATTGTTTGGCGTTATCCGCAGGTCGGCCGAGGAGATTCCTGGGGTGGGACGATGACGACGGCCGGCGATTTAGTTTTCTTCGCGAACGATGCCGGAGCGTTTGAGGCGGTTGATGCGCGCACCGGCCGGGCCCTCTGGCAATTCAATACGGGTCAGAGCCTACACGCTTCACCCATGAGTTATGCCGTGGATGGAACGCAGTACGTAGCGATCGCCGCCGGAAGCGACGTGATCAGTTTTTCGCTGCCTCATTAAATAATTCCTGGAGAGGAAAATCCTTTAGCGTGCTTGATCCGGCACGAAGCCCTGCGTCTTCATCTCCAGCCGGTAAACCGATGTCGTGGCCGTGATGTAGAGCGTCCGGTGGTCTTGGTCGCCCCAGTTCAAATTCGCCGGTTGCTCTGGCATGACGATTGTGCCGAGGTGATTGCCCTTGGCGTCCCAGACCCAGATGCCCTTTGGCCCCGTAACAAAGAGGTTTCCGTTCTTGTCGACTCTCATTCCATCGGGCACGCCATCGCCCTTCCCGCCCGGTTCCTCGCCGAAAACGCGGCCATTGGTGAGAGTTCCATCGGCGGCGACGTCGTACGCGCGGATATTTCTTTTTTCGCTGTCGTCGACATAGAAGTGCCGGCCGTCCGGCGAAAATGCCAGACCGTTTGGCTGCGTGAGGTCGCGAGTGAGTAACCTCACATCGCCTTTGGCGTCCAGCCGGTAAACCCCCTGAAATGGTATTTCCTGCTTTTCTCCGGCCACCAGATCGAGAGTCGGATCGGTGAAATAAAGCGCGCCATCCGGACCAACGATCACATCATTCGGACTATTCAGTTTTTTGCCGTCATAGTGATCAGCGAGGATTTTATATTTCCCATCTGGAGTTACTTCAATGATGGCGCGTAACACGCTGGCGCAGTCGATCAAGCGGTGTTGACGGTCAAACGTATTGCCGTCAGGATCGCCGAGCGCAATCAGCTCCTCTTTTTTGCCATCGAGATGGAGCCGGAAGATCTTGTTGATCGTTTCGTCGCTCACATAGAGAAAGCCCGCCGGGTCCCAGACCGGGCCCTCGGTAAAACCGAAACCTGTGCCCACGACACTGAGCTTGGCGTCGTGATCCACCAGATTCCAGAATTGCGGCGAGTCAGCTTGCAGCTTAAAATCCCGCCGCGCGCGTTGGGCAGTCAGAAAGCCAGACGCTCCAACGGCGAGCAACAGTGAGGTTGCGACAGCGAACTTTCGCAGAATCTTCATGGATCTGTCTCTGACGTAAGAAGAATTGACCGGGAAGTCTATTTCGTTTTTACCGCGATGGCCGAGATTTCGATGCGAGCATTATTCACCAGAGCCGCCGCTTGGATAGTCGCGCGGGCCGGCTTGGGGTCGGGCATTACGCCTTTGTAAATCTTGTTCATGTCGGGAAACTCGTGAATGTCGGCGAGGTAGACTGTGACGCTGACGACATCTTTCAGTTCGAAGCCGGCGGCCTTGAGGACCTTCTGGACATTATCCAGTGCAGCGGTCGTTTCAGGACCAATTCCTCCGGCAACCAGTTTGTCGGATGCATCCGTGCCCTCCTGACCTGCGACATACAGGGTGTTTCCGGCAACGATCCCGTCACTGAAAGGAAGTCCTCTGGCGGGGGACAGGTTGATCGCTTTTCGTTCCTGGGCGAAGCCTGGGTGAGCCGCAGCGGTTAATGTGATGGCTACGGCCAGCATGAATAACCGGGCAGTCGTGATGCGTATGATAATTTTCATTTTTTTATTTTCCTTCCCAATCAGTCAATTGACAAATCATTGGAATTACAAAGCAATGGATTGACTCTTCCGCGCGACGGAAAACCATGTTAGAGTCCGCGCACATATATACATCCTGGAGGACGAAATGAACAAGTTTCGCATAAACAGGTTTCGCCGCTTTGCGAAATTCTGCGCAATCGCAGCCTCTCTTGTCAGCATCGGCATTTTGTGTGCCATCTTTTACGGAATTCAACTTCAGGCAGCGCAGTCCAGCGAAGCTACTGTATCGCACTCCGACAGCGCATTAATTGCCGATTATCGTCGCGTTGAAGTGGCGTCGGTCTCGGACGCGCTGGAGCAACTGACCGGCAAGCGCATGTACATGAGTCACCACATGCAGCCTATTTTCACTACAAAGTTTGCCGGCTTCGCGCGCACGGTCCAATTGAAGAAGGACGAAGGCAATAGCGATCCCACCGCTCTGAACGGAATGCTGGCAGCCATCGATCAGGGCTCTACCGATTCCGTTTACGTGATGGTGGTCGAAGACGGCCAGGATATCGCAGGCATGGGCGGACTCATGGGAACGGCCATGGCTGCGCGC
>Ga0210395_10000602_pt1 | contig 27440 bp, 20 predicted proteins | sample IncBWH4OmetaG_FD_150861 | JGI IMG/M metagenome (GOLD analysis project Ga0210395, IMG submission 150861) | Forest soil microbial communities from Barre Woods Harvard Forest LTER site, Petersham, Massachusetts, United States - Inc-BW-H-4-O ... | reverse complement strand
CCGGAGAAGGATTGCCGCGGCGAATTTTGCTCCAGCGGTTCCGCCGTCAGGGCTCCGTTCGGCCCGCGCCGATGCGCGCTGGCCTCTCGCTCACGCTGCCGCGGTGTGAGCACGAAGGTGGTGTCGTTCATGCCGAGTGGATCGAAAATGTGCTGGCGAAAATAGACGTCAAGCGAGTCGCCACTGATCGCCTCGACGATACGGCCGACCCAATCGACGCTGTTGCCGTATTGCCAATGCGTGCCGGGATCGAACATGAGCGGAGTGGCCGGCGCCTGCTTTCTTTGCGCCTTCGGCAATAGCTCGAGCGATTTGACGTATTGCACGGCCTTGGCATCCCAGAGCCGGTAAGCGAAGCCGGACGTATGGGTGAGCAGGTGGCGCAGCGTGATCGGCCCCTTGGCCGGTCGCAGTTGCGGCAATCCTTTGGCGTCGAATCCATCGAGCACCTGCGGCGCGCCGATCGCGGGCTCGATATCGGGCACCGGAGCATCCAACGAAAGCTTATCCTGCTCGACAAGTTGCAGCGCGGCCACCGACGTAATCAATTTCACCATCGAGGCGACGCGAAACACCGTGTCACGCGTCATAGCGGGGCCTTCGCCGAGCCGCCGCGTGCCGAACGTACCTTCATAGAAGAGGCCATGGTCGTTCGCCGCCATGGCCACGACTCCCGGCACTTCTCCCGCGCTCGTCGCAGCGCGGAGCGCCATATCCATCTGGGTCGACGTTTTGGGGTCGGGCTTGGTCGGCGCCTGGGCGCGGACGTTTGTCGCGTAGCGCAGGCCCAACGAGCCGGCGGCCGTCAGCCCCGCAGTCGTCTTCACGATATCGCGGCGACTGGGGCGATGGATCATGACCGGATCGCTCCGAACAGGCGGGTTCTGCGCGGCAGTAAAATATCCGCAAAACGGCTTGCTCAGCTAGAAGCGAAATCCGAAAAAGCCAAATTGGTTATTCCAATGCTCCGACCGACGGCGTTGTGAAGCATTAACGGCGCGCGTATAGGCGTTGGTGGCCGGGTAGGTTCCGGTGTCCGGTGTGGCTGCTGGAAACACAGACTGGATGACCTGGTCTCGGGCGTCCATCGGGTTCGGTGCCGCTGCGGTCGGTGGCGTGGTCGTTGCTACGTTCGTCTGAGCTGGGGTTGTCTCAGCGGTTGGCGGTGTGGCGGCGACTGTATTGCCGCTTCCCCCGCTGGGCGCAGGCGGTGCCGCCGCGGTCGTGGCCGGCGCGACAGTCGCTTGAGGCGCGTCCGGCGCCGGGTTGTCGATGCGCCGCAAACATCGCGAGTCGATATAGGGCCATGTCTGGTCCTTGCAGAATTCCGGCGCAACGATCGCGACCGGCGCCGTAACGTTATTTTGCGCCGCCGCGGCGACGCGCGATGGCGTTTGCGCCGCAAGCAGATGTCCCTTCGCCATGAATGCGCATAACGCCACAGCCAAAAGAGTTGCCGTCGTCGCCACGCGCCGTTGCTTCGCGGCAGACGGCTCATCCACCTCGGCGGCATGATCGGTGAGGACCGCGTCGTGAGAAATAGCGAACTGCATCTGGCTCCTCAAACGGCCGTTCCAACGATGGTGGCGCGCCTCTGCCGAAGGCCGCGCGACGAAATAACGCTGTCGTGCAGGCTTTCGTTCCACTCGAAATCTCTGCAAGTGGTTCGCGAATGCTTCCTCCAAGGCGTGGTGCGATATGGAAAATGTTGCTAGCGTGAGTGCCGTCATGCTCAGGCGAATTCAAGCGTTTGCCGTTGCGCTAGCGAGCCTCGGCTTGGCCGCCGCGGCGTTGGCGGCGGAGGATTTTCCGACGCGGCCAGTCACTATCATCGTGGCCTCGACCGCGGGCGGCGGCACCGACATCGTGTCCCGTATCGTCGGCGAGCAATTGTCCAAGCAGCTCGGCCAGCCGTTCGTGGTCGACAACCGGCCCGGCGCCGGCTCGGTGACCGGCACGGAATTCGCCGCCAGGGCGGCGCCCGACGGCTACACCTTGCAGACCGGACTTAACGCCAGCATGGCGGTCAATCCGAGCCTGTTCGCGCATCTGCCCTACGACCCGATCGCCGACTTCGCGCCGGTCGGCATGCTGGCTGAATTTCCCTTCGTCATCGTGGTCAGCAAGAATTTCCCGGCGCAGTCGGTCAAAGAGCTGATCGCGATGGCGAAGGCGCATCCGGGCGAGATCAACTACGCGTCGGCCGGCAACGGCACCGGGCAGCATCTGTCGATGGAGCTGTTCAAACTGATGACCGGCATCAACCTCACCCACGTGCCTTATCGCGGCGCGGCGCCGGCTTATACCGACGTCATATCGGGACAGGTGCCGGTGTTCATCGACAATCTGGCGAGCGCCTTGGGCCAGATCAAAGGCGGCAATGTGCGTGCGCTCGCGGTCACCAGCAAGGAACGCTCGCCGCTGTTGCCCGACGTGCCGACCGTCGAGGAAGCGGGCGTCCCGGGCTACGTCTATTACACGTGGTTCGGCTTGTGGGCGCCGAAGAAGACGCCGCGGCCGATCATCGCCAAGCTCAACGCGGAAGTGAAAAAGGCCATCGCCGATCCGGCGGTGAAGGACCGCATCGTCGCCGCGGCCGGCGAGACGCTCGACATGCCGCTTGCCGACATCGAGCCGTTCCTCAGAGCCGAGATCGCCAAATGGGCCGACGTGGTCAAACGCGCCGGCATCCAGGTCGAGTAGAAAGCCGCGTCAATCGACTTGCGCGCCCGACGCCTGGATGATCGGCGCCCATTTCGCCAGCTCCGTCTTGACGAAATCCGCGGTGGTCGCCGGCGTCGAGCCCGGCGTCGGATCGACGCCGGCTTTTTTCAGGGCATCGGTCACCGCCGGATCGGCCAGTGCCTTGTTGACCGCCGCATTGAGTTTGTCGACGATCGGCTGCGGCGTGCCCGCCGGCGCCAGGATCGAATTCCAGGTGTAGCACTCGTAACCCTTCAGGCCCTGCTCGTCCAAGGTCGGCAAATCGGGCATGGCGGGAAGACGCTTCAACATCCCGGCGCCGAGCGCGTGGACCTTGCCCGACATCGACAGCGGCAGCGCGGTCGGCGTCGCATCGAACGCCATCGAGATTTGGCCGCCCATCAGATCGGTGTCCATCGGCGCCGAGCCTTTGTAGGGCACGTGCACGATGTCTAGTCCGGCCATCGCTTTGAATTCCTCGCCGCATAGATGCAAGATCGAACCGACGCCGGACGAGCCGTAGTTGTATTTGCCCGGATTGGCCTTGAGCAGAGCCACCAGGCTTTTGACGTCGGTCGCGGGTATCGAAGGATTCACCATCAGCAGCGTCGGCGTCACGCCAACCCGCGCCACCGCCGTAAAATCCTTCACCGCGTCGTAAGGCATGTGCTTGTACAGGCCGGGATTGATGGCGTTGGTGGATACGGTGGCGAACAAGAGCGTGTAACCGTCGGGCGTCGCCTTGGCGACGAAATCGGCGCCGATATTGCCGCCGGCGCCGGCCCGGTCCTCGACCAGGATCGTCTGGCCGAGGATTTCTCCCATTCTTGCGCCCATGATGCGGCCAACGATGTCGGTTGGGCCACCGGCGGCGAACGGAATGACCAACTGTATCGGTCGCGATGGAAAATCATCGGCGGCTTGTACGGCTGTGACGGCAAGCGCGGCCGCGGCGGCGGCCAGCAGCCGATGATGTTGGCTCATGAAAATCCTCCCAGATTTCATAACCACGATACCATTTCGCGCCGGCCGCGAGCAGGCCGCAGCGGCGGCTAAAACCGCGTCAGATCAGCGCTGCTCGGCTTCCAGCATCTTGCCGAGAATGCGCTTGTAGCGCACGCAGCCGACGTCGACGGCGAGGATCACCGGATCGAGCGACTCGGTGGCGGACTCGATCACGCGCTGCTGCGCCTCGATCACCGGCGCGTCCTGCTCCTCGAATGCAAAGCGCCGCATCTCGGCGACTTTCTTTTGCAGATCGCGGTTGAGCTTGTCCTCGGGGGTGCGCACGCCCCAGCGCACCGCGGTGAAGAAATAATGCGTCGAGCGGTCGTTCTCCGGCGTCAACAGATGGACGGCGTGATAGCCGGTGCCGGTGTCGGGCTCGGCGCCCATCTTGCAGATGCCGGTGAGCAGCCGCAGCGTCGACGGCGCCATCCAGCGCATTTTTGTGAACTTGTCGACCTTCGCCGGATGATCCGGCCAGAACTGCGCGAACATGCCAGGCGGCGCCGAATTGGTGGCGTGGCGTCCCACCACGACATCGTCGCCGTCGATCTCGTCCGTGATCTCGGACTCCACGGTGTCGGCGTTGCCCAAAATGCCTTCGTGCAGATAGGAGGTGTGGCTGAGGTCGAGCAGGTTGTCGATGATGAGCTGATAATTGGCCTTGATGACGATGGAGTCGCGCTTGGTGGTGTGCAGCTCCGGCACGTTGTCGAGCACGCCGAAGTCCGGCACCTTGCCGGCATCGGCAGGTTGATCGCCCATCCACACCCACACCGCCTTGTGCTTTTCAATGACGGAATAGCTTTTCACCCGCGCCCGCGATGGGATGTTCTTGGTGCCGTGCGGATTGCGCACGCAGGCGCCGCTGCCGTCATATTCCAGGCCGTGATACGGGCACTGGATGCGGTCGCCGCCGACGATCTTGCCCATGCTCAACGGCGCGAAACGATGCGCGCAGCGGTCCGCGATCGCGGCCACGTTGCCGTCGGCCTTGCGATAGAGCACGATCGGCTCGTCCATGATGGTGCGCGGCACCAGTTGCCCGTCGGCAACGCCGTCGGACCATGCTGCTACGTACCAGGCGTTGCGCAAATAGGCGCCGCTGATCATCTCTTGGTGCGGTTTTACGCCGTTGGTTTTTGCGTGCTCCGTCATGTATTTGTCCTCTTCTCGCGGTGCCGAGCAGGGTGGCAGCCGCCGCAGTGGTCTTTCGCGCCGCCGCCGCGTAGGCTCAACGCTACAAGAGAATGTCCGAGGAGGAAACCATGGCCGAAGCCGCTGCGCTCGCCGCGCTGGCATCCCGTTTCATCCAGACCGAACAGGTGCCGTGGATCGAAACCGCGCCGGGCAACAAGATGAAGGTGATCTATCACGATCCGGCGACCGGCATGCTGACCATCCTGTCCAAGCTAGAGCCCGGTTCGGGCATCCCCGCCCACGTGCACGAGGATCTGGAGCAGACTTTTGTGCTCGAAGGCTCGCTGGTCGACGACGAAGGCGAATGCACCGCCGGCAATTTCGTCATCCGCGCCAAAGGCAGCCGCCACGCGCCGAAGGCGCCCAACGGCTGCACCATGCTGGTGTTCTTTATGAAGCCCACCGAGGGGCTGAAGAAGGCGCTGCTCAAGCACGCTTGAGCGGGCAACAGACCTCGATGACATTTGCTCCCAAACTTGCGGCGCACGGCGCCGAAATTCCCGCTATCGGCTTCGGCACCTCCGGCATGGGCGACGTCCGCGCCGAGCATATCGCCACAGCGCTGCATGGGGGCTACCGCCACATCGACACGGCGCGAAAATCCGGCACCGAGCGCGTGGTCGGCGAAGGCATGCGCGCCTCCGGGGTGCCGCGGGCGGATATTTTCCTGTGCACCAAGGTGTCGCACGAAAATCTGCACGCCGGCGATTTCGCCCGCTCGGTCGATGCCAGCCTGACCGCGCTCGGCGTCGACTATGTCGATCTGCTGCTGGTGCACTGGCCGGAGAAGAACACGCCGCTTGCCGAGACCATGAGCGCGCTGGCCAAGGCCAAGCAGACCAGGCTCGCACGCCATATCGGCGTGGCCAATTTCAACATCGCCATGCTCGACGAAGCGATCCGGCTCTGCCCCGAGCCTTTGGTGACCTTGCAGGCGGAGTGTCACCCTTATCTCGACCAGACCAAGGTGATCGAAGCCTGCCGCCGGCGCGGGCTTGTGCTCACGGCGTATTGCCCGCTCGGCCGCGGCCGCCTGCAGGGCGACCCGGTGCTGGCCGATATCGCACAACGCACCGGCAAGACCTTCGCCCAAGTGGCGCTGCGCTGGCTGATGCAGCAGGGTGTTATCGCCGCCATTCCGCGCTCGTCGAACGCCGCGCGCATCGCGCAGAATATCGACGTGTTCGATTTCAAACTCAGCGACGACGATATGCGCCGGATCGGCGCGCTCAAACGGGCTGACGGCCGCATCGCCAATCCGATCGGCCGCGCGCCACAGTGGGATGTGTGATGGCAAATGCACCGAAATACTTCATGTACTTCCCCGGCAATTATCGCTGGTCGGCGGCATTCGTGAACATGCTCGGCACCGCGCCGTTCGGCGGCGTCGATATGAGCGAGCTGCACCAGATCGGCCGCATGCTTGAAGGCAAAAGCGGCGACGATGACGAGGCGTGGTTCGCGGCTTGCGTCCACACAGCCGACATCGTGCGCGGCCGTGCCGACAAATTCCGCGCCGAGAATTATCCGGTGGCGGCGGCGCCGTTCTATCTGCGCGCGTGTCATTATTATCAGATGGGCGAGCGTTTCAGGACGCCAAAGGATCAACGCGCGCTGGATGCATATCGCACCGCGGTGGAATGCTTCCACCAATTCGTCGCCTTGTCGGGAACCAAGATCGAAATCGTCGACGTGCCGTTCGAGGGCAACAAGCTGCCGGGGTATTTCGTCCCGGCGCAGAATGCGAAATCCGCTCGACCACCGTGCGTGGTGTTCTTTGACGGCCTCGATATCACCAAGGAGATTCAGTTTTTGCGCGGCGTGCCCGATCTGGTGAAGCGCGGCATTTCAGTGCTTGTGATGGACGGTCCGGGCACCGGCGAGGCGATCCGCTTTCGCGGCATGCCGCTGCGCCACGATTACGAGAAGGCCGGCAGCGCCTGCATCGATTATCTGCAGACGCGCGGCGACGTCGACATAAAGCGCATCGGCATCGTCGCCATCAGCCTCGGCGGCTACTACGCGCCACGTTGTGCTTCGCTCGAGCCCCGCTTTGCCGCCTGCATCGCCTGGGGCGCGATCTGGGATTATTACGGCACCTGGAAGAAGCGCATCGATGCCGGCTTCAAAGCCTCGATGTCGGTGCCCGGCCATCACATCATGTGGATTCTCGGCGTCGATACGCTGGACGCTGCGCTGAAAAAGCTCGAGCCGTTCCGGCTCGACGGCGTGGTGCAGCAGATGCACTGCCCGTTTCTGGTGGTGCACGGCGAGGACGACGAGCAGATTCCGCTCAAAGACGCTCAGGCGCTTTATGACGCCAGCGGCTCGACGGATAAGACGCTGCGCGTGTTCACGGCGGCGGAGGGCGGCGCCCAGCACTGCCAGCGCGATTACCTCTCGCTCGGCACCGCGACCATGTGGAATTGGTTCGAGGACAAGCTGTTGCGGGCCTAGACGCTCTTCTCGTACGCCTTCAGCGCCCCGCGTAAAATTTCCCGCGACGGCTCCGAGCCGTCGACCGGGCGGATGGTACGGCGCTTGATTTTCCAGCCGGTGTCGGTGCGGGCGAGCTCCCAACGGTTGGTCACCACCCGGTGGATATGATAGCCGCGCGAACTGCCGTGATTGGGAACTTCGATCGGTTCACCAGATTTATAGGGCGCGAGGATTTGCAGGTACGACGTGACGATGGCCTTATCGCCATCCAGCGCGATGTGCGGTAACCCGGTAAAGTGGGCGAGCCCGCCGGCGATGGCGGCCTGGTGGCCGGGGCTTTTCAGGCTCGCCGCGATCGCCTTGTTGCCGGTCGCTCCCGAGAGGTCGGAACCGCGATCGAACACGCCATCCTCGGTATAAACGGCTTCGGCATAATAGTCGGCGCCGGTATCGGCGGACGGTGGATGGCCGGCAATAAGGTTATAGATTTCCAGCCGATCCTCGATGGCCCGGATGCGCTGTTCCAGCGTGCGGTTTTCTCCGACCATGACTTTTCCCTGAATTGTGACGCGGTCCGGCTATGGCCCGGCCATGAACGTGCAGTATCATAGCCTTGACTAATTTTCGCGCTGTACGTCCCGGCAAAATCTGGCATCGTCACGGCACGAGGAGGGGGTTGGTCATGCGTTCTGGCGGCGAAGTTGATCGCCGTTCGTTTCTCGTTGGCGCCAGCGCCGCGGGAGGCGGCTTGGCGCTTGGGCTGGCTATTCCGCTCAGCCGCGCCGGCATGCGCGCCGCCGAAGACGCTAGCGAGATCAACTGCTGGGTGTCGGTCGCGCCCGACGACACGGTGACCATCCGCACCGCGCACGCCGAAATGGGCCAAGGCGCCATGACGGCGCTGGCCATGCTGGTCGCCGAAGAGCTCGAATGCGATTGGGCCAAGGTCGGCACCGCATTCGTATCGCCCGGCGAAAATATTCGCCGCAACCGCGTCTGGGGCGACATGTCGACCGGCGCCAGCCGTTCGGTTGCGTCATCGCAGCTTTATTTGCGGCGTGCCGGCGCGACCGCCCGCGAAATGCTGATCGCCGCCGCGGCATTGCTCTGGGACGTGCCGGCATCGCAATGCAGCGCGCGCAATGGCGTCATCACCCACGTCACGAGTGGCCGCAGCGTGACCTTCGGCGCCGTCGCCGACGGCGCGGCCAAGATCGAGCCGCCGGCCGACGTCGCGCTGAAAGATCCGCGTGATTGGAAGCTCGCGGGCACGCCGCGCCGCCGTCTCGACCTGCACGACAAGGTCACCGGGCAGCCGGTCTTTGCCATCGACGTGCGGCTGCCCGACATGCTGTACGCCGCGGTCATCCACTGTCCGGTGTTCGGCGGCGCGCTGAAGGCGGTCGACGAGAATTCGATCGCGGCAATGAAGGGCGTGCGCCGCATCGTGCGCATGCCGGATGCGGTGGCGGTGGTGGCGGAATCCTGGTGGCAGGCCAAGCGCGCGTCGGAAGCGCTGCGGATCGCATGGGACGACGGCGGCAATCGCGCCATCTCGAGTGCCGCGATCGAGAAGGTGGTGCGCGAGGGACTTGATGCGCCGTCGGCCCAGGTCTCCCGCAGGAACGGTGACACAGCCGCGGCATTGGCGGGCGCGGCACGCTGCATCGAAGCGGACTATGCCGTGCCGTTCCTGGCGCACGCCACCATGGAGCCGCAGACCTGCACCGCGCACGTCAAGCCCGACGGGGTCGAGGTCTGGGCGCCGTCCCAGGACATGATGACGACATTGGTCACGGCCGCCGTCGCCGCCGGCGTGTCGAACGACAAGGTCACCGTGCACCCGATGATGCTCGGCGGTGGTTTCGGCCGGCGCAACGCCGTGCAGGAATTCGTTCGCGAGGCGGTGCTGATCGCCAAGGAAGTCGCGCAACCGGTCAAGATGATATGGAGCCGCGAAGAGGATATCGCTCACGATCTCTACCGGCCGTGCGGCATGGCGCGTCTGGTCGGCGGCCTCGATGCCGACGGCATGCCGGTCGCGCTGACCATCCGCCTCACCGGGCCATCGTTCGTGGCCTCGCTGGTGCCGGCGTTCGGTCCCGGGATCATCGACCGCAGCTTCGTCAGCGGCCTTAATGACGAAATGCCTTACAGTCTGCCGAATTATCTGCTCGATGTGGTGTTGTGCTCGACCTCGGTGCCGCTCGGCGCCTGGCGCGGCATCAACTACACCCAGAATGCTTTCTACCGGGAAAGTTTTATCGACGAGATGGCGCACGCCGCCGGCGCCGATCCCTACCAGTTCCGCCGCCGCCTGTTGCGCGACAGCCCGAAAAATCTCGCCGTGCTCGATGCCGCGGCGCAGAAAGCGAATTGGGGCTCGCCGCCGCCGCCCGGCGTGTTCCGCGGCATCGCGGTCAACGCCGCCTGCGGCAGTTATTGTGCCCAGGTGGTCGAACTGTCGATCGACGGCGGCCGCATCCGCGTGCGTCGCGTCTTTGCGGCGATCGACTGCGGTTATGTGGTCAATCCGCTGTCGGTCGAAATGCAGGTCCAAGGTGCCATCGTCTACGCGTTGACGGCGGCGCTGTACGGCGAGATCACCATCAAGGACGGCGCCGCTGAGCAATCGAACTTCAACACTTACGAGATGGCGCGTATGGCGGAAGCGCCGGAAGTGGTGAGCGTGATCGTGCCGAGCGGCGATTTCTGGGGCGGCGTCGGCGAGCCGCCGGTGCCGCCGCTAGCCCCGGCTTTGTGCAACGCGATCTTTGCCGCCACCGGCCAGCGCATCCGCGCGCTGCCGGTGAAGAACCACGATCTGCGCTCGATCTGAAGCGATCAAGGCCGCCTCTCGATTGGTAGAGAGCCTTTTCTGGCGGAATGTGCCACATTACTTTTCGCAATAATTTAAAAAGACCGTTCGGGAGGAACTCATGACCACCACGACATTGCCGATCCAATCCGGCGACGCGCCGCTCGATCTGGCGGACATGCGGCGGCGGATCAGGGCCATTTTCATCGGCTCGATCGGCAATCTGGTCGAGTGGTACGATTTTTACGCTTACGCCGCCTTTGCGCTTTATTTCGCCGCGGCATTCTTCCCGAATTCCGATCCCGTCGTGCAGCAGCTCAACGCCGCGCTGTTGTTTGCGGCAGGTTTTTTGGTGCGTCCCCTGGGTGGATGGTTGTTCGGCTATCTGGCCGATCATCGCGGCCGGCGCGGCGCCTTGATGCTTTCGGTTTCGCTGATGTGCTTCGGCTCGCTGATGATCGCGGTGACGCCGACCTATGCGTCGATCGGGATATATGCGCCGATCCTGCTCGCGGCCGCGCGTATCATTCAGGGTTTGAGTCTCGGCGGCGAATACGGCACCAGCGCAACCTATTTGACCGAAATGGCCGACCAGCGCCATCGCGGCTTCTATTCCAGCTTCCAATACGTCACCTTGATCGGCGGCCAGATCTGCGCGCTGCTCGTGCTTTTGGTCCTGCAGAAAGTCTTTCTGACCGGCGATGAAATCCGCGCCTGGGGCTGGCGCATTCCGTTCTTCATCGGCGCGCTGTTGGCGCTGATCGCGCTCGTCATGCGGCGCACCCTTCAGGAGACCGACGCCTTCGAGGCGGCGCGGCAGGTCGTGAAGCGGACATCGTCGCTGCGCGCGCTGATGAAATATCCGCGCGAGGTCCTACTCGTGGTGGGGCTGACCGCCGGCGGCACCGCGGCATTTTATACCTACACCACCTATATGCAGAAATTTTTAAAGCTCTCGGTCGGCCTCACCGACGATCAGACCACGATGGTGACGTTGAGCGCGCTCATCTTCGGCATGATCCTGCAGCCGATCTATGGCGCGATCTCGGACCGCATCGGCCGCAAATGGCTGCTCATCGGCTTCGGCGTCACGGGCGTGCTGTTTACGATCCCGCTGCTCACGACGCTGCAGTCCGTCAAAGGCCCGTACGCGGCGTTCTTGTTGATCGCGGCGGCGTGGATGATCGTGTCGGGCTACACCTCGATCAACGCGGTGGTGAAAGCCGAGTTGTTTCCCACCAACATCCGCGCCATCGGCGTCGGCCTACCGTACGCGCTGACCGTTTCGATCTTCGGCGGCACCACCGACTCGGTAGCGCTGGGATTCAAGTCGATCGGCCACGAATCCTGGTTCTATTATTATCTCACCGGCATGATCGGCATTTCGCTCGTGGTCTATCTGTTCATGCGCGACACAAAGGCCGATTCGGCGATGCATCGGCATGAATAAAGTTGGTGCGTTCCGGTTCGGTCGGAGAAAGCCGTTGCGATCGACGCGGATAGCGATCTGCGCGTTCCGGTCTTAGTGCTTAATCTTGATCGTCAGCGGCAACCCGCCGTCCGGGCGCAAGGTCACGCGCAACAGCGGCCAGACGTTCTTGTCCGGGGCGAGCTTGAAATCGAAGTTCTTGACGATGGTGGCGAGGATCAGCGTCGCCTCCTGCAGCGCAAAGGCAGAGCCGATGCAGGTGCGGATGCCGGCGCCGAACGGCAGATACGCGTAGCGGTCGATCTCGGTCTTGGCCTTGCCGAGAAAGCGGCTCGGATCGAACATATCGGGCTCGCGCCAGTACATTTCATGGCGGTGCAGCACATAGGGCGCGATCACCACCATCGAGCCGCGCTTGACCTTTTCGCCGCCGAGTTCGTCGGGTCCCATCGCCACGCGGCTGATCGCGGCGATCGGCGGATAAAGCCGGATCGCCTCGTCGATGACGGCGCGGGTCTCGACCAGCCGGTCGGCAAGGCCGGTGATCGGGCCGTCGAGCTCGCGTTGCGCTTCCGCTTCGACGCGCGCGCGCCACTCTTGCGATTGCGACAACAGGAACAGCGACCAGGTGATGGTATTTGCCGTCGTCTCGTGGCCTGCGGCGATAAAGGTGAGGATGTTGGAGCGTACCTCGGCCTCGGTCATGCGCCGGCCGGTTTCCGGATCGAGCGCGCCGAGGAGGAGCGTGAGGATATCGTTGACCGCGTCGCCGGACTTGCCATTGAGGCGCCGGCGCCGCGTGGCGATGATCTCGTCGATCGCACTTTCGAAAAACCGCAAGGTCGAACGGACACGCAAATGCGACAGCCGCGGCACCGACGGCGGCAAGCCGATCAGGTCGAGCGGGTCGATCTTGCCGATGGTGTTGAAATACACGCCCATCGCCTCGCGGAGCTCTTCCGCGTCGCGGCCGAAGCCGTCGGAGAAGATTGTTCGTTCCAGCACGTCGAGCGTCAATCGCGATGCTTCGGCGGCGACATCGATGGTGGTGCCGTCCTTGCCGCGCCAGCGCGCGGTCAGCGCGTTGGCGGCGTCCATCATCGCCGGCGCGAAATCCAGGATGGTCTTGCGCGCGAAGACCGGCGCCAGAATGCGGCGCTGGGTGCGCCATTGCTCGTTCTCGGCGCTGAGCAGGCCGTCGCCGAGTCCGGCCGAAAGCACGCGGCGCTGGATCGAGTCTTTTTGATAGTTGCCGGCATTGTCGAGCAGCACGCGGCGGATGGCGGCCGGCTCATGGACCAGGAGAACGTGCTTGAACGGCAGGCCACCGACGACGACCGGCTTTTCAAAATGCTCCCGCGTCCAGCATTCCAGCGGATTGCGCTTGAGCGTCGAGATCAATTGCAGGAGGCCGAGCGCTTTGGGCTGCGGGATCGGCGCGGGCGGACGATAAAGCGATGCGGATGCGGTGGAGAGGTTCGCCGGCTGAGCGCTATGCAGAGTGCCGTGCATATCTTGCGCCCGCCCCCTGAGCGCTCAATGCCCGCGCACATCCCAGCCCCGGCGCGCAAGCACGAGAAGTCGTTGCCTATCAATCGAGAGTGCGAGCGAGGTCATATCTTGTCAAGACTAAGGCAGGCCCGTGGTGGGTTCGCACAGCCGATTGCGGGCGAAAGTTGCCGCGTTGCTACACCGCGTAAATTTTCGTTTATACCGAAGCGTTTGGCGGTGATGGCCTCAGCGCCGGCCGAATAATTTGTCGAGCAGCCAGAAATCAAGGCCGCTGCTATTGCGCTGATTGCCGCGCTCGGTGGCGGCGCCAGCGCCGGTTTCGTCGCTGCCGCGCGGCGCCTGGGTTTGGATCGGCGCCGGTGGCGCGAACCAGCCGCCCTCGCTCAGTCCCGGCAGCGCCGACGGCGCGACGCCTTGATGGGCGGTCCTCATGAATCGGCTCCAGATTTCCACCGGCAAGCCGCCGCCGACCGCCTTCTTGGTCGGCGAATTGTCGTCGTTGCCGAGCCAGATGCCGGCCACGAGGTGTGAGGTGTAACCGATGAACCAGGCGTCGCGGAAATCCTGGCTGGTGCCGGTCTTGCCGGCGGCGAGCCAGCCCGGCAGGTCGGCACGGCGCGCGGTGCCGTTGACCAAGGTCTCGCGCATCATCGTGTTCATCATGCCGACATAGCGCGCATCGACGATACGGCCGAGCGCCTGCGTCGCGCGCGTATAAAGCGTCTTGCCGTCGGTGCCGCGAATGCGCTCGACGACATGCGGCGCCACGGCGAGACCGCCGTTGGCGAAGGTGGCGTAAGCGGAAACCAGCTCGATGACGGAAACTTCCGAGGTGCCGAGCGCGATCGAGGCGTTGGGCTCGAGCTTCGACTCGATGCCGAGCCGGTAGGCGGTGCGCACCACGGCGGACGGGCCGACTTCCATGGTCAGCCGCACCGACACCGTATTGAGCGAATTGGCGAGCGCCTGGGTCAGCGTCACCGGGCCGAGATATTCATGTTCGAAATTTTCCGGCCGCCAGCCTTGGACGGAGATCGGCTTGTCCTCGCGCACCGTGTCGGGCGTCAGCCCGTGTTCGAGCGCGGTGAGATAGACGAATGGCTTGAACGCCGAGCCGGGCTGGCGCCGCGCCGCGATGGCGCGGTTGAATTGGCTTTCGGCGTAATTGCGGCCGCCGACCAAGGCGCGCACGACGCCGTCCGGCGTCATCGCCACCAGCGCGCCTTCGCTGACGTCGAGCTTGTCGCCCTTTTGCGCCAGAACATCGTCGAGTGATTGCTCGGCCGCGGTCTGCAATGCCGGATCGATCGAGGTTTCGACGACGATGTCCGCCTCGACATGGCCGATCAGGTCGTCGACCGCGTCCATCACCCAGTCGGCGACGTAATTGACCGAGCCGCCGCCGGACGGTTTTATCGCGCGTGCCGGCGTGATCAGCGCGCGCTTGGCGGCGTCGTCGCTGATCATTTTCAATTCCGCCATCGCCGCGATCACCATGCCGGCGCGGCGCTCGGCGCCGTCGGGATTGCGGCTCGGCGCCAGCCGCGACGGCGATTGCACCAGGCCGGCCAGCATCGCGGCTTCCGGCAGCGTCAGTTTTCGCGCCGATTTGCCGAAATAGCGCTGCGCCGCCGCCTCGATGCCGTAGGCGCCGGAGCCGAAATAGACGCGGTTCAAATAGAGCTCGAGGATCTGCGCCTTGGAGAACTTGTGCTCGAGCCATAGCGCCAGCACCGCCTCCTGCAGCTTGCGCGTCACCGTGCGTTCTTGGGTCAGGAACAAATTCTTGGCGAGTTGCTGGGTGATGGTCGAGCCGCCCTGCGTGGCGCCGCGATGCAGCACGTCACGCGCGCCGGCACGCAAGATGCCCCATGGATCGATGCCATGGTGCGAGTAGAAGCGGCGGTCCTCAATGGCGACGAACGCCTTCGGCGCGTAATCCGGCAATTCCCGCAACGGCACTTCGGCGCCGCCCATGTCGCCGCGGGTGGCGAGCGTTGCGCCGTTTGCGCCGAGGATCAGCACCGAGGGCGGCCGCTTGGGGATTTCCAGCGACTGGATCGGCGGCAGGTGGGCGCCGATCCACACCAAGAGACCGATGGCGGCGATGACCGCCCATAGCGCCAGCACCGCGCCCCAATAGATCAGCTTGCCGAAGCCGGAGCGTTGCTTGCCGGCGCGTTTTTTCTTGTGTGGCTGCCGCGGCGGGGAATCGTCGCGCTGGCGGCGCGGCGCGGGGGTGCTGCGATCCGGCTGCCGCGGCCGGGCATCGGCGTCGACATCACGCTTTTTGCCCGCTTGTCGCGACGCCATGACCCGTCCCCAGCGCGGATAACGCGCTGCCGGCCACGGTAGAGAGTGCGGTTTAAGGGGCGGTTACTCGGCGCGAACCCTCCCCCTTGTGGGGGAGGGCAGGGTGGGGGGCGGAGGTTAGAACGCGGCGTCGACGCTTGAGCAAAACCTGTCGACCCCCACCCCTACCCCTCCCCACAAGGGGAGGGGAAAGCGTTACCCCGCCGCGGCTTCTTTCGCCGGCTTGGCCTCGGCGCTTGGCGCCGCGAACACCGCGATCAGTGGGCGCTTGATGGCCATCTGGCGGGTGGGCTCGGAGATTTGCGCGCCGAGGAGATCGGTGACGTAGAACACGTCGACGACGCGCTCGCCGAAGGTCGCGACATGGGCCGAGGCGATGTTGAGGTTGAGCTTCGACAGCGACGCGGTCAGCTCGTAGAGCAGGCCGGGGCGGTCAAGGCCGGTGACTTCGACCACGGTGTAGCGGGCGGACCATTGGTTGTTGATGGTCACTTCCGGCTCGATGGCGAAGGCCTTGAGCCTGCCCTTTGGCGCCGCGCGCTTGGCCACCACGTCGGGCAGTTTTAGCTCGCCGCGCACCGCCTGCTCGATGGCATTGCCGATGCGCGCGGCGCGGCGCGCCTCGTCCTCGTCGCGCTCGAATTCGCGCGACACCGAGATGGTGTCGAGCGCCAGCCCATCGGTCGTCGTATAGATCTGGGCGTCGACAATATTGGCGCCGGCCAGCGCGCAGGCGCCGGCGATGATCGACAACAGCCACGGATGATCCGGCGCGAACACCGTGAGCTCGGTGACGCCGCGCGAGGCGTCGAAGCCGACGATGGTGGCGAGCCTCTTGCTGGACTCTTCGGTGGCGCGCACGAAGTGGGCATGCGCCAGCTTGTGCGGCATGTCGACCTTGAGCCAATAGGCCGGATAGTGGCGCGCGATATAGGCGTCGAGTTTTTCCGCCGGCCAATCCTTGATCTCGGCGCGGAATTCCGACTGTGCGGCAGCGACGCGTTGCGCGCGGTTGACCTCCGAAAAACCGCCGGTGAGCACCGGCTCGGTTTCGTAATAGAGCGTGCGCAGAAGCTGCGCCTTCCAGCCGTTCCAGACGCCCGGGCCGACGGCGCGGATGTCGGCCGTGGTCAGGATGGTGAGCAGTTTCAGGCGTTCCAGCGACTGCGCCACAGCGGCAAAATTCTCTATGGTTTTGCGGTCGGACAAATCGCGCGACTGCGCCACCGTCGACATCACCAGATGCACCTCGACCAGCCAGGCGACCAGCTCGGTATCCGCCGCCGACATGCCGAGCCGCGGGCACAGCCGGCGCGCGATGCGGGAGCCGCCGATCGAGTGATCCTCGACCTGGCCCTTGGCGATGTCGTGCAGAAACAGCGCGACATAGAGCACGGCGCGGTGCTCGGGCTGGATCGTGCGCATCAATTCGTTGGCCAGCGTGAATTCGCGGTTCTCGCCGCGCTCGATCTCGTTGAGCACGCCGATGCAGCGCAACAGATGTTCGTCCACCGTATAGTGGTGATACATGTTGAACTGCATCATCGCCACGATGCGGCCGAAGGCGCGGACGAATTCGCCGAGCACGCCAGCCTCGTTCATGCGCCGCAGCACGGTCTCGGCGTCGTTCTTCGAGGTCAGGATTTCGAGGAACAGGCGGTTGGCTTCCTTGTTCTCGCGCAAATCTTTGTCGATCAGCTTCAGCGAATGGGTGGCCAGCCGCATGGCCTCGGGATGAATGGCCAGATTGTGCTTTTGCGCCAGGTAAAACAGGCGGATCAGGTTGACCGGGTCGCGGGCGAAAACTTTTGGCCCGGCGATGTTGATGCGGTTGTTGTCGATGACGAAATCGTCGGTTTCGGTCAGCCGTTGCGGGCGGCGCGCCGGACGAAGTCGCGCGATGATGCGGCTCAAGACCGGCGCCGGCATCGCCTGGCGCTCCTCGAGGCCGGCGCACAGGATGGCGGTGAGATCGCCGACATGCTTGGCGGTGAGGAAGTAGTGCTTCATGAAGCGCTCAACGTCGCGCAAGCCGGGATGCTCGGTGTAGCCGAGCCGCACCGCGATATCGCGCTGGATGTCGAACGACAGCCGCTCTTCGGCGCGGCCGGCGAGGAAATGCATGTTGCAGCGGACCGACCACAAGAAATCTTCGCAGCGGCGGAACATCGTGTATTCGTCGCGGTCGAACACGCCGCGCTTGATCAGTTCTTCGGGCTCGCGCACGCGGTAGACATATTTGGCGATCCAGAACAGCGTGTGCAGGTCGCGCAGGCCGCCCTTGCCGTCCTTGACGTTGGGCTCGACCAGATAGCGCGACTGGCCGGCACGGCGGTGGCGCTCTTCTCGCTCGGCGAGCTTGGCGGCGACGAATTCCCGCGCCGTGCCCTGCACGACTTCTTTGTCAAAGCGTGTCGTTAATTCCTCGTAGAGCTTGGCATCGCCGAGCAGATGGCGCGATTCGAGCAGCGTCGTGCGGATGGTCATGTCCGCCTTGGCCTGGCGGATGCATTCGCTCACCGAACGCGTCGCATGGCCGACTTTGAGCCCCATGTCCCACAGGCAATAGAGCAGCGCCTCGGCGACGGATTCGCTCCAGGCGGTTTGCTTGTAGGGCAGCAGGAAAAGCAGATCGATGTCGGAGCCTGGCGCCAGCAAGCCGCGGCCGTAGCCGCCGGTGGCGACCACCGCCATGTGCTCGGCTTCCGACGGCGCTTGCGTTGGATAGATTTCGCTGCTGATGAACTCGAACAGGATGCGGATGATCTCGTCCTGAAGCTCGCACAGCCGCTCGGCGCAGCGGCGGCCGTGGCGGTCCTTGAGCAACAATTGCTCGGCGCGCGAGCGCGCTTGCGTCAGCGCCGATTTCAGCCGCAGCGCCACCGCGGTGCGCAATTCGCGTTCGCGCCCAGCATGGGTTTTGGCCAGCGCTTTGAGATCGGCGACGATGGCCGGAGTGTCGATAAGCTCGACCTCGGTGCGCGGCGATCGCTGCGTGTCCAGCATCATTCTATCGGCATAGCGGAGGCGCGGTTCGCTGTCATCGCCCGGTCAGTGTCCGCCGCGAGGGTCGCGGCGTACCGGCGAGGCGCGCCGGACGTTTATTCTAAAATATTGCCTATCTTGAGTGATTAATTCCAATTGACGCTTTCCGTATGGTTTTCTAAAGAAGGAAATCCTACGGAGGACGTCATGCTGTCACGCCGTCAATTGCTTGTCTCTGCCGCCGCCGCAACCCTGATGCCGGCCGGCCTCGCGCGCGCTGCCGGGAAGCCCGCGGAAATCCGCATCGATTGGGCGACCTACAATCCGGTCTCCATGGTGCTCAAGGACAAGGGCCTGCTCGAAAAAGAATTCGAGAAGGACGGCATTGGCATCCGCTGGGTGCAGTCGCTCGGCTCCAACAAGGCGCTGGAATTCCTCAATGCCGGCTCGATCGATTTCGGCTCGACCGCCGGCTCCGCGGCGCTGCTCGGGCGGATCAACGGCAATCCGGTCAAGTCGATCTATGTTTTTTCGCGCCCCGAGTGGACCGCGCTGGTGACGCGCAAGGATACGCCGATCAACAAGATCGAGGATCTCAAAGGCAGGCGCGTCGCGGTGACCCGCGGCACCGATCCGCACATCTTCCTGGTGCGCGCGCTGCTCTCGGTCGGCATGAGCGAAAAAGACATCCAACCGGTGCTGTTGCAGCATCCCGATGGCAAGATCGCGCTGATCCGCGGCGATGTCGATGCCTGGGCCGGCCTCGATCCGATGATGGCGGCGGCGCAGGTCGAAGACGGCGCGCGGCTGTTCTATCGCGACAAGGCGGCCAATACCTGGGGCATCCTCAACTCGAGCGAGGACTTTCTGAAAAACTATCCCGACCTGACCAAACGCGTGCTCGGGATTTACGAACAGGCGCGCAAATACTGCCTGGCCAACTACGATGACGAAAAGCGCGTCTTCATGGACGTGACCAAATTGCCCGGCGCGGTCGTCGACATCCAGCTCAAGGAGCGCACCGAGCTGACATTCAACCGCGTCGGCCCCGAACAGCGCGACTCCATCCTGCAAGCCGGCCTTGCCTTGCAGCAGGCCGGCGTGATCCCGGCCAATGTCGACGTGAAGCAGACGCTTAACGATCTGGTCGACGACCGCTACGTCGGCGCCTAGTCGAGGAGGCGGCCGGCCACCACATTGATTTTGTGGCAGGCAGCATGTCTCCTATGACCATGACCATTGCCGCCCAAAGCACTGGGAGCGAAGGCACACCAAGCGAAGCCGCCCCGGCGGAGCGGGCGAACGCGCGACGCTGGTCGCGTTTCGCTCGTCCTGCGCTCGGCCTCATGCTGCCGGTGATGCTGGCGGTGGCGTGGGAATTCATCGTGCGGATGGGCTGGGCTTCCGGCCGGCTGGCGCCGCCGCCGTCGGTCATCTTCGCGACCTTCGTCGATCTGGCGCGCACCGGCGAATTGCAGCGCCACACGTTGGTGACGCTGGAGCGGGTCGCCGCCGGCTTTGGCATCGGCGTCGCCGCCGCCACGGTGATCGGTGCCGCAGCCGGCTATTCGCCGCTGGTGCGCCGCCTGATCGATCCAAGCATCCAGGGGCTGCGCGCCATCCCCTCAATCGCCTGGGTGCCGTTGTTCATTCTTTGGCTCGGGATTTTCGAAGCGTCGAAAGTGACGCTGATCGCGGTCGGCGTGTTTTTCCCGGTCTATCTCGGCCTGATGGGCGCGATCCAATCGGTCGATCGCAAGCTGGTCGAAGTCGGCCGCGCGTTCCGCCTGACCGACGTGGAGATGGTGCGCCGTATTTTGCTGCCGGCGGTGCTGCCGGCCTATGTGATCTCGCTGCGTTCGGGCCTCGGTCTCGGCTGGATGTTTGTCATCGCCGCCGAACTGATGGGTGCGTCCGAAGGTCTCGGCTATCTGCTGATCGACGGCCAGCAGCTCGGCAAGCCGGCGGAGATCGTCGCCGCCATCGTTGCCTTCGCCATCGTTGGCAAGGCGACCGATTGGCTGATCGTGCTCGCCGCCGCGCCATTCCTGCGCTGGGAAGACGTGGTGCGGCAGGACTAATCAAATGCTCGCACTCGAACGCGTCGGTAAGACTTATCCCAATGGCGTTCATGCACTTGGCGGCGTGACGCTCGACGTCGAGCTTGGCGAGATCGTCGCCGTGATCGGCGGCTCGGGCTCCGGCAAATCCACATTGCTGCGCGCCATCGGCGGCCTCGATCCGCCGAGCGAAGGCGCCGTGGTGCTCGACGGCGAGCGCATCACCGCGCCGCACGAAAAGATCGGCATCATTTTCCAGGAGCCGCGCTTGCTGCCCTGGCTCAAGGTCGCCGACAATGTCGGCTTCGGGCTTGGCGGCCGGCCGAGGGCGGAACGCGCCGCGCGCGTCGCTACCGCGCTCAAGCGGGTGGGGCTTACCGACAAAGCGGCGATGTGGCCGCGCGAACTCTCCGGCGGCCAGGCGCAGCGTGTCGCGATTGCACGGGCGCTGGTGCCGCGCCCCGAAGTGCTGCTGCTCGACGAGCCGTTCTCGGCGCTCGACGCTTTCACCCGCGCCGATCTGCAGGACCACCTGCTCGATCTGTGGGCTGACGCCAAGCCGACCTTGATCCTGGTGACCCACGACGTCGACGAATCCATCGTGCTCGCCGACAGGGTCGTGGTGCTGTGCCCGCGCCCCGGCCGCATCTTCGACGAGATCGATGTCGATCTGCCGCGACCGCGCGACCGGCAATCCGCTGCCTTCGATTTCGTCAAGCGTCGCGTGCTCGTCGCGCTTGATCGCTCGTTGAACCGCGCCGCCGGCGCCGCCGAGGCCGAGCCGAAAGCGACCGCCGGCGCGGCGTTGTGGTGGTGATGCCTGTCATCGTCCGCGCAGGCGGACGACCCAGTAATCGCCAAGGCTGGGTGGACATAATGACCGTCAGTGGCTACTGGATTGCCCGCCTTCGCGGGCAATGACAGGAGAAGCCCCATGGACGCCGCTGGGCTGCGCGCGATGCAGGCGCCGATCAAGGACCGCTACAAGGCCGATCCCAAGGCCGGCTTGATCACGCTCAAAGCCAAAGGCGCCATCGACGACGCCAACATCGCTTGCAAGGTCGAGACCGGCCGGGCGCTTGCGGTCGCCGGCCTGCATCCGGCCACCGGCGGCTCGGGCCTGGAATTGTGCTCGGGCGACATGCTGCTCGAAGCCTTGGTGGCCTGCGCCGGGGTGACGCTCAAAGCCGTCGCTACCGCGATCGATATTCCGCTGAAGTCCGGCACGGTGTCGGCCGAAGGCGATCTCGATTTCCGCGGCACGCTTGGTGTCGCCAAGGAGGCGCCGGTCGGCTTCGCGCAAATCCGACTGCGCTTCGACGTCGACACCGACGTTGCGCAGGACAAGCTCGATCAGCTTCTGAAACTCACCGAGCGTTATTGCGTCGTCTATCAGACGCTGAAGAATGGACCTCCGGTCGAGGTAAGCCTGAAACGGAAAAGCTAATCGCTTCTGCTCCGTTTTCCGGCCCCGGCCGCTCCTTGTTCAGGCAGCGGCGTATCTCACCTTGGTGCATCCATGTCTCCCGAACTGATATTTTTGTCCGAGTTGGCGCTGAAGATGGCGCTGACGGCGTTCATTGTCGTCATCGTCTCCGTCACGGTCGAGCGCTCCGGCCCGTTCATCGGCGCACTGATCGCCGCGCTGCCGACCGCCGCCGGCGCCGCCTATATCATCCTCGCTTTCGAGCATTCGCCGGATTTCATCGCGGCGAGCGCGGTCGGCAGCACCGCGGCGGTCGCCACCGTCTCGATCTTCGCGCTCAGCTATACGGTGCTGGCGCAGCGCCATGGTCTCATTCTCAGCCTCGGCATTGCCGTGGCGATCTGGTTCGTCGGCGCGGCGGCCTTGCGCTTTTTTGACTGGACGCCGCTGACCGCGGTCCTGCTCAATGTCCTGGTGTTCGGCGCCACCGTGCCGCTGAGCTGGCGTTACCGCACCTCGGGCCCGACGCCGAAATTCCTGCGCACGGCCTATGATATTCCGCTCCGTGCGATCACCGCCGCTATCGTGGTCGCCATCGTGACCACGGCGAGCCACAGCATTGGTTCATTCGTCTCCGGCGTTTTCGCGGTATTCCCGATCGTGATGGCGAGCTCGGCCGTCATCCTGCATCCCCGGGTCGGCGGCAAGGCAACGGCCAGCATGTTTGCGCATTCGCAAATCGCCCTGGTCGGGCTGTGGCTCGGGTTTCTGGCGCTGCATTATCTGGTCGCGCCGGTCGGCGTGTGGCCGGCTTTGGTGCTGGCGCTCGGCGTCTGCGTCGGCTGGAGCTTCGCGCTGTGGCTGATGCGGGCGCGCAAGCGCCCGGCCTGAGCGTCAATCTTTTTTCGTTTTGGCGAGCTGCGCCTTGAGCGCGTAAAGCGCTTCCAGCGCCTCGCGCGGCGACATTTCGTCGGGATGCAGCGCGGCGAGCGCTTCGACCAGCGCGTTAAGCGCCTCGTCGCGTTGCGGCATCGCGGGTGCCGGCCGCGCCGCGGCGAACAGCGGCAGGTCGTCGATCAGCTTCCGCGCCGGCGAGGTGCGATCCTCGGCTTCGATCTGGGCCAGCACCAGCTTGGCGCGCTCGATGACGCTGGCGGGAAGCCCGGCGAGCTTCGCCACCTGGATGCCATAGGAGCGATCGGCGGCGCCGGGCACGACTTCGTGCAAAAACACCACGTCGCCGTGCCATTCCTTCACCCGCATGGTGGCGTTGTGCAGCCGCTTGAGTTTTGCGGCCAGCGCCGTCATCTCGTGGAAGTGGGTGGCGAACAGGGTGCGACAGCGGTTGCTTTCGTGCAGGTGCTCGATGGTTGCCCAGGCAATGGAAAGACCGTCGAACGTCGAGGTGCCGCGGCCGATTTCGTCGAGGATCACCAGCGCGCGCTCGCCGGCCTGATTGAGGATCGCCGCGGTCTCGACCATCTCGACCATGAAGGTCGAATGGCCGCGCGCGAGGTCGTCGGCGGCGCCGACGCGCGAGAACAGCCGGTCGACCACGCCGATATGGGCGGCCCGTGCCGGTACGAAGCTGCCCATCTGGGCGAGCACGGCGATCAGCGCGTTCTGGCGCAAAAACGTCGATTTGCCCGCCATGTTCGGGCCGGTGATCAGCCAGATTCGACCGGCTGTGGCGTCCGTTGGCGGCGATAAATCGCAATCGTTGGCGACGAACGGCCCGCCGTCGGCGCCGAGTGATTGCTCGACAACGGGGTGACGACCGCCTTCGATCAAGAACGTAAGTCCGCCGTCGACGACCGGGCGGACATAGTTGCGCTCGACCGCGAGCGCCGCCAGCGCGGTCATGGCATCGACGGCGGCCAGCGCCTCCGCCGCCTGCTTGATCGCCGCGCTTGCCGCGGTGACGCGCGCCGAAAGCGAATCGAAAATCTCCAGCTCCAGCGCCAACGCGCGATCGGCGGCATTGGCGATTTTTGCTTCGAGCTCGCCGAGTTCCGTGGTGGTGAAGCGCACCTGTCCGGCGAGCGTCTGGCGATGGATGAAGGTCCCGTTCAGCGGCGCGGTGAGAAGTTTGTCGCCGTGCTGCGCGGTGACGTCGACGAAATAGCCGAGCACATTGTTGTGCCGGATTTTTAGTGCTTTTACGCCGGTCGTCTCGGCGTAGCGCACCTGCAGCGCGGCGATGACCCGGCGCGATTCGTCGCGCAACGCCCGCGCCTCGTCGAGCGCCGCCTCGTATCCGCTGCGGACGAAACCGCCGTCGCGGCGGAACGCCGGCAACTCGTCGGCGAGCGCCCGCGCCAGCTCGGTGGCGATGGCGGCGTCGGGGCGGCGCAGCGCCGCGATAGCGTCGGCGATATCGCGCGGCACATCCGTCAGCGCCGACAGCCGCGTGGAAAATTCCACGGCGGCGCAAATCCCGTCACGGATCGCGGCGAGATCGCGCGGCCCGCCGCGGCCGACGACGATGCGTGCCAGGGCGCGTGCCAGATCGGGCACGGTTTTGAGCGTGCCGCGTAAATCGCTGCGCATGGCGCTGTCATTGACGAAAGCCGAGACCGCATCGAGCCGATGCGCGATTTCTTTCGGGTCGGTCAGCGGCGCGGCAAGCCGCTGTGCCAATAAGCGCGAACCGGCCGCGGTCACCGTGCGGTCAACCGCCGCCAACAGCGAGCCGCGCCGCTCACCGGAGAGCGTGCGAATGAGCTCGAGATTGGCGCGCGTTGCTTGGTCGATGGCGAGTGTGGCGCCGGCGGCCTCGCGCACCGGCGGCGACAGCGGCGGCCGCTTGCCGATCTGGGTACGCTCGACATACGTCACCGCCGCAGCGGCAGCGGTGAGCTCGATGCGCGAGAACGCGCCGAACGATGCCGTCGTCGCCACGGCGAAGAACGCGGCGAGCCGCCGCTCGGCCGTGGCGCCGTCGAACACATCGCGGGTCAGCGGCGTCACCGCCGGCAGCGAGCGCAGATAGGGCGAAAGCTCGGGATCGGAAAAAACCGCGTCCGCGACGATGATCTCGCCCGGCTCGATGCGCGCGATGGCCGCGGCAAGCCCGCTGCGCTCGCATTCGGCGACATTGAACTCGCTGGTCGAGATGTCGATCCAGGCCAGCGCGAAACGATCTTCGGTGGCGGAGGTGCGGGATCGCGCGATGGCCAGCAAAAAATTGTTGCGCCTGGCGTCGAGCAGCGAATCTTCGGTGAGCGTGCCGGAGGTGACCAGCCGCACCACGTCGCGGCGCACCACGCTCTTGGCGCCGCGCTTTCTGGCCTCCGCCGGATCTTCGAGCTGCTCGCAGACCGCAACCCGGTGGCCTTGCGCGATCAGGCGGTGCAGATATTCATCGGCGCGCTCGATCGGCACGCCGCACATCGGAATGTCGCGGCCGAGATGTTTGCCGCGCTTGGTCAAGACGATGCCGAGGTCGCGCGAGGCTATTTCGGCATCGTCGAAGAACAATTCGTAGAAATCGCCCATCCGGTAGAACAACAGGCAATCCGGATTGGCCGCCTTGATCTCGATATATTGCTCCATCATGGGGGTTACGCGACCGAGTTCGTCGGTCGCTGTGGGCGTGATGGGCCGCGCCGCCGCTTCGGGCACGTCCTCTTCCGCCTGATGGGTTTCGGCTATGGCCATTCCGTACTCGTTTAGCCTAAGTATTGCGCCGATCATTTATCGCGAAACAGCAGGGCAGGTCGATGAAGAAAGAAACGCATAGCGCCATCAAGCAGCAGCTCATCATAGCCGGCAAAGTGCTGGTCGCCGAGGGTCAGGACGATTTCACCCGCGGCCACATTTCGGTGCGGGTGCCCGGCAATCCAAAGCTGTTCTTCATGAAGGCGCACAGCCTTGGTCTCGACGAGATCACCATGAAGAACATCCTCACCATCGATCTCGAAGGCAACGTGGTCGCGGGCTCAGCGCGCCGCCACAGCGAGGTCTACATCCATTCCGAGATTTTCAAGGCGCGCGCCGACGTCAACTGCGTTATCCACACCCATCCCACCTATTCGGTGGCGTTCTCCTCAACCGGCCATGCAATGAAGGCCTATAGCCAGCCCGGCGCCATGTTCTCGGGCGAACTCGGCGTCTTTACCGAAACTATCACACTGATCCGCAGTCACGCCCTAGGTGCCGGCGTCGCCAAGGCGCTCGGCAACGGCCGTGCGGTGCTGCTCAAGAACCACGGGCCGGTGGTGACCGGGAAAACCATCGAGGAGGCCGTGGTCTCCTCGATCATGCTGGAAAACGCCACGCAGATTCAGCTCTTGGTCGAAGCCGCCGGCACGCCGGCGCCGGAATTCCCGCCCGACGACATCGCCAAGTTCAAGAACGAAATCGGCCAGCCCGAGCAGTTCAAGATCAATTTCGATTATCTGGCACGGCGGGTGAAGCGGCGCGGGTGAAACGACGGCAAGGCTTAAATCCGTGAGGCCCAGAAAGCGATCAAGGCCGCAACCCGATCAGCATTTTTAATCGATTGATCGCGGCTTTCACCTTGGCAATCGCAACTGATGGTGGAATGATTGCGCCCGTAAGTAAGCCGCGCACATGACGCGGCGATCGAAAGGGGAAATGCCAGCTTGAAATAAACACATCCTGGGAGGGAACGACAATGGCAGCGGTGACTGACGTCAACTATGCGCTCACACCAGACCAGCATGCTCGCGAGCTCCGTCGCGCCGTCGTCGCGGCGACGGTAGGCACCACCATCGAGTGGTACGATTTTCTCCTCTACAGCACCATGGCCGGCCTCGTCTTCGGCAAGCTGTTCTTTCCGAATGAGGACCCGCTCACGGCGACACTCAGCTCCTTCGGCATCTATTTCATCGGCTTTGTGGCGCGCCCGATCGGCGCGTTTATTTTTGGTCACTACGGCGACCGCATCGGCCGCAAGTCGACGCTGATCGTCACCTTGGTGCTGATGGGCGTCTCGACCTTCCTGGTGGCGTTCCTGCCCGGCTATGCGGTGATCGGCATTTGGGGCGCGGTCCTTCTCACCGTTCTCCGCCTGATCCAGGGCATCGGCGTCGGCGGCGAGTGGGGCGGCTCGGTGCTGTTGTCAATGGAATGGGCGCGCCACAATAAAGAGCGCGGCTTTCTCGCCTCCTGGCCGCAGTTCGGCGGTCCGGCCGGTCTTGGCCTCGCCAATCTCGCGGTGCTGATCTTCAGCTACTGGTCGGGCGATCAATTCCTGGTCTGGGGCTGGCGCATCCCGTTCGCGTTTTCGATCGTGCTGGTCGGCATCGGCCTGTGGATCCGGTTGCGCATCCTGGAAACGCCGGTGTTCCGCAATCTCGTCAACGAGAAGAAGATCGAGCGGACGCCGATCGTCGAAGTGTGCCGCAAGCAATGGGGCACCATCATCCTGGGCGCGCTGGCGCGCACCTCGGAGCAGGGCCCGTTCTACATCTTCACCGCGTTCATCTTCGCCTACGGCACCACGGTGCTGCATGCGTCGCGTGATCTGTTGCTGATGGGCTTGATCTGCGCGGTGTGCGTGTCCGCGTTCACCATTCCGTTCAG
>Ga0210395_10000601_pt1 | contig 27446 bp, 17 predicted proteins | sample IncBWH4OmetaG_FD_150861 | JGI IMG/M metagenome (GOLD analysis project Ga0210395, IMG submission 150861) | Forest soil microbial communities from Barre Woods Harvard Forest LTER site, Petersham, Massachusetts, United States - Inc-BW-H-4-O ... | reverse complement strand
AGGTCCCCATGCAAGACTGTCCGGCCTGTGGGTCGCGACGTATTTTGTCGCCGCGTTCAGAGCGTCCGCCATAGGGCTTTTCTCGGCTTTAGGCCAAAAGCTGCTGAAAATATCGTAGGTTCGACGGCCCAGCAGCAGATCGAAGTCGTCGGCGTGAGCCGCCATGATGGCTGCTCCCCCTTCGGGACCACCATGCGGTGCCGACCATCCTCCGTACGCGAAGCCACCACTGGTATCTTCCTGCGGCCCACCGGGAGCCTGAATCACACCGTCCAGCGAGATATGTTCGAGGATCTTGATCTTTCTCATGCGGTCTCCTTGAATATGGTTTTTTGCTCGCCTGCGGCAGGCGCGGTAAACACTATTCCGACGGGGTGTTCGACCGGAAAAACGCGCGCACCTCGCATGACCCCCGGCCGGCGACGGCGCCCTTACGTGCCCACGCCAGCGCCTCGTCCATGTCAGCGGCTAGCAGTATCGAAAGACCGCCAACGTGCTCCTTGGTTTCCAGATATGGCCCGTCCGTGATGAGCACCTTACCGCTGGGCTGTGCTCGCAGCGACTTCGCTTCGCTCGCCGGGTGCAACCCGGCCGCCAAGATCGTGACGCCCTTAGCTTCCATTTCCTCGTTGAGCGCTTCCATATCGCGCATCATCGCTTCGGTCACGCTAGATGGGTCAAAGTTCTCCGGCAGGTGACCCGCAGCTAAATACTGCGTCATTCCTTCCTTTAACGGCCTTCGGGCCAGCAGCGCACTAAGGTCACTAGGATAAAGAGCGCGCACCTCAACCGGCGCCCGGCACGCGACGACGGCCTTGCGTCCCCACGCCAGTGCTTGGTCCATGTCAGCGGCTTCCAGTATCCAAAAACCGCCCACGTGCTCCTTGGTCTCCAGGAACGGCCCGTCGGTCATAAGCACCTTGCCATTAGGCTGCGTTCGCAGCGACTTCGCCTCCCTCGCCGGGCGCAGCCCGCCAGCGAAGAGCCTCGCGCGCTTAGCCTCCATCTCTTCGTTGAGCACGTCGATATCGCGTTCCATCGCTTCGCCTTCGAGGGCCCCGTCGTAACCGTCGGGGTGGTGAATCGCAACCAAATATTGCGGCATAATTTCTCCTTTTCTTAGTTGTGAGCGTAATTGCAGAGAAATACATCGACGATGTGCTATCCGGTCTCTCTACATGTACGTCGAATGACGCGTGTTGAAATCGACACGCATCGCTAAGTATTCGCAGGCGAGTCTCAGCGAGTCACAAAGCTATTAAAGGCGCATCTCAGCGGCGACGTCGTCGCCGAACTTCTTTTGGATCTCCTTTTGGACTTCCGGATCGAAGTCGGTCATGTCAAACAACCGGCGGACTTCGACCACCATTTCGTCATCCTTTGCGGGGATGCGCGAGGCCCATTCGAGCGCCTCTTCGCGCGACTTCACCTGAATAATCCAGAAGCCGCCAACCACTTCCTTCGTTTCGGGAAACGGACCGTCGGTGACTATCGACTTTCCGCCTTTGAAGGTGACACGCGCGCTCATCGTCGAAGGCGGGGTCAGCCCGTCGAGCGCGAGCAGCACGCCGGCTTTCCCTAGTTCCTCGTTGTACTTGCCCATTGCCTCCATGTCTTTGAAGTCGGGAACCCAGCCGGGTTTTGCGTTTTCGTATACTTTTGGAAAATGGATCATCATGAAACGCATGGTGTTCTCCTTGAGTTTTGAGCGGACGCCGTATCAGGGCCGCTACTTTTATATAGGAGCTTGGGCCGCGACGCTGCCTGAATGTTGCGAGTGGCCGATTGCGCGGTGCCGCTCCACTTACGCGTCGAACGGGTTGCCGGGGAATCGACACGCGATTTGCGGATTTTCGCGTGGCGTATCGCCCCGGAAACACTTTCTGGCGGGCCGGTTGCCCGGCCTTCACCATATAGTCGAACGGCCGCACCGGAATTCGACAAGTCGTCGACGTTTTTATTTTAGCTGCCGAATGCGCTCTTGCAGGAATTGCCGCTCTGGTTCCTGTTGGGTCAGGGCCAGAGCCTTCTTATAAGACGACCGAGCCTGAGCCGTTCTGCCAAGTCTGCGGTACATATCCGCACGAGCTGAATGCGCCAGGTAGTAATTTGCCAATTCGCCATGTTCCAAGACCGCGTCGATCTGCGCGAGGCCAGCCTCTGGACCATCGCGCATGGCAATGGCCACGGCGCGATTGAGTTGCACCACGGGCGAAGGCTGAATTTCTGCCAATCGATCGTAGAGCGCCACAATCCGCCGCCAGTCCGTCTCAGCGACCGATTCCGCCTCTGCATGGACGGCCGCGATCGCAGCCTGCAGTGTGTAAGCGCCGAAGCGGCGAGACTCCAGAGCTTTCTCCAGCAATGCCACTCCTTCCGCGATCTGCTCCCGGTTCCAGAGCGAGCGATCCTGGTTCTCCAGCAAAATGAGCTCTCCGGTCGGAGACATTCTCGCGGCGCGACGGGATTCCTGCAGCAACATCAGGGAAAGCAGTCCAAGGACTTCTGGCTCCGGCTGGAGTTCGATCAGCAACCGGCCCAGTCGAATCGCCTCGTCGGTGAGCTCGGCCCGCGTTACCTCCGCTCCCTCGGCAGCCGAATAACCCTCATTAAAGACGAGGTAGATGACATGAAGCACCGCGCCCAGTCGCTCGGGCAATTCCTTTGGTGTGGGCACCTCGTACGGAATCGCTGTCTCTCGAATCTTTGCCTGTGCGCGGACAATGCGCTGCGCCAGCGTACCCGGAGTGGTGAGGAAGGCCTTTGCTATCTCCTCGGTTGTCAGCCCGCACACCTCACGCAAGGTGAGCGCAACGCGCGCTTCCGGCGCTAGAGATGGATGACAGCAGGTAAAAATCAGGCGCAGCCGATCATCCTCAACCCTGTCCTCTTCATTGGACCTTTCCGCCGAACTCCATTGCGCTTCGAGATATCGCGCAAGCTCGTTTTGAGACGCATCAAATCTTGCACGTCGACGCAGAGTATCAATCGCTTTGAATCGAGCCGTTGAAATCAGCCAGGGTCGCGGCTTGTCTGGAGTGCCAGTCCGAGGCCAGGACTCCAGAGCGGCGGCGAATGCCTCATGCATGGCCTCTTCGGCGAGATCCAGATCTCCGAGGAGGCGCACGAGCGTCGCCAGAACCCGGCCCGATTCCGACCGGTAAATAGTCTCAATGGTCCTGCTGAGGGGTTCGGGAACAGGCGGCGGCATCTACGCCAAACTAGCAAACGGACCGGCTCGACACAACTCGGACTTCCCCCCTACCCACAGTTCAGTGGCCCGCCACTGCGCTGATCGAGGGTTTGCAAAAGGGACAATAGAATAGGTCCTCGTAAACGCGGTTATCGCCACCAACTCCCGAATTATCGGCCATACGGAAACTATCCCCGAATCCTCATCGTAGTGGGAGCTCACATGGTGTAGAGAACCAATTCGCTGCGGAACGGAATACTCAAGAATTGTCTATTCGGCACGGAAGGCCTCTTTTTCTCAAGCCTCCTCGATTTCATTTCCGAAACAAATGCGGGACGTACCAGCGGCCGTAGGTTGCGAATCCCAACAAAAGCACGAGCCACCAGAGCGCAAGTACAGTTCGCATCCAGGCTTTGTATTTAGTGATCCGGAATTTCTCCGGCAAGACGCTTGTGCCCGCTGCCAGTAAAATGTACAACCCCGCGATTTCGGTAACGCTTCCGAGCGCGGCGTGCGCCGTCGCCAGTGCGTAGTAGGCCTTGCCAAGCTTGAGCGGTATCTTCGGTCTTACGTGAACATGAAAGGAAGGAATCATTATGAAAACGATTACGCCAAGGTTGAGAAGTACGATTACAGACTGGCACCAGGCATGCCCCCGAAAACGCCGTAACCGGGCAAGCAGCGCGCCGATGAGCAGCCCCACCCCCATGGCAAACTCAAGCAGCAATACCATATCCGCATAGCCAGAAGCCGCCGTTCCTAAGAAGCCTCCTTTCATAACATCGTCTCCATGCGGTCTAATGCTTCCGAGTGTTTGGTCGGTAGGGAAGAATCGTGTGCGGCACTACATGGACGGTCGATTGCCATTTCGGAGGAGACTACTGACCTTCCTGACTGATGCTGCTGAGGAACTGGCCCGCCTGTGGCGTCACCACTGCAATATCAGCGGAAGGGGACTTGGTCCACGAGAGCTGCTTCGGGCAAAGAGTCCTCATCCCCCTCCGTAAGAGCCTGCCGCGTAGTTGTTGTCCGCGCTGTCAATCAGAGGTTAGCCGTCGAATTCCTTCTAGGGCCCTTTCTTCAGAAACCCTTTACGATTTTGCAGTTTCAGCGGCATCGTTCGCTGGATTGGCCGCCGCTCGCATTCGTCCCTCGGACCTTTAGCGCAAACGTATGTTCCGGACGCTTCTAGCCCTGTGACCTTTGCTCTTCTTTACGATCAGCCGTGCCATTGGGACTGGCGGCGCGCGATGTATGGGGGTCGCCCGCGCCGCCAGTGAACGTGCTTGCGTTCATCCAGACCGAGGTAGCGCCTGTCTTATTCCAGATATATCGGGGTTCAAGTCTCTCTTTGCATGATTGTCACAACAGAGCCAGTGTCGAGAATAAAACCGCCGTTCATCCGGTTCTCACATAAGAAGCTTCACTGATCGGGGGAAGCCTTTGAACGATTTGGATCCCGAAGACTGGCTGCGCTTCGAACAGCTTGTGCTGCCCCATGTCGACAATGCTTTCAACCTCGCGCGCTGGTTGTTGCGCAGCCGCGAAGATGCCGAAGATGTCTCTCAGGAAGCTTTACTTCGCGCGTGCCGTTTCTTCCGCGGCTTTCACGGTGGAGATGCGCGCGCCTGGCTGCTGCAGATCGTGCGCAATACGTGTTACTCCTGGCTGGAAAAAAATCGCCCGAGGGAACTGATGGTCGAATTCCACGAAGAGCTTCACCCGCAAGCCGTTGCCACTCCCGAATCCATCGCAATCGCCGATGAGGGCCGGGAGCGCCTTGGCCGTGCTCTCGAGACCCTGCCACCTCGTCACCGCGAAGTTCTTGTGCTCCGGGAGCTCGAAGGCTGTTCCTATAAGGAGATCGCTGCCATCACTTCGATTCCCATTGGTACCGTCATGTCTTCGCTCTCCCGAGCCCGCCGCGAGTTGCATTCCGCGCTGGCAAACTCCTCCCACAAGGAGGCTGTCCGTGAAGTGTGACTTTGCCGACTCCCACCTTCAGGGCTATTTCGACGGTGAGCTTGGTGCTCCTAGCGCTGCCGAATTCGAGCGCCACCTCCAACATTGCGTCCACTGCGCCGTTGAGCTCGTGGACCTGGACATGCTAAGCGGGCAATTGCAGCTCGCGCAACTCTATGAAGCCGCGCCGGCCGCGCTCAGGATAAAGATTCGCGCCGATCTTCGCCCCGTGGTGCCCACGGCTGCCGTGCGCCAGCGTCTCCTTTGGCGCTGGCTGGCCGCGGCGGCCGCGCTCCTTCTCCTCGCAATCGCAGGATGGAGAGTGAGTCCGATGCTGCGCACCGACGACTATCAAGCCGAAGTCGCTGCCGAAATTGTCGATGCCCACGTGCGCTCACTGCAGCCGGGCCACATGACCGGCATCGCTTCCAGCGATGAGCATGCCGTGAAAGCGTGGTTTAACGGCAAAGTTAAGTTTGCTTTTCCTATACGCGGCTTTGCGAGCGAGGGCTTCCCATTGCAAGGCGGACGCGTGGATATGGTCGAAGGCCGCCCTGTGGTTGCGCTGGTTTATTCCCAGCGAGAACATCCCGTCAATGTTTTCATGTGGCCCACACGTGAACAGGATACTTCTCCCCGCGCAGGCTCGCGGCAAGGCTATCAATGGATCGATTGGCGAAAGGGCAAGATGGAGTTCTGCGCCGTTTCCGAAGCTTCGAACTCCGACCTTCAACAGCTCCAGCGGCTTTTCACGGAGTAGTCAGACAAAAAGGTGCCAACGTCAAGGGTTATAAATGGTCGGGAACGGGCCTGGGAGGGTTACGGGACCAAGAGTTCTTTTATGAAAGACTTTCGCCGAGGAACCCGTAAAAAGGCCGGTCGGATTAGCTCAGTGGTATTTAGCCTAAGTCTCCTTATAACGCCGTCATCGATAGCAACGAACGAGGAATCCAGCCAAGCGTTAATCTCTGCCCAGACCAAGCGCCCAATTGTGGACAGCAGTGTTGATCCGCTTCAGCAGATAAGCGCATCCATGGAGCTGCTGTCGAAACGGGTGAGTCCAGGTGTCGTGCAGATATTCGCTACTGGCTACAGTCTCGATAGTGACCGCGAGCACAGAAATACAGATGTGTCGTCGCGCAGTTCGATTTCGGGATCGGGCATCATTATTGCCTCTGATGGGTGGATCGTAACAAACGCGCATGTGGTGCAAGGCGGCCGCCGAATTCGAGTCCGGCTCACTCAAGAGGCCGCCTCGTCAACAGCGCACAGTGGAGCATCACGCCACGCTCTCTTCGAGGCCAAACTGGTAGTTGCTGATCGGGATACGGATCTCGCGTTACTCAAAATCGAAGCAACCGGCTTGCCCGCACTGGAATTGTCTGATTCGAGCGATCTAAAGCAAGGGCAATTAGTGTTGGCCTTTGGCAGCCCACTGGGCCTCGATAATTCTGTAAGTATGGGGGTTGTGAGCTCGGTTGCGAGGCAACTGGATCCGGACAGCCCGACGATATACGTACAGACAGATGCGGCCATTAATCCGGGCAATAGTGGAGGCCCATTGGTAGATACCAGCGGGCGCGTCGTCGGCATTAATACGCTCATTCTTACGCAGTCGGGTGGCAATGAGGGGATCGGCCTGGCTATTCCCAGCAATGTAGTGCGGAGCGTTTATAACCAGGTACGGAACGAAGGCCATGTGCACCATCATCAGATCGGTTTGCTCGCGCGCAACATCACGCCCGCATTGGCATCGGGACTGGGCCTGGATCGAGAAGAAGGTGTCCTCATTGAGGACGTGTTGCCGGAGGGTCCCGCCGATCGCGCCGGTTTGATACCAGGCGACATCGTACTAAGTGTGAACGAAAAACGAGTTCAAAATATTCGTCAATTTGCCCTCAGTTTGTATTCTTTTGCTGTCGGTGAGCGCGCGAAACTCGAAATTCAGCGGGGGAAACAGACGATCTTCTGTGAAGTGCCTGTGACTGAAAATCAGAACCTGCAGGGACATCTCGCCGATCTGGTTGCAAAACAACAGACCAAGATTCCGCAACTCGGGACCCTGGTTCTCACCCTCGATGACAAACTGCTATCAATGCTTCCCCCGCTGCGCAACCGCTTTGGAGTTGTCGTTGCCGGGAAAGAATCCGAAGGATCTTACATCGGTGAAGGACCACTTCCGGGAGACGTGATCTATTCCGTGAATGGAACAGTTGTCGACAGCGTCGGTTCGCTGCGCTCAGCGCTAGACGAACTCAAAGACGCGGACACAATTGTGCTGCAAGTTGAACGGTTAGGAACTCTCCGTTATCTGATTCTTGAAACTGATAAATAATCTAAATCATCTAGTCGTAGCCAGGTTTCTGTACCTTCTCCGCAGGGGGAATAAACGAAAAGGAAGTTCAGTCATTGTAGTTAGAGTGTTCGGATTTTGATGCTCGTGGTTCGTATGACGCAGCTACAAAATGCACCTAAACTCGGTTGCTGACATCTCTGACGTTAAAACTGAAGGAGTCGCGAGCCGGAAAAGAGAATGGTCTTGACCTCAGCGTGTCCATCCTGGCCCAGGTTTAAGTTACAGGGTTTAGGCCGCATTTTTGCACGTTGAATTCAAGGCGTACATTTGTCTGCGTGAATACAAATATTCAATGTGTCGCACCACCAAGAGGATCCATGAGAAAGATTACGAAGAGTTTTACATTGTCTATTCTCCCCGCGTCTCTCCTGGTATTCGCCGAATTTCTCTCGCTGGCCCAGCCGGCTCCGGCGCAAAGTCAGGATGCCCAGGTCATCGAGATTTCGGCGAAAAAATACGAATACTCGCCCTCGCCTATTCACGTAAAGCGTGGAACCAAAGTTCAACTCAAGATCACGGCCACCGATCATGATCATGGTTTCAAGATCGCCGCTGTTCCAGATGGCTCGGTAACAAATGACACCGCTGGGCTGATTTTCACCTCTCCACAAGACTGTTGGCAGCTCAAAAAAGGTGAAACGGTCACGATTGAATTCTTGGCCCAAGCGTCAGGCACATACACGTTTAGGTGCTGCCATACTTGCGGTGTGGGCCATAGAGGGATGAAGGGCCAACTTGTTGTGGACTAGCGGTAGCACACGAGTTCTAAGAAAGGGCAATGGGCCCGTGTGGCCGTGGAGCAATGGGTAATTGGCTCGCTTGATCTTCCTCTCTCTCGGTATCAAATTCCCTGGTTCAACGAGGCAAGCCAATACGGCGTACAAGGTCTTGAAAGCGCGGATCTGAGCGGAGAGAATCGAAGCCCGGCCGCAAGAGAACCCCAGGGTTAAAGCGCTCTTGGTAACTTTTTTCGAGCCAATTCATGGCTTGATCCGTATCGCCGAGAGCTACATAGATCACGGCGATCTCCGAACCATGCGAGTAAATAGAGTTCGATCGCTTTTTTAAATCACTCAATAGTTTTATCGTTTCGCTTTTCTTGCCGGATGCGGCGTACGCGCGAGCAAGATTAGCTATGATTGTCGGGCTACCCCCGGAAAGCTGGACGGCTTTTTCCAGCTCCGCGACCGCGTCGTCGTGCATCTGTTTTTGGAGATAAGCCTGGCCAAGTTGATTATGAGCGAGAGCAAAATTGGGATCCATTTCAATGGTCTTGCGGCTCTGTCGTATTGATTCATCATAAGAATGCGCCAGGACAAGAATCTCCGCCAAATCGGCGTTGATGATGAGAGATAGCGGATCCAGACTCTCCGCCTTTCTCATTTCCGTGATCGCTTCGTCATACCGGCCAAGCAGACTCAAATGCCAAGCATACCAATGGTGAGCGGTTGCGTAGCCTGGGTTCAATTCAATGGCTCGCCGGAATTCTTTGCCGGCAGAGTCAAAATCCCAGTCGAAACCATCCAGGCAGAATGCAAGAGAGTTGTGGGCTTCGCCGAGCGCGCTGTTCAGTTCCAGGGCTTTGATCGCCGCGGCCTTTGCTTTTGGGAAAGCCTCTTTGGGGGTCATCACCGCATACTGCCAGTCTCCCAACAAAGCATACGTGTCGGTTAAGCCAGAATAAGCTTGAGCGTATTTCGGGTCCTCCTCGGTGGCCTGATTGAAATAAGCAAGGGCAACTTTTAAACCGTCCGCCGTGCGCTTATTCCAGAAATAGCGCCCTTTGAGATAGGACTCGTAAGCTTGCGGCTCGACTACCTTTACGTTCTTCAGCTCAGCCTGTTCCTGTGGATTCAAATTGATCCGAATTTGATCCGCAATGGCTCTAGCCACCTGGTTCTGCAGCGCCAAGGTATCCCGCAATTCACCCTCATAGCTCTGGGACCATAGGTGCTTGTCCGACGAGGCCTCGATCAACTGCGCTGTGATGCGGACCTGGTCGCCGGAGCGGAGCACGGTGCCTTCGATCACGGCGTCCACGTTCAACTCACGCGCGATCTGCGGCAGAGGCTTGCGCGCGCGCTTGTAGGCCATCACGGAGGTACGCGAGATCACACGCAACGCACTGATCTGTCCGAGGTCCGAAATCAACTCATCGGTCATTCCATCAGCGAAATAGTCCTGAGAGGCATCGTTCGAAAGGCTTTCGAGCGGAAGGACCGCCAAGGAGCGGATGACAGTGGACGGGCGGTTCCAGCCATGCAGTTTCCAGGCGGCGAGTGACGCCGTCAGAAGAAGCAATACGAACGCGGAAATTTTCCACGCGAGTGACGGCAGTAGTTGTTTGGGTTCTGCGGATTTTCCAGCGACATCCCTGCGATCAACAGATCCTGGCTCGAGATGAATCTGAGTTGCGAGTTCCGGGCTGCGAGCAGGGAACGCATCGGCAACCTTGACCTCTGCGAGAAATCGGTAACCGCGACGCGCAACAGTTTCCACAAAGCGCGGACTTTCTGCGGAATCGCTGAGGGCCTCTCGGATTTTGCTGATCGCTTTGTTGAGCCCGTGGTCGAAATCCACGAAGGTGTCCGCGGGCCAGAGTTTTTTCTGAAGTTCCTCGCGAGTTACCACCTCGCCGGCGTGCTCCAGCAGCATCGCCAGGAGTTGGAAGGGCTGTTCCTGAAGCCGTACGCGAAGCCCGTGCTTGCGCAATTCGCCGGCGCGAAGATCCAGCTCGAAAACCCCAAAACGTAGTTGTCCGCTACCCTGATGGTTTTCTTGCATGGCGAGGGAACTTCAGCAAGAGGGAGTGTACCACCGTTCAGACTCTACCAGAACTCCAGGCGGGGATACTTTCCTGTAAGTCTTGTATCTACTTACGGTTACCAAGGGACCCCCATTCCAGCAGGAAAGCACTGCCCGTCCATTGCACCGCTTTCATGAGCAACCCATAGTGAGGCCCTCAAGCGCACGCGTGGGAGGCCGCACGGTCGCAGGGAGGGTTCGATGTTCGAACAGAACGATGTTCCGAATTTTGAGCAGGCTGTCCTACCGCATCTTGACGCCGCCTACAACCTCGCGCGCTGGCTGATGCGCAACGAGCAGGACGCCAAGGACGTCGCCCAGGAAGCATACATGCGCGCTTTCCGATTCTTCCCCGGCTTCCGCGGCGGCGACGCGCGCGCCTGGCTCCTGAAAATTGTCCGCAACACCTGCTACACCTGGTTGCACGCAAACCGGCCACTGCAAGACGCCGCGGAATTTGACGAAAACCTTTTTCGTCCTGATTCTTCAGCTCCCAATCCAGAAGAAGCCATGCTCCAAAACGACAGCAGCACTCTGGTGCGAAAAGCACTGGAGAAGCTCCAGCCGAATTATCGGGAAGTCCTGATTCTTCGCGAACTCGAGGGGATGTCTTACAAAGAGATCTCGGATATCACCGGCATGCCCGCAGGTACCGTAATGTCGAGCTTATCGCGGGCGCGGGGCCAACTGCGTCAGATTCTGACAGGTCCCATGCGCGGAGATACTGTGCCAAGTTCACGGCGCATAACAGCTGTGAACGCATGCCTGCACGAGGGAAAGCGCGAGCCTTCCAAGTCTGGAGTCCTTGTTGCGGAGCCGCTGGCCAAACCTTGAGCGCATTTACTCATCGGTCCGCGCGAAGCCAGCCGAAACGTTAGATGCATTGAATCGGCTCATCGATACAATTCATCCGTAATTTTTCCGCGCGGATCCGCTGAGAAAAATCGTCATAACTCTGCGACCGTAATACTCACAATTTTATTCCCGCCTCCGAAACATCCCTGAATCGGGGAATTATCCAAGCACATGTGTGGTCTTGCACATTGAAGACACTGAAATGTCTCGCAATTCAAAATCGCATCGAATAAGGAGATTTGAAATGATTTGGGCTCGACATTTGAAACTTTTCACGAAGGTAGGCGTGGCTGCTCTTGCGCTGGGCGCATTGGCGACCAGCGGCAACGCGCAGACTGCATACCAGGGCAAGTTCACGCTCCCATTTGAAACTCACTGGGGAAGCGCCACGCTGCCGGCCGGCGATTACACTTTTACAATGGCATCCATAAGCTCTGACTACAGACTCTACATCCGGGGAGAAAAAGTTAACGCCATCATTGAGGCTTCTGCAACCGACGACAAAGGCGTTGCAGCACACGCACAATTGAACTTGGTGGAAATCGGCGATGTGCAGACCGTCCAGACATTCGATGCGCCGGAGCTAGGACTGACCATTATCTACGCCGCGCCCGCACAAAAGCACGCGGGACACAAGGAAGCCCATCAAAAGACAGCCTCACAGACCACGCCTGCGACGAAAGTCAGCGAAAACAGAACTTCCATCGCTGTCTACTCTGCGGGTCGCTAAGGAAAGAAGTCATGCAAGTCACCGCAAACGCCGGGGGCAGAAAGCTAGTGGTTGGATCCCTGGCACGGCCCACCATAGAGAAGCGGCGTAGCCTAAACTGGGGTGCACATTCCAGCACTCAATGCATCCCCAAGAAGGCTGCGCCGGCAGTCTCTCCCATCACCAGCGATGCGCTGACCGAAGCGGAGGCCATCCGCCGAGCACGCAACGGCGATCGCACCGTGTTCGAATTCCTCTACCGGTTGCATAGCAGGCGTGTCTACGCCGTATGCCTGCGCATGGTAGGCAACACGGCCGAAGCGGAAGATCTCACGCAAGAAGCCTTTTTGCTTTTGCTCCGCAAGATTCACACCTTCCGCGGCGAATCGGCCTTTTCTACGTGGCTGCACCGGCTGGCGGTCAACGTCGTGCTGATGCGTCTCCGCAAGAAATCTCCGCCAACCGACTCGCTCGAAGCGGCTCTCGACCCTGACGATGAATCCGCCTCGCCTCATCCAGCGTCATTCATGGGCGCGCCCGACTTGTTGCTCGAGGGATCGCTTGACCGCATAAATCTCGAACGCTGCATCAAGCAGTTGCCCCTGGGCTACCGCACGATATTTGTTTTGCACGATATTCAAGGCTACGAGCACCACGAAATTGCCGAAATATTGGGACGCTCCGTAGGTGTTTCGAAGTCCCAGCTGCACAAGGCCCGCATGCGCCTCCGTGAACTCCTCCACGAAGTTCAACGTGACAAGACCCGCGACGAACGCATGGCCGCCGCTAAGACGAGTTGCCGATCAAGCGAGGCTTTGCTCGCATAGTGTTCCTTCGGCGCGCAGGACGACATAAATGCTCGATGCAAGTCGCCTTTCGGAGATCGACCTTTTCAGACAGCTCCCTGATTCCTGCCTCGAAGCGCTTGAGAAAGACAGCAATGTATTGAACTGTGGTGCTGGACATTTGTTTTTTCAGCCGGATCAGATTGGCAGAATGCTCTTCGTTCTGGAGAAGGGTTCTGTTCGCACTTTCAAAACGTATGGCGAGAAAACGCTAACCATCACTGTGCTCCAGCCTCCCGCCATATTCGGCGTCATAGGCTGCTTTGGCCAGAGAAAGCACATTTCCTCCGCAGAAGCCCTCGAGGCTTCGCGTGTCCGAATGATATCACGCGACCGTGTCCAAGCCCTTCTGGAACGCTTTCCTCAGGTGACAAACAAGCTTGTGGACCTGATGAGCGAGCGCTGCGTGTACTTTCTCCAGAGGATGGAGAGCCTCGCTCGCAAAGGCCTGATTCCTCGTCTCGCAACCCTGCTGTTAGAAAAGGCTCAGAATGGCGTAGTAGTTGGCATGACTCATAAAAATCTGGCCGACCATCTCGGGCTTCACAGGGAATCCATCACTGCCACATTGGGCGAATTGCAAAGCGCGGGCATTATTTCGATAAAACGGAAGACGATACGTATTCTTAACCAAGAACGGCTCGAACGCGCCGCACAGGAATAAAGTTCCGTTAGAACCCCTTCGCACTTTTGTAAGGATTATTACATTTCAATTCCGTAACCCTCTTCGATCAAGTGTCCTCTAAGACCAAGACAGAGATCAGCTTCAACTGCGCGCCTTCATCGCTCGCCTAAGAGGGTTGATGGCGCTTTTGGTCCGGCAGGGGCGTCTGTCAGTCCTCTGCGCAGAAAGTGGTTTAGAAGACACAAAAGGGTGTGTCAATGGAACGCCGTGCCGCTCGCACGCCTCGTTCTTTAGCCGCGGCTTTGCGAATGAAAGCTTCGAAGGTTAGTCGTCTGGAATGACCCTCAAAACGCACAACGGACGGTCGAACCTGCGGATTTTGATTTACGGGTGACGGTCAATCCGGCGCTCTCTCGCGGATGCTTTGGCTCAGCGAGGCGAATACCGGAAATCCGGCGCCCGTACCGGGGAGGAAAACCTATGAAGAACAGCAATAACGATCTGGTTTCGCCAGTAATAAGATTCATCTATGCAGTTCGGTTCTGTGCCGCTCTGACCGTGGTAGTAGCTTTCTGCATGCTACTTACGGCGGTCAGAGGCAGAGCGCAGACAACCACCGCCGACGTGGTCGGAACGGTGACAGATTCCAGCGGAGCCGCACTGCCGGACGCCAAAGTAACGGTGGAGAACCTCGCAACGCATGGAACCTATACGACGCAGACAACTTCGTCGGGGGGGTACGACGTTCCATTTCTGCTGCCTGGACACTATTCGGTCCGCGTCGAGCTCGCCAGCTTCAAGACCTTTTCGGTGGCGGACATTACGCTGCAGGTGGGCGATCGCGCTAGGGTGGACGCGCAGTTGCAGGTGGGAGATGTGTCGCAAACAGTAGAAGTGCTGGCGCCGAGCCCGCTCTTGCAGAGCGAGACTTCTACTGTCAGCAGCTCGATCACGGAGCACGCGGTGCAAGACATTCCTCTTCCCACCCGCAACCTGACCACGCTGATCACATATACAGCCGGAGCAAACGAAGGCGCGAGCGTAGATTCGTTGAGCAGCGGTCAGCGCCCTGATGATCGCCGCCAAACGAGTGCTTTCTCCGTGAATGGACAGGACGTGGAACTGAACAACGAGCAGATCGATGGCACAGACAATAATGAACGAATTATCGGAACTATCGGCGTGAAACCGCCCATCGATGCTATTGAAGAAGTAACAGTCCAGACCAACAACTACACCGCGGAAAGCGGACGCACACCAGGCGGCCTGGTCAGCGTGGTGACCAAGTCCGGAGGCAACAGTTTTCACGGATCAGTCTATGAATTCTTTCAAAACGACATCCTCAACGCGCGCAATCCGTTTGACGTTGCGCCCAATCCGAAGTCCGAACAGCGCCAGAATGACTTTGGCGGAAGTATCGGCGGACCCATCATCCACGATCGGACCTTTTTCTTTTTCAGCTATGAAGGATTTCGTCAGATCGCCGGAGTCTCAAGCCCGATCTTTAGCAGCGTGCCCACTGCCGCCGAACGGGCATTGGGACCAGCGGGGCTCGTGGCAGCAGACCCCAATATCCCTGCGGGCACGCCAGTCGACCCTGTAGCCGCGAACTTGTTTAAACTGTACCCGCTGCCCAACACCGGCGCGCCAGGGCAATTGACGAACAACTTCGTGTTCGATCCGAATAACGTACAATCCAGCAATTCGTACGACGCCCGTGTGGATCATCGGTTCAACGACAAAAATCTGATCTTTGCGCGTTTCACGTCAAACAATGTTGCTTCTGTGATTCCGACGAGTTTACCCAATGTCACGATTAATGGAGTATCGGTGAATCCTGGAAACGGACAGTTTGGTTTCGCCGGACCGGCCAAGGACATCGCCTACAACTCACAACTCAACTTCGTGCACACCTTCAGCTCAAACCTGGTACTTGAGCTGCGCGCCGCGTACACACAGATTAATAATAGCTCCAACTCGCCCAACTCCGGCACCAACGCGGCCACTGCCTTGGGATTTCCCAAGAATATTAATTTCGGCCCACTCGACAGTTCGGGGCTCCCGCTCATCAATATCCCCAACCTCGCGCCGCTCGGCGACAGTAACTTTGTGCCCATCGTGGACGTTAGCAACACCTTTGAGGAAAGTGGTGCCGTCAGCTACACGCGCGGTTCACACAGCTTAAAGTTTGGCGCTTCGTTGATTCGCCGGCAAGCCCGCAATGTGCAGAGTAGCAACGGCGTGGGCAATATCAACTTTGGATTACAGGAAGACAACGGAGCCACGCAACAGGACAGCATCAACAATCTAGCTACGTTCCTGGTCGGTGCCTTCACCGGCGAAGGCCGCAACACCGACCTTTTCACGCCCAACTACCGATCTTGGGAGCCCGGTTTCTTCGCCCAGGACAATTGGAAAGTGCGGCCGTGGCTGACGATTAACATTGGCGCCCGCTATGACATATTCACGCCGTTTACCGAGGTTCATGGCTACCTCTCGAACTTTGATCCGGCAACGCAGCAACTGCTGGTGCCAGCCCAAGGGCTGAAATTTCTGCAATCCATCGGCGCGAACACCGCGGGAATAGTCGCCTCGTCCCCCACCGCGGGAGTGCAGACCACGTATTCCAACATCGCGCCGCGGGTGGGCTTTGCGGCCACCATTAGGCCGAACACCGTTCTGCGCGGCGGCTACGGCATCGCGGACTTCCCGGGCAACTACACGTCAAACGCATCCCTGAAGAACGCGCCATTCAATGGTGTCTACTCTCCGAGCATCAACGGAACTCCATGCCAGTCTCCGTTGGCATTCCAGATTGAGACCAATTCCGGGAAGGTCGCCAGTCCGCTGCCGGCTTGCCAAGCGGCCCTTGGGCAAACGACGACGCTAAGCGGTGCCACGGGCGGTATTCCCGTACCCACTCCGCAAGCGCTAAATAGCCCGGACCTCTCTCTTCCGGACAACGTGGGGTTGAACTTCCGCACTTCCTACGTTCACCAATTCAACTTGGAGATACAGAGGCAATTTGGCGCCAACGTGATCACCATTGGATACGTCGGCCAGCTGGGACGCCATTTGCCTCAGGTAATCAATGACGTTAACGTGCCTGATCCGCTTAACGCGGTACACACTGCGGCGAACACCGCAGGCTTCGGCTTGCCAAACACGATCACGGGCGCTCCGTGCCTCACGCCAGTAAATGGCTGCGATTTGCGCTTCACAGTGCGGCCAACCGCCTCAACCTTACCGGGCCTCGGCGGTGTTGGCGAATACTTCAGCGAGGGTACTTCGAGCTACAACAGCTTGCAAGTGTCGTTCCAGCGCAGCTACCACAACGGACTCACAGTGTCCGCCAACTATACCTACTCACATGCCATCGACGACGCAACGGATCTGAGTCTCGAAGGCCAAGAAGGTTTCGGAAACGCCGATCCCTTCAACCTGCATAAGTTTGAGACCGGAAGCAGCGACCTGGATCTTCGCCATCGATTTGTTGCGACAGCCACCTACGAACTGCCTTTCGGAAAGTCATTCACCGGCCACAAGAAGTTAGGGCTGGCCGGCTGGCAAGTGAACGGGATTCTCGTGTGGAATTCCGGATCGCCCTTCAGCATCACCGACAACTTCACCGGCTTTGGCAACTCGGTGTTCAACGGCATTGGAGGCGGCCCGACACGTCCGAACCAAATCGCGAATGCCGGCTTGCCCAACCCGACCAACGCCGAATTCTTCAATAACAATGCCTTCGAGGTGCCACTTCTAGGTACCATCGGCAATGCCGGCCGCAACACCCTTTATGGTCCGCAATTCCGGTATTTCACGTTCTCGATCTTTAAGGACTTTCCGATAACGGAAAGAATAAAGTTGCAGTTCCGCACGGAGATCTTTAATTTGACGAACACTCCGAGCTTTTTCATTCCTAACAACCAGAACGACCACGCCACAACGAACCAGGTACCGACCGCCGACCAGATTGCTGCTGGCACGGTAAGTCCGGCGTTCGGCCAGGTGGTAGTTACCAATCCCAACTACACGCCTAGGGAGATTCAGTTTGCCCTGAAGCTCCTGTTCTAAGGTGTCACAAGCGGGGTCAAACAACGTCGAACACCCCGCGCCGAATGAACGGAACCCGTGAATCGCATAAGGCGGTTCACGGGTTTTCTATTTCTTGTTCTCCTCGACATAGCCCACGAATCAACGTCGAAAAGGACCCACACGCTTGAAGAACGGGTCATATATGTGACTTCCCAGAAGGAAGCTTCTGGCGAGTCAGGGACACACTTCTCCTGTTATCCCGTGTAGCACATTGGACTTATTCCAGCGATTTGACTCTCAACCTTCAGTCCGCACACCCGTCCGATCGTACAGTTAATTCATGAGAATTAAAAACCCTCGGTGCCATTGCTTCACTAGCTTAGTACCTCGAATATATTCACAACCGCTCTAGCTTTTCGCGGGACCGGCTTTCTCGGGATCGGAAACGGGTCTTCCTCCCGAGCTTTCCAAAGGCTCTGCTCGAAAACGCTGCTGCACTAACAAACTCACGCTCTTGCTTGCTGGAGGTCTCCATGCGGATCGTCCGATATCTCGGGAGTGTATGCGCCCTCGCGATGCTTCTGTGCTGCTCCGTCGCACTCGGACAAGCCGCTCCTGCTACGGCTGTGCCTTTCATCAGCCAGGTGACTCCGCCCAGCATCGCGCCGGCGCCAAACCCATCCCTGATCGTTCAGTTCACGCTGACGATTCTCGGCGCCAATTTTCCTCCGAACGCGGTAGTGAAGCTGACACTTCCTCAAGGGCCATCGCTCTACGCGGCCAGCGCTTCGGTGAATGCCGTGGGCTCTCAGATTGTGGCGCAATTCAATACCTCGCTACCCAGACCAGCCGTTTACGCGGTGACGGTGGCCAACGCCGTGAACAATCCCACGGCTGTTTCCAACGTTTTTTATTTGCCGGTTACGCCTCCCGCCACGACGGTGGAAATAAGTCAAAACTCGAGCCAATTTCTGACGGGTTCTCCTAGCGCAATGGCGACCGGCGATTTCAATGGCGATGGCAACGTTGACGTGGCATTTGTTTCGCAGAATACGAACACTGTTTCCATTTTGCTTGGGACGTTTGGCGGCACTTTGAGCTCGGGAGCAGCATATCCCACCGGCAACTTGCCGTCGGGAATCGTCGCTGCCGATTTCAATGGAGACGGAGTGCTTGATCTAGCGGTAACAAACTCGGCCGACAACACCATCACTATCCTATTGGGAAACGGCGACGGGACGTTTCGGCCCGGGACCACCATCAACGATACGGGGAGCTATCCAACGCAGCTCGTTGCGGCCGACTTTAATGGCGACGGACATCTGGATCTCGCCGTCCTTAACCTTTGCGGATCGGCGATGAGACCGTGCGCTCCCCAGACCGGCGGTTCGTTCCCCAGCACTCTCCTCGTGCTGCTCGGCAACGGAGACGGGACTTTTTCCGCCTCACCCTCCTCCCCTGCTACAGGCGCCTCCTCCTCGGCGATGGCTGCCGCAGACTTGAACTCAGATGGCGCGATCGACCTAGTTGTCGCGAATCAAAACGATACAACCATGACTGTGCTCATGGGGAACGGCGATGGGACGTTTACGCCGACGCAATCTGGCGTAGTTACGGGGGTTGGATCTTCCGCCATCGCGATTGCCGACTTCAATGGCGACGGGAAGCTGGACATCGCGGTCGCCAACGTATACAACAACACGGTTTCGATTTTTCTGAACCAGAATTGCGGACTTCCTGCGGTGGATTGTACGTTTTCGCCCACGCCGACACCGCTTCCGGTCGGAAAGAACCCCTCCGCCATCTCCGCGGGCGACATGAACGCCGACGGTTCTGTCGATCTTGTCGTGGCCAATTCTGGGGACAATTCCATCACTGTGCTGCTGGGAGACGGGACCGGAGCATTCACTCCCGTCCACGAAGGACAATCGTCTAGCTTCGGGATCGGCGGGCTGCCTGAGGCAATCGCCCTAGCGGATTTTAGCGGCGATGGACGCCTGGATGTGGCGACGGCGAACTGGTCCGGTAGCTACACCATCCTCACGCAAATGGCTGTCCCGCAGGTGGTACTCACTATCGGCAACACTTTTCCCACGTACGGAATGAACGTGACATACACGGCCAACGTTATTGCGTCGATCGGGACGCAGCCTACGGGCACTGTGACGTTGTACGATGGAACGAATTCGCTTGGAACGGTTGCGCTCAGCGGTTACCAGGCCTATTTTTTCGTTCCCACGCCTAATGTCGGCACGCACCAGATCACCGCGACCTATAATGGCGACGCAAACTTTTTGGCCAGCGGTTCCGCTGCAGTGACGGAGACGGTCAGTCAGGCGCAAACGAATTTGACGCTGACGAGCAACGTCAACACGTTGCCTTATGGACAGCCTTTCACATTGTCGGCAACAGTGGTCATATCGAACCTCGGATCGCCGACCGGCACAGTGTCCTTCTTCGATACGTCGACCGCAACTTCCCTCGGCACCGCGCCGGTAACAAGCGGCGTCGCCCAATTGACGCTTTCTACTCTCTTGCCTGGCGCACACGCCATCACAGCTTTCTATGAAGGCGACACCAATTTCCTGGGCAGCTCATCGCCAACGTACACGGAAAACATCACGCAGGCTTCGAGCACGACCAGCGTGACGACAAGCGCGAGCCCAGTGAGCCTTGGCCAGACTCCGACGTTTACAGCGACCGTTCAGCCTAGCGCCAGCACAGCCGCAACGGGCTTCGTCCTCTTCTTCGCGGATGGCTCGACCCTGCTGGGACAAGCGCAGATCACGAATAACTCGGCGCAATTGGTGGCGCCCGTGCTTTCCGTGGGGGCGCACGCCATCACGGCGCAATATACCGGGGACATGAATTATACGCGCAGCACATCTTCTTCGATTCTGGAAATGGTCAATCCCGCCGCCGACAATGTAATTCTCTCGACGAGCCCGACTGTTTATGGACAGGCAGCAACGTTTGTCGCGAGCGTGCAAGGAGTGAATTATTCCGGTACGGCGACCGGAACGATGACGTTTTCGGACGGATCGACCGTCCTGGGAATCGCGCCGTTGTCCAATGGGTCCGCGCAATTCACGACGTCGGGACTAGCTGTCGGGACGCATCCGATCACTGCGAGCTACAGCGGCGACGCAAATTTCCAGGCCGGCACTTCAGCACAAGTGGCAACAAACGTATGGAGAGCGAACACGACGACGGCGGTGAGCTCGGGTCAGAATCCATCGGCGTTTGGCCAGGCGGTGTTGTTGACGGCTAGCGTGCAGCCCGCGTTTGGAGGAGCAGCAACAGGCAACGTGACGTTCCTGGATGGCTCGGTGACGCTGGGTACAAGCGCGTTGAGCGGGAACGTAGCGGTCTTGTCTGTATCCAGTTTTACGGTCGGGACGCATTCCCTTTCAGCCGCCTATGTTGGCGACAGCAACGTGAACGGCAGCGCTTCCACGCCGGTGACGCAGACGGTGAATCCTTCCCCGACGAGTGTAACGCTCGCATCGAATGCGAACCCTTCGACGTACGGGCAAAACGTGACCTTCGCGGCGACCGTAAAGGCCGCGTTTGGAACAGCGCCTGCGAGCACCGTTTCCTTCTATGACGGGACGACGCTTCTCGGAACCGTTAATACAGCCACGGCGCCGCCGCAAATCACGATTTTCACTTTGACGGGGGGCACGCACTCGATCACGGCGCAGTACGCCGGAAACGCCAACTTTGCGAGCAGCACTTCGACGGCTCTCATGCAAACCGTCAATCAGGCCAGCACGACGACGACGGTTTTCTCGAATGTGAACCCATCGTCGTTCGGCCAAACAGTGAAGATCACCGCGTCAGTTGATTCCACGTACCACTTTGGCTCGAGCGGCGGCACGATTACGTTCTATGACAACGGCGTGTCGATAGGTTCCAGCATCATGGAAGGCAACGGCGTGAACCTGACGATTTCAACGTTGGCAGCAGGAGCGCATTCGATCACGGCGAACTATGGGGGCGATGCGAATCTTGCAGCAAGCACGTCGACGGCATTTACGCAGACCGTTAATCTGGAACCCACGACGACTTTCATAGCCTCGAGCACGTACACCCCTGCCTTCGCGCAATCCATCACCCTCACCGCAACGGTGAGGCCTTTGTCGGGAACCACCGCGACAGGTACTGTCACGTTTTTGGACCGGACAACGGCGATAGGAACCGCCCCGCTGTCAGGTAACACCGCGCAATTCGCTATCTCCACTCTGACGCCCGGAACGCACTACATCAGTGCGCAATATAGTGGTGACACAAATACCGCCACGAGCACTTCAGGACAAACCTTGGTGACCGTAAGTCCGCCGCCGACCACAACCCTGCTGACTTCCAGCGTGAATCCGTCTTCGATGAATCAGCCCGTGACGTTCACGGCGACGTTGCAGCTCACTTCGAGCGGAACGCCCACGGGGACCATCACGTTCTACGCGGGATCCTTCTCGCTGGGGAGCGTACCGGTTACCAATGGCAGCGCGCAATTTGCCGATCCTGGCTTCCAGCAGATCGGCTCGGAATCCATCACCGCGGTGTATAGCGGCGATGCGAATTTTTCAGGGAGCACTTCGGCACCGTTGAACCAAGTTGTGAATCCAGGCGTAACAACAACGAGCGTGTTTTCGGGGATGAATCCGGGAACCGTCGGATTTACTTTGACGTTTACGGTGGGCGTGAACGCGACGTATGGGGGAGTGCCACCTCCAACGGGGACCGTGACGATCTACGATGGGAGCACGGCAGTTGGCTCTGGATTCCTGTCTGGCACCGTGAACGATGCGGCGACGATCAGCGTGACAGGGCTAACAGCGGGTTCGCACTCCATCACGGCAAAGTATCCAGGTGCTTATAACTATGCGCCGAGCACTTCGGCAGTTTATACGCAGGTGATGAATCTGCCGGCGACGTCGACCTATTTGGCTTCGTCCGTTAATCCAGCGGCGTATGGTCAAACCCTGACGCTTGTCGCTTCCATCCAGCCGCCTGGGAACGGCACGGCAACCGGAACAGTGACGTTCTTGGATGGGGCAACATCGCTGGGCACGGTAAACGTCTCGAACAACCTGGCGCAGTTCTCTGTTCCGACTCTTTCCTTGGGCTCGCATACGCTGACCGCTCAATACAGTGGAGATACGAAATTCGCGGGAAGCACTTCTGCCCCAATCACCGAAACGGTAAATCCATCGGTCACGACCACAACGGTTTCGCCGAACATAAATCCTTCCAACTTGGGCCAATCCATCGTGATCACGGCAGTAGTGGTACCGTCTGCCGGCGGCACAGTAACAGGCACTGTGACGTTCCTGGATGGCACGACCTCTTTGGGGACGGCTGCGGTTTCGAGCAATACCGCCCAACTCCCGCTGTCCAGCTTGTCCGTGGGTTCGCACTCCATCACCGCCAAGTACAGCGGTGACGGCAATTTCACTGCGAGTGCGTCTATCGCCGTGACGCAGACCGTTAATCAGGCTAGTACAGCAATATCGGCCGCGTCCAACTTAAATCCCGCAGCATTCGGTCAAGCCGTGGTGTTCACCGCAACGGTGCAACCGAATGCCGGTGGCACAGCAACAGGCACGGTTACCTTCTTGGATGGCACCACGTCTTTGGGCACGGCCCCTGTTTCGGGCAACGCCGCTCAACTCTCGCTGTCCAGCTTGTCGGTAGGTTCGCACTCCATCACCGCGAAGTACAGCGGCGACGGCAATTTCACGGCTAGCACGTCCGCCCCTATTACCCAGACCATTAATCAGGCCACGACGACTACGATAGTCGCGTCTAACTTGAATCCCGCGACATTCGGGCAATCCGCCATATTCACTGTTTCCGTCCAGCCGTCGACCGGCGGCGAGCCAACAGGCACGGTTACGCTGATGGATGGCACTACTTCCCTCGCCAGCACTGCGTTGTCCGGTGCAGGCAATGCTCAGTTCACCGTGGGCGGACTGTCAGCCGGCTCTCACTCCATTACAGTCGTATACGGTGGAGATGCGAATTTCACCGCCAGTACTTCTGCGGCACTATTGGAAACAGTGACCGCGGCCTCCACCACGACGGTGATCACTTCCAGTGCAAATCCATCCGCCTTCGATCAGACCGTTATACTCACGGCCGCGGTTCAGCCTCCCACCGGAACGCAAGCAACTGGAACGGTAACTTTCATGGATGGCTCGACCTCGCTCGGTTCCGCTTCGCTTTCCTCCAACTCGGCGCAACTGACGGTTTCCTCACTGATCGTGGGAACGCATGCCATCACCGCCGTCTATGCAGGGAACGCAAATCTCACGGGAAGCACGTCTGCCGCTCTGAGCCAAGTCGTGAATGGAGCGTCAACCACCACTGCCTTAGTTTCCAGCTCAAATCCATCCTCTTTCGGCCAGTCCGTCACGTTGACCGCCACGATCCAGACCGCCTTTGGCGGCGGCGCCACCGGCAGTGTCACCTTCCTTGATGGCACAACATCTTTAGGGACGGCTACCGTTTCCAGCAACTCCGCGCAATTCCCGCTCTCAAGCCTGTCGGCGGGCTCGCACTCCATCACCGCGAAATACAACGGAGACACAAACTTTTCCGCCAGCACTTCCGCAGTCATCGCGCAAACCGTCAATCAGGCTACAACCACAACCACGGCCGCTTCGAACACGAATCCGTCTGCCTTCGGACAAACAGTAACCTTCACAGCTTCGATTCAGTTCTCATCAGGCGGAACTCCAACCGGAAATGTGACCTTCTTTGATGGTGGCTCTTCACTAGGTTCTGCCACGCTGTCAGGAAGCTCGGCGCAGTTGACTCTCGCTTCTCTTTCATTGGGTTCCCATTCCGTCACCGCCAAATACAATGGCGACTCCAATTTCACCGCGAGCACCTCTACGCCAGTAGCACAGAGCGTCGCACAAGCAGCCACGGCCACAAGTGTCAGCTCCAACTCGAATCCTTCTTCGTACGGCCAAATCATTACATTCACAGCCGCGGTAGCACCGACCTACAGCGGCACACCGACTGGCACAGTTTCTTTCTTTGACGGCAGCACTTCGCTCGGTAACGCCACTCTCTCCGGTGGTGTTGCTGCTTTCTCAACCTCGGCGACTGCTCTCATCGCGGGTTCGCATTCGATTTCCGCGAAATACAATGGCGACTCCAACTACCTGGCAAGCAGTTCCGCCGCATTCGTCCAGACAATCAACCCGGCTGCAACAGTAACCACACTTGCTTCCAACGCGAATCCTTCGGCGGTCGGAAAGTCCGTGAACTTCACCGCGCAGGTTTCATCTTCGGTGAACGGCAACCTGACCGGGACCGTGAACTTCTACCTCGACGGCAGCACCACTCCCGTGGCCTCCGTTTCGCTCTCCGGCGGCAATGCGCAATACACCACGAGTTCCTTGCCCGCGGGAACTCACTCGCTCTCTGCTGCCTTTGTATCCACCAATTCCAATTTCAACGGCAGCTCTTCTACGCCCCTCACCCAAGTCATCACCGACTTCTCCGTCTCGGCTTCCCCCGCGTCGGATACTATCGCTCGCGGAAGCTCAGGGACCTACACCTTGACGCTATCGCCGATCGGCGGCCTCACCGGAAACGTTTCGCTCTCCTGCAGCGGCGCGCCCGGCAGCACCACCTGCAGTATTTCGCCGTCTCAGGTCACCCTCAACGGAACAAGTTCGGCGCAAGCCACCGTGACTGTAACCGTGGGCAGGAACGCAAGCAAGGGTACGCACACTCTGACCCTAAAGGGTACTTCGGGATCCGTCACACACAGCACCACCGTCTCTCTTACGATCGACTGATGGCAGGGCGTAGGTATCTAGCGTGGAAGTACGATACGTGTGGATATTCTGGTGCCAGTTCTTCCGAGCTGCTTGGCTAATCCGTGAGGCTAGACAGGCCTTTCCCCGCGGTGTCGCCGGCAGGCTGAAGTCATCCTTTGAATTCTACATTTTGGACGACCGACTCGTGTCTGACTCTGGGAAGTAGTTTGCCTACTCCGTTCTGTCTGATTGGGACGCACTTCCATTTCCGCGAATCCGGGACTTCTGCAGGTTGTTCGGTCGTCTTCTCCAGCTTTCCACTGTCGTTGCGCTCCGAGCGCGGCGCGGCACGCGGGTAACGTCAGAACCAATCCTGGATTTTTCCTATATCCGAAGCGATCTGCGAGCCGGCTCCGCTCACATTTTCTTGTATCCACCCAAGCCTCATGTTCATCCAACGGGGACTGAAGGTGGATTCAAACACTCACTGGGCTTGGTGTCCTTGCCCGTTTTGAGGAGGCCTGACGCCACCCTTTAGGATTTTGCACACGTGTGTCGTTGCTCGCCTAGCAAGGAGTATTCATGTTGCTCGAATTTGCCGGGCCCATTCGCCCACCTTTGCAGTTCACGCAGAGGCTCCACAATTCGCGCTGCTCGCCAGAGCTGGAATGCAGCCATGTTGTCTGGACATTCAGGGCGGCTGAGAGCAGAGTTTCTATGCATGGAGCAATGCTAAGTGGTGCTAAAAAGCGCTACCGGAGGTGAGCATGCCTGGTCATTCAAAGCGCAATCTCTTGCTGGCAGGAGTGATTCTTTTAATAGTCATTGCGGCCGTCATTGCGGCCATCCACCCGTGGCGTACCTCAGGTGCAGCCCCCGGCGCGCCCGCGGATGTGCTGGTTACACCGGTTGAGCAGAAGGACGTTCCGATTTATGGTGAGTGGATCGGCACACTTGACGGCCTCACAAATGCCGATGTCAGGGCGCAGGTCACCGGTTACCTACTGCGGCAGGGCTACCAGGAAGGCGCATTCGTCAGGAAGGGCCAGTTGCTATTCGAGATTGACCCGCGGCCCTTCCAGGCAGCGCTCGACCAGGCCGAGGGACAATTGGCGCAAGCCAAGGCCCTGCTTGCCAATGCCCAGGCTGTGCAAGGCAGAACGCAACTTGATGTCGAGCGGTACACCCCGCTGGCCAAAGAGCAGGCAGCAAGCCAGCAGGACCTCGACAATGCCGTTCAGAACAACCTGGCCGCCAAGGCCACCGTGGCGACGGCCCAGGCTCAAATTAAAACCGACGAAGCTGCCGTCGAAACGGCCAGGATCAACCTCGATTTTACTCGCCTTGTTGCACCCATCGACGGCATCGCTGGACAGGCTCAACTCCAAGTGGGCGCCCTGGTCACTTTAAGCAGCGGGCCCGTGACTTCCGTGTCCACCGTCGATCCCATCAAGGTTTATTTCACGGTGGGCGAGCCTCAGTATCTCGCCTGGCGGAAACGCTTTCCCACAGAGTCCAGCCGTCTCGCCGCCGACAAAAATCTGCGCCTCCAACTGATTTTGGCCGACGGCTCAACCTATCCCTACGAGGGCTCGTTCTACTTCGCCGACCGCCAAGTCGATGTCGGTACCGGCGCGATTCGCATTGCCGGCTTGTTTCCCAATCCGGGCAATATTCTGCGACCCGGAGGTTACGGCAAAGTTCGCGCTGTCATCCGGCTTCAGCAGGGTGCGCTGATTATTCCGCAGCGGGCGGTGTCTGAGCTACAAGGCGGTTACCAAGTTGCTGTTGTAGGCGCCGACGACAAAGTGAGTATTCGAACCGTCACGGTCGGTGACCGTGTTGGGACCGACTGGGTTATTACGGAAGGTCTGAATCCAGGCGAAAAAGTTGTCGCCGAAGGCATTCAGAAGGTGCGAGCGGGCGCGCAAGTGAACCCCAAGCCTTTTGGCATGCAAGCAAAGGATAAATAATCCCATGTCAAAATTTTTCATTAATCGTCCCATTGTCGCTATGGTGATTTCCATCGTCCTGGTGCTCGTTGGCACCTTGACGGTCCTTAGTCTTCCGATTGCACAGTTCCCCAACATTGCGCCGCCGGAAATTCAAATTCTCGCCACCTACGTCGGTGCCGATGCGCAAACCCTGGAACAAGCCGTGGCCACGCCTCTCGAGCAGCAAATGAGCGGCGTAGACAACATGAACTACATGTATTCGCTGAATACCACCGGAAACTCGACGACCACCCTGATCGTCGACTTCGACGCGAAGACCGACCCCAAC
>Ga0210395_10000600_pt1 | contig 27457 bp, 18 predicted proteins | sample IncBWH4OmetaG_FD_150861 | JGI IMG/M metagenome (GOLD analysis project Ga0210395, IMG submission 150861) | Forest soil microbial communities from Barre Woods Harvard Forest LTER site, Petersham, Massachusetts, United States - Inc-BW-H-4-O ... | reverse complement strand
TGCCGCCGGCGAGTTCGATGACGGTGAGGCCTCCGAGAGAAAAGCCGGCTGCGCCGACACGTTTGGGGTCAATGCGGGTCCCGAAGGTTTGGTCGGCAAGGAGTAGATCGAGGAGGGCGCTCATGTCGTGAGCGCGTTGACCCCAGAAGACGGCGCCGGGAATGGTGTAGTCTTCGAGCGCGTTATTGCCCGGATGATTTAAGGCGGCGGCGATGTAGCCATGCGAGGCTAGCGCGGCGCCGAGCCAGGCTATCATGGAAGACGAGCCGCCGATACCGTGCGAAAGCAAGATCAGCGGAAATTTTTCTGGGCCTGCGATGATGGGAGCATCCGGCGCGGCTTTTGCCAGTTTGGCGAAGGGAGCGTCCGGGGAGCCAATCCACTGCATCTGCTCGACGGCGGCGGGATCGGCGGGGTACCAGATGTCGGTGACGAGGGCGTGAGTTTTTGCGCCGCGCCAGTCGTAAGGCTCGGGAGGAGTGAACTGGCGGTGCATCACGCCAACCTTGTAGACGATGGTCTTTGAGGCGCGGGCTGGTGCGGTAGATAGAAATGATGCTGAGCAAATTAGGCAAACAGCGATAAAGAATATGCGAGTGCGGTTCATGTGGTTTCCGTGGTCATGGAATTTCAGAAACACTTTAGACGATTTGCGGTGCAAGATGCGAGTTGTTAGGGGGTTCCGTCTGTCCCACTGGCTCGTACTGGCTCTCTTTCCCATTGGCCCACCGGCTGGTTAACCGTAACCGCCCCCCTCCGCGGTTTTTCGTAAGTATTGATTCTAAGGAATTTAGGCTTTTTGTAAGTCCATTAGAATCAACGGTTGCGAGAGGCAGTGGAAGTGTTGATTCTAAATAACTTGCTTGCGCTAATTGCACCAAAATTGTGCAGGATGCGGTATGCCTCGTAAGTGTTGCGAATAAACAGAGTTAGGACGTAAGAGCGGTTTCCAGAAAGCAAAAACGCCAGCGAGACGCTGGCGTTACGGGGAGAAGACCCAATAATCTACACAGAAAAGAATATGCCAAGAGTAACAATTTGTCAAGACAAAACTTCGATAGCGCGAGCCTACACAACGGCTGCCAATACGCGGTCGCCTGACTGCTTTGCGGGAGCCAGCACGATCAAGGTCACACCGATGATGACAAGAACAACCACGCCCCACAGGTCTCCGCGATAGCCTCCCTTCGAGAATGACGTCACCGCCATCACAGCGGCGTGAGCGAAACACGACCATGCTGTGAAGGCGATCAGGCTGCGATTTGCCGAAGGGTTACGCGCTGCAAGCAGGAGGAAAATGCCGAGCGCGACATACAGGCTAAGCATCATATCAAAGATGTACATCGACTGATTCGCATGCCATAAAGAGTCCATCACGGGATAAACGCCGGCCGAAAAAATCAATCCGACCAGCACCAGTACAATCTTCAGGGCCTTTTGTCGACGCATAGCGCCCTCCCGCTAGACCGCGTACTGACGTATCCGGCTAGCGTTGCGCATGGGGTCAGAGCACGCTGTGCAATTCGGCACACTCTTTGCCGCTCTAAACCCGGACGCGTAAAATCGGTGTGTGCGGGAGACGGCGAATTTCAGCAGCGGGGGCTGGACACGATTTGGCGACACGGCGAATAAACCTGCTTGAGGATGAGTGCGCACCCCCCTATGTTGCAGACGTCTACTGCTACTTCGGCTGTGGAACAATCCGCAGGTAGGGGCGGGGGGCCTTCCAGCCGCCGGGGTACTTTTGTTTGGCTTCTTCCTCAGACACGGAAGTGAGGATGATCACGTCGTCGCCTTGCTTCCAGTTCACCGGCGTGGCCACTTTGTGCTTGGCGGTGAGTTGGATGGAATCGAGGACGCGGAGGACTTCGTCGAAGTTGCGGCCGGTGCTCATGGGATAGCTGAGCATCAGCTTGATCTTCTTGTCTGGACCGATCACGAACACGGTACGCACGGTAGCGTTCGTAGCCGCAGTGCGGCCTTCAGAAGTATTGCCGGCGTCGGCGGGGAGCATGTCATAGAGCTTGGCCACCTTGAGTTCGGGGTCGCCGATCATGGGATATTTCACCTTGTGACCTTGCGTCTCTTCGATGTCTACCATCCACTTGCTGTGACTGCTCACGGGATCCACGCTCAGCCCGATGATCTTGCAATTGCGCTTTTCGAAGTCCGGCTGGAGACCGGCCATGTAACCTAGTTCCGTGGTGCACACGGGCGTAAAGTCCTTGGGATGCGAGAACAAGACGGCCCAGCCGTTGCCGATCCATTCGTGAAAGTTGATGGTGCCCTGCGAAGTTTCAGCGGTGAAATTGGGAGCTTCGTCGTTTATGCGCAACATGACCTGCCCTCCTGGGAGTGAATAGTATACAGGATGGACAGCAGCCGATTTAGCGAGGGATGGGCATTGACAGGCAGAGCTATCCAGCATACCGTTCGCGGCCAATGAGAGAGTTGAATTGGGGCTGATGAAGAACTAATGAAGAACAAACTCTTACGGGCGGTGCTGGTTGCGGGGACGGTGGCGATTGGCGCGTCACTCCTTCAGAGCTGGGATGTGGTGTCGATGCCCGCGCTGGCGCCGATGATTTTGCGGTGGCTGGCGATTTTGTTGATCGCGGCGTATTCCACGTCGCGGAGTTCGCTGACGGGGTGGATTTTTGTTGGGTTGTTGGCGGGCGCCGAACTGGGGCACGACTGGCCGGGCGTGGCGATCAAACTGCAACTGCTGGGCACGATTTTTCTGCGGTTGATCAAGGTGATTATTGCGCCGCTGCTTTTTGGGACGCTGGTGGTCGGGATTGCGGGGCACGCGGACTTGAAGAAAGTGGGACGGCTGGCGGTCAAGTCGCTGGTCTATTTCGAAGTGGTCTCGACGATTGCGATACTGATCGGGTTGGCGGCCATTAACCTGAGCCGCGCAGGCTATGGCGTAATCTTGCCGGCGGCCACGACCGCCGAAACGATCAACGTCGTGCCGCACACGGCGACGCAAATTATCATCGACATTTTTCCCGAGAGCATCGCGAAGTCTGTGGCGGAAGGGCAGTTGCTGCAGGTGGTGGTGTTTAGCGTGCTTTTTGCCATGGCGCTGATTCTGGTGCCGGAGCCGAAGCGGCGGCCGATGCTGGACTTCGCCGGAAGCCTTTCGGAGACGATGTTCAAGTTCACGAATCTGGTGATGTATGTGGCGCCGATTGGCGTGTTTGGGTCGGTGGCTTACACGATCGGGCACCTCGGATTGGGAGTGATGCTGCCGCTGCTCAAACTTTTGGCGACGATGTACGCGGCGCTTGCTTTTTTTGTGGTGTCCGTGCTGCTTCCGATTGCACTGATGGCACGCATCCCGATCAAACGATTTCTGCACGCGGTGACCGAGCCGCTGACGATTGCGTTTGCTACCGCCAGTTCCGAAGCGACTTTGCCGCGCGCGATGGAGGAGATGGAATTGTTCGGCGTGCCGCGGGAAACGGTGGCCTTTGTTTTGCCGACGGGCTACAGCTTTAATATGGATGGGGCGGCCATTTATCAGTCGCTGGCCCTGATTTTTGTGGCGCAGGCCGCGGGGATGCACCTTTCGGCTGGGCAGCAAGTGATGATGATGCTCACGCTGATCATCAGCAGCAAAGGGACGGCGGGCGTGGCGCGGGGTTCGCTGCTGATCGTTTTCGGAGCGGCGACTTCGTTTCATTTGCCAATGGAGCCGTTGTTTTTGCTCTTTGCCATCGATCAGTTGATGGACATGGGGCGGACTGTTGTGACAGTCCTGGGCAATTGCGTGGCTTGCGTGGTGATTGCGCGGTGGGAAGGTGAATTGCAAACTGAAGAAGCGCTTTGACACATTGAATTGAGAAGATGGGCAAAGACGCGGAGCGGAATTGGTTCTCCACGCAGTCGCGATTACATCTCGCGGTAATTCAAGAGCAGAAGACCGATAAGAACCAGGCAGGTTGGCCAGAACCAGGCCATTTTGTCGCGCACTCTGTCGTCCGTGGGGAGACGAAGTTCCAGCCAACGCGACCAGCCGGCTACGATTCCCAAGACTGCTAGAGGGGCGTGGCTTAACTCGGCGAGGACTTCTTCTTTTATGTTGCCCAGACTGTGAGAGTGGGTGAGAAGGAGAGCGCTGGCGACGGCGACTAGCGCGGGGAAAATGAGGCGGGCGCGTTCGGTGGCGACGCGGCCGGTTTGTACGCGCCATTCGAAGATCGCCAAGGCGATGACGAGCAGCGCGAAGATTCGGTGAAGCAGGACTTCTGGATCCTGGAGCGTGACCCAAAAACCGTTGGGACCGAGGGGCCAAGTCTCGGGATCGCTTCTCAAGAAAAGAAACAGGGATAGTCCGAGAAAGAGCAGGGGCCAGTTTCGCGCCCAGGGGAAATGCTTTGTTTGGGCGAGAAAGGCGAGGAGACCGATTGCGAGAACGATCAAGCCTGCCCAATGGTGGTTGTACTCGGACCAGGATTTTTCGGCGGGCGTGTTGGGGCGCGTTCCGGCTTGGCCGGGAACGAACGATGCGGAAGAAAGAGTGCCGGCGTCGAAGGCTTTCACTTCGGCGGCGTAGACGTCTTCGGGAAGATCTTGCACGGCCGGGCTTTCCAGGCGCGGAAAATGTGGCGACAGGCGAGCGGAAATTTGCTGGACGGAGAGGTGGTCCATTGACAGATCGACGGCTGGCGGAAGAGAAGTTAGCGAGGCGGCGGTTAGAATTACGGTGATGCCGATGCCGATTTCTGCTTCGCCGAAGCGCTTTAGGCTGGCAATGACGGCGCCGCCGGAGGGTGCGCGGGCAATTTGGAAATTCAGCGCGCCGAGAAGTAGCAGAGTGCCGAAGAGGACGACTTTTGTGGCGACCATGATGCCGTAGGAAGTGCCGTAGATGGCGTCGATGGAACCGACGTAGGCAAATCCCAGCGTGAAGCCCGCGGCGGCGAGAACGGCCACGCTGATTAGCGCGAGCTTTGAAAAACGAGCGATGAGTTGGCGCGCGAACTGATTATCCGGCGAGCGCGGGATGGCGATTAGAAGATAGAAGAGACCGCCGAGCCACGTGGCCGTGGCGCCTTGATGGAGCGCGGTGACGACGGCGAGTGGAAAACGGTAATCGAGGCGAGCCATAGAGTGGCTGGTCATTACCGAGGAGACCAGGATTAGGACGGCTGGAACGAGGAGGACGGCGTAGCTTTTTGAAGGTCGCGCACTTCCGGCGAGGGAGGCGATGGTCAGCGCTGAGACGATGGCAAGAATGCCGGCGAGGACGAAATTGGCGCCGCTGACGTCGCTGAGAGTCATATCCGCGGACTGCATGAGGATCAAAGTGCTGGCCAAAATGTACGCTAGTTGCATGACGGCCAAGGCTACGGCTGCGCGGCGAATCCAGCGAAGGCAGGCTTGGTCGATTGCTTCGGATCGCGTGCTTGACCTGCGCGCGACGAAGTTGAGAAAAACGATGCCGCCAATCGTGAGCGATTCAAAGCTTAATGTCGCGCCGCGGAAGAGGACAGAGAGAAAGCCGAAGATTTGCAGGAGACGAGCCATGAGCGGGTATCAGGGCTGCGTGACTTGAAAGGGGATTTCGCCGCGAGTGATGTGGCCATCAGAAGCCAGGACTTGCCAGCGGATGCGGTATTCGCCGGGGATCAAGCCTTGGGCTTGCGATGAGAGGGTGTCGGCGGGGGCGTCTTTGGTGATGGCGAGCAATTGTGTGGAAGCGTCGGGCTTGACGAGCGTTAAGCGGGAACGGGTGGCGTCGATGCGAACATTGAAACGAAGTTTGATGGGGAAGCCTGGGCCGACGACGGTGCTGTTGATGGCGGGGCTGGAATCCAAGAGGATAGCGTGCGCCATGGCCGCGCGGGCCACTAAGAACATGGCACCGGCGGCAAACAAACACACAGCAAGCTGAACTCCGCGACCTGGGCGCATCACTCTCCGCTTCGCACGATTGAATTAGCTACGTGGCGAAGCCTCCGCTGAAACATAAAAAAACTTTGGACCTGAGAACAATGTTATTTCAATCCGCGGATAGTTCCAAGCCGTAAGACCATTTTTTGCGCATGAGGTGCTGACGATGAGAACAAAGAGCGCGAGGGGAGAAGCGCCGTGAGCGGGCTTTTCGTGTTGACATGCCACAGGAGGGCTGGCATACTCCTGTGGGCGAGCCACAGGAGGAAGAATGGCGGAAGGAAAATCAGAAATTTTGCCGGGGACACTGGATTTGATGGTGCTGAAGACACTGGCGGCGATGGGGCCGCTGCATGGCTACGGGATCGCACGACGGATCGAGCAGATCAGCGAAGAGGCTCTGCAGATCAATCAAGGGACAATTTACGCTTCGCTGGTGCGCCTGCTGCAGCGCGGGTGGATTTCCGGCGCGTGGGGGGCGTCGGAGAACAACCGCAAAGCCAAGTTTTATTCCATCACGCGAGCAGGCCGGAAGCGGCTGGCTTCTGAAGCGGAAAATTGGGAGCGGATTAGCGGGGTGATCGGACGGGTGCTACGGATTGCGGAGCGCGGGTGAGCACGTGTTTGACTGGCGGAGATTGCTAGGCGCGCGAGTTCGCTCGAAAGTTGCGCTTCTAGGAATCTTGATTGGGATTGCGGCGACGCTGGGACTCACCCGGCTGATGACGAGCCTGTTGTTTGGTGTGAGCGCCACGGATCCGCTGACCTTTGTAGGAACCGCTGGCTTGTTAACACTCGTGGCTTTGGCAGCGTCTTACATTCCGGCGCGCCGCGCGATGGGGGTGGACCCTATAGTAGCATTGCGCCACGAATAGTTCGGGGAGCTGACGCGATTGCCAATGATCGAAACACTCTTTCAGGACATTCATTACGCGCTGCGAGGACTACGGAAAAATCCGGGATTTGCGAGCGTGTGCATCCTGACCTTGGCGCTAGGCATTGGCGCGAACACCGCGATGTTCACTGTTATCAATGCGGTTTTGATTCGGCCAGTGCCCGGCGTGATGAATCCAGGCGGGCTGGTCATCTTGGAACGGCTGCAGAAAAACAATCCTGATTTTGCGTTTGGATATCCTGATTACCTCGATTACCGGAACCAGAGTCAGTCTTTCACGGGACTTGCGGCGCGCTGCCGGACGGCTCTCACCTTAAGCCACGGAACGACCGAGCGAATTGTTGGCGAGTTGGTCTCGAGCAACTACTTTTCGGTGCTGGGGGTGAACCCTGTTCTTGGCAGGTTGATCGCTGCGCAAGATGTGCAAACGGAGGACGAGGCGCCGGTCGCTGTACTGAGCTATGGGATCTGGCAGAGAGTGTTTGGTTCGGATCCCGAAGTCGCTGGGAAGAGTATTTTGCTGAACGCGCACAGGTTTACCGTCATAGGAGTCGCGGCGAGACAATTCGCGGGAACTACCGTTGGGTCGCCCACAGACGTCTGGCTGCCGCTGACCATGCAACCGACGGCCATTCCGCGTATGTCGCGGGGGGTGCTGCACAATCGGAATGCGGGATGGATTGAGATCTTTGGCAGGCTGAAACGCAACGTCCGCCTCGCGGAGGCGCGCAACGAACTGCAAATCATCGCGGGACGCCTTGCGGCGGCCTACCCAGAATCCAACGAGCATCGCAGCGTGGATGTGATCCCTAGTTTTGGCATGGATCCTGACGACCGCGCTGCACTTGAAAAGTTTCTTGGGCTGCTGATCGGTTCGGTGGGTATTCTATTGCTGATCTCCTGCAGCAACGTTGCGAATTTGTTGCTGTCGCGTGCGGACTCGAGGCGCAGGGAAATTGCGGTGCGGTTGGCCCTGGGAGCGGGCCGTGGGCGGCTGGTTCGGCAATTGCTAACGGAGGGATTGCTGCTTTCTTTGCTGGCGGGTGCACTCGGACTTCTGCTGGCACCCTGGGCGGGAAACCTGATTCTTGCTTTCCGCCAACCGCTCTACGCACTGCATAACGTGGACACGATGCCTGATGCACGCGTCCTGGCATTCGCGCTTTTGGAGGCCTTGTTGACGGGAGTCCTGTTCTCTCTGACACCGGCGCTGCAGTCCTCAAAGCCCGACCTGGTCGTCACGCTGAAGGACAACACACCAGGAGCGGGACGGCGTTCGCGTCTGAGGAGCGTGCTAGTTTCATCGCAGGTCGCGCTCTCATTAGTTCTGCTCGTCGTGGCAGGCGTAACTGTCCGCAGAATGCAGCAGATCGTGAATCAGAACCCCGGATTCACGACCAGCCGCATTCTGATGATGTCCATTTCCCCTAGCGTTCAGGGATATTCGGAAACGCAGGGAGAACGCTTGTACGGAGAACTCCTCGCGCGAGCCGAACGGATTCCCGGAGTTGAGTCCGCTAGCTTGGCCGTCACTGTTCCACCGGAGGACTGGAGCACGCGGGTCTCGATATTTTACGAAGGCCAGGTGCCGCCACTGGATTACGTTCGCGGGCACGAGTTCGAGGTGGGCATTCGAGTCGACATGAATACTGTCGCCCCGAACTACTTCAGGACGCTGGAAATTCCAATTCTGCGGGGCAGAGATTTTACGGAACTGGACAAGGCCGGGGCCCCGCTGGTAGGGATCGTGAGTCAGAAGCTCGCGCAACGCCTTTGGCCGGATCAGGATGCAGTAGGCAAGCGCATTGAGTGGCCCTCGTGGGTGGGAGCGCCTCGGCCGCCGATCGAGATTGTCGGCGTTTCTGCTGACGCCCGATATCGTTCGCTCATCGCTGATGTCCCCCTCCTGCTTTACGTGCCTGAATCTCAGAACTACAGCGGAACGCAGACCCTCGTCGTTCACACCGCGGTAAATCCTGAGGATCTCGTCGGAGCAGTGCGTAGCGCTGTGAATTCTGTGGACCGGAATTTGCCCGTCTTCGCCGTGAAAACGATGGCTGAACAGATGGGGGATTCTCTCTGGCAGCCTCGTATGGCGGCAGGAATACTGGGAAGTTTCAGCATTTTTGCCCTGATACTCGCGGCGGTGGGTCTTTACGCCGTGGTCTCGCAGTGGATGGGCCAACGGACGCGGGAGATCGGGATCCGCATGACGCTCGGCGCGCAGCCGCGGGACGTGGTGCGTTTGACTCTGGGTTATGGAGCCGGCCTGGCAATCTGGGGAATCGTGGCGGGAATTCTCTTTTCTTCAGCACTCACGCGATTTGTGTCCGTCGTTCTCTTCGGCACGAGCAGCGCGGAGGCGTTGACTATTGCGGTCATCGCCGCTCTGCTCCTGATCGTGGCTCTGGCGGCGTGTTACATCCCGGCGCGCCGTGCAATGCGTGTGGACCCTATGGTGGCGTTGCGTCACGAGTAAGCGAAGTGAAACGACATTTGTAAAAGAGCGCCCTTGCACTTCTTTGACACTCCGCGGTCACGTTCCCGATTTGGCTAAAGGAAAAATGACCATGGGAATGGGTTGCGCGAATTTTCGTTTGAGATACCAGCACGGCAGGTCGCCGCTGTGCGGGAAAAGCGCGTGGACGCACACCGCGGTTTGCTGGGGCTGGACCGGGTCGATGTCATATTCGGTCTTGTTCCCTTTTTCGCCGATGGCCAGGATGCGCAGCGCGGTGATGGTCTCGAATGGGTCGGTGGGTTTTGCGTGCATCATGCGCGCGCGAACCGATGCGAAGTCGCAGGCGTAAACGATTGCAACTATGGCGACGAGTGCGATGAGAATGCGTTTGGCGATTGTGCGGGCTGGTGGCAAACGAACGATTCCTCCCGGTCATCGGTAAGTAGACAACACACGAGAGGCATTCGCCAGCCTATTTTCAGGGAACCCCTAGGGCTGCTTGTCCTTGGGAACCTCGGTGGCCTGGCCGATCTTGATCGTCGATCCGAAGCGCTTGTAATTTTCGTAGCGCACCGTCATGCGTATGCGGACGCCGCCGCTGCTGAATTGCAGGGTGTCTTCGGAATGCGTGTAGGTCGGAAACCAATAATGGCCTTCAATATTTTCGCGGAAGGTCTCGAAACGCGGGAAGACGTTTTCCTGTCCATGCTTCTTGATATCGGGAACGGCTTTGCCATCGGTTTTGACGATGCCGAAATCCGTTTGGTCCACCCAAATGCGGCCCTGGAAATAGCGCTGATTTTTTTCGATTTTTTTCGGACCGACGTCGAAGACATACGCATTGATTTCATCGAGTTGCTGCTGGCCGACGTATTTGACGTCGTACTTCTGTATTTCGTCGGTGGTTAGCACGAACGGCTGGACGTGCTCGAGGTCGTCGAAGTCCTGCTGCGACATTTGTATGCGCTGGAGGGACGGCGCGGGAGCGTCGGTCACGTGCTCCGTGCGCTTGCCGGCGGGTGTGAAGACAATGTCACTCGTCATGCGATATTCGCCGTCGGGCCGGCCGGAATATTCGTCGATGGTTTGAATCACAAAGGTCTGCGTGTAAGTGTAATTGTCGCGCTCTTTTTTGAATTCGAGCTCGCGCTCGGCGAACCTCTGAACAATCTGATCGGGAGGGATCTTAGGCGCATCCGTGGAAAGCGGGGACTCGGTCGTCGTCTGATGAGGCGCGGCTGTGGGCGCGGAACTCGGATGTGGCAAAGGAGTGGGTGTAGGTGCGGAGTAGGACGGAGGCGGCGGCAAAGGACCCGTTTGCTGTGCGGCAAGCGGGAGCGACAGAAACAGCGCGGCTGAAAACAATGTGCAAATCACGGTAGTCGGTGCGAAGATTTTTTTCATTGGCTTCATTGGCGGCTCGACAGTGTGTTGCATTACATCCCAATTCCTTTCGATGCGTGCAGCGGCCTCAGAGTTATGAGTTTCAGGATAGCGCCGAGGTGGCTTCCCGTCCAGAAGCAGGCGGAAGTCAGTCCGAGATTTGCGCGCCGCACAAGAGACGGTCCGTTCCCGGCGGGGTGTGATAAACTTTTGGAGTATCCCCCGGTGGGGCCGTGGCGCAGTTGGGAGCGCGCCTCGATGGCATCGAGGAGGTCGTGGGTTCGAATCCCATCGGCTCCACCATTTGAAGAAGGTCCAGCCCGGACAGATGGGTTACAGAACGTACCGGCTACACAAGTAACAACTTTGGGCCGCCCAGAATCCAAAAAACCTACACCTTAAAACCGTACAAAGAACTGACTGACCTTTCGGGGTCCGAGTGCAACAATGGGCCATCCGAGAGCTATGCTCACAGGTGCGCTCTACTACCAAAGGAGGGAAGCTCAAATTGATCAACCGAACTGCGATTCTTCTTCTCTTATCGGGCCTGATTGTGGCGGCGCGGCCCGGAGATGAAATAAAGCGCCCGCGGATACTCGGCATCTCCCACATGGCGTTGTTTGTGAGCGACTTGCAGAAGTCGCGTTGGTTCTATGAGGACTTTCTCGGATACGCAGAGCCTTACAATCTGAAGCGCGACGACGGATCGGTCCGGATCGCGTTCATCAAAATCAACGAGGACCAGTACATCGAGCTGTTTACGGACGCTCCAAAACAGGAAGGCCAACTGAATCACATCGCTTTCTACACCGACTCGGCTGAAGGTCTGCGGGCATACCTTGCTTCGCAGGGCGTCAAGGTGCCGGAAAAAGTCGGCACAGGCAAGATTGGAAATTTGAACTTCAACATTACCGACCCCGACGGCCATACGGTCGAGATCGTGGAGTACGAACCGGATAGCTGGACGAGGCGCGCAGAGGGAAAATACTTGCCAGATGCACGGATCTCGGCGCACATGGCCCACGAGGGCGTTACCGTCGGCGCGCTTGACCCTTCGGCGAAATTTTATGGCGGCATTCTCGGCTTCCAGGAATTCTGGAGAGGCAGCTCATCCGGCAAGGTGCTCAGCTGGGTGAATATGCGAGTTCCGGACGGGCAGGATTATCTTGAATTCATGCTCTACTCGAAGCCGCCCGATGCGAGAGAGATGGGAGGCAAGAACCATATTTGCCTGCTCACATCCGATGTTGAAAAAGCGGTTGCCACCCTCAAAGCCCGCGCAGCGGCAAAGAGCTATACCCTGCCGATTGAGATTAAAGTGGGCGTCAATGGCAAGCGTCAGGCTAATTTGTTTGATCCGGATGGCACTCGGGTCGAGTTGATGGAGCCAAATACATTGGATGGTAAGCCCGTGCCTTCGTCCGCAGCTCCGCCGCCAAAATAGGGCAGGAGCGCGATCGTGGCCGTGGCGCGCACAGAGAAACGCGCTGCGGTTCGGGAGGCACGCTAAATCTCAGACGGCAGATTGTCTTCAAGGAAGCACTCGCAGTGACGGCCGCGGAGTTTTCAGATTCATTTCAAGGAGGAATGAATAGGCGAAAGAAGAAGCGCCGCGGAGAGCGAGCTGCACAAAATGGGTGGCTCATTGTACTCAAGAGCAATTTATTTGACGCAGGCGACTCAAGCGAAGCTGCCACTGATGTAAGCTAACAATCGCCGATGCGAACCGTCACACTTCGAATAGCTACGAATCCAGATTCTTGCTCGCGGGGACCACTTATGCTCAAGCGCCGAATACTTCTACCTCTGTCTTGTTTTCCCATGCTTCTAACTCTCTCCCTGGCGCCAGCGCAAGCACAGCGCTCGGGGGATGTGAAATTTGCAACCGAGGTGCCGTTGCTGGATTGCGACGGGATGCCGTGCGTCGAAGCCCGTATGGGGAGCGGCCCTAACCTGAAAATGGGAATTGATATCGGGGACGCGGACTCTGTCCTGGATACAGCCTACGCCGAAGCGGCGGGGTTGAAGCAGACAGCACCGTTGCCAGCGGGAGCGCCTCCGGGCATGTACAAGACGGAGATTCCCTCGATAAGCGTTGGGAGCGTAAAGCTTGCGAATGTGAGGACCTTGGCGATGGTTCTCTCGGATATGATCTCGCAAAACCAGGTGCCGCACGTGGATGGGACGCTGGCGTACACAGCTTTTAAGGATCGCATCCTGCAGATTGATTTCGCGGCGCGCAAGGTGCGCATTTCGGAGGTATTGACCGGGCCGGCCGCCTGCACGGGAGCCTGCGACAAAATCTCGCTGATTAAGTTCGGCAAAGGAGGACCACCGATCGTGGTGGCCGATGGATTTGAAATTAATGGAAAGAAAGTGTCGGCGCAAATTGACACGATGTACAGCGGGACGCTGCTGGTCTATACGGCGTCGATCGAGAAATTGCAGCTTGCAGAGGCGGCGAAGACTACAAAATCCCGGGATTTTCCGTTTACAGACGGCGGCGTGAAGATGAAAGAGGCACCGGCGGAGAAAGAAAGTTTCCGCGGCTTGACCTTGAGCGGGCCTGCGCCGCTGGTGTACTTCCCTACTCCCGACGTGCACGAGCCGGACGGACTCTTCGATGCGACCGTGGGGTTGGAGTTGTTTTACGAGGCGGCGGTAACACTGAATTTCCATGACATGACGATTTCCGTGGAAAAACACTGATTCTGAACTCATGTTGCGGCTGCCACGAGTGGTGCCACTGGCGCTCACAAGAAATTCAATCTAACAACGTAAGAACAGGATCGCCGGTACGAAGGCGCGAAGTGTGACTTACGAACGGTGCTGACTAGAGGCTTCGCGCAGGTGCGAGAGAAAGGCGTGGTGCGCCCTCGAGAGAGAGCGCCCGCGGAGAATGACGGCCCCGATGGTGCGCGCGGCGGCGGGATCGTCGATGCGCACGAACCGACACCGCGATTTCTTGTCGATGGCCATTTCCGGAACGATGGAGACGCCCATTCCGGCTCCCACCAAGCTGAGCAGACTGCTGAACTGGCCGCTCTCAAAAATAATTTGCGGATGGAGCCGGGCACGGTCGCAAGCGGCGACGGCGGTATCGCGGAAACAGTGGCCATCTCGCAGCAGCAAAAACGGCTGGGCACGCAGGTCTTTGAGAGAGAGCGCGCGGCGCTTGGCTAACTTGTGGCCGGGAGGCAGTGCGGCAAAGAGACGCTCGGTGAGCAACGGAAACGTTTCGAATTCGTGGCCGCGGATGGGCAGCGCCAGGATTGCTAGATCGACTTTGCTGGCCCGCAGGTGGTCCAGGAGGACCGGGGTGATTTCTTCGACTACCGTGAGCCGTACCTGGGGGAATTTTCGCGAAAACCACGTCAGGCGCTCTGGAAGAAAATAGGGTGCAACGGTGGGGATGACCGCAATGGTGACGGAGCCGCCGACGGAGTCCCTTTGTTCAGCGACATCGCCGCGAGCCGCTTCGAGTTCGCGGAGGACGGCACGCGCGCGCGGCAGAAATGTTTGCCCCGTTTCCGTGAGGCGGACAGAACGGCCCAGGCGGTCGAATAGTCTCGCGCCGAGTTCATCCTCCAGCTTCATAATCTGCTGCGAAAGAGAAGGCTGCGAAACGTGAGATTGTTCGGCCGCGCGGCTGAAAGAGCCGGCTTCGGCGACCGCGCAGAAGTAGCGTAGTTGATGAAGCTCCATAGGCTATGCCTATCCATCGTATCCGAACTATATATTGGAAGTATAGCGGCAGGCCGCGTACTTTCTATGGAGCCTGCAGGATTCTGCCCCGAAGGGCCGTTGCTGCAAGCGAACTGAGGAGGAATCATGGCGGAAGAGAAAAAGATAATGACGACCGACGCAGGCCGGCCGGTGGGCGACAATCAGAATTCGCTGACGGTGGGGCCGCGCGGGCCGGTAGTTTTTGAAGATTTCCTGTTGTTCGAGAAAATGGCGCACTTCAACCGGGAGCGCATTCCGGAGCGCGTTGTGCACGCCAAGGGCTCGGGGGCGCACGGGCATTTTGTCTGCACAAGTTCGGAGATCACCAAGTACACGACGGCAAAACTGTTCAATACTGTGGGTAAGAAAACGCCGACGTTCATCCGCTTCTCGACCGTGGGCGGCGAAAAAGGTTCGGCGGATACGGCACGCGATCCGCGCGGCTTTGCCCTGAAGTTTTATACCGAAGAAGGCAACTGGGACATGACGGGGAACAACACGCCCGTCTTTTTCATTCGCGATCCGCTGAAGTTCGGCGACTTCATTCACACGCAGAAGCGCGACCCGGAGACAAACCTGAAATCGCCGACCATGATGTGGGATTTCTGGTCGCTCTCGCCGGAATCGCTGCACCAGGTGACGATTCTCTTCTCCGATCGCGGCACCCCTGACGGCTACCGTCACATGAACGGCTACAGCAGCCACACCTTCAGCCTGATCAACGCGAAGAACGAACTCTTCTATGCAAAGTGGCACTTCAAGACCAAGCAAGGCATCAAGAATTTCTTCCGCGAGCAAGCGGGCGCGTTGGAAGGCACCGATCCAGACTACTCACAGCGCGATCTCTTCCATGCCATCAAAGCCGGCAATTTTCCGAAATGGCGCGTGTGCGTCCAGATTATGCCGGAAAAAGATGCGGAGACGTATCACCTAAACCCGTTCGATCTCACCAAGGTGTGGCCGCACAAAGATTACCCGCTGCATGAAGTGGGTGAACTCGAGCTCAACCGCAATCCCGAGAATTACTTCGCGGAAGTGGAGCAAGCGGCGTTCGAACCCAGAAATGTGGTGCCTGGCATGGGTTTTTCGCCGGATAAAATGCTGCAAGCGCGCCTGATTTCTTATCCAGATGCGCACCGCTATCGCCTCGGCGTGAACTACGATTCCCTGCCGGTGAACAAGCCGCAGTGCCCCTATCACACCTACAACAAGGATGGCGCAATGCGTTTCGATGGCAATGGCGGCTCCGCTGTAAATTACGAGCCGAACAGCTTCGGCGGGCCCACGCAGGATCCGAGATACACAGAGCGGCCCAAGATGGTCAGCGGCACAGTGGCGAGGCACGATCATCGCAGCGATGCCGATTACTACTCCCAGCCGGGAAATCTCTTCCGACTCATGCCCGCGGATGCCAAGCAGCGGCTGATCGATAACATCGTCTCCAGCCTCGGTAACGGCGTCCCCCAGCGGATTCAAGAGCTGCAGATTCAGCACTTCTACAAAGCCGATCCCGCTTACGGAAGCGGTGTTGCGAAGGGACTCGGCCTGAACATCGACGCCATCATCGCAAAGAAGCAGGCCAGCGCAGCGGACTGAAGACAGTTGTAAGACGTCAGTCTTCTGTTTTCAGCAACGCGTCTCTAACAAACGAGCAATACGAACACCGACGGGGCGAGCCGATCCGGTTCGCCTCGTTGTGTTTTGGTACACCTTTTGGCCGGCGCGCTTTGTTCTGACGCGCTGGTTTGGGGTAAGGTGTATCGCGGCATTTAGAGCAACGCGACGGCGAGGCTTATGGCAAAACTGACTTTTCTTGGCGCGGCAGGAACCGTTACCGGTTCAAAATATCTCGTCGAAGCCGCAGGCAAGCGGCTGCTCGTCGATTGCGGCATTTTTCAGGGCTCGCAGGAACTCGGTGCACGGAATTTCAAACCACTGTCCGTTGATCCGAAAACGATCGACTACCTGGTGCTGACGCACGCGCACCTGGATCACACCGGATGGCTCCCGGTGCTTGTAAAGGACGGGTATCGAGGGCCCATCTTCGCCAATCCGGCGACTATCGACCTCACCGGGATTTTGCTCAAGGATTCGGCGCATCTTCAGGAAGAAGATGCGCGTCACGCCAAGCCGGATAAGCACAACAATCACGAAATCCGCGAGCCTCTCTATGGGGCGGACGACGTCGAACCCGTGCTGAAGCTGCTGAAACCAGTCACGCGCACTGGGTCTTTCGATATCAGCCCGGAGTTTCATGTCACCGCATTTGACGCCGGACATATCCTGGGCTCGACCAGCTTGGAACTAATTATCACGGAAAGCGGAAAGAAGACCGTGGTGGTGTTTTCCGGGGATATCGGCCGATACGACCAGCCGATTTTGAATGATCCTGTAACGCCGCCATCGACAGCCGACGTTCTGCTTTGCGAGTCCACCTACGGCGACCGCGAGCATGCGACCGGTGACGCTGCAGAGCTGCTGGCTGGTATCGTCAATCGCGTTGCGAAGCGCGGCGGATTGATCGTCATTCCCGCTTTCGCCATCGGGCGAACGCAGACGTTTATGTATTACCTGCGCCAGCTCGAGGATCAACAGCGCATCCCTCGCTTGCCCGTGTACGTCGATAGCCCCATGGCGCTCAGCGCGACGGATTTGTACTTGAAATACAAGGAAGACCACGATCTGGACTATTCGCGTGAGGAAAGCGGCGGGAAGGGCGACCCATTAGACGTCCACGAATTTCATCTGACGCGCTCGGTGGAGGAATCGAAGGCTATCAACAATGTCAAAACTCCTTGCATCATCATCTCCGCAAGCGGAATGGCCGCGGGAGGCCGCGTGCTGCACCATTTGGTCCAGCGGCTGCCGGATGCGCGAAATGCCGTGATCCTCGGGGGGTTTCAGGCCCAGGGGACGCGCGGGCGCGCGTTGCAAGACGGCGCGAAAATGTTAAATATCTACGGTCAACAGGTTCCCGTTTGCGCGGAGATCGTGGAGCTGGGCCAATTTTCCGCGCATGCCGGGAAAAGTGAACTGCTGCGTTGGCTGAACGGTCTGCCTGCACCCCCGAAGCAGACCTATTTGACCCACGGCGAACCGCAAGCGGCCCAGGCCTTGCAAGCCGCCATTCAGGAGAAGTTCAAATGGAAGGCCGCCGTCGCCCGGTACCTGGATACCGTTGATTTGTAAGGCTGATGGGTTCTAGAAATATTTTTGAGGAATCAGGAAACTAATATCGCGCTGCCGTCGTCTATACATACAAGACCACTCGCGGGGTAGGGGGCTAACCACCACAGGGCAACCGACCGTCAGTCTCCTACCCCTAAATACTCTGGATGCGGTTTCCTTCATTAATTTACATAGCTTTTAGAATTCTCTCGTCTTTTCCCGGAGCCGCAGGGAACTTTAAAGAATTCCAGCAATTTCTCGACGGTGAGTTGGGCTTCTTGAAGAATCGTGCGTAGCGTGCCGATGCGCAAGATCTTAATGGTTTAGCACGCTCACGCGGCCAAATGGAGACTCTCGCCGGAGAATTACGTGGCTACCTCGCTGCCTCTGCACAACGAAGCCAATCCTTTGAAGTGCTTTGATCAGGTCACGTCCCGAAAGATCGGTCGGCAGCTTGGTCATCAAATGCCAGCTGAAACCTCGACGTATTCCCTTCCATCCTCAACAGGGATCGGTTCGCCGGCAGCCTTGACGTCCTCTAAATATAGGTCGATGGCTTCTTCGATATTCCTAAGAGCTTCCTCGCGCGTGTCCCCTTGAGAAACGCAGCCAGGTAGAGCGGGCACGGTGGCCACATAGCCTCCGTCATTCTCGCGCTGCAGGACAACCGTATATTTCATATCGCCTTCCTTCGAGGGGTTCCGATACAGCCCCATGCTACCCCTGCGCAGTGCACTCGTAAAGGGCCCAAGTGGTATGCGAAGCGGCATAAACCCTAACGAATTCGTTTCCCGGTCACCGTTCGGCGATGTGCCGGGGCAGGCTCGACAACCGTTCCTCGGCGGCGGCAAAGGTGCTTTCCTTCTTACAAAACGTGAAGCGAACCTGAGAGTCGCCGTCGTGGGGATCATTGTAAAAGCTGGATCCAGGCACAACCGCAACCCCGATTTTCTCGACGAGATATTTGGCGAACGAGACGTCTCGCGAGCCAGCCGGGTATTGGCCCGAAGGAAATTCAAAGTGCGCGATATCGGTCATGATGTAGTACGCGCCGTGAGGCTTGAAAACGGTGAAGCCGGCGGCGGTAAGAATCTCGAGCAAGCGCTCGCGGCGTACTGCGTAATCCGCCGCGAGTTTGTCGTAATAAGACTGCGGAGATTTGAGCGCGATCGCCCCAGCTTGTTGCAAAGGCGCTGCGGCCCCCACCGTAAGAAAATCGTGCACTTTGCGGATGGCCGCCGTCGGTTCCGGCGGAGCGATGGCCCAGCCCACCCGCCAGCCTGTGACGCTGTAGGTCTTGGACATGCCGTTGATGACTATGGTGCGGTCGCGCATGCCATCAATGCGTGCCATCGAAATATGCTCCGCGCCATCGTACAGAATGTGCTCGTAGATTTCGTCGGTGATGCAGAACGCATTCCAGCGGACGCAGAGGTCCCGAATAAATTCGAGTTCCGCCCGAGTGAAGACTTTTCCGGTGGGGTTGTTGGGCGTGTTCAGGATGATGGCCTTGGTGTGCGGGCCAAACGCCGCAGTCAATTCCTTTTCGTCGAAAGTCCAGACCGACTTCTCACTTTCCGGAGGCCGCATTTTCACGAAGCGGGGCTTTGCGCCGCTCAAAATGGCGTCCGGGCCGTAATTTTCGTAAAACGGTTCGAACACGACGATCTCATCACCGGGATTGATGATGGCCAGCATGGTGGACATCATCGCTTCCGTCGAGCCGCAGCAAATGGTGATCTCGCGTTCGGGATCGACACGCACACCCTGCGTTCGCTCGAATTTCTCGACAATCGCATCGCGTAGCGGCTTCGCGCCCCAGGTTATCGCGTATTGGTTGATGTCATCGGAGATGGCTTGCCGCGCCGCTTCCTTGATTTCCGCGGGCGCCGCAAAATCGGGGAAGCCCTGCGACAGATTGACCGCGCCATGCTTCATCGCAAGGCGAGTCATCTCGCGAATCACGGATTCGGTGAATTGTTCCGCCTTCGCGGAAAGCATGCGGCGCGCCGCTTGCGCCATGGCGGAATCGGAAGAAGTCATTTAGCCTGCCAGACGATCTGGATTGTCAGTGCCATCGGCCCAGCGAAACGGGCCTTCACGAAAATCTACCGGCCCGGCCCAGCCGCCGATGAAGGCGCCGCGCCGGACTGACCATAAATCATCCGGTAGACTTCGGAATTCCGCAAGACGATTTGCACGTAATCGCGGGTTTCGCTGAATGGAATGGATTCCACAAGCTCGGGGATTTCGTCGTAGTTGCGCTCGGCTTTCCAGGCGGCGATGCGGTCTTCGCCGGCATCAAAGGCCGCCAGCGCATATTCGGGCGCTCCGGTCAACTTCACCAGCCCGGAAATGTACAGCATGCCGAGCTGGATGTTGTACTCCGGCTGGAAAAGCTTGTCCGGTGAGAAGCGCACGCGCAGCTGTTTGGCGAGCAGCTTCCCGGTCTTCGGAATCACTTGCATTAGACCGATCGCGTTTTGCGGCGAAAGCGCATCGGCCTGGAAAGTGGATTCTTGCCGCATCAGCCCGGCAGCCAGCATGGGATCGAAATTGTTCTTCGCGGCTTCGCGCCGGATCACGGATTCGTAGGGCAGCGGGTACAGCACTTTCCAGACATCAATCGGCAGATCGTCAATCTTGCGCGCATCGAAATTGGGGACGATGATGCGCCCATAAGCCATGCCCGCTGCGAAATGCCCCTGGTCGAAGGCAGCTTGCGCCGCTTCATATAAAAAGCGCGGCGAGGAAGTGGCGAAATACGCGTTCTTCAACTCGAGCTCGGCGCTCGCATCGAACGCAATCGTGCGCAGTGCCTGCGCGCGCGCCCAGCGGTCCGTCGCAGCTGGAGGAATCGGCTCGTCGAAAGGCCGAAGCGACGGCGGCGGCGGAATTTTGTCCAAAATGTCCGGCGGATCTCCGCCTTCGGCCGGTTCCAGCTTGCTTAAGCGCATCGCAGCGGCGTGCCCAAAATACGTTTGCGGAAAGCGATCTACGTCCTTCCTGTAGAAGCTGCGCGCTTCGGCAAGTTTCCCGCCACGCTCGGCATCGCGCCCAAGCCAGTAGACCGCGTCGGAGGTGTTACCCGATGCCGGATATTTCAGAAGAAAATTTTTGATCTTGTCATCTGCATCGGGCTGCCGATTTAGATACGCCACCCATGCCACGCGCCACTCCGCATTGAACGCATTTCTTCCGCTTGGAAAAGTGTCCAAAACCCGCTGGTAGTAGCTGGCGGCTTTAGCGCGGTCGAGGTCCACCCAATAATAATTCCCCGCCGCCATGAATCCTTCTTCGTTCCATTTGCTCAGCGGATATTTTTGTGTGAGCTCATTGAGCGTCGCAAACATCTCGTCGAACTTCTTGTCCGAGCGATAGAATTGCGAAAGCACATACAGCCGCTCGGCGTCCACTTCGAAATCCGGAGTCTCCAATGAAGCCACTAGTTTCGGCGAGCTTTTCAGTTGCACCCGCGTTTGCGCGACGCGAAGTTCAGCCAATTGCCGGTTGGGGTTCTGCGGATCGTGCAGCATTCCTAGAAGCTTTTCGAATTCCGCCCGCGCTTCTTTCCACTTATGAACATCATAGAAAGCCTGCGCCCGCTGCTGCTGCAGTTCAACTCCGGGGTAGGGATACTCTTGGCCCATCTCGTGCAAAATTCTCTTTAGCGCAACGTCCGCTGCTTTCGCCTCATCGCTTTGCGAACTCTTGTAGTAAATCGCCTGGTAATCCCTGGCTGCTTTGGGAAGCTGATGCAACGCCTGGTAAGCCTGAGCCCTCTCGAGAAGCAGCGTAGGCCGGCTGCCCGTGGCCGGATATGAATTCAGCGCGTCGATGGCGTCCTGCGCCCGGCCCAATTCGATGGCCAGCGGCGCCAGACTTTCGAGCAACTGCTCCTTCATCGCCGTATTCGGATAGTCGTGCTCGACGGTCTCCAAATCAGCGAGCGCATCCTTCGAGCGGCCCAGCCCGTGTTTCGCCTGTGCCGTCCAGTAAAGCACGTACTCGCGCAGCACAGTATCTGCGCTAGCCTTGTTAAACCACGACAGTGCTTGCTGATAGTGCTTCTGCGAATTATCTTCGTAACCGAGAGCCAGCGCCGCGCGCGCACCCCAAACGTTCGCAGCATTCTTCGCCGCGAACGCAGAAAGACTGCCGTAGGCTCCGGGCGCGCCGCTATGAACATCACGCGCCAGCCCCGACAGTTCTTTCCGAAGTGCCTGGTCTTCCGGAGTGTCTTCCGTGATGCCGGGCGCTGCCGTGTCCGGCCTGCAGCCCACGCGGCAAGGAACGGGCGCAGGTTTTTTTACTTTCTTCTTTTTGCGTGACGATTGCGCAAGCGCTTCCGACGCACTGCCGGCGATAAGCGCGAATGTCAGCACCACCGCGCACACGCTTCGCCCCGCTGCGGCGCACGAACCTGCCGCAGCCACCTTTCTGGCCGCAGTCTTAGCGATGCCGCGCAGGCGTGGCGTACGGGTATTCGCCGAGAGCGTGGGCGTCGCCCTCAGCGAGAATTTCCACCATCCAGCGATAAAAGTAATCCACTGGGTGGTCCATGATGGGTTTGAAACGCCGGTCGTATTCTCGATGAGCTTTTTCAATGTCATCTTTCAATCGAATGCAGAGATCCTTTTTTTCGCGCCCAAGCCGCACTTGCTCCGGCCTCAGCATTTTAATATCTTGCATCGAAACTTTCGCCACCCGATTTGCTCGCCTGTGCAGTTCTTGCTCTTCCGGCGTTAGCTGGTTGACGTCAAAGTCGCCCTCGAATTCCGCATCCGGAGAAATCGCCGGCGCTCGCGGCTCGATCAATTCAATCGCTTCCGGCTCGGCCTCCAGCTCGATCAATGGCTCCGGCTCGAAACGCGACGGCGCAATCGGCGGCTCAACGCGCGGCGGCGCTTGTACGGTTGCGTGAGCCGGCGCCTGCGCCATCGGCGTTGGCACCGCGGGGTGCGGACGCGCCGGTTCGGCAGCAGGCTCCGCCGCAGCCGTGCTAATTAGATGCGTGATTTGCGCTTCCAGGGGAGATCGCTGCCCCGGCTGCACCGCCATCGTAACGAATCGCGACAATACTTCCAGCGCCGCAGACAAAGACGCCGCCGAAGTCTGCGCTCGCAACATCGACGGCAGCGCATTGGTCGGCTTGGAGCTTGCGCAGGCGGCCACGATATCCCCGACGGCCTGGTGCAGCTCGTCGGCATTTCGCTGGATCCGTTCGAGGTTCTCCCGCAAGGCGCGCACTACGGCTTGTTCCACGGCGTTTGGCTCTTGTGCCATTCCTGTTTTCTGGGGTCTCTTCCCTATTCCAAATTCTCTCAACCGCCCGCTTCGCCCCTTCAACCAGGCGATGTACCCCGTTTTGTGATTTTGGAAGCCAAGCCGTTTGGAGTCAACCGCCCAGCAGTACCTATGTGCCCAATCGTTGCTTAACCGCCCTGCGACCCTCGCCAATTTCCTCCCCCTCGCCGCAAGTCTATCCTCGTGGTGATACTCCACCAGTACTCTACTCAGGTCATTACTCCATTCATTTTTCAGGTTTTCACTCGATAGGCTGATTACCAGGAAACAAGTACACCCTTTGCCAGTTTCGGGCGTAAGACTGAACGCCCTCGAATAATTCATCGCCACGGCTCCTCAGCTTCGCCAGAACGGAATGCTCTGAGCGAAGTGAAGAGTTCCGTGTACTCAAAACCCGGAGGCATTTATGTCCCCTCTTGGCCTCAGCTCCACTCTTCGCGCACTCGTTCCGAAGCTGTGCTGCTTGCTTGGATTAACGCTTGCATCGGCGACGTTCGCTCGCGGACAGTTTCAAGCGGTCACGGGATCGACTTCAACGCCGGTGCCTGGAGCTGGGCACGACTATATTCAGATGCTCAACGAAACTGTCGATCCTGCAAGCGGCAGTGTGAGCTTGCGGCTGGGCACGCCAGTGCCTCAGGGAAGGAAGGTAACTGTCCCATTCTTCTTCGGCTATGATTCGAACGGTGTCCACTTCCTGATTGGAGAGGAGAACGGAACTACCGGCGAGGGCTTCACCGTCTGGACCACTGACACTAGCTCCCAAAACCAGTACGGAGGATGGTCGCTCGAATCACCGAAAATAACATTCACCCAGATGAGCTTGCCAATGTGCTCCGGGCCAAGTTGCCAAAACACTTATCACTGCTACGTGACTACTGGCTATGTCTTCCAGGACCCATCCGGAACGCGTCATCAGCTTCCCGTAGGTTACGCTTACCCTGACGATCCGAATGACGCCACAAATGCTTGCCAGTACAACGGCATCTATTTTAATCAATATCTCAATGGCACGGACGGACGCTACAGGGCATGGTTTAACGTACCCTCCAACCTCAGCTGGCCAGACACACCAGAAATTGTGCCTGACCTCTACGTCGCGGACCCCGATGGGACCGTTTACATCTTTCATAGCGGTGCCACCTATCCTTTCTCCATCGAGGACCGCAATGGAAATGTCACTGCTCTATCCGGAGGGCTATATCCGGGTTCCTTGGTGCCCCTTACGGTGACCGATACGGCGGGAAGGACAGCCTTGAGCATTTCGAACTTTACGAGACCGGTACCTAGCGACGCGTTCGGAGGCACGATTACCATCTCGGGGCTGAGCAACTCCTATAGCTTGACTTGGGGGACCGCTACTACCAATTGGACACCCAACTCGACCCTGGTGGGTTCGCCGGAGCCTCCGTGCAATGCCACGCCAACCGACAACGAATCACAATCCGTTGTCACCGCCATCACGCTGCCGAACGGAGAGCAATACCAATTCGCCTACGATTCGACCTATGGTCTCCTTGATAAAATCACCTATCCCACCGGTGGTTATGTCCAGTACGTCTGGGGAGTGAATGCCCAATCAGCGGCGGAGTTCTATTCAGGCAATCCCTACGGAGGAAACAATTATTGTGCGTACGTTTATGACAAACCAGCCGTCCTCCACCGCTACGTGAGTTTCGACGGTTCTACCGTCGCTTTGCAGCAGGACTTCAGCTACGCACCGACAGTGTGGAGCAGCGGCAGTCCAGCGTGGACAGCGAAATCGACCACCGTCACGACACAAGATAAAGTGCGAGGCATCAGCTACCAGACGGTCTACACCTTCTCCTCAGTTGGGTCAGGGTCGGTTCCTTACGAGGGTAGTTGGGGCGTGGACACCCAGATTCCGGTGGAACAAACGGTTCAGTACTACAGCACAAGTGGTTCTCTTCTACGCACCGTGACAAAGGGGTGGTTCGACGCGTCCGATCTCGCTTGCGAGCTGGATACCCTGGACAATGGCCAAATCGCGGGCAAATTCTATAACTATGGTTCTGGCGGCGTGGTCACTGACGTGAAGGAATACGATTACGGCCAGCTCACGTCCACCTCCAGTTGCGCCAACGGTGCGACCGCGCCCAGCTCTCCAACGCCCGCCCGCGAAACCGTCACCACGTATCAGGGTTTTGCGGCTACGCCGATCTACCCGTCAGGGCCTTCCATTTTCGACCGGCCTTCCAGCGTGATCACGTACGGGAACGGAAACCGAGTTGCCGAAACAGATTACGCCTACGATCAGACGGGAGTCACCACTGCAAGCACCACGGCAGGCACGCACGATGAAACAAACTACAGCGCCAGCTACAACAATCGCGGAAACGTAACCACGATGACAAAACAGTGCTTCAATGGCCCCTGCGTGAACGGAAATTTAATAACCACTTACACCTCCGACGAAACAGGCCAGGTTCTATCGATGACCGATCCACGCGGCAACCAAACCACTTACTCCTACGCCGACAGCTACTCAAGCGGTACGCCCCCCGGTCCGACAAACGCTTATCTCACGCAAATCACACTTCCGAATACAGGCGTCGCACATATCGAAAAATTCGCCTACGCTTACGCCTCAGGCGAACTGACCAGTTCCACCGACCAAAACAACCTCGTCACCACGTACAAGTACCTGGACAATCTCGCACGCCTCACCGAAACCGATTTCCCCGACGGCGGCGTGACTTCAGTCGCCTACAACGATTCTCCGTACAATCCCTCCACTCCTTCACCGAGCGTAACGATCACGAAAAAAATCAATTCGTCGCAGAATTTGGTCACCGTTTCGGCGATGGACGGCCTCGGCCACGTGCTCAACAATCTGGTCACCTCCGATCCCCAGGGCACGATCCACACGGATACCGGCTATGACGGCCTCGGTCGCGTCTACACCGTCTCGAATCCTTACCGCTCCGGAGGCGATCCAACCACAAGTTCCGGAACCACCACTTATATTTACGACGCGCTCGGCAGAAAATGCGTCGAAGTCCCCCCCGACGGCACGGCGGTCACGGGAAACACGTGCCCGGTCTCAGCGCCCGCAAAAGATTTGTTCACTCAGTATTCGGGGCCGACCACCACGGTCACGGACCAAACCGGCAAGAAGCGCCAGAGCACAACCGACGGCCTCGGCCGTCTCATTCAAGTCGTCGAGGACCCCGGCGGTCTCGGGTACACCACCAACTACACCATCGACACACTGGGCAATCTTAAGCAGGTCCTGCAGAACGGTTCCCACACTCGCACGTTTACTTACGATTCGCTATCACGCCTTCTGACATCGAACAATCCCGAGGTCGGAACGATCACCTACAACTACGACGCGGACACCAGTTGCTCAGGCTCGAATTCTTTCCCCGGCCTTCTCGTTTCCAAAACCGACGCCCGCGGTATCCGCACCTGCGCGCAGTACGACGCCCTCAATCGCGAAACCGTCCACAACTACTCCAACGGCGACGCGACGATCACTACGGCCTACGACCAATCTGCTTGTCTAGTCCTTCCGGCCTGCCAGAATGTTGGCCACGCTACCAGCATCACCGACGCCGCTGGCTCCGAGTCTTGGGCCTATCAGGTCGATCCGGCAAATCTCCGCAGCGTCCACGCCAATCAGCGCACCACCACCAGTTCCCCCAGCAACATCACCAAAACATCCACCTACTATTTCGACCTCGCCGCAAATCTCACCTCCATCACTTACCCTACTGGCCGCATCGTCAATTACACCTACGACGCCGCCAACCGCCCTGCCACCGCCGTTGATTCCGCTAACGGCATCACCTACGCCGCTGCTCAGGTGACGCCGCCAACCGGCTGCCTCACCACCGGCGTCTGCTACACGCCGCAAGGCTCCGAATACAGCGCCGTCATCGGAAAAACCAGCACCTTCAACGGCGTCAATCTCTCCGAAACCTACAACTCCCGTCTTCAGCCCCTCGAAATCAAAGCCTCATCCTCGGCTGGCAACGCTTTCGACATCATCTACAGTTTCGTGGATCCAACTTCGGGTGGAAACGCCGGTCACGTCAATTCCATTACGAACAACCTCAATTCCAGCCGCAGCCAGAGCTTTGCCTACGACCCTCTCAATCGGATCGTTACAGCCGGCACCACCGCCACAACTGGAACATACTGCTGGGGCTATCAATATAGCTATGACGCGTGGGCCAATTTGCTCGCGCAAGCGGGCTGGTCGCCTAACTACAACGGCTGCTCGGAAGCCACCATGGGCTCCGTCACCGTCGACGGCAACAACCACATCACCAGCATCACCGGCTTCACCTACGACGCTTCCGGCAACACCCAAAACGATGGCACCATTGCGTACAGCTACGACGCCGAAAGCCAGATCAAAAGCGCCGCAGGCGTAACCTATCTTTACGACGGCTCCGGCCGCCGCGTCTCCAAGTCCAGCGGCAAGCTCTATTGGTACGGTTCCGGCGGCGAAATCCTCGCAGAAACCACTGCCACAGGCGCCACGCTGAACGAATACATTTTCTTTGGCGGCAAACGCGTCGCGATGCTTCCCGCCAGCGGCAATCCCGAATACTACGCCGAAGACCTGATAGGCACTTCTCGTGTGG
>Ga0210395_10000598_pt1 | contig 27502 bp, 22 predicted proteins | sample IncBWH4OmetaG_FD_150861 | JGI IMG/M metagenome (GOLD analysis project Ga0210395, IMG submission 150861) | Forest soil microbial communities from Barre Woods Harvard Forest LTER site, Petersham, Massachusetts, United States - Inc-BW-H-4-O ... | reverse complement strand
AGCGCGGCGAGAGCCAGGTCATGTTTGGCCGAGAGCGTCGCCAGCAGCTTCTCCTCAATCGTCCCTTCCGTCACGAGCAAATAGACCTGCACCGGGTTCTTTTGCCCCATCCGGTGCGCCCGTGCGATGCGCTGCTCGAGAACGGCCGGATTCCACGGCAGATCGACATTGATGACGGTATTCGCCGACTGGAGGTTGAGCCCCGTCGAGCCCGCGTTGGTGGTGAGGAACACGCGACAGGTCGGATCGCGCTGAAACTGGTGCACCAGCTGCTGCCGCTTCTTTTGCGGGACGGATCCGTCCAACCTTACGTAATCGAGCTTGAGTCGCTTGATCTGCTCCTCGATCAAAGTGAGCATCGTTGTCCATTCGGAGAAGAGCACGATCTTGCGCTCGTTCTCCGCGGCCAGCTCTTCCAACAGCTCCTGCAGCCGCTCCAGCTTGCTCGAGAAGCCCGGAGCGTGCTTGTCCACAAGAAAGGTGCTGTCCGCATTCATCCGTGCGAGCAGCAATGCTTTCTGCAGACGCAACAGATCCATCTCCGAGATATACGATTTGCGGACGATGGCGCTCACGATCTGCATCTGCGCGAGTTCGATGCCCGCCTGCTCATCCGTGGGCGCAATCCGCACAATTTCCGTTGTGCGCGGGGGCAAATCCTTCATCACCGCGCTGCGCGTCCGGCGCAGCAGTACCCCCTTGAGTCTTTCGCGCAGCAGATCGAGATCCTTGTAACCCAGGACCTTGCCGCTCTCGTCGGTGACGCGGTGACGGTTGAAAAATCGAAATGCAGGCCCGAGACGCCGGTCGTCGATGAACTCGACGACAGAGAAAAGATCGTCGAGCCGGTTCTCTAGCGGCGTGCCGGAGAGCACGAGCGCGAACGGCGAACGCAGGCCCTTGATGGTCTGAGCCGTCTTCGCTTCCCAGTTCTTGATGCGCTGGCCCTCATCCAGAACGATCAGATCCCACCTCACGCGCTCGATCGCGATAATGTCACGCAATACCTGCTCGTAGTTGCAGATGGTGAAAAAGCATTCGTTCTGGTACTGACCGCTCCGCCCCGCGGCGCTCCCTAACACGATCTGGCAATCGCGCCCTGAGAAGCGGAGAATCTCGCTGCGCCATTGGGCCTTGACGGACGCGGGGCAAACGACCAGGACTTTGCGGATGCCCGCTTCGCGCGCCAGCACCTCCGCCATACCGATACCCTGAAGGGTCTTCCCGAGTCCCATGTCATCAGCCAGAATCGCGCGCCCAGCGCCTGCTGCGAAAGCGATGCCGTCCAACTGATAGGGAAGGATCTCCACCTTCAGCAGCGTCGTGCGCAGTGGATGAGATTTCGGATTGCGCCGGATCTCGGCGACCTTTGCCGCGATGCGCTGCAGCAGCAGACGGGTCTGGATGTACTCCTCCGCATCGGGATAGACCGTCACGGCGACGTCGTGTGCTTCGAGTTGACGGATGCGTTTGAGCAGATCCGGGAGATCGGTGACCGGCCTATCGCGGATCGGGCCCACGATGCTGCTGGTCACATCATCGAGGTGGGGCGGCAACAAGATACGCAACTCCAGCTCCTTCCCATATGACAGATGCACACTGATGTCCCGGCGCCGATACGGTCGATTGCGCTCGGAGTCTGAGAATCTTCTTCGGACTTTTTCGAGCGCATGAAGGATGTGCTTGCAGGTGCCGAGCGTGTTCTTACGGAAATCCGGGCACGAGCAGTACGACTGTCCCGGCTGCCACCCTCGCAGAGCAACCCGGTACGACTTGCCAGAGGCCGCATTGGTCAATGTGTAGTCGGTCCAGATCTCCTGACTGTCGAGGGACGTGAGCCGCATTTTCTCGGTCCGCGAGCGTTCTGCCCGCTCTGCGAGCGCTTGCGCGACCAGCGCCTCCTCGCTCGCGCTTTCAGCTGGCGCCCGCGCGGGTGGCGCTCCGGCCAGTCCCAGCGCGAGCTTCTCTTCCAGAATCAGAGAGAAGGCCGCCCCGGCGTGCTCACACGGCACCTCACACGCGTCGCAGCGCCATTCGAGACGGTGGCGGGCGGCCGGACTCAAGGTCAGCGTGACCGCCGCGCCGTCCAGAGTCAGCCGAAACATGTTCCGATCGAATTTGACCTGCGTGGTGAGGTCAATGTCGAATTTGCCGCCGGCGGCGATGAGGCGGTTACCCTTGGGGCCGAGCAGCTTTGCCGCTCTGGTGACGGTGAGTCGCGAAAGTGTGTCGAACAGCGTCAGCTCGGCGCTTGGTTTCGTCAACATGAGGTATAGGGAGTCATAGGATGATTATTCTATGGAAGGGCGAAGTCCACCTCACAGCCGACGGCTTGCACTTCCGAAATCCGGCTCGGATCCACTATCTTTGCTTCTGACTCACCCGCGAAGAACGTCGTGATCCGGATGTTGCTCAGAGGGGTCTTGAGGACGACATGGTGGGCACCGAACTTCACTACTCCCATCACCCGTTCGAGCGAATACGACTGCTGGGCGGCGTGCCAAAGATCGCTGGCGAAGCCTGGCGATTGAATGTCTAATCCGGCCTGCGTGGCCAGTTCGTCGCCCACGCAAGTCCCGTCGCGAAGGCCTGCGGTCTCGCAGCGCTTGACGCGGTCATGAATCGTGTTGAAAGACAGGATGGAGTCCGACAGCATGTCTGACTGGACGCGCAGGTACTTTCGCCATATTTCCCCGTTCGCGGGCGAGAGTTCTTCGGGCCGGAATCGCAGGCAGCGGAAACGAGTGGCCTGCCCGATGCCCCGATAAAGCGAGGCCTCTCCAGCCGGGATGCTCGGCTGATCTTCCAGGGAGACCCACTGATAACTACCATGTTGAATGAGCAGGGAACCGGGTGTGTCGCGACAGTCGCGGACGTGATGATAGGCCGCCATCGGCGTCCTCAATTCGTTGTCTGAAAAGAATCCGAACTGGCAATATCTTTGCAGCGCCGGTCCATCTCCTGTACGGGCATTTGCCCAGAAGTCGAAAAGGAAGCGAGCGCTGTGCTTGAGGGGACTGCCGAAGTAGCGATGCTCGCGCAGATTGACCTGCGGACTGAAGATTCCCGGGAGGATCCAGGTGTACTGGAAGAAGTAGTCCCTCGCCGGCGGCTTGGTGGGGCTATAGGCCAGGGGGCCTTCTGCGGACAGCCACGGGACGAGGTATTCGGAATCGATGACGGTGGAGGTGGAAAAGCGAGACCGTGCAGCCATCTGGAGCTTCATCCCGCACCGAGCAGCATTTGAATGGCACCGCGCGTTTCTGGGCTCAGACTGGAAAATTCATCCTCCGTGAGCAACCCCTCTGAGCGAATCTGGGCCAGCATCGTTAGTACATGAGAGCGCCGCGGATTGTCGAACAGACGCGCTATCTCCCGATCACGTTTTTGGATAATCCTGAAGATTTGGAGGTAGCGCGCATGGTGACTCTTCGCGCCATCGCGCGAGACACGGTCGATCTCAGCAAGGACACGCTCGCAGAAGCGTTCGAGCGCGAGCGAGTGCACGTGCCGCAGCACTTTCCAATCAGATTCCTTAAGCATAACGTTCCCGTGCAGTGGAGCAAGTGCAAGTGTAACGCGGGAAGCTGCGGCTTGTGTAGGTCCCCGCGACGTCCGCATCTCAGGTAAGCATTAGAATTTGCCCTTGGGGTGTACCGCCAGCACGGCGAGGCCTACGCCAATAAGGATTTCGAGCAAACTTTGTATCACGTGTCCGAAACCGGCGTGAGTATGAGCCTCACTTCCCGAGATACGGCATCGAGGACATTGCAGTACTGAGCCGGGCTACGAAGTACGAGCGAAGCTCGAGACGCTGGCGCTTAATCATCGTGACAGGATGATGTGCAGTTTTCCATTTGTGTGACCGCACTTCAGGGGAGCGTTCGAGCGACGCGGAAACCCATGATGTCAGCGCGGAAGTCGGCAGGATTGCGTTCTCGGGTGGCCGGTCGCAGCAGCCACGCCGGAAACATCCACGAGCTGCCGCGATCAACTCGGAGGCAATTGCCTTGGCCGTCCTTCGCCTGGGGGTCGCTCGAAGGGGCCTCGTTCGCGCGCCCGTCGGCGGGAATGCCCGCGTAGCTGTTGTCGTAACAATCCTCGGTCCACTGCCAAACGTTCCCTGCCATGTCGTAAAGGTCGAATGCGTTCGGCGGCTTCGCGCCCACCGGATGTGTCTCGCCATGGTCGCAAAAAAGACCTTCCACTTTTTCGCAGCCGGAGTTGGCGTTGAACCAGGCGTGGACAGGAGCGGCAGCGTCGTCATCGCCCCAGTAGAACCTAGTTGTCGTTCCGGCGCGTGCGGCGTATTCCCACTCCGCTTCGCTGGGCAGCCGATAAGGCCCGTTTGCTGAGGCCGCGCCGCCGCGATGCGCCTTGCGGTTCAACCACGCGATATAGGCACGCGCTTCCTGCCAGCTCACGCACACGACTGGATCACGGTCAGTCTGCGCATGGCCGGGATTTTCCCAAGTCAACTTCGGATCCTTCTCCCATTTGAAGATGGCGCGGCCGCGGCCGCAACCATCACCGGCCGGGTATCCCCTCTCCCGAGCAAATGCCGCGTACTCGCCGCGAGTGACGTCGTACTTGCCCAGCGCGAACGACCGCAATGTGACCTCATGTTGCGGCGCTTCATCGGCAACCGATCCCAAACTACTGCCATGGCTTGCCGCCCACGATTTTTCCTGCGGAGATGAGCCCATGGTAAAGCTGCCGGCCGGAACCACCACCATCTCGGGGCATTCGTGGCAATCGCGAAAGACCGTGCCGGGCGCTCGACCGGGAGCTTGCGCCTGCGCCGCAGCGTGCGTCGAAGTAGTGAAGCTACCGGCGAGCGCCAGGATGATGCGCAGGTTTTTCATTTCAGTGCGAAGCGAAATCATTTCTGACCACCTCTCCATTCTTCATGACGAACCGGACCCGCTCGAGTTCGGTGATGTCCGCGATCGGATCGCCAGAAACGGCAACGAGGTCCGCAAATTTTCCCGGCTCAATGGCACCGACTCGGTCTTGCCAGCCCAACATTTCCGCGGCGTTGGTCGTAATCGCCCGAATCACTTCGAGCGCAGACACTCCGGCAGCATGCAGATTGAGCAGGGTGGTGACACTGGCTTGGCCGCAGGTCTTTCCGGGCCAGAACCAGCACATGTCGGTTCCGGCGGCAAACTTCACCCCCGATTTCAGCACTCGCTCGACCAACTGGTCGTAGAGTTGGTCGTGGCGCGCATCGGCAGTGGCACGAGCGGAACGCCATGCAGGAGAGAGGACGACGCTGGGCTCCATGATCTTCAGCAAGAAATGGTTGTAGGCGGTCGGTGTCAGGTCGAAGAATATGCCCTTGTCACGCATCTGCTTAAGTTGCTCGTCGGTCGCTTCGTTGCCGTGCTCGATGGAATCGACGCCGGAATCGATCGCTGTCTGTATGGCGGTCTTGTCGATTGCGTGGACAGCAACTTTCAAGTGGTTGCGGTGCGCTTCTTCGACCGCCGCTGCAAGCTCAGGGACGGTAAGGTTCTCGTCGGCCGAAACCTTGATGACATCCACATTCTGGAAGACATTTTGCCGGACCGCCTGGCGTGCAGACTCGGGCCCATCAATCAGCAAGAACTCCTGCTTTAGGATCGACTCGGCAAGGGCAGGATTGAGGTTCTGAACGTATTCGCCGCGCGTAATGAGCTTGCGTGCGGAGGCCAGGATTCGCGGACCAGGGACACGGCCCGCATTGACGGCGTCACGCAGTTCGGTATCGCCATCAATTCCAGAGTGGCCGAGATTGCGCACGGTTGTGATACCGCTCTCCAGGTCTTCTCGCGCCATCTGCGCGCCGAGAAATGCGCGTTTGACGGGCGATTCAACGATTGCCAACAACAAAGGAGGTGCAAATTTGCCGTTCTCATGCCGCTTACTCTCTTCTTCGGGCGGCACAACCACATCGAGAAGCAGGTGGGTGTGACCGTCGATCAAGCCTGGTAGCAGAGTGGCGTTGCCGAGATCAATGGTCTTGACGCCGGTCGGCGCATCCCTTTGCACTTCGGCAAGCGAACCAACTTTCTTGACCTTACCGTCTTCAATCAGCACGGCTGCGGACGAAAGGACATTCCCAGTCCGCGGATCGAGCAGCCGGCCAGCTTTGACTAGAGTGACAGGAGCCGGAGCTTGGGCGGCGACCTCAACACTTGAAAACAGCGCGAAAAACGATGCTGCCAGCAGCAAGAAATTTCGATTTGGTTTCATTCGCCTTCTCTCCTCAATTCGCTTGAATCAACCACCGTCTGCGTCCCAATGCGACGCCAGGTCATTCCTGATCACTTGGCCTTCCTTCATCACAAGCGCACGCGTTCGATCTCCTTAATGTCAGCGATCGGATCCTTTGTCTACTACACGACACAGCTATACTACTACAGTGTCCGTATAGGCAAATTGGACGAGTTTAGCGGCAGGAAGTAAGCACTTCGCCCTGTTTATCGCTTCAGGACGAAACAGCAGGCCGTATGTGCGATGGTTTGAAAGATGCCTGCGGCGATGACAGCGGCAAACAGTGATGTCAACAGCAGGCTCGCTGCGCGATATGTCGCTTGGGCCGGCCCGGTCAGGTATGCCAACCGATAGCCCAGATGCGATGAGGCCCTTGCCTGCAGAACCCCGGCTTGTTCCGGAACTGCAAGTTTGGCGAGCGCTGAAACAAGTTCTCGCCCGTGCGCACGCCTGATGACAGATTCATCGCAGGAGAGCTCGCGATACAGGCCAATCCGCGCCCCAGCGAGCCACATAAGCGGATGGAACCATAAAGCGCACAGTGAAGCTTCATACAGTAAACGGATCAGGTTATCGCGGCGTCTTGCATGAGCCAGCTCGTGAATCAGGACAGCGCGGAATTCACGTTGACTCAGCAGCCGATCGATGCCGGTAGGAAGCAGGATACGAGGGGAAAGGACTCCCCGAACTGCGGGACTCGGATGGCTGTCGCCAAAGCTCACGGGAATGCCGTCTGCTAGAAAATTAGACGTCAGCCCACGATCGCTCAGAGGGGCCAGCGCTTGCGCCTCGCGACGGTCTCTGCGTATACGCGAAATTAATCGGCTAAGCATGGAGAAGGCGCCAGTTATCCATACAACTCCGAGGATGACGGCCGTCCGGCCTTGCGTCAAATCCCATACCGGTTCGCCAATAGCACCGAGTGGCCTAGCCCAGGTCAAGTGCGCCGCGCAAAGCTTATCGATGAGTGCTCCTGAAGGCAGAACGAAATTGAATGCGGTGGCAACCCAGATCCAATATTTTGTCGTGGCGCTCGCGCGCAGAATTGATGTTAACGCCCACGCCGCCGAGGCGGCTATCGAGGCAAACAGCAGGTGAACGCTGCAGTAGTAGATCGTGCGTGCGATATGCTCATGCACGTTTGCCTCCGCGGGTGCGGCCATTTTTATCGTTGCGCGCCGCACTCTGCAGGGCCTTCAGGTCTCGTAAGGTCAGGGCGCCATTTTCGAGCAGATTAGAGACGAGCAATCGCGGCGAGCCACCGAACAGATCGAGCAAATCGCGTACTAGCCTGCTGCGATGCTGGGTCTCGTTGATGGCCGGCTGAAAGAGCTGGGCATTGCCGATCTTCTTTACCTTGCGCAACGCACCCTTCTCCTCCAGCCTGTAGACGAGCGTTTGCACGGTTGTGTATGCAACGCGTTCCTCCTCAGGCAGGCTTTCCAGGACCTCGCGCACGGACGCAGTCCCCAGTTTCCAGTACTGTTCCAGGACGCGCGTTTCGGCTTTTGAAAGACGTGGCTGGTTCATGATCCCCTACTCACTCCGGTAATGCTACTACAAGAGACGGCATCGCGGCTATCTCTGGTCTTTCTGATCGGAGATAAGCTTGTGAACGCGCTTGTGACGATCAACTCCCGAATCGTCGGCTTAACCTGGGGCGTCTGCCCTTCGCTCAAAAGCTAACCCCGACGCCCAAATCACCTAGGTTTCACTTTTCGCTCCTTCCCTTCGACTTAGACGTTTTCTCTGTTTTTGTATCCGATGGCTGCGGTGCCAACGGAATCCATATCGAAAATTCGCTCAATATTTCTGATCGTTGGGAATTTCTGAAAATTCGGCGTCTTCTTCCGGGGTAAGTCCCAACCATTCAGCGTGTTGGATTGGCCCCGGGATTGCATTTTGTGCTGGTGTCAAAGATCAGCACTCGAGATGACATTGGAAATTGAAAGGGATCTTCGGCGCGAAGGCACCGTCGCCGGATCCCCTGGACGAACTGAAAAGGAGACAGTATGAATTCCGCCCGCAGTCTGATTGTCGTAGGTCGATTGATTCCGATATTACTTTTGCTGGTTTTTCTTTCGCCGTATGTGTCCGCGCAGGATGAGAAGCCTACACAGGCACCAACGACTGAGCCGAATGCGTCCAGCAAGCCGCGTCCTGAGGGCAGCAAGCACCCCTCGGCATCCGGGACTGCCGAGAAGCCCGATGCTGGGGCAGCAGAGCGACGTGGCCGCTCCGCCAGCGAAGGGAGTAAACAGGGCGCGGCATCGAATGCTAACAAAGATCGCTATTCGGGTAATGGACGGCCCAACGGCAGCGATGACCCTCGAGCGGTTCATAGCTCGAAGCCGATATCGCCCAGCGATCCGCGGCCGGTTGACAGTCAGCGCCTCACGCCGGCAAGAAATAGCAGGCTGCATTCCCGTGGCGCAACCCAGGGCGACTCCTCGGTGAGCGCTCCAGGACGATCTGGTTCTCCGACTGAAGCGGCGGATGATCCTGGTTCCTCGACACACACACCGGGACGGCGCGGCTCTTTTAAGGATGCGCCAGTGAGGCCCGGCTCCCCGGGCGACCCATCGGACGACCGTTCGTCATCGAGCAATCGACCGGGGCGACGCAGCTCCCCGACTAAGGCTACCGAACGCCCAGATCAGCCGCGAGATGCCGGCGAAAAAAGCGTCTCCAATAACAGTAAACCGAACAACCCCGAAGGTGGACCGTGGCGAACGACTCGCGCCAACGGCACCGTCGTCGAACGCGACAAGCTTGGACGTACGACATCCGTGACCACACCTCGAGGCACCACCGCGAGAATGGATGGCCGCGGCCGTGTGACATCCATCCGCGACAAAAGTGGAAACACGATCAGCCGAGGGCCTGGCGGTGAGCGGCGAATCGAGACGGTGCGGGCCGATCGCAGCCGGTTGGTTTCTTTCGGGCATCGCGGGGGTTACCTCGAACGCTCGTTCGATCGCGGTGGCCGTCAATACATGCGGCGAACCTACGTGGTTGGCGGCCGCACCTATGTGCACGTCTACCGCGGCCATTACTATCACGGAGTTCCTTACTACGTTTACGTCCCGCCTTACTACTATGCTCCGGCTTATTACGGCTGGATTTACAACCCGTGGCCCAGGCCGATTTATTACAGCTGGGCTTGGTATGGTAGTCCGTGGTACAGGCCGTACCGATATTACTTCGTGCCTTATCGCGTGTATCCGTACGCTTCGCTCTGGCTGACGGACTACGTGCTCGCCGAAAATCTGCGATTCGCCTATGAAGGTGGGGTCAGTGAGAACTACAGGGCCAGCGGCGACGAAGCAGGGATTGTTCTGGCTGCGTATCATCCGGAGGTTGAGACGCAAGGTGACCGCCAGCCAAACGATTCCGCTGTGCTGAAGCCCGAAGTGAAGCTGATGATCGCAGATGAAGTGAAGTCAGTGATCGTCGAGCAACAAAAAGCTGCGAGTGCTCTACCTGGTTCCTCGCAGCCAAGCTCGGGTGAAGAACTTCCGCCGTCGCTCGATCCGAATCACCGCGTATTCGTCGTGTTTTCCGTGCTGCAAGTAGGCGTGAACGGCGAAACCTGCTCACTGACGTCGAGCGACGTCGTGAAGCGCCTGGAAGACACTGCGGGCAAGAACAACACCGTTGCCGTGCAGATTCTTGCGAGCAAGACGTCCGATTGTGCGATGGGCTCGGTCACCCGAATGCAGGTCAGCGACTTGAACGACATGCAAAATCATCTGCGCGAACAGGTCGATGCCGGCATGAGGATTCTCTCGGAAAAACAGGGCAGGGGTGGTCTGCCCACTGCTCCGGCGGCTAACCTGCGCGCACGTCCCGAGGGGACGGCCGCAGCCGATGCGACGGCTGCTGCGGATTTGCAGAAGCAACAGCAGGAAGCTGACCAGACCGAAAAGGAAGTTCAGCAAGAAGCCCCGCCCGATTCCGGCGATGTCAGATAGCCGGCACCTAGAAGTTGGTGAGTGGCCGGCGGCTACGCATCGACCGTTCGACTGAACGGGCAACTGCTGCTGAGTGCTTCGCCGGCACACTGGCGTAATGATGTCAGCGGGAATCGGGGAATGGGTGGTCAAGCAATCGACGCTCGTAGTATAAGAGTAGCGGCCTGACCGATGTCCCCGTATCGAGATGCCAGCTACCCACGCCGCACCGTCCAACTGGCGCACCCTGACACGCTACGCATTTGCAATCGCCATGGTAGCCCTAGCGCTATTCTTGTCGCTAGTTCTTGGGGTTAGTTTCGGGAATCCTTTCTGGCTCTTCTTTCCGGTTGCGGTTATTGCCAGCACCTGGTTTGGCGGGAAGGGCCCTGGCTGGGTCGCCGTTGGTTTCAGTACACTGGTGGTCCTGTACTATTTTATTCCACCCGCACGTTCGTGGAACGTGAAACCGCGCGACATCCCTTTTTTCCTGACGTTCGTAGCTTGTCAAGTCGTGGCAAGTTCGTTGATTGCCTGGCGGCGGGAAACAGAAGACTCGCTTCGGCGCGCCCGCGACGAGCTCGAAGTAAGAGTTGCCGAACGCACCGCCGAACTTACGAGCGCCAACGAAGCACTTCTCAACCAGATAGCCGTGCAGCGGCGCACCGAAGAAGCCCTCCAAATCGCGCGGACGGAACTTGCCCGTGTCGCTCGAATTACCACAATAGGCGAATTGACGGCTTCCATCGCCCACGAGGTGAATCAACCGCTTGCCGCGGTGGTAGCCAACGCCGACGCCTGCGTCGCCTGGCTCTCGCATCAAACTCCGAATCTCGTGGAAGCACGCGCGGCCGCCGAGCGCACGACTCAGGGCGCGACGCGCGCCTCCGAAGTCATTGTCCGAATTCGTTCGCTTATTAACAAAGCCACGCCGGAGAAAGCTCAAGTTCAAATCAATGAAGTCATCCGGGAAACGGCCGCTCTGGCCGAAGGTCAAGCGTCGCGGAATGCCGTCTCCTTGACCATGGAGTTACAACCCGATTTACCCGTGGTACTTGGCGATAGAATTCAGTTGCAGCAGGTAATCCTGAATCTAGTCATGAACGGGATCGAAGCAATGACCAGCATAACTGACCAGCGCAAGCAGCTGGTCATCACGTCGCGATTAGAGAGCGCTGAACAGGTTCTCGTCTCTGTTCTGGACGGCGGGATCGGTATACGCGCTGACCTAATGCCTCGACTGTTCGAGCCGTTCTTCACAACTCGATCGCAAGGAATGGGGATGGGGCTGCCCATCAGCCGTTCGATCATTGAATCCCATGGCGGCAAGCTGTGGGCCGAATCGAAAGCTTCTCAAGGCTCGATCTTCCAATTCACTCTTCCGTGCGCGGGCGGGCCTGTCGCATGAAGGAGCTGGAACCCATTGTTTTTGTCATTGATGACGACCGCATGGTTCGCGAAGGGCTGCAAAGCCTCATCAAGTCCGTGGGCCTGCGCGTCGAGACCTTCGCTTCCGCACAAGACTTCCTGGTTGCCAAGCGCCCGGACACGCCGGCTTGCCTGATCCTCGACGTGAGGATGCCGGGCTTAAATGGCCTGGAGCTGCAGCGCAAACTGAGTGAGGCGAACGCCCACATCCCCATCATTTTCATTACCGGTCACGGCGACATTCCCATGTCGGTGCGGGCCATGAAAGAAGGCGCTCAGGAGTTCTTGACCAAGCCAGTTCGAGGCCAGGACCTGCTGGACGCCGTGCAAAAAGCGATTGCCGACGACCGCGTGCTCCGGAAAGAGCGGGCGGAACTGAGTGAGATTCGCGCGCGGTTCGATTCGCTAACCCCCCGCGAAAAAGAAGTGCTGGACTTGGTCGTCGCCGGCCTTCTGAACAAGCAAATCGCGGACGAGCTGGGCGCCAGCGAACTGACCATCAAGACGCATCGCGCCCACGTGATGGAAAAGACTCACGCCGAATCCCTCGCCCACCTTGTCCGCATGGCGGAGAGGCTCAAAGCGGCCCTGCGGAAGTAAGTACCGGTCTCCTCCTAAAGCAGGATAGATTCCGCCGTCTTGGAATTGCTAGTCTGTGCTTGCTCGCTGGAGTTTTCAGCGGGCCGCAGATAGGAAGAATGAAAGTGAACGACGTTCAACAGAAAACCGGGATCATCGCCATCGTGGATGACGATGCACCACTTCGTGAGGCCCTGGGCAGCGTCATGAAGGCCGCTGGATTCCTGACCGATACGTTTGCCACCGCGGAGGAATTCCTGCATTCCGCCAGGCGGCAAGACACCATTTGTTTGATCCTGGATGTGCGCCTGCCGGGAATGAGCGGCATCGAACTTCAGAGGCGGTTGGCCGATGCCAACAGCCAGATTCCCATTATTTTCGTCACCGCCCACGGCGATGCGTCGCTTCGTACTTTGGCGATGAAGGCCGGAGCTGCCGGTTTCCTGAACAAGCCGGTACGCAGCGATACATTGCTACGGGAAATTCACACGGCGCTAAGCGAGGGTGGAACTGATTAGCGCGACTGATTTCTATTTCAAGGAGCTTAGACATGGGCACCACATACTCGCTCGGCACGAACAACGAAACTATGGCGGCATTCCACAGCCGGGAACTGACGCGTGGACGCTCCATCGCGCTGGATCCGATTGTGGGAGAAAGCTCGCTGTTGAAGTCCGTGCTGCGGGAAGCGAGCCTTGTTGCGCCAACGGACGCCACTGTTCTCATCTTAGGCGAGACCGGGACGGGAAAAGAACTGATCGCTCGCGCCATTCATGCCCGCTCAGACCGTTCGACGCGCCCGTTCATTCGCGTCAATTGCGCAGCGATTCCGTCTTCGCTGATCGCTTCCGAACTATTTGGACATGAAAGAGGCGCTTTCACCGGGGCGCTCCAACGGCGTCTGGGGCGCTTTGAATCAGCCGACAGCGGAACGATCTTTCTGGACGAGATTGGTGAACTGCCCATGGAGACGCAGATCACTCTTCTGCGCGTGCTCCAAGAGCGCGAATTTGAGCGCGTGGGGAGCAGCCAGTCGATCTCCGTCGACGTGCGCATCATTGCCGCCACAAACCGCGACCTCCAGGCCGCGGTGGCTGCTGGTACGTTCCGGCAGGACCTGTTTTACAGGCTGAATGTAGTCCCCATCAACGTGCCTCCGCTGCGCGAACGAGCCGACGACATTCCGCTTCTCGTCGAACATCTCGTCGAGAAGTTTGCGAAGAAGGCCCGCAAATCGTTCAGTACGATAAAGATGAACACCATCGAACTGCTTCAGTCCTACGATTGGCCAGGGAACATTCGCGAACTACAGAATGTCATCGAAAGGGGCGTCATTCTGTGCGCGGGTGAAATATTCTCGGTCGATGAGAGCTGGCTGAAGCGCGAATCGTCCCGCCCATCGGGGCCGGCAGCTCCTCTTACCGCAACGCTCGCCCACCGCGAAAGAGAGGTGATCGAAGCCGCGCTGGCAGAGAGTCGCGGACGCATTTCGGGTCCATCTGGCGCGGCAGCGAAGCTCGGGATTCCCCGGCAAACACTTGACTCGAAAATCTCAGGTTTGGGGATTGACAAACGTCGGTTCAAATTGGCCAGCTAAACCAGTTGAATTAAAAAAAGAAACAAGAGTAAGCCGGCGTCCATATCTTGTTTGTTCATTCTGGTTTTCCTTTTACTAAATCCCTCCTTGCTGTTTACCCTCTTCTATTCAAGCCGTCTGGCCCGGTGCGATCCGAATGCTTCAGCAAAGTTCGTTCAACATTTCTGATCCTTCGGCATTTCTGAAAAAGTCGGCTTCTTCTTTCGCTGTAAATACTGGAAATTCAGCGTTTTCTTTTGGCTGGCCAATTGCTCCTTTTACCAGCGTGCACATTCAAAGAATGAATGCATAACTAAAAAGGAGGATGTAATGCGAAAGAACTATCTGATTCACAAATTGTCGATGCTCTTGGCCGTGGTGTTCCTGGGACTGCTCCCCGCGCGAGCGGAAGCGAAGCCTGCGAATGCAGGCCAGGTGCAAATGACGGTCACACTTCGGTTGTTGGGTGACGACAAGCGAATGCCCGAAGTAAGCCGCGATGACCTAATCGTCAAGCAAGGCAGCAACCTCTTGCAGGTAACAGGCTGGACGCCGGCGAGCGGAGACCGCGCGGGACTGGATCTGTTTATTCTGATTGATGACGCTTGTGACCCGGTCCTGGGATCCCAACTCGACGATCTGCGTTCGTTTATAAATGCGCTGCCGTCAACCACATCGGTGGGAGTTGGCTACATGCGAAATGGAACCGTCCAAATCACCCAGAACTTCACGACCGACCACAACCAGGCCGCGAAAGCTCTGCGGCTTCCCGTCGCTTCCAGCGGCGCGTATGGAAGCCCTTATCTTTCGGTGATGGACCTGATGAAGCGCTGGCCCGCGGGCTCGAACCGCCGGGAAGTGGTGATGGTCACCGACGGCATCGACCGGTTCCAGAGAGGGCCGCGCTATCCAGGCTTCGGCTACATCAGCCCCAATGTGGATTCGGCAAGCCGAATGGCGCAACGAACGGGAACCATCATCCACACCATCTTTGCTCGCGGTGTCGGACGCTGGGGCAGCAACTTCTGGGAAATCACCAATGGCCAGAATAGCATCGCCAAACTCTCGGACGAAACTGGCGGTGAGTCCTATTTCCTTGGGACCCAGAACCTGCTGAGCTTCAAACCGTACCTCGATAGTTTGCAGAAGGCTCTCGACAGTCAGTACCTGCTCGAGTTCCGTGCAATCCCAGGCAAGAAGCCGGTGCTGCAGTACGTGAAGTTGACCACCGAAGTTGCGGGCGTGGAACTCAACTCAGCCGATAACGTCTGGGTTGACGCAAAGTAATTCTTCAAAGGCCGGTCCTAGGCGCCGCGGGAGATTCCGCCGCGCCTAGGACCGCGCGTATTTTCCATGCCCTGTCGCGCCTGATATTTCTTCCTCACTTTGACGCGATGATGAAACGATTCGAGCCTCCATCCGGCACGAATCAAAACGCCTCTCGCACCTGTTCATCCGATCCATTCACACTTTCCTCCCCTCGCACCTGCACTTGATCGGCTCACTGGAAATGCACGCACCGTCAAACCACATTCCGCGTTTCTGATCCTTCAGCATTTCTGAAAAGTTCGGCGTCCTTTCTCGAACTAAGTCTCAGCGCTTCAACACTTGGAATTGGTTGCTGGATTGCCTTTTGTATTGCTGTCAGTGGTCAGCATCAGGAAGGGACCTTGGTCAGAGACACGGCATAGGAATGACTCGCTAGGCGAGTCGCTGGGAGTAAGAGTTCATGTGGAATGTTCAAAAATCCGGGAACAGCGAATTCAAACGCGCGAGCGGCGTTAACCTGAGCCCAAACCACGGAGGAGCTGTGTGGATGTGGATCGAGCGCCTGTTGCTGGCATGTGGCCTCGTGCTTCTCGCAATTTATGGTGCGGCGCGGTTCGACAGGATGGTCAGGTCGCAAGTTGCGCTCGAGAATTTCGCAACCCTGGAATCGGCTGCCACTTCGCCCAGTCAAGGCTCCGCAGAGGATACCCATTCTTCGCCAGAAGCAGATTCGCTTCGGGACCTCGATTCTGGCCAAGCGGATTTTGGTCTCTCGAGCTCCCAGCAAGTAGAGACCTCCAAGCGGGCTATTGTCCGGCGGTCGAACGCACTCCTGGCGGTGCTGCGCATTGCGAAAATCCGTTTGGAAGTTCCTGTTTTTGAGGGCACCGACGAGTTGGCGCTGAACCGCGGAGCAGGAAGAATTCGCGGAACGGCGCGGCCGGGAGAATCAGGAAACATCGGGATTGCCGGCCATCGAGACGGCTTTTTTCGGGGGCTGAAGGACGTCGCTGTAGGTGACGCAATCGAACTGAAGACTCCGAACGGCATGGACACCTACGTCGTCGATCAAATTCAAATTGTCGCGCCACAGGACGTCGAAGTTCTGCGACCGCGGTCGGTGTCCTCTCTGACGCTGGTCACCTGCTATCCATTTTATTACATCGGTAGCGCACCGAGGCGCTACATCGTCACGGCTTCGCTCCTACGGGAGACGAAAAGCGGATCGGGAAATCTTTAACCCGGCCCGCTATTCACAACAGCAGTGGAAAAGGAGAAACAATGAGCAAGCTAAGTAGAACATCAAGTTGGTTGGTCCGAGCAGTTGCGGGCGCTTTCGCTTTGGCGATGGCAACCGCGGGCGCCTGGGGACAAGACACGAGCGTAACCACCATTCAGCACGGGGCGCCGTCGTTCGAGACGCAGGTGCGGAATGCAGAAGTGATTTACGTGGAGGGCAACGACCTGGTTCTCAAATTGGAGAATGGCAAAGTCGAACATCTCGTGGTGCCCGACTCTGACAAATTCACCATCGATGGCCAAGAAGTCAGCGTGCGCGAGTTGGTGCCCGGGACCAAACTGACGCAAACCATCACGACCGCCACGAAGCCTCGCTATGTGAACACGGTACGGACGATTGAGGGCATGGTTTGGCACGTGAACGCGCCCAAATCCGTGATTCTGAGACTGCCCGACAACAGCCATCAGATTTACACCATCCCCAACCACGCCAAGTTCATCGTCAACGGCCAGCCGAAGACGGTGTTCGATCTGCGCAAAGGGATGAACATCAAGGCGACCATCGTCACCGACGATACTCACACGGTGATCGAGCAAAGCAAGGCCGTAACAGGCGAAGCACCAATTCCTCAAGCACTGCCGCAAGAAGTTGGTGTGCTGCTGTTCTTCGGCGCTGCACAGCCGGCGGCTCCAGCTGAAGCAGAGGAGACAGAACTTGCGTCCACGTTGCCGAAGACTGCTTCGCTTCTACCGCTCGCAGGGCTACTGGGTGCGCTGGCTGTGGGGCTTTCGCTGGGCCTGGGAACTGTTCGACAGGTCTTCAAGGGCTGAGACCGGACTCCGATGTCTCGCTAACGGCCCGTCCGGCACAAAGTCCTGCGGGGCGGGCCATTTTCTCATGGCTGGAATGTGCAAAGAGAAATTGAGGTGGTTGTAATGCTTCGCGGTTCGCTGTGACTTGGAAATCTCAGCTTGGGAGAAATGAAATGGAACCGAATCCGCTTTTGTTTCGCGATCTCACGTACATATTTTTGGCGGCCGTGGTCGGGGGACTGGTGGCATGGCGCCTCCGTTTGCCGCTGATTCTGGGATTCGTCCTGGGCGGCATCGCGATCAGTCCGTTCACACCGGGGCCGCACTTATCCGACTTGCATACCTTCGAGGTATTTGCCGAAGTTGGCGTCGTTCTTCTGATGTTTTCGATTGGATTTGAATTCTCGATTTCGGATTTGAAGCGCGTGAAGTGGGTAGCACTGCTGGGCGGGCCGATAGGAATTCTGCTGATGCTGGGAATCGCGGTCGGCGCGGGAAGGCTCGCGGGTTGGAGCGCTAAGGAAGGGCTGGTGATCGGCGCGGCGGTGTCGGTGGCCAGCACGATGGTGCTGGCGCGGCTGCTGAGCGACAGCGGGCAAATGACGACGACGCATGGTCGGGTGATGATTGGCATCACTCTGGTGGAAGACCTGGCCGTGATTTGCATGACGGTGGTGCTTCCAGTGTTCGGCGGGGAGGGAGACGGCAGTTTGTGGAAGGCAGCTTGGACGCTCGGGATGGCGTTGCTGCTGTTGGTTCCGCTAGTGTTCCTGGCGATTAACGTGATTCCGCGGATTCTGCGGCGCGTGAAGTTGACCTGCAACACGGAACTGTTCCTGCTGGTGGTGATTGCGGTTTGCCTCGGCACTGCGGCGCTGGCGCAAGCGGTTGGATTCTCGGTGGCGCTGGGTGCGTTTCTGGCAGGGCTCTCGATCAGCGGGCTGGAGGATCTTCATGACGCACACACACAGCTTGTACCGCTTCGCGACGCTTTCGTGGCGCTTTTCTTCGTGTCGCTCGGGACTTTGATTGATCCCAAAGTGCTTTTCCATAACCTGCCGCTGCTTGGGTTGATGCTGCTGCTGATCGTGGTGGGGAAGTTTCTGGTGTGGACGGCCGTGGTTCGGGTGTTCCGCTACTCCTTTGGTGCGGCGATTGGGGTGGCAGCGGGGCTGGCCCAGATCGGCGAACTCTCCTTCGTGGTGGTGCAAGTGGCGCGGTCGGTTGGAATGGTACCGGAGAGCCTCTTCAGCGCGGTGATCGCAGCGTCCTTGATTTCGATTCTCTTCAACGTATTCATCGTGCGCGGCGCGTTTGCGTGGTTGGGTCGAAAGCGCCCGGGCAGTGATCCAATCGAACATGCAAGTTTAGCGGCTCGTGAAAGGGTGGCATGTCCATGAGCAGGAAAATGGTCAACGGAATAACGGTAGGGCTTACGCTTTTATCGTTGGTCCTGTCAGGGCACACACAGGAAAACGCTGCGACGACACGAAAAGTGCAAGGTCAAAACCCTGCGCTGCTCTCGTTCAATGAACTGGTCAAGCTTTCATCCACGGCCAAGCCTGAAGAGCCGCTAGGCACGCGCCTCAAGACACTTTTGACAACTCCGTTCCTAAACAACGATGCAAGCACCGCAGGTGTTCAGCCGCATCGACCTTCTGTAGAGGGCCTTGGCCCAGTCCTGCGAGTGGGCTTGTGGAACATCGAACGAGGGTTGAACTTCGAGCTGATTCGCTCCGCGCTGACGGATACCGACGAGTTTGAACGCCTGCAAGGAAACCCTCGCCCGGTTAGCAATACGCGCAAAGCGCGGGTGAAGTCCCAATTAGCGGATCTTCAAGATGTCGACGTGCTGGTCCTTAACGAAGTCGACTTAGGAATGAAGCGAACGGAGTACCTCGATGTGGCGCGCGAGTTGGCTTCGGCTCTCCACATGAACTATGCCTATGGCGTTGAGTTTGTCGAAGTCGACCCCATCTTTGAGTTAGGGACGGAGCGAGTACATCTGCCGGAGACGCGAGCCGACGCGCGGCTCCAGCAGGATTTGCAAGTCGACCACGAGCGCTACCGCGGCCTGCATGGCACAGCCATCTTGAGCCGCTACCCAATCCGCAACGCCCGAATTGTGCGTCTCCCCGTGTGCTACGACTGGTACGCGCAGGAAGCCAAAGAGGCTGCCAAGCTGGAGAAAGGCAGGCGATGGGCAGCGCACAAACTGTTCAGCGAACGAATCGCGCGTGAGGTACGCCATGGCGGGCGAATGGCATTGATAGCTGATTTGGAGATTCCCGATTTGCCGACCGGAGAAGCCACTGTCGTAGCCACGCATCTAGAGAATCACTGCAAACCCGCTTGCCGGCGTCGCCAGATGGACGCCTTGCTGACTGAGTTGCAGCAAATCGCGAATCCACTGGTCATGGCAGGCGACATGAACACGACGAACAAAACCAATACGCCCACATCTGTGCGCAACGAAATCATGAGCCGCGTAACCGACTATCAATTTTGGATCAGTCAGACCGTGTCCTACTTCCATCCGCTGGGTGTTTACCAGCACTTGCTCCAGCCGGTCCGTTATTTTCACGGCTACAACGACCCGACGGCGTTTCACGTGCCGGTCCTTTGGGACAACCGGGAGCGGCCACTCTTTAAGTCCGTGGAAAAGTTCCGCTTCGCTGACAGCCGCACATTTGACTTTCGGGGCGAGCCGGAACGTACGCTGAATGACAAACGCCGGACCCTGGCAGACAGCAACGAGCGGGGCGGCAAGGGTTTCGTGTCGACCTATGCATTCGCCCGCGACTACCGGGGACTGGTCGGCCGATTCAAACTGGACTGGTTTTTCGTGAAGCCTTTCATCCAGGATCCGCGCGGCAACGGACAAGCTTATTTGTTCGCGCCACACTTCCCGCAGACTATGCGCGAGCTCAACGCATCAGTGGATGGCCGCATTTCGGATCACGCTCCAATGACGGTGGACTTGCCGCTGCGTGAGCCAAAGGACTTTAACCTTCGACCTCCTGGTCCCGAACTATGAATCTAAATCCCATAAACGCTTTATCTGGCGTCGCTTACGGGACGAGCAACCTTGTTTCCCCTCTTTTAGTTGTCCGTAGCTTGTCCGTACCTCAACAGTTCAGAAGCCTTCTGCGAAGCGGCGACTGGTTGCCAAGCGTTAGTCGGTATCGGGGGGATCTACTTCAGTCGTGGCGGTCTTGGTGAAGAAGCTTGCCCCCAGTGGAGCCGGAATCGACGTGTACATCGATGGAGACTTACTGAAGTCGAAAAAGTCGTGGAGGTCGTTCGTTGCTCGGGTATCCGCAAAGCCGAGACTACCGAGGTGAAAAATACCCTCGATCGCTTTCAAGATGCTCCCAAAATCGTACTCCAGATTGCTGATGTACCCCAGCTTGGGAGAGTAGGCCGAAACAACAACCAGCGGCACGCGAAACCCAAGTTGATAGTCGTTCTGGTTCGTTCCCGTCTGAAACACCGGCGGAACGTGGTCGTACCAGCCTCCCCAATCGTCCCAAGTAATGAATATGGCGGTGTCCTTCCAGTAGCCCGTCGCGTCGTCGCAAGTCGTGCTATTTCCGATGGCATTGACGATGGCTGCGACCCACGACGGTCCTTGGCCGCTGTTGATGGGATGATCCGAGTATTGTCCAGCCGGCGTTATCCAACTTACTTGCGCGAGCGAGCAGTTGGCGATGTCGTTCAAGACATTCGGCGGTGTCGTGTCGATATAACCATTCGACTCGCCTTTGGTCCAGTCTGGCCCTGTGCACACGCCCCGCAGAGGAATGCAGATGTTTGAGAGTGAGTTCGGCGCCACCCAAAGACTGCTCTGTCCTTCTGCATAGTAGGTCCAGGTGATTTTAGGCGTCGGCAGGTCAAGCAAGTAATCCATGGCGTTGCGACTAAAGCACTGCACCGTTTCGTCGCCGGGAGTTTCCGTGCCGAAGGGCGGCGTCGAGCTTCCGTTCGGTCTGATCAGCTGCACTGACTCTCCCGCACCGCAGCCGTAGTTTGTATCGGGGCCATTTTCTGCGGCAAAGACGCCCTTGGCGTCGTCAGGAGCAGTCGGCGCCGAAGTGCCGCCAAAAATATATTGATGCGCCGGATAGCTGGGGCCCTGGTTGGTCTGAAACATGCGATTGGCCCATCCATATCTGGTTGCCATCGTGATATAGGGGTCAAGAAGTCCGCCCGTAGTGCCGTCGTTATTCCTGATCGCCGTGTTGTATACGTACATGAACTGCGAATAGTTGTTCGCGGGAACCACGCAGCCAAAAACGTTTGCTGCACAACTGGTCGGAACGTTCGCGCCGCGTTTCCCGGCAATCCCCTGGTTTTTGAACTCGAAATCCCAACCGCTGATCGTGCCGTCTAGCTTTGGTCCACCGTGACTGTGATCCAGATCAAAGTTGGCGGCAAGCCCGATAGGTTGCAACGGCGCTGCATCACCACTGGAATCCGCATAGGTCGACGCGATGTCATACATTCCGGCAGCGCCCGTCGTGCTGCATCCGGGCACTCCACCGTTTGCTTTGCACAATCCCTGAAACAGATTGTCAGGTGTGCGGTTTTCCTGAAAAATCACAATGACGTGCTTGATCGGAGTTCTTCCGTACTGGGCGTGCGCAGTTGTTGCCGCGAACAAGACGGCCAGAAGGGACAAAATCCTTAGCTCGGATTTCATTACGACTCTCCTTTTCTGCCGGGGTTGGCAGGTAGACTGGTGCACTTCCCAACCCTTCGTCTCCAGGAATGTTTCGCGCTGGCGGCGAAATTCACCAATTTGAAACAAATCGCTCTCCTCACTGTCTCGCAATTGATCCGGTTCGCGGTGATCAGAAAGTTCTTGGAAAGGGCAGCGTCGGCCTCTTCGGATCGAAAGAATCGTCATCACTTAGGGATTTGAATCACCGACCTCCTGGCCCTGCACTAGGCGCTCAATGGACTTTCGCATTTTATAAATTGCTGATTCTAAAAGATTGGTCGGGGCGAATGGATTTGAACCATCGACCTCCTGGTCCCGAACCAAGTATCTAAATCCCATAAACGCTTTGTCTGGCGTCGCTTACGGGATAAGAAGCGTTATTTCCCCTCTTTTCGTTGTCCGGAAGTTATCCGTAACGCAACGACTTAGAGCCTAAAGCAACGGAAGCCACCCTGGCTGGACCGTTGAGGGCTACCCAGTCCTAATGTGTGCAAACAAGATTTGGCTACTAGTTGCAAAGCTGCCGGTCAGGCTGGCAGCCTAAGGGGGAGCACTTTCCGACAAAATTCCGGGCGAATTCAAAATTAGAAGTTTTGCAACACCCTTTAACTAGTGAACAAAACCAAATGAGGCTGCGAAGAGAAGATCGTGATTGGCGCCGTTGACATCGGTGGAACAAAGATAGCGGTCGGCATGGTGGATGACACTGGGAGGGTATTGTCCAAGTTGGAGTCCCCGACCGACGCTCAACGTGGCTATTCAAACGGACTCGAGCGGATCGTCTGCATGCTGCGAGAAACGGCACGGGATGCCGGCATCGAAATCTCCGGCATCGGCATTGGATCCACTGGCTTGGTGTACCCAATCAGCGGCGCTTTTGGCGACGTTGACTTTCTCCCGGGATGGCAAGGAAACAACCCGGTCGAAGATCTAGCGCGGAAGTTCAACGTGACCGTGGCGCTGGAGAACGACGCAGATGCTTCAGCCCTGGGGGAGGCAAGCTGGGGCGCTGGAAAAGGTATGTCGCGATTGGTCTATGTAACCGTCGGCACGGGCATCGGCGGCGGGATCATCTTGGATGGACAGCTTTACCGTGGCGCGGATATGGCCCATCCCGAAATTGGTCACCACGTTATCGACCCATCCGGACCGCTTTGCTCCTGCGGATTCCGAGGGTGTTGGGAATCGCTGGCGACCGGTCCGGCCATGGTTGCATGGCTCAAAATAAATGCAGCAACCGGGCACCGCTATCCCGCGGATCTCACTGCCAAACAAATCTGCCAGCTTGCGCAACGGGGAGACGAGCTGGCTCGGCGGGCGGTTGAGCGGGAAGCTTACTACCTGGGTCTCGGTCTGGCCAATCTGGTCAATCTTTTTGTACCGGACGTAATCGTCCTAGGTGGCAGCGTGATGAAGAGTGCGAGCCATTTTCTAGACGGCATCCGCAAAGTAGTCAGCCAAGGTTGCCGATTCGTTCCGTTTGAAAAGACAGAGCTGGCTCTGGCTTCGCTGGGAGAGGACGCCAACCTCATAGGTGCAGCGCGGGTATGGCACCATCGGTTCAGGCAGGTAGCCGGCCAGCCTTCCTGATCTACCGCCGCGAGCGACACGGGCTCTTTTTTTCCCCTTCTCCTAGTTGTCCGTAACCTATACGTCAATTGAGCAAACATAGGAACTAATAAATGGAACCAGCGTAAGTCTCCTCAGCCACCATGGATTCTCCATCGCCTCCTAGCTTTCAACCACATTCGTCGACTGAAAATGGGAAATTGTAACGCGACCATTTTCCTTCGACAGGATTGCTACCTGCCTGGCGTGTGTTCTTATCTTTACGCCATCTCTAACGGCGGTACCCTGGACAGCAGCCGTGAGAATGCTATCTGGACGGAGCTCGCTTGGGACTCTGTACTTTCATTTCCTTTGGGTTTCGACGACATACTCATCTCCTTTTCCTGTGTAACTCCACTGGCTGCTCTGAGCTGCGTCATGACTTCTCGTGTCACGCGAAATCCAGCGCACTCTAAGCGACCCCATCCTTGGTAACCAGCACCATGCGGAACCTTGCCTTGCCTTGCATCATGCGAGCGTATCCATCGGCAGCTTGTTCGAGAGGAATGGTTTCGATCATCGGGCGGATACTCTCCAGAACGCTGAAGGCGAGCGTATCCTCGCTGTCGATCGGAGTGCCGGTCAGGCTTCCGTAGACCGAGCGCCCTCCAAAGACGAGCGGGAACGCATTCAATTCGATCGGCTCCTGCGGTACACCGACTACGATGAATTTCCCGCGGGCTGCAAGACCGGACACGAGCGGCCCCATCGCATCACTACTGGTGGCTGTTGCGAGAATCGCTCTGGCCCCGCCCATACGCTGCAGCACCGCTGCGGCATCGTCGACGGCGGTATCGATGTAGACGTGCGCGCCCAAATCTTTCGCAAGCCTTTCCTTCTCGCGCCCACGCCCGATGGCGACAGTGCGGAAACCCATGTGCCGCGCAAACTGGACACCAAGATGCCCAAGGCCGCCGATGCCCTGTACGGCGACCAGATCTCCAGCGCGCAACCCGGCGTTGCGAAGAGCGTTGTAGGTGGTGACACCGGCGCAGAGGAGAGGGGCGGATTCTGCGGAACTGAGCTCGTCGGGGATAGAGGCGATGCCGCGTGCTTCTGCGATCATCACTTCCGCATATCCTCCATCCACGGTCACTCCCAATACCACGGGGTTCTGACAATTCACAGTGTCTCCGCGTCTGCACGGTTCGCACACGCCGTCTTCGCCGCCGATCAATCCGACACCGACCCGTTGGCCGATTTTCCATCGGGACACACCCGCACCTAACGCTTCAATGCGGCCAACGACTTCATGCCCAGGAACGCGCGGCAGAGTCAGACCTGGGTAGACGCCCATAACCGTTGCCGCATCGGTGTGACAGATTCCACACGCTTCCACCCGAATCCGAACCTGGCCGGCCCCAGGTTCAGAAGCTGACCGTTCCACCACGCGAAGAACGCCCGGTGCGGAAACTTCCACCGCCTTGTAGGTGCTTTTCATTTGTAGGTCCTCTCATTTGTGTTCCATTCGATGCCACGCTCAACGGCAGGATAGCTTTATTTCTCATCCCATTGACGAAACGGCATGACCAGATAGAGATCGGTTCCATTTGGCAGGTGCGCGACGTACGGCATTCCGCCCGATCCATCACGACTGAACGACTGTAGCTCCTTCTGATTTTCGTGAGGACTTACGATCATGATGTGCGGTCCCACGTGAAATTCGTCACTCTTCGACCTGGTGTCTGTCCCCGACTTGCCCGGAACCCAGGCACCCACATACATGTAAGCAATCCCAACGGTGGTGATGTGAGGCTCGCGACCGGCCAAGCTGTCTTTGATCCATTGCATGAAGACTGGGTCAAAGCAGCCCGGCTCGTCGTGCGAATAGCCAGGCACGCCAGGGAGGCAGCTCCATTCATTGGTTCCCTTCCTCAACACACGATATTCACCGCCGGCTTTCGCCGGCCAATCAAGAATCGTCGCATCCTTGGTAATGAACTTAGGGCCTGCTCTCAGCGCATCCGCCATCTTCTCGACATCCGTTACGGGAAGGTCTGAATTCGCTGTCTGAGCACCCACAGCGAAAGGGATCAGCAGCAGAAGCAGTCCCAGCTTCATGCCGCACCTGCCGGAGAACCGATCGTTCCTCATGTCGCTACCTCTTTCCTTCCGACTTGTTGGACGGACTTCTTAAATTTGGAAACCTTCGTCAGCCTTGGACGCGCTAGGACTAGATTGCGATACGTGCATTCTTTTCATATATAGTATGCGTAGGGCGCAACTGGCATCGCGCTCTGAACGCAGACTCCACTCCTGCGTGGTCATCAGGTGGCGTATGATCGACCCATTATGAATTTGTTTGACCTCGAAGCGTTTGCCTCCGTCGTGGAAGCCGGATCGGTTGTGGCCGCAAGCGCGCGCCTGCACCTGAGCCAGTCGGCCATCACGCGACGCATTCAGAATGTCGAGAGCGAGTTGAATATTCCTCTGCTGCATCGCGACGTCCGGCCGCTGCAACCGACGAAAGCCGGGCTGGAAATTTACGAACACGCCCGGCGAGTGCTGTCTTCCATGAACGATCTCAGGTCCGCCTTGGCCGAAGGGGCCGAGCTCTCGGGCGAGTTTCGGTTTGGCATTACCAGGGAGCTTGGGGATTTGACTCTCACCTACCCGATTGACCGGCTGCAAAGTGAATACCCGCACCTTAAACTTCAGGCAATCGCGGAATGGTCGAATGAACTCCTAAAGCGCGTGCAGCTACGTCAGATCGACGTCGCGGTCGCGCTACTGCCCGAGGAGAGCGTTCTTCCCGAACATGTCGCTGGAGACGTTATTACCACAGACTCTATCCTCGTCATCGCCTCGAAGAAGATGTCCTTCAAGAGGACCTGCACTCTTAAAGACCTGTCTGTGCACCCGTGGATCGTCAATCCACCCGGGTGCGGTGGCCGCGAGATCCTTCGGGGAACGCTAAGCGGTAATCGGTTGCCTTTCAAAATTGGGGTCGAAGCGTATGGAGTGGAATTGAAACTTGCGCTTGTGGCCAAGGGGCTCGGACTGGGTCTCGCCCATCCGAAGATCCTTCCGGCGTCTCCTTTCCGAAAGGAGGTTCGCGTACTAAGGGTGAGCGACTTTCGCCCTCGTCTATCGACGTGGGTCCTCCACTCCCCTCAGGTTGGCAGACTGTCCGGCCCCGTCACCAGCCTCCGCGAGACTTTGAAACGGCGCCTGCTAAACGGAAACCCAAGAGGGTTGTCAAAAACTTAGCAAATCGAAACAAAAACACCGAAGTTGTCCGTGTTGTCCGTAAAGTGAAGTAGAACTCGTAGTCGAGAACTGTGGAACTGTGTGGAACGCATTGATTTGAAAAACAAACAATGGTTGAGCACCATCGACATCTTGGCCCTGCGCTAGGCGCCCTTTGCACTTTCCCGCTTTGTGAGTTGCAGAGTCTAGGACAAGTCGGGACAAGTCATCGCCGAATGCTGCTGGGATTGGAATGCAATGATCGGGAAGCCAATTTGCGTTGCTCCGACGGGAGACGTCTGCGGCGAGGGGGCGGTGTGGCACGCCGCGCACAAAGCCGTGTACTGGACGGACATCAACCGGTTTCTAATTCATCGACTCAACGTGGCCGACCATGCGGTACGCACGTGGATGTTCGATGAGCCGGTGACCGCGCTGGCATTGACGGATCGCGAGGGCGTGATGGTGGTAGTGCTCGGGTCGCAGGTGATTCTGTGGGAGCCGGCGTCGGATAAACGCCACGACCCAATTTTGAAGTTGGAGCAGTTTCCGAAGGTGCGATTCAACGATGCCCGCTGCGATCCCCGGGGTTCGTTGTGGATCGGCTCGATGCGGAACAATGTGAATGCGGATGGATCCTCGAGAGAAGCCGGCGGGCGAGATGGCGTTCTCATTCGTGTAGACCCTGATCGCAAAGTCAGTTCCTGGAGAAGATCAGTTGGAATATCAAATACGCTCGCTTGGAGCCCCGATCGCCGCCGGTTTTATTTTGGGGACAGTCTCGCAAATGTGGTTTGGGTTTACGACTATGATTTCTCGATTGGAGAAATATCCAATGAGCGCCCTTTTCTGGAAGGATTTGCCGCT
>Ga0210395_10000597_pt1 | contig 27528 bp, 36 predicted proteins | sample IncBWH4OmetaG_FD_150861 | JGI IMG/M metagenome (GOLD analysis project Ga0210395, IMG submission 150861) | Forest soil microbial communities from Barre Woods Harvard Forest LTER site, Petersham, Massachusetts, United States - Inc-BW-H-4-O ... | reverse complement strand
GGGACCCCGACGCCACGCTCGCCGACTACGAGGAAGTGCTCGAGGCTTCTGAGATTGAGCGGTATTCAGGGGCGGTTCAACGATTCGACATGCTCTGGGGCGTTGCACAAGCGGATGAGAAAGGCCGTAAAGGGGTCCTCGTCTGTTCTCGTACCGGACATGGCGCCGGCTTCGAGCCCTTCCACTTCCACGTGGATCCCGCGAGCCACTTCTGCTTCGAGGCGGTGAAGGCTCCCAAGATCGAGGTCGAAGAGTTCGCGGAGGCGATCGATTAGGACATGACTATGAAGAACAAAGGTATCAATCCGGCAGAGTACTCACTGCCCTGGTTCAAGTTTTGGGCTGCGAGGTGGCTGGGCTCCGCGACCGTGAGCGGTATGACATTGGCCGAGCAAGGTGTCTACGTCAGGATCCTGTGCGCGCAACATATGTATCGCGCGCTGCCGCGCGATGAATGGAAGCTCTCGAAGCTCCTGGGAATCCGTTATGAAGCAACTACACGGTGGCTACTGAAGTACTCGGCCTTGACTGCGGATGCGGCGCACTCGAGTAGTGAGTTTGTAGTGCCAAAAATGCAGAAATTGCAAGTAACACTGAGAAAATCGACCCCTGACCGCGCGGGAGAAGAGAAGAGACAAGACAAGATATCCCCCTATAGTCCCCCAGCGGGGGAGGGGGGAGTTGGGAATCCAGACTGTGAGTTGTGCTTTGGAGAGGGTAAGGTGCCGGTCTTTGAGGACCAGGGTGGTCTCTCTACTCCGGTCGGATACCGGCCTTGCGGGTGTGTGGTGGAAAGCTAAGGATGCCAGAGGAGGCAAACGGATGGACAACATCGACATGAAGCTTTTACGACTTTTGATGAGGGGCGTCCCAATGCACACGACCGAGATGGCCAGGCTGCTGAGCGTCAAGGAGGACGAGGTCCAGCAACGCATGGGCCACCTGCACGACATGGGCCTGGTCGAATACGCCGGTCCAGGGGCAAATGCATAACAACCTCCGCAGCTAAAGGCTGTGGCAGAACACGAGCCGTGGACATGGAAATGAAAGTCATGATGCCGATGTGGTTGGCCGACGTGAGGCGCATACACAACAAGGGTGCGCAATACACACCCACAGAAGAATTCTTCATTGAACTAACGTGCGAGTTCGATCGTGCTCGCAATGCTGGCGCGCCGGGTGATCACCTCAACTGGTTGCTCACTCAGATTGATCTATATCTCAGTGGCTGCCAGGAGCAGGCGATGGCGAACGTTCTGACGGCAGCTGCTCGTAGGCGAACAGCGGCGTAAAGAGGAAAAAATGTCACACAGAGTATCGACAAAGGAAGCCCAGCAAGCAATCGCTAGCGGTCGGTCCATTGCCGTTGAGGCAGGTCAAAACATTTGGTTGTATGTCAAGACGAACAAAGGCTGGGTTCGGGCGCGAATAGAACTGTCGTCTCCCGAGGCTGCGGGTAGGCGACTCGTGGCATGTAAGGATGAAGGAGACCTGATCATTTACCCAAAAGCCAACGGCGCTGATGCAGTCGCAGCGCTCGAATGGTTTGACGAAGTGCTTCATGCGCGCATAAGCGACGTGAAGATCGGTTTCATCTTATGCGGCGATGGGAGCCAGGAACCTGCAGTAGCCGTCTGTGATCACGTTCTTCAAGGTGCACCCCCGAGCATCAGCAAAGTGCCGGTCCCTTATGCAGGCGAGTACGGCCGAGCGTACTGCGCAGATTGTGCTGCTGAGCCGGGCACGGAGCACATCCGGATCGTTTGCTATCGCTGCTATCTGCAGAGCCAAACCGCCAGTAATGAAGTATTGAATTGAAAGGAGGAATGAACGTGAACGACCCAAACAATGTGATCGACCTGGATGACAACGATCTAGTGCAAACGCCCGAAGAACAAGCGATGCATAAGGCTACGTACCTCCAGAACCTGACGGCCCGCGTCCTGCTTCGCACCCACAGCCTCCTGTCTGCACCCAACGGGGAAGACCTCTACTGGCTGCTCGCCAGCCTGGCGTGTTACATGAGCGCGAAGGGCGTGAAAGTCACAAGCGACAAAGCGGCCCTGCTGACCTGGCACACGGCTACCTGTGGCGAATGTGACATGGATAGCGATGGATCAATGAATAGCGGGTGCGATACCTACGACGAATACGTACACGGTTTGCAATGGATGAGCCCAAACTTCCCAGTGGAGCAAGTCAGGGGACGAGCAACCAGAAGCGCGAGGTCGAGCCCAGAGATCCGCCGCCGCATGGCATCGTGGTAACGCTCACCGGTTCCAGAAGTGGGGAACCGTTAGTGCAGATTGCCACCAGGGAATGTGGTCGGTATTGAGCAGCGCTTCGAAAAACGCTGGGTGCCAGCCTTTTGAGGACCAAGATGTTTTTCGACCGCGGTGGGATGAAAGCGCTAGGAACTGATACTGCGTACGAAGTGCCGAGGCCTCGGTGCAAGACCGGCCTAAGACTGATGCGAGGTTGCGTGAGAAATCACGGCGCGGAACTTCCGAAAAGCGCTGTATTAGTAGGAATGGAGCCCAAGAACCTGGGTTGCAGGGTCCCGAGAAAACCCTGAGCAGAGGAGTTCGTTTAAATGAAAATGGAAGTTAAGAGGGAGACGATATGTCAACAGTGACGGATTACGACAAATGCGAGCAGTGCGGTTACAACTTTGGAGTGTACGATTTCGACTGTCGCACTAACGAAAGGGTATTCCACTGCATGCGCTGTGGATACAGTCAGTCTTCAGAGTGGATCACTGCTGAAGATGGAACCAGGATCGGCTGGCAGCGTAAAACTCTTGAGGGCCATGGGGCCGTGTGGGCAACGCGTCCCGGGACCGGGATCTCCACGTTCCATGGGCTTCATTCTGCAAAAGAAGTGGAGATAGCCTCACAAAAGATGCGTACTGCTATCGCTAATGGTGAGTTGAATCTCTATTCGTCTTATGTGACGAAGTGGAACCCAAAGCTGAAGCGCGCTGAGCTTGAGGCCGGCTCCTGGTGCCAGGAAGGTGAAGTATTCGGTGCCCAGCCGTTTGACATTGATAAGTTTCCGTTCGGCACGATCGGCCCGGAGGACGACGGCGAAGAGATCGGACAGGAGAAGCGCAATGTCTAATTGGATTGATTACGAACTCGATCTACTGGCCCAGAGCTCGGAAGAGCTTGAACGTGTCATTACGAGATTGCAGCAACCGTCGGCCGAACTCGTAAACTGGGTCGAGCGGCAACAAAGGGCTGTACGCGCTGTTCACGTACCGAAGACGGATTTCGATGAACAGTGCACTTTGACTTTAGAACCACCTAAGGCGGATCACCCTCGAATCACAAGCTTGGCTGAGCAACTGAAGGAGTTGGTTCAGTTTGAGATGGTCGAACGCTTCCATAGTCAGGGCATCACGAAGTCGTGTCGCCTCAAGATCGCACGCAGAGACCACTCCGCCGGCATTCTGCGAGGGCACCTGTTCGAAGTATCGGCGGAATTTCCGGATGCGATACTTCTTTTGTTTAATTACGACATGCAGGCGAGCTACGCCGAGAAAATGGTCATTAAGGAGGGAGAGGTTTTCCAGCAGATCCACGATGGGCGTCAACAGGCCCAAGCCATGGACTGGGTATTGATCGATATCTTCGCTCCGTTCAAAACTGAGTTCGAGCTTGGTATCGAATTCGGCTCGATGTTGCAACAGTGGCTCGCTGACCTAGCCGTCGCGGTTAAGGAGTTGAATCATGTGCCGGAAGGTGAGAATTCTACTGCCGCGTAATCAATTAGAAACGAAGATGCGGAGCGACTGTGGAGCGCACCTTCAAAGTGAGCACTAAAATCATGAAGATCAAGAGCCGGACAATTACGCTACATCGAGTGAACTTGATTATGACTGGGCGCACGTCGATACCAATCCTAGTGACACCAGCTCAGCTAAGGAAGCTGAATCGGCTGCCAGTCGGGAAGGAAATCTTTCTCAGCAATTACTACTGCTATAGAGGCGGCGAAAGCTGGGTCATTCGTACCCACGATGGGCTACAGTGGGTCCCATCCCCGTGCCAGAGAAACCCGGATGACGTTTTTGTCCTGAAAGAACTGGCTCGATGAAGGTCCGAATAAGGAGGCTAGCGAGGTGAAATGTGTCGGGTGCGGTATCGAGACGAGTTTTGAATGGCCAGGCGGTGATGACACGAAGGTGAAGGCCCTCTGGGAAGCGGTATACGAAGGGCCTTTGTGCAAGGTCTGCTCAGGTGAGTCGCCAATGCGTGCGTTGGCGGACGGCCCGGAACCCTCACAAGAATTCTGCCATGCCCTACGGCGCCGGCAGAAGGTCGACAGCGGTCTTTTGGAGTTCGGGAGGGTACTTCGGTTGTCCGCGACTGGCGGCGACGACTCTACTGGACTCGACGAGGTGGAGGACTTGTGATGACTTCAGACATCGACAGCAGTGTCTCCCAGGCCTCCACTGACCTGGCACATTTCTTTGTAAGCAAATAATCCGCGCAATTTTGAACCCCTTAATTAGGCGTGCAATTTTGAACCCGCAGTAATTGCACCCCAGATCAAAACGGTAAGAGGTTCACTATGCAACAACACCCAGAATCATCCGTCCCAGCCGAAGCCGTCGGGGTCCCAGCAGAGACCGCCTTCGAAGCCACACTCACCCAAGAAATCGCCGATTTATGGAGCGTCCATTCGCAAACCCAGACAGTTCTTGGCCGTACTAAGGAGGAGTTGCGCACCCTTCGCCACGAGCTAGGGCACCGGCTATACAAAATGAAGCTCCTGCTAGCCTCCCCAGGGCGCGGCGGCCAATGGAGCAAGTTCTTGTCGGCGCAGCGTATTCCACGCGCTAGCGCAGACCGTTATGCGAAGGCCTACGAGCGCATGCTCCAGCCGATCGGTGAAATTGCCTCATGTGAGTCATTTCGGCAGTCGCCCGGGGAGCCAGGCGACAAGCCATTATAGAGTATGTGGCCAAAGCTCCGTCAGGTTCTGGCGGACCCAGAAACCGCGTACCAGTTCCTGTGTGCGCTGGTCCGGCGTTTTGATACGCTGCACTGCGAAATCACGGATTCAGGCATCACCATCCGGAAGCCGACCACAGGCAACCCGCAACCCAACTCGTTGCTTGAGGCGCAGAATGCCGACGAACAAGCCCTCGGCGTCGAATGCGAATAACGCAGGAGCTGCGTTCTCCGCCGGCCTGGTTTTGCGGTTTTATAACCGCAAAATGGAATGGTTTCCGGCTCCAATGATCACTATCGCTACTCCGCAAATATGAGGCGGAAATCGGTTGCATAGACGAAATGGCAACTAAGGAACGCCTGAGTTACTGACAGTTACTTCAGTGCCCAGGTACGGGTACTTGGGTGTTCCTAGCAAGAAAAATTCCTGGCGATCCCTAACCAAATCCTTGATTGACGCCGGTAGAATCTGGTGTGAGTAAACAAAGACGCCGGTCCCAGCCGTTCTCCCGAAAGAAGCCCAAACCTCCCCAGGTAGTACTTGTCGGGATCTTCTTCGTTGTCAATGATCGTGTTCTAGTCGAGTCCAGCCAACTCTCCGAGGCTGAATTGGGCTCCGAGTTCGCCGATCACAGGCGCTCCCATGAATTATTCTGGACTGAACTCCAGAATTCGGGCCGAGTGCCGCGTGACCAAGAGTATCTCGAATTTCCGCGCGGCCGCAGCGTTTACAACAACCTCACTGGTCAACATGTCCTCTATATGGACAGGTGCATTATCAAGAGACCTGCCGTGGTGCGTGAGATCAGGCGAGCCCTCCAGCTTCCTTCGCGCGCCGAGATCGTGACGGATCCGCACTATCGCTGTCCAGTCTGTCTTTCCAGGAGTTCCCTTTGAAAAGACGCGGGCAAAAAAAGGGTTCTTTATCATTATCGAGAATTGACAGAGTTAGAAGCACTTTTGTTGTCACCGGAGTTTTGAGGACCTGTATGGGGTGCAACAGGATAATGACACCGGTGGAAGCGGCGCAGCACTCTCCGTCGCTCTGTTGTCGCGGCGAGCACGGGATTGAACTTCATGGACGCGTGATGATGAGCGCGGCTCAAGCTTGACAAGTCAGAGTTAACCTAGAGGAGCTTCAACAGAGATGTCGGACTTATTCACTCCCGACGAATTTCCCTTCGAGCTGTTGGTGAACGCCGTGCCAATACAATCCGTGAGGATCCGCCAGGGTGCCGAGTCTGATGGCGATTTCGATGTGGTCGTTACCGACTCGATCCTGGGAGCGTTCGCCCTGCACTCCGATTTTGAGATCGACGTACAGGAGCCAGACGCGGGCTGGAGACGGGTGTCCCTGGACGAACTAAAAGGAATCCTCAAACGCAGAAATCTGCTGCCAATCGGAGACCTTCCGAAGGCATCGGAGATCGCCGAGTGCCAGCTGTTCGCCCGGGTTGACGATATTCAGATTCCGCAGTGGGAGTCCACACCGCGTTCCGTTCTCCGACGTCAGGACGCGTGTGTCCAATTTGCGTGCAGGGTTCTGTATCGAACTGGAATCCCGCACTTGGTAGCTGGCACAACATTCTCCGTGCCGAGCGCGCCGACCGCGCGAATTCCGTTGAAGCGAGCGGGCTTTCGGCAGAGCCAGATTTCGCCATCCGCTCTGGTTGAACCTCGAACGGGATGCTCGATCCAACTCATTGAATGAGACCCGCGTCGGTAACCGATTCTTAAGGTGGTTTTGTTGAAGATCGACCACTTAGCGGGACAGGGGGAAGTGAGCGAGATCGAGACTAATTGTGATCATTACACCGACTCCATTTGAGCGCCTATTCGTGGGTAGTCTTCGGGCCGCTGAGCGCTTGGCCGAAGCAAATCCGCTCGGCATTAGGACCATCGTCAGTGTGTGCGCTGAGAAGATTCAATCCAGGTGCCCAGACGTCACATACGTTCAGTTCCCCATGGTGGATGCGCAACCTTTGCGGTTCGAGATGGTGGACGAGGTGATGCAGACGATTGCTCGAAACATCATCGCTGGTGGAGTGTTGATTCATTGCGCCGTCGGCTTATCGCGGTCGCCGGTGATGGTCGCCCTGTATTTCGACCCGGTTGGCTTTAGGAGTCTTGATGCTGCCCTGGACGAGTTGGCCCGACTAAGGGCGATCGACCCGTCGCCGATCATCGTACGAAGCGCCAAAGAGTACCTGAAAATGCGATACAAGGAGGCGGTGAAATGGAATTGATTCGAGATAAGCACGGCCGCTTGACTGGTGTGATTCGCGAAATCGCAGGCGGGCAAGAGCGCTTGTACACTCCACAGGGTGAGGCGATTGCGGACTATTCTCCGGAGACGGACCTCACCTACGACACCCAGCGTCGACGAATGGGCAGCGGAAATCGCCTGGCCGGCCTGATTGATGACGAAAAGTGAGTTTTTTCTTCAAAAGGTCGGGTGATTGCCCCTCACTCGACTCCTCCCCTAAGTAGTTGATCGCGAAGTATCGCGGGCGCCGGCAGTGTGCCGCCTGTGTGCCAACTTTCGGAGGAGCGTTTTTGTCTCGTCGCGTCGGACAAATCGTTAGCCGTGGCCGGCGCAGCTGGCTCGTCCGCGTCTTCCTCGGCCGCGATCGCGAGACCCGTAGGCGCCGGTACCACAACCGCACCGTCCACGGCTCCGCTCGCCGCGCTCAGGAATATCTAACGAAGGCGCTCCGGGAAAGAGACCTGGGCCGCGGCCTCGAGGGATCTGAGATTACTCTGAATGAGTTTTTCGACCGCTGGCTCAATACCGCTGCGAAACCGAAACTGCGCGAGAAAAGCTATCGAAGCTACGAGAGCCTGCTTCGGCGGTATATCCGACCGTCGATCGGCGAAAGAGTCCTGTCCGCGATCACGCCACTCGACCTGCAAAGCGCCTACCAGCAGCTGAGCGACCGCGGTCTCTCACCTCGAACGATTCGCTACACCCATTCGGTTCTGCGCGCCGCGATGCGCCAGGCGATGCGCTGGCGGCTACTGCTTCAGGATCCCACCGATGGCGCGCAGCTCCCACGCCTCGGGAGACGCGAAATGCGAGTTCTGAGCGCCGAGCAATCGAGGACCTTCCTGGAAGCCGTTCTGAGAACTCATTACGGTTCAGTTTTCGCCCTGGCCCTTACCACCGGCATGCGGCCATCCGAATACCTGGGTCTGAAATGGCAGGACGTTGACTGGGAGCGCGGGACCGTGAGCGTCGTACGCACCCTGGAGAAAGTGAAAGGCAGTTGGCGTTTCGCCGACACAAAGCGTGATCGCAGCCGGCGCGTTATCAAGCTGCAGGAGCGGGTACTGCAGATGCTAAAGGGTCTGCAGGCAAGAACAAGCCAGCGATGCAAACATGACTCGCCCGACGCGGCCGACCTAGTATTCACCACTGCGAATGGTCAACCGATAAATTCCGACAAGCTGGCGCAACGGTTCAAAGCGATACTTCGTCAGCAAGGCCTGCCTTCCATACGACTGTACGATCTACGCCACACGGCTGCGACGTTAGCTTTGTCAGCCGGCGTTCCGCCGAAAGTTGTTGCGGAGCAGCTGGGTCATGCCAGTGCTGCATTCACGTTGGATGTATACAGTCACTTGCTCGCGCACATGCAGCAGGAGGCTGCCGCTCGAGTGGAAGGACTGTTGTTTCCGCAATCGCGATCGAAATCAATGCAGCGTAAGGCGCCACAGAGGGCTGGGCTCGGCGTCCGAAAGCGGGAGGTTGTGAGTTAGATCACTTCGCCGAGAGATCCATATTCCTACACTGAAGTATTGACCCGGGGGGAAGAAGCGATGCCTGAACGGAAGAATGGAACAGAATACTCATCGGTTGAGCCGGTCATCGTCTGCCCCAATTGCAAGAAAGAGATCAGGCTCACCGAATCGCTAGCCGCTCCTCTGGTGGAAGCAACTCGCCGCCAGTACGAACAGAAGCTGGCGGACAAGGAATCCGAAATTGCAAGGCGTGAAGCTGAAGTTCGGCGGCAGGATAAGGTTGTCACAGACGCGCAGAATGCCGTTGACGACCACATCGCGCAAGGAATTCGGAAGGAACGCGAGAAGGATCGCCGCCGAGGAATGCAAGAAGGCTCGACTTCTCGTTTCTGGTGAGCTCCAGGGTAAGTCCAAAGAGATCGCTGACCTCGAGAAGATCCTGAAGACAAAGGACGGCAAGCTGGCCGAAGCCCAGAACGCTCAGGCTGAGTTGGTTCGAAAGCAGCGGGAGCTTGACGATGCCAAGCGCGAACTTAATCTTACCGTCGAAACTCGTGTGAACCAGTCGTTAGCTACTGTGCGACAAAAAGCGAAACATGAAGCGGAGGAAGAACTCAAGCTCAAGGTGGCGGAAAAAGAGGAGACGATCACAGGAATGCAGCGCCAGATCGAGGTGCTGAAGCGCAAAGCCGAGCAGGGTTCGCAGCAATTGCAAGGCGCAGTGCAGGAGCTCGAACTGGAGTCGTTACTGAATGAGAAGTTTCCATCAGACCTAGTGCAGCCGGTTCCGAAAGGTGAGTTCGGCGGCGACATCATGCAACGTGTACTGAACCGTGCAGGTCAGACCTGTGGCACGTTGCTTTGGGAATCTAAGCGGACCAAGAACTGGAGCGACGGGTGGCTAGCGAAACTCCGACAAGATCAGCGTGTCGCTAAAGCGGATTTTGCGCTCCTGGTTTCTCGTGCGCTGCCGAAATGCGTCGACCTTTTCGATCACATCGATGGAATCTGGGTGCTCGACCCGAAATGCGTCGTTCCCCTCGCGATCGCACTTCGACAATCTCTAATTGAAGTCTCCGCGGTACGCCAGGCAGGTGACGGCCGATACACAAAGACGGGAATGGTCTACGAGTATCTCACCGGTCCGCGCTTTCGGAATCGCATCGAAGCGATTGTAGAGAAATTCACCGACATGCAGGAAGATCTCGATAGAGAACGCAAGACCATGACCCGCCTCTGGGCAAAGCGCGAGGGACAGATTCACGGAGTGCTCGATGCGACGGCCGGCATGTACGGCGATCTGCAGGGAATTGCCGGCAAGAGTCTCAATGAAATTGAGGGCCTTGAGGTCGGGATGCTTCCTGCGAGCAACGAAGTACTCTGAAGGGACGCGTCTAGCCCTGAGCGTGCACTGGCATTCTGCTGTTCAATCGTCCTCGGACTGGATTTGGATCGAAGTTGAACTGCCCAACTCGTGTAGCAAAGCGGTGAAGGCCACTGTCGGCCGTCAGAACGCAATCGCGGTTGCTCCCGAGTGGCGGGCCACCGGAATTTGGTGATGATCTCCGGATAGCCGATGATTCGGGATTCAGTTCAGTTACAGGAATTCAAACCTGAGCAGTTACTTGACGACAATCGACTATCCGACGTCTTGGCTAGAGTTCACGCAGAGATTTGCTGCCTGCATTCGAAGTAGTGGAGCACCTTTTTCCGGTATCAGAGAAGTCTCCTGTCAGACGAACATCCCTGGCTATTTGCGTACTGGCGGCGTAGCATTTTGTCGATTGCCTGAATCTCCACAACGGCAATCTGATTCATGTCTGCGCAGGAGGGAAGAGTGTCGTCAGACACGAGCCGGGCTAACCCGGCTCAAAAGGAAGTTAATAATCTAGACTCGGCGCAGGCCGGCCCTCAAGCCTGCGAAGAAGAACTTGAGACAACGGCGGCATACGTGGCCTTCGAAACGCTCATTGTGCGCCGGCAAGGCGCCGTTCTATTCGTCGAGATTTCGGCCCCACCCATGAATCTGTGGGGGCCCGAACTGGTTCGCGATCTCGTCACGCTCATTCAGAAAGCCGAGGCCGACGAAAGTGTCCGGGTGCTCGTGTTCAAGAGCGCCAATCCGGACTACTTCATTGCCCACGTCGACGTAACGAGGATCAGCGAATATCGCGCGGAGGCGGCGAAGCTCGTGGGTGAGGCTTCACTGGCATTGCTGTTTCGCTATCTAAGCCTCAGCCGTCTGGTAACGATTGCTCAAATTGAAGGTCGTGTCCGTGGCGCCGGTAGCGAGTTTGTGCTGGCGTGCGACATGCGATTTGCGGCTCGTGAGTCAGCGATCTTCGGTCAGTTCGAGGCGGCCTTCGGCGCAATCCCCGGCGCAGGGGGCACGCAGCATCTTACGCGCCTTATGGGCCGCGCGCGGGCAGCCTGTACTTCTTAACAGTGCGCTGTCCGAAAACGTCGTAACAGATGTGCTACACGCTTCAATTCCGGGAGCCCTGATTCTCTTTCCCTCGCTGGCATTGTTGCTCTACGTTTTCAAGGGCCAGCGCAACCAACCACTGTTTGGCCAGGTGCGTCCAGCCGCCGCACTCGCGGGGTCATCGGAATGAATTCATGAAACACAGAGAGACCATGATGGAAATCAACGCACTAAGTTCCAAGCCGATGAGTCCCTGCCTCCGCCTTTTTATCCAGTCCCTGCTCGCCGAACACTACGCCGAAATCGCAATCGAGGAATGCCTGGCCGATGACGCGAATCGTGAAGAACGTTTTCGCGCCCGAGCGCTCCACCTTGGCGGTCGACAACAACTACAACTTAAGGAGAACTGAATGAAAACCGAATCCCTCGCCCGCAAACAAACTGATCTGGTGGGCTATCGTCACACCAGCGACCTCAGCCGCGACGCTGTTGCCGCTATCTCTGCCAACCTTCGCCAACTCCTGGCCGACGTCTTCGCGATTTATCTGAAGACCAAGAACTTCCACTGGCACATGACAGGTCACCATTTCCGGGACTATCACCTTTTGCTCGACGAACAAGGCGAGCAGATCTTCAGTATGACGGACGACATCGCCGAGCGCGCCCGCAAACTCGGGAGAAGTACGCTTCGATCTATCAGTGACATAGCCAGCAATCAGCGTCTGAAAGACAACAACGAAGCGGCCGTCGCGCCCGCAAATATGATCCTCGAGCTAGCCGCCGACAATCAGCGGCTGATCGAATTCATGCGCCAATCGCACGAGCTCTGCGATCAACATAACGATGTCGCCACGACCAGTCTCATTGAAGTCTGGATCGACCAGGCGGAGCGTCGCGTTTGGTTCTCGTCGGAAGTTGCGAATGGCCAGCACTGACACCGGCGCACCCCCGGAAAGGATGCAAATTTCAGGCAGCCAAATTACGGACAGGGTTCAAGACAATGCCTGCAAGTGGTATTGAGACACAGATGTATTGCTGCGAAGTCCGTTGGAGGGAGCCTCGTAGACTGCCATCTTATGGAACCCAGAAGCCCACGGCTGCGCTCTATTTTGAATACGGTGATCTCGTAATTGCAAAACCAGCGAGCGGCGGAACTCGAACCCGCGGCCTCCTGCGTGACAGGCTGGCGTTCTAGCCAGCTGAACTACGCCCCCGCATTGAAATTAATTCCCTGCCACTACTATCCATGCCTCCCGCTGCCTGTCCGTTCCTCACACTTTCTGAAAATGCCGAGACGGACAAAGGTCGGTTTCTGAAGTGGATTGGTACTGATAGGTCGGCAAGGGTTTACTAATCGACATTTGGCGCCCGCTTATGGATTGCGCACGGATCGCCGGCAAACCTGAAGTTTTGCTTGCCGCGGCTCCCGAATCACAAGCAATCCTGCGGTCATCGCACTGAACACTGTTCCGCCGTCGACCGTCCAAATTGCTAAAGGCAGACCTTTATGATTGCGGGGACCAAGATAGATACAATGGTTCCGAAGGGGTGAGGTGTCCTCCTTTACGGAGTAGCGTAGCAAAGGACCAGTCATGGAGACTGCAAAGGAATCGCCCACGGAAACCCGATCAAAAATTGAACCGACACGGAACGAGTTAGGACTCTTTTCCAGCGAGTCCGTCCTCAATATCTTGAAGTTGATCTTTGCCGGGTCACCACTGCCTGAAGTTCTGACGATCATAGCCCAACTGGTCGAATCTCAAGGCGAAGGTCTGTTCTGCACGATCTGGCTTCCTGAGGAAGGAGCGAACTATCTCTATTGCGCAGTTGCGCCGAGTCTTCCTGGATTTTGCGATCACGTTGGACGGACGAAGGTTTGTGCTAAAGGCGCGTCCTGCGGGACCGCCGTCTATCGCAGGGAGCCAGTTTATGTGACCGATATCCTCACAGAGCCGAGTTGGGATGACTATCGCGACCGGATGTCTCGATACGGGATTCGATCGGTTTGGTCGCGCCCTTTGTTCGCCCGCGACGGCAAGATCCTCGGCACCTTCGGCATGCTTTCTCGGGAAGTGCGGAGTCCTGATCGCGCCGAGCTTCAGCTGATCGAGAACGCTAGCCACATTGCGGGAGTCGCGATTGAAGGCCATATCAAAGAGCAAGAGCTACAGCGTGAACGCGATCGGCTGCGTTTACTTTTGGAGATTACAAACAGCATGATCTCAAAGCTAGACCTGCGTAGCTTGGTTGAGGTCCTTTCCAAGAGTTTGCTGAGTGTAACGCAGTGTGATTTTTGTGCGTTGCTTCTCCCGGATACCGATAGCGGGCAGTTGCGTATCACTACGTTGTATAACCCTGAGGCACGAGGTTCCCTCTGCGACGGTACGCTGATACCCGTCCATGGTTCGAGCTGCGACAAAGCTTTCCGGACCGGCAAGACTCAACATTTTCACAGCTTTGAAGAGGTACGCGATGACCCTGAATATTTCGGCAGTAGCGCAGGTCGACCTTTCTATCAACGCGTAATGGCGGAAGGCTTGGTCTCGGGATGCGATCTACCGCTTGTAGGTAGAAGCGGCGTAGTAGGCGTGTTGGCGGCGCTAAAAAGGTCGGAGAGAGCTTTTTCGAATGATGATGTTGGTTTCTTGGAACAGGTTGCTGCCCAGGTAGCGATTGCTGTTGAGAACGCGTTGGACTACGAAAAAGCGATAAAGGATAAAGACAAAGAGACGAAGCAAAGACTTTATCTGGAGGACGAAATTCGGGACGAGTTTGGCGAAATCGTCGGCGAGAGTCCCGTTCTCAAGAAGGCTTTGGATCTGGTGTCTGTGGTGGCACCTACAGATTCGAGTGTGCTGATCCTGGGCGAGACGGGAACCGGTAAAGAACTTGTCGCGCGTGCAATCCACAATCTGAGCAGCCGCCGGGAGCGAGCCTTTATCAAGTTGAATTGCGCCGCGATCCCCCTTGGGCTGCTGGAAAGTGAATTGTTCGGTCACGAGAAAGGGGCATTCACCGGAGCGATCGCACAAAAAACAGGACGCTTTGAACTTGCCAATAAGGGCTCTCTCTTTCTTGACGAGGTGGGCGACATCCCTCTGGAGCTTCAGGCGAAATTGTTACGCGTCTTGCAAGAGCAGGAATTCGAGAGACTGGGCAGCAATCGTACACATAAAGTTGACGTCCGTCTGATCGCAGCCACGCATCGTGATCTGGCCGGAACGGTAAAGCAAGGGACGTTCCGTGAGGACCTCTACTATCGCTTGAAGGTATTTCCGATCAACGTGCCAGCTCTACGGCAACGCACCGAAGACATTCCGAAACTGGTCTGGCACTTCACAGCCCTCCACGCCCGACGAATGAACAAAAGAATCGACGAAATCCCGTCAGAGACGATGAACGCGCTTGTTCGATACGGTTGGCCGGGAAATGTTCGTGAGCTGCAGAACTTTATCGAGCGAGCCGTGATCCTTTCTCCTCACAATGTTCTGTGCGCTCCAAGTTCCGAACTGGAGCCCTTTGGCGTCCACAAGGCTTCGCCTGCGCCGACCACGGGTCTTCATGAAGTTGAGAGAGAACATATCCTGCGTGCGTTAGAAGCGAGCAACTGGGTTGTCGGCGGTCTGAATGGGGCGGCCCAGCGACTTGGGATGAAGCGGACGTCCCTGGTCTACAGAATGAGGAAGCTTCGTATAAGCCGCACTGCTGCTGCTCAGAGGAAGAGCGCTTAGAATTTCCCTCGCCTCGCGACAGGTAGTGAGACAACTGTTGCGACCAAAACCCGTCACTGACGGATACCCATCACGATTTCGTCAGTAAGGACAAAGTTCGATCGTTTTATCCATTTCTGGATCTTCAACCAGCAGAATCCTTTAGTCCCATGGCCTAGCTTTGATCCGACGCTCCGTCATTGGTGCCTTACGTGCGTCCACAAGTAGTGCGTGATATCAAAAATGAAAAGGGGCACTGTAGGGGATTCTGATGACAAATTATCATCGCGCTGATGTACGCGGAAAAAAGCTTTTCTACCGTGAAGCCGGATCAGGGAATTCCCCGACGATCGTACTGCTGCACGGCTTCCCCAGTTCGTCGCATATGTTTCGCGATCTGATACCGCAACTAGCGGACAAGTTGCACGTGATTGCTCCCGATTATTTGGGCTTTGGCTACAGTGATGCCCCCACAGTAAAGGAGTTCGAATATACCTTCGACAACCTGGCAGCACACGTTGACGATCTGATTTTCAAGAATTTGGGCTTAGAGCATTTCGGCATCTACGTTCAGGACTACGGCGCGCCAATCGGCTACCGCATTGCTTCGAAGCATCCGGATGCTATTCAAGCCATCGTGGTTCAGAACGGCAACGCCTACAAGGAAGGTATTGGTGAGGCGTTCGATCCGATGAAGCCGTTCTGGGCGAATCGCAATTCTCAGACCGAGAAGCCCGTGCGTGCTCTTCTGACAAAGGAAATGACACTCTTCCAGTACACGCATGGTGTCACCGATCCCACCGCGATCAACCCGGATGCATACACGCTGGACCAGTTCTTTCTGGATCGTCCGGGCAATGCTGATATACAGCTCGATCTTCTTTACAACTATCAATCAAATGTCGCGCTCTATGACCGCTGGCATGAGTACTTCCGCAACCGGCAGCCCAGAATGCTGATTCTCTGGGGTAAGAATGACCCCTTCTTCACGGTTGAAGGAGCCAAAGCCTACCAAAAGGATATTCCGAAGGCGGAACTGCACCTGATTGATACAGGACACTTTGCGCTCGAAGACTTTAGCAGTTTCATTGCCGAGCGGATGCGCAAGTTTCTCGGTCAAAGCGCGGTGCCGGGTGGAGCTACTGCAGCTTGAACCAGAGGAGAGAGAGAACGTGCCGGTTAATGGAAACATCACCGTAGTTGCGGTTCACGGAGCATGGGCCGACGGCTCCAGTTGGAAAGATGTAATTCTCCGTCTTGAACGTGAAGGGTTGCGCGTTATTGCGGCTCCGATCCCACTGACTTCACTCGGCGACGATGCTTCCGCATTAAGACGTGCCGTGTCCCGCACAAAAGGGCCGTTGATTCTGGCGGCACATGCTTATGCCGGTGCTGTTATCGCCACAGTGAATGACGAGCGCGTGAAGGCACTGGTCTATATCGCGGCACTGGCGCCAGACGAAGGCGAGACCGTTGCTCAAGTCTTCCATCGTGATGAACCACATCCTCAGGCCCCTAAACTCGCCCCGGATGCTGAGGGATTCATCTGGATGCCTGAGGAGGGCTTCAAGAATGCCTTCTCCCAGCATGCAACCGCAGAACAAATTGCGCTATCGGCAGCTGTGCAGAGGCCAATTTCGGTGAAGTGCCTTCAAGAGCCAGCTCTAAAGCCGGCTTGGAGATCGAAGTCTTCCTGGTTCTTGATTGCAGAAGAAGACCGAATGATCAATCCCAAAACTCAACACTTCATGGCGACACGCATGGGAGCTACGACAAGATCGCTCCCAGTCGATCACACACCGCTGCTGAGTGCGCCAGAGAAGGTCGTGGACATCATCCTGGAAGCGAAGCAAGGGGTCTCCTCTTGACCGGAAACAGACTCGGCAATCCAGTGGTATTGGCGCAATGCTTTCATTCCGAAAATAGTTGGCTATTACAGGAGAAACGAACATGAAGAACAAGATCTCTGCCACATTTCCATACCAAAAACAGCGACGGCAAGTCCTCGGCCGAGAGATGGCGTACGTGGAGGTGGGAAAGGGCGACCCCATTGTGTTGCTGCATGGCAATCCCACTTCTTCATATCTTTGGCGTAATGTGTTGCCGCACCTACAGCCACTAGGACGCTGCATCGCCCCCGATCTGCTCGGCATGGGGGACTCCGATAAGCTGCCTGATAGTGGTCCCGGCTCGTATCGCTTCGTCGAGCACCGCCGTTACCTCGATGCTCTGCTCGAGGCGCTGGATGTGCGCGAGCGGGTCACCTTAGTCATCCATGATTGGGGCTCGGGCCTAGGCTTCGACTGGGCCAACCGCCACCGTAAGGCCGTGAAGGGTATCGCGTACATGGAGGCGATCGTGCGGCCGCAGGGCTGGGACCACTGGGACGTGATGAATATGCGTCCATTCTTGCAGGCGCTGCGGTCCGACGCCGGCGAGAAGATGGTTCTGCAAGAAAACTTCTTCATCGAGAAGATCGTGCCAGGAGCGGTCCTACGCACCCTCACCCCCGAGGAGATGGCGGAATACCGGCGGCCATTCGCAGAGCCCGGCGAAGGGCGACGGCCTACGCTGACGTGGCCTCGGGAGATCCCTATCGAGGGCGAACCCGCCGACGTGAACGCGATTGTGGCAGCCTATGCGGATTGGCTGGCGACGAGTGATGTGCCCAAGCTGTTCATAAAAGCCGAGCCCGGTGCGCTCCTCGGCGGCGGCGCGAATCTCGAAACCGTCCGCGCGTGGCCAGCGCAGACCGAGGTGACGGTCGCTGGGGTTCATTTCATTCAGGAAGATTCGCCGGACGAAATCGGGCGGGCCGTTGCAGGATGGCTGCCGACGTTGGCTGAGAGGCACGAATCCAAGTCGGTAGCATGAGTCGCGATCGTTATCCCAGCTAGATTCCGAAGGATGAACAAGCAGATGAAGCGTCGCAGGTTTCTTGGTGGTCTCACAGCCGCATCTTTCGGCGTGATATTGGAGAATACGTGTAGAGAATCGACCCAAGCACAAACTGGAGCAAGTTTAGCTGGCCAACCTTCTTCCGAGACCTCTCAGGTCGAGGTCGCAGGAAATACGATATTCGTCCGCCGCTATGGAAAAGGGCCGGCAATTCTGCTGGTGCATGGCTTCCCACGCACAAGCCTGATGTGGCGATTCGTGGCGCCGAAACTTGCAGAGGCTCACACCGTGATCTGTGTCGACCTGCGCGCCTACGGCCATAGCGGGATACCCGCTTCGACAGACGACCATTTTCCTTATTCAAAGCGCGCGATGGCACAGGAATTGGTTGATTTGATGGAAAAACTCGGCTTTCCGACATTTGGGTTGATTGGCCATGATCGCGGAGGACGCGTCAGCTACCGCTTGGCCTTGGACCATCCGAAAAAAGTGGAGCGCCTAGCCGTATTTGATGTCATCCCGATTTTCGAAGCGTGGAACCGATCGAATGCGCGCTTCGCTCAGACCTACTGGCCTTGGGTTCTGCTGTCGCAGAGGGAGCCGCTCCCGGAGAGTTATCTGCTCGGCGCTCCCGAGGCCGTTTTCCATAACCCCTTTGGCCAAGGGTCTTTCGGTCCGCACATTCTCGAAGAATATGTTTCAACCTATCGCGATCCAGCCCGCGTGCATGGCATCTGTGAAGAGTATCGGGCTGCAGCGACAATCGATGTCGAACACGATCGTGCAGACAAGGAAGCGTCGAAAACAATCCAATGTCCGATGCTGCACCTGTGGGCCGAAGGTGGCCCGCTCGACATTTTCTATAAAAAGGACGGCGGTCCGCTCGGTATTTGGCGGCAATGGGCTCCGCACGCGCAAGGACAGGCGATGAAAGGCGGCCACTTCTTCCCTGAGGAGAACCCTGATGACACAACGGTTCTGGTCAAGCAGTTCTTCACTGCATGAACCACTCACATTTATGACTGCAGAATCTCCGTATCAGCTCGTTCGCTGAGGAGGACATAGTTAAATGGCTCGATTGCTTTCGCTGAATGTCGGCGTTCCGAGGGAGGTGACATGGAACGGCAAGATTGTGCGAACAGCGATCTGGAAATTTCCCGTTGAAAAGCGACGGATGGTGCGCAAGCTGAACGTTGATGGTGATGAGCAAGCGGATCTCGCTGGTCACGGTGGGGAGCAACGTGCGGTATTTGTCTACCAGATGGAGTCCTACGATTACTGGAAACGCTTTCTTGGCCGCGATGATTTCAGTTTCGGCCAGTTCGGCGAGAATTTTACGGTCGAAGGCCTGGCCGATGATGAGGTCTGTATTGGTGATCGATATCGCATTGGCGATGCGACATTTGAAGTGACACAACCGCGCGTGACTTGCTATCGCGTTGGCATCCGCATGAACGAACCTCGGATGCCAGCCCTGCTTGTTGCCCACCATAAACCCGGGTTTTACTTCCGCGTTTTGCAGGAAGGTGAAGTTGGCGCTGGCGATGAAATAGTGAAAGTCGCCGACGGTCCCGAACAACTCACAGTGGCCCACATTGATGCACTCTTGTATTTGCCCGGCCACTGTCGCGAAGATATCGTACGAGCGCTCCGTATTCCCGCACTTAGTAAAGGTTGGCAAGCCTCTTTCCAGGCGATACTTCAGCAAGGCTCAAATGGAAAAATCGATGCGAGGAATCCGGGACTCGCCAATGAGGAGCAAGCTCCCGCGTGGCCCGGATTCAAACGGATGCGGGTCACGGATATTCGTAGGGAAAGCGAGAGTGTCACTTCCTTCCTTTTGGTGTCGACGGAGGGGCAAGATCTTCCCATTTCCCAGCCAGGTCAGTTCATTGTCTTGCGGCTACAAGTAGATTCCGATAAACCGCCAATTCTTCGCAGCTATTCATTGTCCGACTTGCCCGCCGCCGACCACTTCCGCATAAGCGCTTGGGAATGTCGTGGACGTCGACGTTGGCAGGGTGCGGCTTGGTAACGAAGTCGATCGGTTTCATCGGCCAGTCGGCCCACCAATAATCCAGCGGCAGGTCTCAGGCTTGAAGCCGAACTGGTCCATGAGCATGCCTTTGGCCATGATCCCGGCGTCGTGGCTATAGAGCGCTTGCTAGTTGCACCGTGCGAACAACCTTGCGATTTCCACCCCATACCTCATTGCACATCAGAGTGTGGGGGGCATTCTCGTATCAGACGTTAACTATTTCCTCATTGCTCCTAAATGCTCTTGATGTCATCGTGCCCCGCCCGCCCGAACGAAGGCAGGTACCGGCCGAAGTTCAATTCGAAGTCGCTATGAACGCCGTAACCGATATTACGGATCTTGGCACGGCGAGCCTGCGCACCTGGCAAGGCCAGCAGTGGGAAGAACAGGTCGGTGCTCGACTTGAGCTCGCTTTCTGTCGGCACACCGAATCGATTGACCTGGGACTTCGCCGCGGCCAGCGTTTCACCGTCGAACGAGGCCAGACGGCGGACGAGAGTATCGACAAACGAGTCGAGGTCGTCATCGTCCAGCGTGCGGTTCACCCAGCCATAGCGCTCGGCGATATCAGCGTCGAAGTCGTCACCGCTAAGCACGATCTCAAGCGCCCGCGAGCGGCCGACCAAACGCGGAAGCCATTCCAGCGCTCCTCCGCCCGGAACCAGTCCGACGCCAACCTCGGGGTTGCCGAACAGGGCGCTTTGCCGGCTGGCGAAGCGCATGTCGCAGGCCAGCACGAACTCGTTCCCGATGCCGCGCGTGCGGCCGCGAATCTTGGCGATGCTCACGACTGGCGTGGACGAAAGGCGAAGCACAAAGTCGCGCCAAAGGACTAGCGTCTCTGGCCGTTCAGCTGCTTTGGCTACATCGAGATGGGCGATGACAAAATCGGGATTCCCCGACTCGAACACGACGACCTTCACGGAGGGGTCTGCCTCGAGGTTGGTCATGAGCGCTCCCAATTCGACGATCGTTGTGGGAACAAACATGTTGATCGGCGGGTTGCTGAAGCTGATAGTCCACCGGCCTGGATAAGTGCGGTCGATCTTGAACTCGTCGAGTCGTTCTTGAAGACTTGCCATTATGTTTTCCCCTTCTGCCGCGCGAAACTGTGGAGCGCGACGTATGGATTCTTGTTGGCCGGCCAGGCCGCGGGCGCCTCGGTTTAGATTAAGTGGCGATCTCTGGCTCCTGGCGCAGAAGCCGATTTTGTGAGATGAGACGCCGCGGATAGGAGAAGAATACGAGAAATTTTCTTGACAAAGCCGGTTGCCGGCACTTGCCAGCGGCTTTTCTTGTGTCTATGTAACCTTCGCACGAAAAATGCTTCAAATGCCCGTGAGAGTTGAGTGCCCCACGGGTACTCACCGGAAGTCTAAGAAACAACCTAAGGAGGAACCACTATGGTTCGCAACATCAAAACAGCTCTGGCACTCGTCGCACTAACGTTCACATTCGCACTGCAGGCATCTGTATACGCGCAGGACAGCATGAAGCATGAGGACAAAACCAAAACGCTTGAAACGGGCACCTTCCACGGCAAAGTGCACAAGACCTCGGGCCGCGCGACCATCTATCAGGAAGCGGACGGCAAGCTCCTACTGCGCCTGACAGACTTCAAGACGTCCAACGGGCCCGATGTCCACGTGATTCTGATTGCAGCCAAGGACGCGGAAGACGACGCCAACTTTCTCAACAGCAGCACCGAACGGGTCGAACTGGGCACTCTGAAAGGCAATGAGGGGGACCAGAACTACGAAATACCCAGCGATACCGATCTGAGCAAGTTCCAAACAGTCTCGATCTACTGCGAGCGGTTCAACGCCAACTTCGGCGCTGCACCTCTTGAGAAGTTCTAACACTGTCGTTTTCAAAATAGGATCGGGGGGTCGAATCCTCCCGATCCATCATTCGAAGGAGGAACTCATGGACACACGCACAGGTTTTCGGGTATCGCAGAGGAAGTGGATCTTGGCCGCAATCGGTTTTCCGATTCTGCTTGCCGCTTGGTGGGCTTTCCGGCCTGAAAAACTCTGGATAAATCAGAAGGTCAATGAGCCCGCGCCGTTCGCTTCGAGAACCGACCCCCAGCCGCTTTATACCGGTCGACTGGAAGGGAAGGCTCACCAAACGAGCGGTCGAGCAACGATCTATAGGACCTCCGATGGCAGACAGTATCTGCGTCTGACGGATTTCATGACCTCGAATGGCCCAGACGTGCACGTTGTGTTAGTGCAAACTGACGACGCGAATCTCACTAAAGAGATTGTGACAGATCAGATTGATAGCGTTGAACTCGGCCAGCTGAAAGGAAACCAAGGGGATCAGAATTACGATCTTCCGGCTTCTGTCGACTTGCAAAAATACAACGCGGCCATTATCTACTGCGAGCGCTTCCATGCAATATTCGGCGTTGCCAGACTTGACAAGTTTTGATGCGGGACCTTCAGTCGCCAGTTTGTAGCAAGGCAGACGGGGGTCACCATGAGAATGGCAGACCCCAATCCTTAGACGATACTGTGCGTCGTCGCTATGCGACCTGCGCTTGCGTTGCTACCTTGCGACCCAAGAAATCTCGAATTGCGCCAGAGATTTCTTGGTGGTGGGTCTCCAGCGCGAAGTGGCCCGTATCGTAAAAATGCACCTCGGCTCCGGGGTTGTCGCGCTTGAATGCTTCCGCACCCGGGGGCAGAAAGAATGGGTCACTCTTGCCCCAGACAGCCAGCATGGACGGCAGTTTTGTGCGGAAATATTCTTGGAACTTCGGGTAGAGCGCGACATTGCTGGCGTAATCCAGAAACAGGTCAAGCTGGATCTCATCATTTCCGGGTCGCGCCAGAAGTGCAGAATCGAGCTCGTAAGCTTCGGGCGCCACCAGCGTCGTGTCCTGGACGCCATGCAAGTATTGCCATTTGGTCGCCTCCGGCGTGAGGAACTCGCGGAGAGTAGCGCGATTCTCCGGCGTCGGTTCCTTCCAATACTTCTGGATCGGATTCCAGCCTTGGCTCAAACCCTCCTCATAGGCATTGCCGTTCTGCGAAATGATCGCGGTGATCCGCTCCGGATGCGCTAGCGCCAGGCGAAGCCCCACCGGCGCTCCGTAATCGAAGACGTAAATTGCGTAGCTTTTCAGGCCGATCGTCTGTGTGAACGAGTTGATAATCTTGGCCAGGTTCTCAAACGTGTAGCGGAAGCGCTTGCGGTCAGGTGCATCCGAGAAGCCGAATCCCGGGATGTCGGGTGCGACCACATGGTAGCGGTCGGCCAGGGCCGGAATGAGGTTGCGGAACATGTGCGATGATGTCGGGAAGCCATGCAACAGCAGTATGGTTGGCGCGGATTTCGGACCGGCCTCGCGATAGAAGATCTTGGAACCGTCGACGGTAGCTTGTTGATAGCGGGTCGTGATGTGGCTTAATTCGATGGCTTTCATTTTGTCTCTCCTAAATTCCCCGTGTCGCAGCAACCTCTTGCGCCGAACTCTCTGGTCGGACGATTCGGCGGAGGCCAAGCTTGAGGGGGAGTTGCGTATACTTGGATGGCCCACATAGAAATAAGTTTCGGATGCGGCTAACCAGACTGGCGCGCGGCCAAGCCGGACTGGATTTAGGCGGCCATCAGACCCGAAATAACTATTCGCTGCTTCGTGACTTTTTTCCGATTCGCCCATCTGTTATATGCTGGTGCGGCTGGGAGAGGATCCGCGCGGCCAGCCGCTCAGTTGCTCGAAAAATGCCGGCCCATTTAGAGAACGAGCAGGATCTTGTAGCCGCAGCGAAGGCGGGCGACTCGGACGCCTTCGTTACACTACTGAATCAGTACAGCCGGCATATTTATCGTCTTGGCTTGAGCATTACGGGCAACCACCACGATGCAGAGGACGTTCTGCAGGAAGCCTTGTTAAAGGCCTATACGGCCTTAGCGGACTTCCGAGCGAACTCGCGTTTCTACACCTGGCTAGTACGGATCGCGGTGAATGTCGCGCTGGGAAAACTCAGGAAGCGCAGTTTGTGGAAAGAGTCCTCGCTGGATGAGCCCCGAGAAGGCGAGGATGGTACCTTTATCCCGCTGGAAATCGAGAGCTGGGGCGAAGACCCGGAAAAGGCCTGTCTGAACAGCGAACTACAGCAGATTCTGGCGGATGTGATCCAGTCGCTGGACCCCAAGTCGCGCACCATCTTCACTCTGCGAGACGTTGAGAAGTTTTCGATCGAGGAGACTGCGACGATGCTTGGGTTGAGCATTCCCGTGGTAAAGACGCGGCTTCTACGCTCTCGCCTGAAGTTGCGCGAGGAATTGACTAAGTATTTCGGAAGGGATGCGCGCAATGCGATGCCGACAAGTCGTCGATAAGATTTCGGAGTATCTCGACGGCGAACTTGACCCCGAACTGGTGCGGGAACTGGAGTGCCACCTGGAACATTGTGAGGACTGCCGCGTCGTAGTGGATACCACGCGCAAGACGGTTGAGGTTTTCTGCGATACCGAACCCGCGCCTTTACCAAACGACGTGCGCGAAAGACTGAACCAGATGTTTACACAAAAATTCTGCAAAGAGGAGCCCAGCTAAGCCATCGCCAACATTCCTGCGCTATTCAAAGTCGGGCGTGAGACCAAGACCCGCTGAAAACCGGTTAGCGCAGGCATAGAGCGACGTAATGAGGACAGCGTCAAAAATGGCAGCATCGTTCCAGCCCACCTTCCGAAGATTCTCGATGTCCGTCCTTTGCATGTCGGCAGGATGGTTGGTGAGTTTGTCGCAAAATTTCAGCAGCTCCACGACTTTTGGATCGAGTGTCGCCGACTTGTAGTCGATGGATAGCCTGCGCGCCAGAGACCTGTCCATACCCATGCGGCCCAGGATCTCCAGATGAGCGGGAAGGCAATAGCTGGACATGTTGATGCCGCTGACGACAGTCGCAATCTGTTCCTTGATCACCTTCGGCAGGCCACGCTCGTCAAACATGGCGTTCGTGTAGAGATTCACCTGGTCTTCAAGAAGTTGACGGTCGCGAGCCAAAGCCTGGAAATAATTAGGCAGAAAACCCCAGCGGCGAGAGACGTATTCGTAGATCTTCTTGACCTCGTCGCTAGCTTGTTCTTTAGGCAAAACGGGCAAGAAAGGCATCAGAACACCGCCAAAGGCTGAGTGAAAATCTCCGCGCGTCGAGAAAAACGCAAGCTTAGAATCGCAAGCGCAATATCACTTGGGCGTAGATTCATGATAGACGACCTGCGCCGTACCCTGCAATTCACGGAGAGCGCTTTCACGAAGAATGGGGTTGCCGTCATCGGCATCGATTGCGAACTACAAGCACGCCGGCTTCAGACTCCGGCGTGCTGGTAGCGATTCGTTCTTTATCGAGCAGCGTGGAATGCGGCACGGGTATTCTCCTCGTTAATTGTGAGCGGCCATCGCATGATCGGTCATGCCATTAGGCGGGGCGGGTGCGAAATGCGCGCGCCCATCCTCGATCAGCCATTGCTCCCCGCGGCGGACGGCCACGTAGAAAAAGTTGACCGGGATCACGGGGATGATCGTCCCATCCGGACTGTTGACATTATGCAAGGTAAGGCGCGCGTCGGCGACCGCAACATCGGGTTTGATGAAGCGGATCCGATAGTTGGAGAACGCCGCTTGCGTGTTGGCGTTGACGGCTTGCGCCTCGGAACCGAAGTCCTTCACCATTGCGACCCGCCCTTGCAGAAAATCACCCTGCGGCGTCACGAAGGTTCCATTTTCGGCGAATAGCGATGCTCGCACTTCGGCATTCTTTTGAATGAAAGCCTTAGCAAAGTTATCTCCGAGCGTGCGAACGGCTGCTTCGTCTTGAGCCTCGGCGGCGCTCGCAGAACCGGCTAAACCGACGACGAACGCACACGCGAGAAGGGTTAATCCGAGACGTTGCATCAGGCCTCGGAGCGCTGGCCTCGGCGCCTGGGGCGCGGAATCAGCTCGGTATATTTGTGAGGTTTTCATTTCTTTCTCCTTCATGGTCATTTTTCTCCTTAGATTGTTGTTTCTTACTCCTTACTTGTGGTTTCTGGTAACTAGAAACCACAATTTCTAGCTCTACAAGCACACAGCCGTTCACGTCGGCAGCTCGGTCCCTGCCTGCTCCGCCGCCATGTAGGCTGCGTACCAGTCCGGCCAGTTCCCGTCGTGCTGTCCGTTGCGCTCTTCGTGCTTGCCATGGGCGGCTGCCGCCCGCCGCATCGCCCTTGCCAGATCGTTTGTTGATGCAAAAGTCGTTGTCGCGGGGTCGATGCGGCCGGGTACCCGACGCGTGACCTCCTGAACGATCCAGGCATTGCCGTCGGGATCTTCGAACGAGACGTACGAACGATAGCTCTGACGCTCGGGGTCTGGGCCGCTGATACGCCCTACCGGAGAGAACGGCGATCCGTGGAACACCTCACTCGGGTTGATGCCCCTGGCGACAAGCTCGTTGTGGGCAGCCTCAATGTCGGAGACGATCAGCCCTCCCCTGAGCGAGCCCGGCGCGGCTCCCGTGACTCCCTTGCCGAATGTGATCGAGGACGAGGAGCCCGGAGGAGTGAACTGGACGACGCGAAGGTTGTTTCCCATAACCGTATCGTCGTCGAGCCGCCACCCAAGCCTTGTGTAGAACTCCTTTGCACGGTCGACGTCGGAGACTGGGATGAGCTCGACCTCAAGCTTCATGTCGACTCTGGCGGTATCGGCGCCATCCTTCTGGTGTTTAGTGCTGATAGCTGTTTGACTCATGTGATTCTCCTTTTCCTCGTGACTTCGAACCTGACACTCAGCCCTTAAAGGGTGTAATTGCAAGGACTCCCACTTTTTACATCTGCCGGGGGCTCGCGCTCCCAATGCCTTCGCGATTTCGCCACTCAAGTGAGCATTGCGGCCCGCTTCATGGGCAAAAGTGTCGAAGATGGTCTTATTCTTAAAATTCTGACCGATGCTTCTCGACAAACTGTTCAACCGTCATCGGAGGACGACCGCCAATCTCTTGGACATAGTTATTCATCCCACTAAAAATCCCATTTTGGTGGTCGATAGCGATCTCTTTTAAATGTTGGAGAACGAAATCCGAGCCTGCGCCTCCAGCTTTGTCTGCTTCGGCGTACGCTGTAGCGGCGGTATTTCGAGCCGACCCACGCGGTCGGCTACTTAGGATCTCACCATACTTCTCAATTGAAATCTGCTCGGAGTAAATTTTCTTTCCGAGCACAGTTCCAATGATCTGAGTAATTTCTTTATGGTTATGTTCCACCGGTCCAACCAGAGGATACGTGTTCCCCGCATGTGCTTTCGGGTTTTCCAAAATTCCGACAATCACTCTGGCTTGATCTTCTCCCGCGATGGGAGCGTGGCGGCCAGTGCCGAATGGTACGAGCCAGGTCCCTTGACGGATCATGGCGGCCCCATAGAGCATCCACTCCGAAAAGAGCGTCGGTCTGATGTGGCTGACGGGCAGCCCGGACCAGTCAAACACACGCTCCGATAGCCAGTGCGCTAGTGCTGCATGGCTTTGAGAGTCTTCGCGTGCCGACTTTTGTGACATGTTGACGATGATTTCGACGCCAGCCTCCTTTGCAGCCTGAGCAAATCGGACACTTGCATCCACGATCCCCGGTCGAATCGGATATACGAAATACGCTCCGTAGATTCCACGAAGGGCGGAACGTACCGATTCCATGTCGAGAAGGTCGCCAAAAACAACCTCTGCGCCCAATTTGCTGAGTCGTTCAGATCTTTCATCCTCGCGGTGGGCA
>Ga0210395_10000596_pt1 | contig 27540 bp, 21 predicted proteins | sample IncBWH4OmetaG_FD_150861 | JGI IMG/M metagenome (GOLD analysis project Ga0210395, IMG submission 150861) | Forest soil microbial communities from Barre Woods Harvard Forest LTER site, Petersham, Massachusetts, United States - Inc-BW-H-4-O ... | reverse complement strand
GGGTTTTTCGCAACGACGCGGATCGAGGTGAGCACCGCCACCGCCGCGCCGACGTCGCGATCGAGCAACAGCGGAAACGAGATCGCGCTGATGGTGAGCACCAGCACGGCGAACAGGAAGCCGACGCCGGTGCCGACCACGATCAGCATCCAGCCGGCGCGTGTATGGAACACGTCGCTGATGAATTGGCCGATCGACGCCGGCCCGTGGTAGCCGAAATAGGCGACATAGATGGCGTCGGCGACGGCGATCCAGATCAGGAAGATGGCCATGAGCAGCAGGCCGAGCGCGACGATGGCGCCGAGCGACGGCGAATGCAGCACGTCGAAAGCGTGGCGCGTGGAACTGTCGAGCCCGGCTTCGCGGCGGCGGCTCAGCTCGTAGAGACCGATCGCGGCGAGCGGGCCGACCAGCGCAAAGCCGGCGGCGATCGGGAACGCCAGCGGCAGCATGGAATTGCCCAGCGTCATTCCGATCAAAGCGATGCCGAGCAGCGGATAGATGACGCAGAGAAAGACGGCGTGACTCGGCATCGCGACAAAATCGTCGATGCCGCGCGCCAGTGCATCGAATAAATCGGACGGCGTGATGCGGCGGATGACGAGGCTTTCGGGATCCGTGCTCGCGCCGACAAGCATATGTGAAGAAGCCATGGCGCTTTCCTCCTGAACCTTTTGAGGTCTGGGTCCGCGCCGGCGGCCGCGAAAGGCCGCAACGCGGCCGTTCTTTACCAACAAGGCCGAAACACGGCCGTTTTCTAGCAACCGCGATCATGCCATTGCGGTCGCCGTAACGCTACGAGCAACGCTGCGGCCGCGCCGCTGTTCACTTCACAATGCAGTGTGCTGGAACGTGGTAAATCGTTTGTGCGATGCAACGCATTGCCACGGCGCGCAGAATGCTCTGCTAAACAGAAGGGCCCCCTCGGGGCCCTTCCGATCGTTGGCGTTCCGCTCATTGGCTAGCGGTGCCAGTATTGGCCGTGCCAGTCGTCATGCCAGCCTGGGCCGAAGCCGAAGGTTACCTCTGGACCATTGTAGTAATCGTAGTAGCGACGATCACACGGATAGTCGTAGCCGCAACGATAATACGGTCCCGGCACGCCTACGCCAACGCCCACACCGCCGGGGCCGGCGTAAAAGCCAATCTGCGCCATCGCCGGCGCGGCGGTGAACACGGCCGCTGCTGCAACAAGACCAAGCGCGATCTTTTTCATGATGATCCTCCTCTTGGTACCTGGTTAGGAAAACGCGTGAGGAGAAGCGGCGTTCCGCGGCCTACGCCATTTTGGTCGCAGGTTCCGTGCAAAAATTATCGAACAAATTTTGCGGAACTATGGAACAGGTTGCAATTTGATCGTCACGCCGGCTGTTCCGCTCATTCCGCAGCGATGCGCAAGTCTTGCGGCGCTTCCTCATGCTCGGGCTTCTTGCCACTCAGCCAGGATTGGAAGCGATCGAGATAGAGATAGATCACCGGCGTCGTGAACAAGGTCAGGAGCTGACTCAACGCCAGGCCGCCGACCATGGCATAGCCGAGCGGATGGCGCAGTTCCGATCCCGAGCCGGAGCCGAACATCAGCGGCAGGCCGCTCAAGAGCGCCGTCATCGTCGTCATGGTGATCGGACGAAAGCGCAGCAGGCAGGCCTGCCGCACCGCCTCGCGCGGCGGCAGCCCGGCGCGTTCGCGGCTGATGGCAAAGTCGACCAGGATGATGCCGTTCTTCTTGACGATGCCGATCAGCAGAATGATGCCGATGATGCCGATCACCGACAGGTCGAAGCCGCCGAGCCAAAGCGCCAGCAGCGCGCCGACGCCGGCCGATGGCAGCGTCGAGAGGATCGTCAGCGGATGGATGTAGCTCTCGTAGAGCACGCCGAGAATGACATAGACGACCACCAGCGCGGCCGCGATCAGCACCGGCTCGTTGGACAGCGCGGCCTGGAACGCCTGCGCATTGCCCTGGAAGCTGCCGATCAGCGACGACGGCATGCCGATCTCGTCGGCGGCGCGCTGAATGGCGTCGACCGCCTGGCTGAGCGCGACGCCGGGCGGCAGGTTGAACGTCAAGGTCACCGCCGGGAATTGCCCGGAATGGGAGACCAGGAGCGGCCCGATGTGTTGGGTGTCGGCTTCGACCAGGGTCGACAGCGGCACGAGCTGTCCGCTGCCCGGCGCGCGGACGTAGACCTGATTGAGCGTGCCCACATCGCCCTGCAGCGCTGGCAGCACTTCGAGAATGAGGTAATAGGAATTGTTGGTGAAATACTGCGTCACCTGGCGCTGGCCGAACGCATCGTTGAGCGTGTCGTCGATGAGCTGCGGCTGGACGCCGAAACGGGCCGCCGCATCGCGATTGATGTTGATGGTGAGCTGCGGCGCCGCGTTCTGCGCGTCGCTTGCCACGTCGGCCAGCTCCGGCATGGTCTTGAGCTTGGCCAGGAGCTTCGGCGCCCAGATATTGAGCTCGTGCAGGTCGGGATCCTGCATGACGTATTGGAACTGGCCGCGCGCGATGCGGCCGCCGACGGTGATATCCTGCGCCGCCTGCAGGAACAGCCGCGCACCGGGAATCTGCGCCAGCTTCGGGCGCAGCCGGTCGATGATCTGCGAGGCGCTGGCGTCGCGGTCGTCGCGCAGCTTCAGACCGACGACGAAGCGGCCGGTATTTTGCGTATTGCCGTAGCTTGGGCCGAAGAACGATACGAAGTCGGCGACGTCGGGATCCTGTTCGATGATGGCGGAAAGCTGCCGCTGCACGGCCATCATCCGTTCCGGCGAGATGTCCTGGCTGGCCTCGGAAATGCCGAGCAGCATGCCGATATCCTGGGTCGGAAAAAATCCTTTCGGTATGGTGACGAACATCACGCCGGTTATGCAGACCGTCACCAGGAACACCAGCAGCGTCGGAAACTGATGCTCCAAGACGAAATCGAGGCCGCGGCGATAGCCGTCGAGAATCTTGTCAAAGCCCCATTCGACGGCGTGATAGAGGCGGCCGTGCTCGCGGTCGTGCTCGCTAACCAGGAAGCGCGAGCACAGCATCGGGGTGAGCGTGAGCGACACCACGACGGACACCACGATCGCCGCGGTGACTGTAATGGCGAATTCGTGGAACAGGCGACCGACGATGCCGCTCATCAGCAACAGCGGAATGAACACCGCGATCAGCGAAACGCTGATCGATATGACGGTGAAGCCGATCTCGCGCGCGCCCTTGATCGCCGATTGCAGCGGCGTGGTGCCGGCCTCGAGATGGCGAAAAATGTTCTCCACCACCACGATCGCGTCGTCGACCACGAAGCCGACCGCGATGGTCAGCGCCATCAGCGAAAGATTGTCCAGGCTGTAACCGAGCAGATAGATGATGGCGACGGCGCCGAGCAACGACAGCGGCACCGCGGTGCCGGGAATGAGCGTGGCTTGGATGCTGCGCAGGAACAACAGGATCACCAGCACGACCAGCGCGCAGGACAATAGCAGCGTGAACTCGACGTCTTTCACCGAAGCGCGAATGGTCTGCGTGCGATCGACGATGATGTCGAGATGAATGCCGGGCGGAATGAGCGAGCTCATGCTCTTTAGCGCAGACTTTATATTATCGACGGTGTCGATCACATTGGCGCCCGGTTGCTTGAACACCAAAAGCACCACGGCGATGTGATCGCGATGCAACGCGCCGAGCGTCACGTCCTGCGGCCCGGCGATGGCCTGGCCAACGTCGCGGACATGAACCGGTGCGCCGTTGCGGTAGGCGATGATGACGTTGTTGTAGTCGTCGGCCTGGGTCAGTTGATCGTTGGCGACGATGGTGAGGCTTTGCTGCTTGCCAAGCAGCGTGCCCTTGGCCACATCGGTCGTGGCGTTGGTCAGCGCCGCGCGCACATCCTCCAACGTGATCTGGCGCGCTTGCAGCTTGGCCGGATCGACCTGAACGCGGATGGCCGGTTTCTGCTGGCCGCCGATGGCGACCTGGGCGACGCCGGAAATCTGCGAGATCTGCTGGGCGACCACGTTCTCCGCGAAGTCGTCGACCTGGGGCAGCGGCACCGTGTCCGAGTTCGCCGACACGATCAGGATTGGCGAATCCGCCGGATTGACCTTGCGATAGGTCGGCGGCGTCGAAAGATTTTTCGGCAAGCTCGATCCGGCCGCGGTGATCGCGGCCTGTACGTCCTGCGCGGCGCCGTCGATGTTGCGATTGAGATCGAATTGCAACGTGATCACGGTCGAGCCGAGCGAGCTCACCGAGCTCATCTGTGCGACGCCGGCGATCTGACCGAATTGGCGCTCGAGCGGCGTGGCGACGGTTGCGGCCATGGTTTCGGGGCTGGCGCCGGGCACTGTGGCGCTGACCTGGATGGTCGGGAAATCGACCTGCGGCAGCGGCGCCACCGGCAACAGCGGAAATGCAACGATGCCGACCAGCGCCAGCGCCGCCATCAACAGCGAGGTGGCGATCGGCCGGCGGATGAAGACTTCCGAAATGTTCATCAGTTCTTGTCAGCCTGCTGTTGCGCGGACGGCTGCTCGACGGGCGGCGGAGTCTTGATGGCGACATGCGAACCGACGTCGAGCCGCGATTGCCCGTTGGTCACGACGCGCTCGCCGGCGGCGAGGCCTTTGGTGGCGATCGCGACATCATCGTTGACCATCTGCGCGCCGATCGGACGCTGCTCCGCCGTGTTGTCGGATTTGACCACCCAGACATAGAAGCCATCCGGGCCGCGCTGCACCGCGACCGGCGGAACGGTCACGGCATCCTTATAGGTCGTGATCAGAATGCGGATGCGCACGAACTCGCCCGGCCACAGCCGCTCGTCCTCATTGGGAAATTCCGCCTTCAGCCGGATCGTGCTGGTGGTCTGATCGATCTGGTTGTCGATCAGCAGCAAGCGGCCCTCGGCCAGCTGCTCCTTGTCGTTCTGATCGAAGGCGAGAACCGAGACCGGGCCGCGCAGCATCGCTTCGCGCACCGGGCCGAGATTGCTCTGCGGCAGCGTGAAAATCACGTAGGACGGCTTGATCTGGGTCAGCACCGTGAGCGGGTTCGGATCGGTGGTGTGGATGATGTTGCCGACGTCGACCTGGCGAAAGCCGACGACGCCGTCGATCGGTGCCACGATCGTCGTATAAGCGAGCTGAGCCTGCGCCGCCTCGATGGCGCCCTGGTCGGCGTCGATCGAGGCCTTGAAATGATCGACCTTGGCTTGCTGCAGGTCGACATTCTGCTGCGTATCGAAGTTCTTGGCCTGCAGGGTGGTGAACCGCGTAAAATCCTTCTGGGCGTCGACCAATTGCGCCTGATCGTCGGCCTTCTTGGCCACGGCCTGATCGAGGACGGCTTTGAGCGGCGCCGGGTCGATCCGCGCCAGCACGTCGCCTTGGCGGACCTCTTGGCCCTGGCGGAAGTCGACGGAAATCAATTGGCCGGTGACCTGAGCGCGGATCGAGACGGTGTTGTAGGCCGCCACGGTGCCGAGCGCGTCGTAATAGATCGGGACGTCGTGCTGGGATGATTCGGCGACAGTGACCGGCACCATCGGCGGGCCGGCCACCGGGGTGGTTTTGCCGTGCCGCCAGATCACGACCGCGGCAATCAGGGCCAAAGCCGCGACGCCTATCACAGAAAAAATAATCAGCCGGCGGGACCTGTGACCAGATTTCAAAGGTCCCGTCCAATCAACTCGGTTCTGCGTTCCACCTCGCTCAAGCCCGGAGTGCATTTACTGTTCCACTACCTCACCGGTCAGTGATGGCCCTTCTTCGCGACTATGCCCTGTTGGCCTTAAGGCGCAATGTCGGGCGCATTAAAGTTCGTTAAGGTGGTTGTCGCCCTGCCCGTTCCGCGGCGGCACTTTATGGAAGTCCGCATATAAATTCCAGTTTATGCGGTGGCTGCCCAGGATCGTGGCCGGCCCGCGGCCGGCCCGTGGACTACAAGCACGGATTTCGGGCTAGGCCAAATCCGGCCGTCAGCTCGCGGTCTTGAACCAGGTCCGGATACCGCTCGTGCTGACGAAACGGCCGACCCGCCGCATCTGCAAATAGACCCGTCCGGCGGCCGTTACCGCGCGCTCATGGGTTTGCAGGGCGAGGTGGTGGGTCGCCCATTTGTTCTTGTAGGAGTCATCGCCGATACCGAGGTCGAAGGTAGCAAAATCCTGCGCTACCGATTGATCGATCAGATGCTGCAACAAGAGATGGCCGACGCGGTGGCGGCCGAAAGCCGTGTCGTAGGCCGGGAAAATGTAATAGAACCGGCCGCGCCCGATGAAGCCGAGATGCGCCGACGCCACGGTGTCGCCGATCGTCAGCGCCGAAAGATGGCTGATTGTGCCGAGCCGGGCTGGGCTCATCATCTCGCGATAAAAGCGCTCCACGCCGGGAGCCGCCAGGAAATCCGGCGTTGAGGTGCGCTGGTATTTTTGGCGCTTGAGCTCGAGTAATCGCTCGGTCACTCGCGCCGCTTCGGCCGCGGCAGGATTGACGATGAAGCGTGGCTCGCCGATCTGGCTGAGCTTATTGCCGTAGCTTTGCAGTTTGCGCCGCTGCCGCGCGACCGCGCGCCGTGTATCGGTCTGGTCACGCAACCGGGTCAGCACGATGGCATGGCCGCTGTCGCCAAAGGGCGAGCAGTCGAGATAAGTGAGCGGGTTGAAGGCGCCGGTGACGTCGCTCGCGATCTTCTTCAAGTCGATGACGTCGAAATTTGGCAATAGCGCCAAAACGTCCGCCCACACGTCGTGAAATTCCTGACGCGACAGGGTGCGATCCGCCGCCACGATCGGCGCGTTGTAGTCGGCGACGCCGCAATCCATGAAACGGAGCAGCCGGACGTTGAATTTGGTTTCGACGATCAGCGGCAAGTAGAGAACCGGCCGCCCGTCGGCGTCCTTGACCACGATGAAGCAGGGCTCCATGCGGCTCGCCTTGCCGATCGTGTCGAGCCAAATATCGAGGAATTCCCGCGACTGAAAGACGTACATTCGCAGATCGCGGTCGTCCGCGATCGAGGGCCAATCGGCTAGATTGCCGCCGGCAAGACGCTCGACCTTGAAGGAGCTGCGTACTAAGCGTCCACGCGGTGGCAGATCAATGACAGTCACGCCTACGCTCTTTTTCTTAAATAGCGACGCCACCACCCACGAAGCGAATTCTAACGCAAAAGGCCCCGATCCGTGGTGAATCGTGCCAGTAACGTTACTCTCGGCTCAGGCTCGCCAAAGCGCACACGGCGCCGCATTCTGGGGTCGAAGACGCATTGGTTAATTTTGCGCCGAATTGCCGGGCGGGCCGATGCGATTGCCGAAAATTACGCTGCACGCTGCGGCTGTTAGGCGTTCACGCCGTGCCGGTCATTCGCTAACGCCGCGGCTTGCCAAGCGATTATTAACGCAGCCCGGATAAGACTTTGCCGAGATGAATGTCCAATTCAACACCGATGCGGTTCGCGCCAACGTGTTCGCGCCGGCCGACGGGCGGACGCAGCAGCGCTGCCTGTTCCTGTTGACGCCGAGCAAGGAAGAGTGCGGCGTCGAATCTTTCGCGCGCCTCCTGGTCAGCGCGCTGCTGAACGACTATCCGGACGACGGCTATGCGGTGCTCGCGGTCTCGAGCCGCTGGCGCGACCTGCCCGCGATCTTCCGCAAGATCACCGCGGCCGATCAGGTCGTCTTCAGCGTGCCCTTGGTGGCGTGGAAAAGATTGCTGCTGCTGCCGCTGGTGGTCCTGCTGTTCGCGCGCGTGGTGCGCTGCCGGGTCAATGTCTTCATGCACGAATGGTCGGCGCTGCACTGGATGCGCCGGCTCGCGCTGGCGCCGTTCGTGATGCTCAGCCGCACCATCATCGTGGTGTCGCCGTTCATCGCCGGCGAGATCGCCGGCACGCCCTGGCTCATGGGCGCGGCGAGAAAATGCCGGCTGGCGCCGAACGCTCCGACCATCCGCCGCCCCGTCGAGCTGCGCGTCACGGAGCGCGTCTTGCGTGTGCGCGAAGCCGCCAAAAGCTGCGACGTGGTGATCGGCTATTTCGGCGCGATCTACAAAGGCAAAGCCGCCACCGCGCTGCTCGACGTCTGCGCAAATCTGCGCCGGAGCGGCGTCCGCGCCGGTGTCGTTTTCATCGGCAGCTTCCCAAAATCGCTCGACGGCTACGAGCAGCAGTTCTGGTCCAAGGTGGCGGAGTACGACATCGCGGATCAGGTCATCGTCACCGGCTACATTACGGACGAAGCGGAGCTCCATACGCTGTTCGATGAAGTCGGATGCTTCTTGTTCTTGTTCCCCGAAGGCCTCACGGCGCGCCGGTCGAGCGTCATTCACACGCTGCAATCGGATCGGCCGGTCGTGGTCACAGCGCCACGTTCGATGGCCGAGTTTGCCCATCACGCGGGTTTCACCAGGCTGATCGACGCCGGCGTGCTGTCGTTCGTTCCGGAGGGCGCCGATCTGAAAGCCATCACCGATCAGCTTTTGACCGTCGCCCGGCAGGGCAAGCGCTCGGCAGGCGCGATCGAATGGGATGCCTGGTGGCGCGCCACCACCGCGGCGACTCGCACGGCGCTGCAGTGCTGATCGAGTGCGGCTCAGCGGGCCAGGGCGTTGCGGACGATCAGTAGGCCGCGATTGAGCCGATGTCGGCTCTTGGCAATGTTGAGCAGCCAGCACATGGTCAGGTAGGTCACGATACCGGCGGGTAGCAGCACGGCGAGCGCATCCTTGTCGGCGAGGTGAAGCACGAGCTCGAGGCTTCGCACCACGATCGCCATGACGATGGTGGCGATCAGCACCCGCGTCAGCCGCAGATAAGGCACCGGCATCGGGAATGCCCATCGTGTCAGCAACAGCGCGCTGAAGAATCCGAACACCTCCGCCACCAGCCGTCCCCAGGCGGCGCCGCCGGCGCCGAAGCGCTGGATCATCAGATAGCTGACGACCAGATTGACCGCCAGCGCCGAGCCGGTGTTCACCAGATAGAACGTGTTGCGTTCGGACAACAGAAAGCTGATGTGCAGATATTGGTAGGACATGATCTGGAAGATGACCGCCACCGAGACGATCGGCATGACGTCTATCGCCATGCTGCGGAAATCGGGACCGAGAACGACATTGGCGATATGGCCCGATACGACGGCAAAGCCGATGCAAGCCGGCAGCACGATCGCAAGCAGGAATTCGAGGCATTCGTCGAGATGGGCTCGGGTGGCCTCGCGCCCTTGATTGGCGTGGATCTGGACCGCCAGCGGCATGAAGGCGGCCGCAGCGCTCACCGCCGGAATGATCAGTGACTGCCGTACCAGGTCGACGCCGGCGCTGTACTGGCCCGCAGCGGCCGATCCGATGAGATGGGCGATGATGAAGCGGTCGATCACGCTCGACAATGCGAGCAGCGTCAGCGACACCGTCAGCGGGATGCCGGCCTTGGCCATGTCGAAGAGCCGCGGGCCGTCATAATGAACGGTCGCCCCACCCCAAACGTCGCGGGTGAAGACCCACGCCGCGACCAGGTAGGCGAGCGCCGACGACACCAGCAGGAAGACGCCCGACTGGCTCACCATCGAGACAGCGATGCCGAGGACGGACACCATCACCGCGCGGACGATCGTCGCCTTCATCACCGTGAAGGCCCGCAGCCGCGCGCGCAGCAGCTCCTGGCCGGTGTCGAAGAAACTGACGGCCACGGCCAGGCCCGCGGCGGCCAAAGCCGGCCCGCTGGCAAGCCCGATCGATATGGCGCCGAGATAGCTGATCGGCGCCAACAGGCACGAAATAAGCAGTCCCGGCGCGAGGATGCCGCGGATGTCGGTGCCGTCGCCGCGCGCCTGCTCCCGCATGATGGGAAGCCGCAACCACGTGGTCATGAAGGTAGAGGCGATGGTGCCGAAGCCCAAGCCAAGCACATAGGTGCCGAACTCGGCCGGCGCGAACAGCCGCGTGAAAATCACGACATTGATGAGACCAAACGCAGCCGAGATGACGTTGGCGGCGAAATTGATCGCGGTCTGTCCGACAAGCATGGCTTGGAAGCTATAGCTTGGGTTTCTTAACCTCAGCTTTTTGATGTCAAATTAAATTATTAACTTGGTGTTCAAGGGTCCGTATCGGTGCTGCCGGCGCCGCAGCGGCCGCCCGGCCGGACCAGGCGTGCTGCGGATTGGTTAATCGCTCGACCGCGGCGCGAACGTCCTGCACGGAAGTGCCGTTGAAGGACGCCGACGAGAACGCCACGCAGTGCTCGGGCACCGCCTGGAGCAGGGTGTCGAGGGCGGCTGCGTCGAGCGGCTTGCAGTCCCAATAGCTAAAACACGGCGATTGCGTCGTGCAGCGATGGCGGCGCAGCAATTCGGCATCGCTGCAGACGGCAAAGCCATACAGCATGTATTCGGATATGGCGTGGGCACGATAAAGCGCGTCGATCCATTCGAGCCCGGTCACCTCTTCGATACGCGCGGTCATCGCGCGCACGGCTTGCTGGTTCCAGAAGATGATGTGGCCGATGAAATCGTCGGCCGGAAACGAGGGCTGTTGCAGACCGAGCACGCGATGGCTCGATCGCACCCAGTCGCAATGATCGGCCATTGCTGCGGTCACTTCGCGCGGCCTGATGTAGAGCGGCGTTGGATTCGGCAGTGCCATCGCCGCCACGTCGAACGGCCGAAAGAACACCACATCGGAATCGAGCATGCAGCTCACGGTCTCCGGGACGATATGGGCGGTCGCGATCTTGGCGAATTGCTGAATGTGCCAGCCGTTGACCGGCCTGCCTCGCAGCGCCCACCAATATTGTCGGTTGTGGCGGCGAATAAAGCGCGGCAGCGACTTGAGCCAGGACGGCAGCAGCTGCGACAGCGGCAACACATGGCGCCGGCCTTTGCCGAACTTGGCGAACATCGCCAGCTCATCGTCGGGCACGATGAGATAGTGGTTGGCAAAAGCGCCGACGTGGCGATCGACGCTCTCGCACAACAGCGTGCAGCGCTCCAGATCGTGCGAATAGGTCGGCGTTATCAGCGCGACTGCGCTCATGTCACGCCGCCTCCCCGTTCGGCTCTTCGCCGCGCAGGATGCGAAGCGCTTGCGCGACGGTGACAAGCCGGCATCCGGCGGCCAGCGCGCTGCGCAATGCGAAGGTCAGGAACTCGGGCCGCACGCCGTACTGGCTCGGCGTGTCGTTGACGTCGTGGCTGGCGAACAGCAGCCAGCCGTTGCGCCGCACCGTCTCGGTGATGAGATGCGAAACGCCTTGGCGGCTGATCGACGCCTGTTCCAGCGCGTTGGATTTCAACACGCCGAGATCGGCGACATCGGCATTCACGCCGGGCGTCGTGGCGCGGCAGGAATCGTAGCGCCCGCCGAGATAGCGCTTGGTGGCGAACGATATGTCGCCATACGGATAGGCGAAGTTGCCGACCGGGATCTGGCCGACAATGCCCTGCAGGAAGAGGCGATTGCGTTCGAGGTCGCTCGCCAGCGCTTGCCGGCTGATGCCGACAACCGGCGTGTGCGAAAAGGTGTGGCACGCGATCTCGTGACCGTTGGCATGCAGCGCTTTCAACTGCTCGATGGTCGCAAGCCGTCCGGTCGGACTGGGCTTGCCGCATTTCTCGCCGGAGACATAGAAGGTGCCGCGGGTGTGACATTGCTCGAGCAGCGCGGCGCCGACGGTGCACGCCGTTGCCGCCGCGTCGTCGAACGTGAACGAGACCAGCGGACGCGTATTGCGCATCGTCAGTTTTTTTGTCGGCAGGTTGCGCGCCAGGAGCCGCGTGAGCTTCCCGGCCAGCATTTGATATGGCGCTTCGGCGAAGCCGGGCATGCGCGGCAGCGTGATCGGCGCGGTGAAATCTTCGGAGATAGGCAAGCTGGAGTGTTGTTGTGTTCGGTTCATGCTTGCGACATTGCCGTTTCGAGGGCCCATGAAAGGTATAAGTGTTTGGCGGCTTATCCGTCCATCGCGCGTTTGCAATTTGGCGGTCGTTCACCGATCTTCGTAAATCGTTAATCCTAATCGGAAGGCTTATGGTTCGGCTTTGACGGAACGTTGCGCGGGCATCCCGTCGCCGGAACCATGGTCAACCCGGCCTGACGCCGATCGCGCCCAGCCCGGCCAGCCCGAAGCGGACATTTTCTTCGCCCGCACCGGTCGGTGGGTCGACGCGTTCGATCGCGATACGATGCTGGCCGCGGGCAAGCCCTTCGGCGACCACGACGATGTTGCGCTTGATGACGGCCGACGCATCGAGCGTGAGCGAGGGCACGTCATCGATCCAGAATCGCACGCGGCCCCGATCATCGGGCGGCCGCGCGAGCAGCGCGACGATGCCGGTGCCGAACCAGTCGAAAGCGATGCGGCCGCTCGCCGACGTTGCGGCCCACACCGGCTTTCCATTGTCGTCGCGAACCGGCGTCCAGCCGTCGTTGCGCGCCGGCGTGAGCGTCGCGTCCTGCCGCCACTCGACAAACTGATAGGCGTCCGAATGAAGCGGCGCAGGCAATGGATCGAGCGGATCCCGGCCATACGGGGCTTCTGCAGTGCCGGTTGTCTCGAGCAGCGCCGTAACGCAGCGCGCCGCGAACGCGTGACCGGCATCGTTCGGATGCACGATGTCGACGAAATAATCCTGCCAGCGGATGCGCCCGGCGGCGATATCCGGCCACAGCGCATCGCGAACGCTCACCATCGGCAGGTTATAGTGCGCGCCGACCTTGCTCTGCATGTCCTGGTCGCCGCCGCCGTTCTGATACATCATGAACAGCAGCACCACGGCCGGCGCGTTGGGGCACGCGAGGATCTGCCGCAGCAAGCCCTCATAGGCCGCGCCATCGACCCAGGCATCGTTCACCGCGAATTCGACGATCACCACATCGGGCTCGGCCTGCAGCAGGTCGCGCTGAACCCGAAACGCGCCTAAGAGCGAACCGGTGCCGCCGAGACCGGCATTGACCAGCCGCGTTTCGCATTGCGGAAAACTCGCGCGCCACCAGGCCAGCACGGACGCGACATAGCTGCGGTCAGGCGAGCTCGCGATCGCGCCGCAGGTGATCGAGCCGCCGATCACACCGAGCGTGATCGGCTCGCCGCGCCGCGCTTTGGCGAAGGCGCGTCGCAGGCGCCACGGATCTCCGGCGGCTAGCCGCGAGCGGGCGATCGGGTCGGCAGGCGTCGTCTTTGCGGAGCGGGTCGAGAGGCCGGCGAGGGCGCCGACGCCGGCGGCGCCGAGCAGCAACGTCGCCGCGCGCCGCGTCAGGAGCGCGGCGCGGGTCATGCCGGCGCGATGGCGCGGCGCCATCTCCAGCCGGCCTTGAGGAACGGACGCTCGATGAGGTGGTGACAGACGAGGCCGAAGCCAATCCCGGCGATGATCGCGGCCGCAGCACAGCCGAGATAGGCCAGCGGCTGCTGCACGTCGAACAGCCGCTTGGCGACGGCCCAGACCGCGGCGATCGCGAACAGGTGGAACAGATAGAGCGAGTAGGACGCATCGCCGAGATATTTCAGCGTCGCAAAACGCGGCAACAGCCCCGCGACTTCGATCTGCAGGCCAACCAGCACGATGCTGACGGCGGTGATCGTCATCAAGAGATGCTCGGGCAGCGGTGTGCGATCGACGTCGGCCCACGGCACGACGTAGAAATCCACAAGCAGAACCAGCATGGCGCCGATCAGTGCTTGCCGGACCATCGAATCGGGCGGGAGCCAACCGTGGCGATAGAGCTGCGCCACGAGCGTGCCGGCGCAGAAGCCGATCAGGCTCATGCTGGTGTAGAAGTCTTGCACATGGCTCGGGTCGCGCAGGTTGAGGCCGGTCGCGACCAGTGCGGCGAACAGGGCGCACAGCACCAGCGTGCGTAGCTCGGAGCGGAGAAAGAACAGGCTCGCGAACACCACATAGAAGAAGGCTTCGAAGTTGAGCGTCCAGCCGAGCAGCAGCAGCGGGGCTTTCGGGTCCAGGGACGGAATGAACAGCAGCGACTTGATCAGGCCCCCGATGGTCGGGACCGTGGTGCGGAACTGGCTCGGCAGGGCCAGCGCGAGCGCCACGACCAGGAAGGTCGCCGCCCAGTACGCCGGCACGATGCGGAGCGCGCGGCGGCTGAGAAAGCGCCCGGGCCGAAACGCGCCGTCGCCCGCGATCATGGTCATAATGAAGCCGCTGATGACGAAGAACACCTCGACGCCAAGCCGCCCGGTTTTCAGCAAGGTGAAATTCAGCTCGCCGAGCGGCCACTGCAGCACATGGGTGATGAGCACGCTCAGCGCCGCAAAAGCGCGCAAATACTGGATGGAGATAATTTCGCGGTTTGCCGTCTCGAAACGAGGCACAGCCGGATCAATCTGTCCCATGGCGACACACTTTCTGTTGCGTGTGGTGCGACGATTGAGGGTTTTGCAAGATCGAGGCCGGGTGGCGGTATTGTTGTCGAAAGCCTGACTGCGCGCATATTTCAGACGCGCCGGATTTGCTTCAACCCTGACCGGAATCTGCTCTGATGCGAAGCCGCGTCTTAAGGGGCGGCAACGATGCGTGGCTCAGCGATATTGCTCGTAGTGCAGGTCGAATTCCGCGGCGATGCGGCCTGCCCCGCGCGCCGCCCGGATCAGGCTAGCCATGATGGCGCGGCGGCCGCGTAGCGCGGCGAGCGGCAGCGAGAGAATACCGACGCCGAGCAGGCCGAGCCCGATGCACCAGCGGCGCAGCGTGCCGGCAACGGTTCCCAGGAATTTGCGCTCCAGGCGGGTCGCTTCGGTGCCGTTGCGGAACTTGCGGCGCAGCACATAGCCAACCGTGGTGCGCGACGGCGGCGTGGTCTCGAACACCTGGGCATCGTCGGCCCAGGCAAAGCTGCGGCCGTCGTTGCGGCAGCGCCAGAAGAAATCATAGTCGCTGCCGCCGGTGAACGCATAAGCGTGCTGAAAGGGTTCGTCGAGATACTGTTCCAGCACGCTGCGCCGGATCAGCATATTGCCGGCGCCGTAGATCATCGCTACCGGCCCGGTGGCGTCGCGGCTCGGCGCGTAGAAGCCGCTCTTGGCCAGCCAATGGTCGGGATTTTCGAACACCGGGAAAACCGGCCCGCCGACGATATCGACGCCGTATTGGCGCGCGACCCGGATCATTTCCGTGAGCCAGTTCGGATCGGGATATTCGTCGTCGTCGAGCACGGCCACGTAATTGGGCGCCGGCGTCGCGCGGCAAGCGTGCGTAAAGGCGCGGTTGTAGGCGTAGGTGTGGCCGCGGCGCGGCTCGACGAGGCAGGTCAGCGGCAAACGGAATTTTCGCGCGATGTCTTCGACAACCGCCGCGCCGGCGCGGCCCTCGGCATCATTGTCGACGACGACGACGTCGATCGGGCCGGCGTAGTTCAGCTGCTCGACATGAGCGAGCAGCTTGCGCAGGCCGTCGGGCCGGCGAAACGTCGGTACGCAAAGATAGACATGAGGCGCCCGCGACTCGGTCATGGCGCGGAGACATTTCGTGTCAGCGGAGCGCTCGCGCTTCGCCCGGTGCGCGTCAGCAACAGAAAAATCGCGTGCGGATTGGTCATCAGATAGCGGCCTGCGAGACGTCGCGGCTCAAGATAGATCCGATAGATCCATTCCAGTCCGAGCCGTTGCATCCAGGCCGGCGCACGCGAATTCTTGCCGGAGACGAAATCGAACAGGCCGCCGGAGGTCTTGATCAGGCCGACGCCGTGCAGCTTGTCGCGATTGCGCGCGGCGAACGATTGTTCGGCCGGCGCGCCGAGGCCGAGCCAAAGAATGTCCGGCCGGGCCTGGTTGATGTCGGCGATGATCCGTTCCTCGTCGCCGTCGCGGCGCAAATAGCCGCTGTTGTATCCGGCGATCTTGAGGCGGGGATAAAGCTCTCGGGTGCGGCGCACCGCCTGGTCGACGACGGCCTTGGTCGCGCCGAGCAGATAAATGCTGGCGCCGCGCTGCTGCGCGACAATCGCCGTGTCGTGATACAGGTCCGTGGTCGCGACCCGCTCCGGCACCGGCGTCGTGTTGAGGAAGCGGGAGACAAAGACCAGCGGCATACCGTCGGCATGGATGAGATCGGCATCGAGGAAGAGATCGCGAATTCGCGGGTCGCGGGCGCACATCGAAAGCACCTGACCATTGGCGGAGGTGAAGACCAGCGGGCGTTGCGCGGTATTGCGCCGGGCCAGCGCCGTATCGACCATCAGCGCCGCCGAGCGGGCGCGGTCGATCACCGCAATGGGCAGCCCGCCGATCGTCGCGACCGGCACTTCCCACTTCGGCTCGGTGACGGCGTCAAAGCAAAGAGGGCCGGTTTGTGCCGGCATGGCGCTTAAGCTCCTCGAGCCTCGTGGATAGGAGCTAAGCTGCGGAAAATAAAGGTTAATCGGAAATTAGGCTTAAGGAGCTTGGTGGCCCTTGGGACCTAGCGGGAAACCCGCGAGACCGCCAGGAAGCGCAGCCCGAAGGCCGCGGCGATGAGCATCAACCATAGGCCGCCGACCTGGGTGAACAGGGTTTCGAAACAGGACTCGTAGGCCGCGTACACGCAGATGCGCAGGAACAGCATCTTCAGCGCCGCGCTCGCCGGCTCGACCGGCGCCCGGTAATAGTCGACCAGCGGCAGCACGGTGAGCCAAAGCGTCACCAGCACCGCGCCCGGAATGCCGATGGTCAGCGCGAGATCGAGGTAACCATTATGAGCGTGGGCCGCAGTGTTGGCCCAGGTCGCGCCGCTCATGCCGTAGACGACCTGATCGGTGCCCCAGAACGTGGCGAAGCCGTAGCCGGTGATCGGGCGCTGCGCCACGTGATCGATCGCGAATTTCCAGATCTCGGTGCGGCCGGTAAAGGTCGCGTCCGGCATGATCGCACCGACCACGGCGCGCATCGGCGCGATATAGATCGATCCGATCGAGAGCAGGTTCAAGACGACCACAAGCGATAACGCGACTGCGACGCCGTTGGCCGGTTTGGCGGCGCGCGCCATGATCGCGGACACGATCAACGTCAGCGGCAACGCCGCCATCGCGGTTTTCGAGTGGGTGAAATAAAGAAACGGCAGAGCCAGCGCGACGATGATGGCGCCGAGGCCGAGACTGCGCACGCGAGCAACAAAAATGCCGATGAAAACGAACAATGCCATCACCGCGCTGGCTTCGTTCTTGTGGCCGAACACGCCGCGCCAGTCGCCGGCCAGTTCCGGCTCAAGCGCGTCGGAAGCCTGGTGGATCGTCAACTGCGGCACCAAGGCGACGCCGAGGTAACACGCGGCGAGCACGATCAGCACCACCACCGCCATCACGTCGGCGAAATGCCGCGGCGTCTTCGGCAACAGCAGCACCATGCCAGCGATGCCTATGATCACCAGCGCAAAAGCAAATCGGCGGGCGGACTGCGCGGGATCCCACGACGTGGCGACGGTCAATGCGAACCAAAACAGCGTCACGATCAGAATCGGCCGCACCAGAAGCAACAAGCGCTGGGGCTGGTGACACAAGTTCCATGCCGCGAGCAGCACGAACAAGGTCGAATAGCCGAGCTGATTGGCGAGGTTGCCCGCTTCGGTGACCTCGATCGGCTCATCGAGAGCCGGAAAGGGATGGAACGAAAACCACAGCGACAGAAATACCGCGGCGATCAACACGCTGCGGATCAGAATATCGGCCGGGCTGGTCGCTTGCGCCGTAAATTCCTGCCGCGGAAGATAACCGATATTCGCCACGACGACTTTCCTCGCTCGCGCCGCCGCGCCGCCGCGCCGCCGCTCAGGCGGCTTCGACGCCGGTCAGCACCGCGCCCAGGACTTTTTGCGTATCGGCACCCAGTCGCGCGACGAACAAGTCGACGGAGTCGTTATCGCGCTCGTCGGCCCTGGCGACCAGCACGATATGGTCGACCAGTCCGGCAAAGAACCGGGCGCTCGGGTCGCGGCCGACGTCCACCGCGGCGACGATCACCATGTCGAAGCGTTTGGTCTTGTCGAAGGCCTCTTTGATATCGGCGTCGCTGATGCGGCGATCGCGGCGGCTGTTTGGCGAAACGAACGGCAAGAGATTGACGTTGGTCTCGCGGTCGCGAACGATCACCTCGGAGAGCTCGCGGCGGCCGACGGCGACGTCGACCAGCCCGGCTTCGCCTTCATCGGCGTCGATCGCCGACAGCGTCCGGCGCTTGAGGTCGGTGTCGATCAGCAGCACGCGCTGGGTCGCTGCTGCCGCCGCGGCGAGCATCAGCGCCACCGATGCGGTATCGTCTTCATCGTCGGCGGTAACGACGAGAACGCTCGGATTGCCGCGCTTTTTGTGGCCTGCGTGCACGGCTTCGTACACTTTCTGGATTTCGCGGGCGAAACGCGAATGCGGGTCTTCCACGGCGTTCAGGCCGAACGCGATATCGACATTGGGCAAGGTCGCCAGCACGCGAATGACGGGCGGCGGCTCAGGCGGCTCCCATAATTTCTTGGCCAACGCGCCCAATCTACCGAAATTTTTCAGCGTCTTTGCTCGCGGTTTAGCCGGCTGCGGCGCGGCGTCTTCGGTCGCCCCCTGCATGATGACGATGCCGACGCCCGACGCGAAGCCAAGCAACATCGCCGCCAAGCCGATAAAGAGGCTCGGCGGCGGCGAGCTGCGGTGCAGCGGCCGGTCGGCCTTGGAGATGATGCGAATGTTCTTGGTATCGACCAGCTCCTGCTCGCCAGTTTCGCGGGAGCGTACCAGAAACGATTCATAGACCGCACGGCTCGCCCGCACGTCGCGCTCGAGCTCGCGCAAGCCGACCAGCGATTCATTGGTGCTGACCGCGGTGTTCTTGAGCGCATCGACCTGACGCGACAGCATGTCCTCGTCGGCTTTGGCGCGCTCGTATTCGGCGCGGTCGGACTGCGCGATGCGGTTGACCTCGTCTTCGATCAGCTTCTGCAGCCGCGCCCCCTGCGCCTCGATCTCGATGACCGCGGGATGGCGTTCGCCGAGCGAGGATTTTTGCTCGGCGTCGCGGCGCATGATCTCGGCATATTGGCTGCGCAGCATGGTGATGGTCTGCGACTGCACCGCCTCGGGGAAGGCGCCGATCGGCGTTTTCGAATGCTGCACGCTTTCGACCTGGTCGAGACGGGCCTTGGCTTCCGAAGTGCGGGCGCGCGCCGCGCTGAGCTGGCCATTCAAGCTCGAAAGCTGCTGCTCGTTGACCAGCTCGCCGTTGGCGCCGACGATATTGTGGCTCGCCTTGTAGGCCTCCACACTTTGCTCGGCGTCGCGGACGCGGGTCTGCAGCTCCTTGAGCCGTGCCGTCAGCGATTGCGAGATCTGGCGGGCGGCGTTGGACCGCACCTCGGTCTGCTCGGCGAGATAGGTTTGTGCGATGGCATTGGCGAGGCGCGCGGCCTTTTCCGGGTCCTCACTGGTGACGCTGATGTCGACCACATAGGTGCGCTCGGAGCGTTTCACCTGGACGCGCCGCTGCAGTTCGTTCAAGGCGGCGATCGGGCCGTATTGCTGCGCCAGCGCGCCGCGCACGAATTCCGGATCGTGGTCGAGGCCTTCCGAAGCGACGACGCGGCGCAGCACGTTGTCGGAGGCGATCACGCGCGCCTGGCTCTCGACCTGGAGCACGGCGGCATCGCTTTGCTGAATGGTCGGCGATATGTCGCTCTGCGCTCCGCGCAAATCCATCGGGTCGATGAGGATCTGCGTCGTCGCCGTGTATTTGTGCGGCGTGAGCAGCACGAAGGCGACGGCCAGAGCGACCGCGACCATCGTCGACAGCAGGATCGTGATTTTGCCCCGCCACAGGACGGACCGGATTTTTTTGACGTCGATCGGGGGAAGGGACGCGAAGCCCAGGCTCAGATCGCGCCTTGCAACCGCCGCCGACGGCATATGGCTCGACACTTCAAACATTCACGCTGATCTCGACACCGCGGCCTGCCGGCCGCGTACATGATGACCCGCCACATGCGCCGGCAAGGTCACGCCACTGTGGCACAACCACGCAACGCGATATGGTTAATCAATTCATAAAGGCTTAAGGTTAACGCTGCGTGTATTCGGCGTGAGCGGCCGGCAAAATAACGAGCTCTGCCGGCGAACCGGCGGCGCGTGGTTCAGCGCAAAAAACGCACAATGGCGCCGACGACGATCAGCAAGACGACCACCGGAAGCAAGAGCAAGATCGCGCCGGTGAAGGCCAGCAAGATCGCCGCGGCCAGGATGGCGAATGCCAGCGTCAGCATGGCAAAGCCAAACGGCCCGATCCGCGCCACATAGACGCGATGCGTGCCGGCCGTCTCGTTCGGCCCATAAGGCCGCCAGGCCGCCCGCCGCCAGTCGGAGCCGCGTCCCGGTCCGCGGTCTTGGCGGTCCGGCGGAATGATCTCGGGCTCTACCCGAGGCAGTTCCGGCTGGTCCTGTTTGTTCGCCATGGTGGCCGCTCGTGCGTTGTGGGCGGCACTCTATCTAGGTTTCGGCGTCGCGGCCACAAGCGGCGCTTTGCCGCTGCACATGCCGGACCATACGCCTCAGGCGCTGGCGTTGACGCGGCTTTCGATGCGGTCGAATCGCGCCAGCCGATAGACGGCGATCGAGACCAGCCAGCTCACGACGAAGATCGCGATGATGAGATAGCCGAGGCTGCCGAAATTTTCGTTCAGCTTGCCGACATAGAGCCAGAATGGGCCTTCGAGATTCAATCGATCGGCCAACAGGCCGAGCGCTTCGATGCCGCCGATCAGCACGGCGACCAGCACTGACACGAATGTAATTGTCAGATTGTAATAGAGCTTGCGGATCGGCTTGGTGAAGGCCCAGCCATAGGCGCCGAGCATCAGCACGCCGTCGGTGGTGTCGATGAGCGACATGCCGGCGGTGAACAGCGCGGGAAAAACCATGATCGACCAGATCGGCAAGCCTTTCGAGGCTTGCGCCGCGGCAATGCCGAGCACGCCGATCTCGGTCGCGGTATCGAAGCCCAGCCCGAACAGAAAACCCAGCGGATACATGTGCCAGCTGCGCGAGATCAGCCGGAACATCGGCCGGAACAGGCGGCCGAGGATGCCGCGCTGCGCCAACAGATGATTGAGGTCTTCCTCGACGAAGGCGCCGCCGCGGCGCACCTCTTGGAAGGTGCGATAGACCGACAACAGAATGACGAAATTAGCGGCGGCGACGACAAACAGAAAAATCGCCGAGACCAGCGTGCCGATGGTGCCGCCGGCGAGCTTGAATCCGTCGAAGCGGCCTTGTAGCGCGCTGGTGGTCAACGCGATGACGGCAGACGCGAGCACCACCACGGTCGAATGGCCGAGGGAGAAGAAGAAGCCGACGCCGATCGGCCGCTTGCCTTCCTGCATCAGCTTGCGCGTCACGTTATCGATCGCCGCGATGTGGTCGGCATCCACCGCATGGCGGAGGCCGAACGCATAGGCCAGGAAGGCGGTGCCGACCAGCACCGGATAATCGCGAAACGCGATCAGCGCCCAAACCCACGCCAAAACATTGGCGGCGATCAGCAGGCCGTAAATGCCCGCGAGCTTGCCGCCAAGCTCGGAATCCTGATCGTTGAACAATCCGAATAGGGTTTTACGCATGATCGTATCGGCACGACGCCCTGGTGCGAGCGGCAGCGTATCGATACGACGCGGCTCATGAGGCCGCAAGAGCGCGTGAGCGAAATTTATGCAATCGTCATACCGGTGGGCGGGACAGACGCCGCGGCCGCGATCCCCGATTATTCCGGCTGAATGCCGGCCGCTTTGATGACTGCGCCCCAGCGCTGCGTCTCTGCTTTGAGGAAATCGCTCATCTGCGCGACCGTGCCGCCGCCGGGCGACAGGCTGAGCTGTTTGTAACGGTCGAGCAGCTCCGGATCCTTCATCACCTGGTTGGCCGCGTCGTTGAGCTTGGCGACGGCGCCGGCCGGCGTTTTCGGCGGCGCGGTCAGCGCGTTCCAGGTATCGGATTCGCAGCCGGCCACGCCGGCCTCTTGCAGCGTCGGCACGTCGGGGATCGCCGCGACCCGCTCTTTGGTCGCGACGGCGAGGATTTTCACCTTACCCGCCTTGTTGAGCTCGATCGAGCTGGCAAGCTCGTTGAACATCAGATCGACATGACTCGAAATCAGATCGTTGAGCGCCGGCGCGGTGCCTTTGTACGGCACGTGAACGAGTTGGATATGGGTGATCGTCTCGAACAGTTCCGTGGTCAGATGCGAGGTGGTGCCGATGCCCTGCGAGCCATAGTTGAGCTTGCCCGGATTGGCCTTGGCGTAGGCGATCAGCTCCTGCACGGTGTTGGCCGGGAAGTCGGGCCGCACCAGAAGCACGTTTGGGACATGCGACATGATCACGACCGGCATGAGTTGCGTCGGATCGTAATTGAGCGATTTGTAGAGGAAGGGATTGGTCGTGATCGGCGCCGGTTGCGATGCCAGCAAGGTGTAGCCGTCGGCATCGGCGTGGAACACCGCATCGGCCGCGACGCTGCCGGCGGCGCCGCTCTTGTTCTCGACCGGCAGCGGCTGACCCAACACGGCGCTCATCTTGGCGGCGACAATCCGGGTGACGGTATCGACCCCGCCGCCCGCCGGCACCGAGACGATGATCCGGATCGGATGGTCGGGGAATTTGCTGTCCTGCGCGCCGGCGGTGGCCGCAAGCAGGAGGCTGAATCCGACAATCGCAACGTGTCTCAACATGGCTTGGGTTCCTGAATTCCGGCGCGGTATCGGCTTGGCATAGCGCAGATCGGCGGCGTCGTCCCGCGACGCACTGCCGCCCCATCGCATGGCGGTTCGGTGCATAGCCGGCTTGCGCATGGATCTTGCCGAACGGCGGTTCACAAATCCCATAGCGGCCCATAGGATCGCGCCCGACAAGGGAGAGGCGCCGCAATGAGCAAGCTCGATTTCATTCTCGAGGAACTGGTGACGGCCAATCGCATCCTGGCCAACGAGGGCATCGTCGATTCATTCGGCCATGTCAGCGCTCGCCACCCCGAAAATCGGCAACATTTTCTGTTGTCGCGGGCGCGCGCGCCCGAGCGCATCGAGCGCGACGACCTCGTCGAATATACTTTCGACGGCACCGCGATCGACGAGCGCGGCCGCGCGCCTTATCTGGAGCGCTTCATCCACGGCGCCATCTACGAGGCGCGGCCGGACGTGCACGCCGTGGTGCACAACCATTCGCCGAGTACGATCCCGTTCGGCGTCACCAGCAAGAAACTGAAACCCTTGCTGCACATGTGCGCCTCGATGGGTCACGAAGTGCCGGTTTGGGATTCTCACGACAAATTCGGCGACACCGCGCTCCTGGTCAGCGACATGGCCATGGGCCGCGACCTCGCCCATCTGATCGGTTCGCGGCCGACGACGCTGATGCGCGGCCACGGCGCCACCGTGGTCGGCCGTTCGGTGCGCCATGCGGTTTTCGTCTCGGTCTATCTCGAGCTTGGCGCCAAGCTGCAAATGCAGGCGATGGCGATGGGGGAAATCAAATTTCTCACCCCCGGCGAGGTCGACAAGATCGCCTCACGTGTCAGCGCCTACACGCTCAACCGCGCCTGGGAGAACTGGGCGCGCCGCGCCGGACGCGAGATGCAGCCGGAAGCCGGCTAGGGCGGCGGCCATCGGGGTTGCCGGCCGCCGTCGAGGTCACTGCCGGAATACAATTTTAGGAGTATGAATAAGCATACTTCGGCAGAATTTTTTTGGAGGGCAGACAGATGACCGTGAAAATCTCATTGCGCGTTGCAGTCATCGCCGCGGCCGGACTCTTCGGCGCGGCTTCGGGCGCGCAGGCGGCGCCACTTTCCGTCGTCGACGTGGCCGCGCCGGCCATCAATTGCGTGTTCAATGCAACTCCAATTCCGAATGCTCCCCCTCCCGCTTGCCAAGTCGTTGTCAACGATTCCATCGGCGTCTTCACGCCGCCGGGCGACATTGGCGTCGCGCGGCTGCAGTCGCGCACTTATCCCGGCACCGCGCCGGCACCGGCGGCCGGCGACATGGCCTTCGTCTATCGCGTGGATTTGACTACCGTGAAGGGTGTCACGGCGGCGAATTGCGTCACCAAGCTCGCGCTCAAATTCGGCCCCGTGGTCAAGCTGCAGTATGGTCCCAGCGGCGACTCCGACATATTCGTCGTGACCACCGGCGGGCTTGGCTCCGTCAAGATCGCATCCGCGGACGAGGTCGGCGGCACGATTACATTTACGTTCGCTTCCCCGGTCTGTCCGGGCGACACCAGCTATTTCTTTGGCCTGGCGTCGAAATCCGTAAAACCCGTCGCAGGCAAAGCGACGGTGTCTTTCAGTCTCGGCGGCAGCACCAAGACGGGAGATCGCGTGCCCTGAACCGGCCAGTCGGTTTCGGCCGGGGCTCGGCTGCGCGCGGCAAAATGCCGTGCGCGTTGGCGCTATCGCTGCGGCGGCTATTTTGTATTCTGCGAACGTCCGCGCCACGCCGCATGTGACGCGAAATGGGGGAGACCATGCGTCTGCGTCATCTGTTTGCTCTAGCCTTGGCGCTGATGGCCATCGCGGCGGTCACCGTTGCGGCCTCGGCGGAGACGAAATGGCCGACCCGGCCGGTGCGATTTATTCTCACGCTCGGCGCCGGGAGCGGCTCGGACATCGGCGCGCGGCTGCTGGCGGACCGCCTCTCGCAGCGCTGGGGCCAGCCGGTGGTCGTCGAAAATCGCCCCGGCGGCGACGCCATCGTGGCGATCAACGCTTTCGTCACGGCGCACGACGATCACGTGCTGCTGTTTTCGCCGTCATCCTCGTTCACCGCGCATCCGTATCTGCACGACAACCTGCCCTACCAGCCGAGCGACCTGGTGCCGATCACGCGGGTGTCCAACACCATCATCACCATCTCGGTGCCGGCGGGCTTGAACGTCGCTTCGCTGAAAGAGCTCGCGGCCATGGCGCGCGCCGAACCGGGCAAGCTGAACTGGGCGGGCGTCACCGGTGCGCTCGATTTCGTCTTTGCCGGCTGGCTCAAGCAGGAAGGCTTGAACATCAACAAAGTGCCGTACCGCAATCCGGTCGATGCCGCCAACGATCTCGCCGAAGGCCGCGTGCAGGTTTACGAAGCGGCATTGGCGATCGTGCGGCCGCAGCTCGAATCCGGCAAGATCAAGCTTTTGGCGGTGACCAACTCGGTGCGTGCGCCGACCCAGCCGAACCTGCCGACGGTCGCGGAAGCCGGCTATCCGGCGCTGACCATCGACGGCCTGGTCGGATTGTTTGGACCCACGGGAATGCCGCTCGATCTGCGCCAGCGCATCACCGCCGATATCCGCGCGGTGGTCGATCCGACCATCGAGGATCGTCTCACCACCACCGGTCAGCTCACCAATATCGGCGGGCCGGAAGAGTTCGGCAAATCGATCGACGAGCAGCGCGCCAAGATCGCCGCCTTCGCCAAAGAGCTCGGCATCAATCCGATGTAGCGAAGGCGTTAGCTAGCGTGCTCGCTGTCCATATGGGCGAGCACCGCTGGCATGTACCGCGTGCCGGCGACGGCGCCGGCCGGCACCGCCTGCTCGATACGCGCGAGATCACCGGGTGATAGTTTCACATCGAGCGCGCCGAGCGCTTCCTTGAGCTGGTCGCGGCGGCGGGCGCCGATCAGCGGCACGACGTCTTCGCCGCGCGATTTCACCCAGGCAAAAGCGAGCTGCGCCGTGGTGGCGTTCTTCTCGCGCGCGATGTTGCCGAGCGCCTCGACCAGCGCGATGTTCTTGGCAAAATTCTCGGCAAAGAAACGCGGCTTGCGGGTGCGGATCTCGCTCGCTGCAGTTCTGGCCGCCTCGGCGCGGTCGCTGATCAGCCCGCCGGAGAGCACCCCATAGGCGACCAGCGCGATGCCGAGCTCGCGCAAGGTCGGCAGGATGTCGCGCTCAATGCCGCGGGAAAACAGCGAATATTCGATCTGCAGTGCCGCGATCGGGTGCACGGCATGAGCCCGCCGCACGCTATTGGCCGAGGTTTCCGACACGCCGATGTGGCGCACATAGCCGGCCTTCACCATGTCGGCGATGGCGCCGATCGTATCCTCGAACGGCACGGCGGGATCGACGCGGGACGGCTGATAGAGATCGACATAATCGGTGCCGAGCCGGCGCAGCGAATAGGCGAGGTAATTCTTGGTCGCGTTCGGCCGGCCATCGTCACCGAGGATTCTTAGATCCGGCCCGCGCATCGAACCGTATTTCACCGCGATGAAGGCGCGCTCGCGCTTGCCGCCCTTGAGCGCTTCGCGGATCAGCATTTCGTTCTGGCCCATGCCGTAAAAATCTCCGGTATCGAGCATGGTGATGCCGGCCTCGAGCGCGGCATGGATGGTGGCGATGCACTCCTTCTCGTCGGCCGGCCCATAGCCGCCCGACATGCCCATGCAGCCGAGCCCGAAGGGGGAGACAGAAGGACCGTTGCGGCCGAGTTGGATTTTTTGCATCGCTGCCTCACCTGAAATGAAAAACGGCGGTCTCGCGACCGCCGTTTGTAAAGACCGCTCGATCGGGAAGCAACGTCACTCCGCCGCCAGCCGCACTTCCGGGGCTGCGGCGCGAACGTCGGCGTCGACGTGCTTTTCGTATTTGACGAAATTGTCCTGGAACATGCGCACGAGTTTCCTCGCGGTTTCGTCGAACGCCGCTTTGTCCTTCCAGGTCTTCATCGGATAGAGCAGATGCGGCTCGACGCCGGGCACCGAGGTCGGCACGGCGAAGCCGAAATAGGGATCGGTACGGTAGCTGGCGTTCTTCAGCGAGCCGTCGAGCGCGCCGGTGACCAGTGCCCGCGTCGCCTTGATCGGCATGCGGCGGCCGGTGCCGTAGATGCCGCCGGTCCAGCCGGAATTGACCAGCCAGCAATCGACATTGTGCCGCTTGATCAGGTCGCGCAGCAGGTTGCCGTATTCCGACGGCGGCCGTGGCAGGAACGGCGCGGCGAAGCAGGTGGAGAATTCCGGCTCGACGCCGACCAGGCCCTTTTCGGTGCCGGCGACCTTGGCGGTGTAGCCGGAGAGGAAGTGATACATCGCCTGCGCCGGCGTCAGCTTTGCGATCGGCGGCATGACGCCAAAGGCGTCGGCGGTGAGGAAGATGATGTTCTTCGGCTGGCCGGCGTGGCCGGTTTTCGACGCCAGCGGCATGAACTCGACCGGATAGGCCGAGCGGGTATTTTCCGTGAGCTTGTCGCTGTCGAAATCGCAGACGCGGGTTGCCGGATCGAAGACGACATTTTCCAGCACCGCGCCGAAGCGGTTGGTGGCGGCGTAGATTTCCGGTTCGGCTTCTTTCGACAGCTTGATGCACTTGGCGTAGCAGCCGCCCTCGAAATTGAACACGCCGTTTTCGCTCCAGCCATGCTCGTCGTCGCCGATCAGGGTGCGGTTCGGATCGGCAGACAGCGTGGTCTTGCCGGTCCCCGACAAGCCGAAGAACAGCGCGACGTCGCCGTTCTTGCCGACATTGGCCGAGCAATGCATCGGCATCACGCCCTGCGCCGGCAGGTAGAAGTTCAAAGTCGTGAACACCGCCCTCTTTA
>Ga0210395_10000594_pt1 | contig 27559 bp, 18 predicted proteins | sample IncBWH4OmetaG_FD_150861 | JGI IMG/M metagenome (GOLD analysis project Ga0210395, IMG submission 150861) | Forest soil microbial communities from Barre Woods Harvard Forest LTER site, Petersham, Massachusetts, United States - Inc-BW-H-4-O ... | reverse complement strand
CACAAGTTTCCCCGGAGGCGACCGGCGTTACTCCAGGCTTGGTCGTCACCCTGGCCATGGCCCGATGCCCGGGCATCGTCCTGCGTCCGCGCGACTTTACGGCCGAGATCGAGGCGGATGCGTTACTGAGAGCCGCCGCGTTTACCCTTTCGCCACGCGTCGAACTCACCAACACCGGCTGCTGCACCGTGGATTTGCAGGGGGCGGACCCGGAACGAACTTCGAGCGAGATTCGGTTGAGAGTCATGGAACTCGCGGCGGCTGGACTGCCGGTGCGCATTGGCATCGCGGCCACGCCTCTGCTGGCGGTCTTTGCGGCCCGGTGCGCCGAACCGGTGTTGGTAGTGGACGATACCACGGAGTTTTTGCATCCGCTCCCGCTCGCGTTTGCCGAACCCACCGCGGAACAGGCCGAGATTCTTTCCGGCTGGGGCGTGCGAACGCTCGGCGAGTTGACCGCACTTTCCAAGGCTGAGGTTGGGCAGCGGCTTGGCACCGCGGGCGTTGCCCTTTGGGAACGCGCCGCGGGCGAGACGACGCGGCCGTTGCGTCTCAGTGAGCCGGCCCAGTCGTTCGCCGTGTCATGGGACTACAATCCACCCATCGAAACGCTTGAGCCGGTGCTCTTTCGCCTGCGGCGTTTCTCCGAACGCGTGGCGATGGAGCTGCGCGCGGCGGGATTCGTCGCGGAAATTCTCTCGCTCACGCTCCTGCTTGAGGACGAAACCGACTACCGGCGGGAATTCCGATTGCCCGAGCCCAACACCGACGTTGATGGCTGGATGCGCGTCTTCCTCTCACACCTTGAATCCGTGCGCACAGCGGCGCGCATTACCAAAGCGCGGCTGGTCGCGCACCCGACAAGACCGTCGCAAAAGCAGGACGGCCTGTTCGACACCGGCCTGCGCGATCCCGCGGCCTTTTGGGAAAACCTCGCCCGGCTTGCTGCCATCGTAGGCGAGGGTCGCGTCGGCACGCCCGTGCCGGCCGACACCTACCAGCCGGACGCCTTCACCCTGGCCAAGCCGGTCGATACGATCCCCGCGCCGGAGCCGGCCCCGGTTCATCCGCTGCGCGGTCTCGCGTTGCGGCGCTTTCGACCGCCCTGGCCGGTGCGCGTCGCCTGCGCAGGCCCGCAGCCGCAGCCCGCCGAACTCGACTGCGCCAACCTGCGCGACACGGTGCGCTGCGTCGGCGGGCCGTGGCGCATTTCCGGCGACTGGTGGACGCCGGAGGCGTGGGCCGTCGAGCACTGGCACGTCGAAATGTCCCAGGGCGGAATCTACCAGCTCGCGCGAAGCAAGGATGGCTGGAGGGTGGAAGGAGTGTTCGACTGATGGCCTATGTGGAACTCCATGCGCGAAGTGCCTTCTCGTTTTTGCGCGGCGGCTCGCTCCCGGAGTCGCTGGCGGCCGAAGCGGGCCGCCTGCAATTGCCGGCGCTCGCCCTTTGCGACCGCGACGGCGTTTACGGCGCCGTGCGGCTGCACATGGCGGGAAAAGAAGCGGGCGTCCGCGCCCTCGTCGGCAGCGAACTCACCATGGACGACGAATCCGTCGTGCCGGTCCTCGTCGCCTCGCAAGCCGGCTACCGGCGGCTCTGCACGCTCCTTACCACTGCCCATCTTCGCGCCGCCAAGGGCGAAGGCCGCGTGGCTTGGCGCGAACTGGAAGAAAATAGCGAAGGACTGATCGCGCTCACCGGCGATGAAGAAGGCCCGGTGCGGCGCGCCTGGCGCGCGCGCGGCCCAGCCGCAGCGGCGGAAGTAGGGGAGCGACTGCACAAAATCTTCGGCCACGACCGGCTGTTCGTCGAGCTGCAGCGACACCTCGTGCCGGACGAGGAGGCAGAAAATGAATTCTTGGTCGATTGGGCGCGCGCCACCGGCCTGCCGCTTCTCGCCACCAACGGCGTCCTTTATTCCACGCCGAACGCGCGCAATGCCCTCGACGTGTTCACCTGCCTGCGCGAACACACCACCCTCGACGCCGCGGGACGCCGGCTCGCCTGCAACCGTGAGCGCCGCGTGAAAAGCGCCCCGCTGATGACCAAACTGTTTGCCGACTTGCCGGAGGCCATTTCCAACACCGAACGGCTGGCCGAGAGGCTGGAATTCACGCTCGCGAATCTCGGGTACCGGTTTCCCGACTATTCTGTGCCCGCGGACGAGTCGCAGGGCTCGTTCCTGCGCAAGATGACCTTCTTTGGCGCGCAGCAACGCTACGGCTCCATTGTCGGCGACGTGCGCCGCCAGTTGGAGCGCGAATTGGATCTCATCATCAAACTCGGATTCAGCGGATATTTTTTGATCATCTGGGATCTCTGTGCGTTCGCGCGGGAGCGCGGCGTTCTCGTTCAGGGACGCGGCAGCGCGGCCAACAGCGCCGTGTGCTACTCGCTCGGCATCACCAACGTCGATCCCATCGCGAGCAAGCTGCTCTTTGAGCGTTTCCTGTCGGAAGGGCGCACCGACTGGCCCGACATCGACCTCGACCTGCCGAGCGGCGAGGCGCGCGAAAGCGTCATTCAGGAAGTGTATCGCCGTTATGGGAAACTGGGCGCGGCCATGACTGCCAACGTCATTTCGTTTCGCGGCAAAAGCACCATGCGTGAAGTCGGCAAGGTCATTGGATTGCCCGACGACGTGCTCGACCGCTTCAGCAGCCTGTTCGCCAGCGGCGACTACCCGCATACCTTGGAACTGAAGGAACAGTTGAAAATGGCCGGCATCACTGACGGGCACCCACGCTTGCCGGCCTTGCTCGACACCTGTCGGCAAGTTTACGGGCTTCCGCGGCACCTCGGACAACACTCAGGCGGCATGGTGATGAGCGCGGGCAATCTCTCGCAATATGTGCCGCTCGAGAACGCGCGGATGCCCGGCCGCAGCGTGCTCCAGTGGGACAAGAACGATTGCGAGGACATGGGCCTCGTGAAAGTCGATCTGCTGGGCCTCGGCATGATGGCCGTCCTGCAGGAGTCCCTGGAAATTTGCGCGCAGCGCGGCCAGCCGGTGGACTTGGCCCGGCTACCCAAGGACGACCCGGCTACGTTTAAGTTGATTCGCGAGGCCGACACGGTCGGCGTGTTCCAAATCGAGAGTCGCGCCCAGATGGCCACACTGCCGCGGATGAAGCCCGAGAATTTCTACGACCTCGCCATCGAGGTTGCCATCATCCGCCCCGGCCCGATTCAAGGAGACGCCGTGAATCCCTACCTTGCGCGGCGCATGGGCAAGGTTCCGATCACTTATCCCGACGAACGAACGCGGCCGATTTTGGAGCGCACGCTCGGCGTCGTGCTCTTTCAGGAGCAGATTTTACGGGTGGCGATGGAATTGGGCGGATTCAGCGCCGCCGAAGCCGACGAGCTGCGTCGGGCCATTGGGTTCACCCGTTCGCAAGAGCGGCTCGACCGGATGAAGGAGAAGCTCGGCGAGGCCCTGAAGAAAAACAACGTCAGCGACGATGCGGCGGCCTACATCCTGAAGTCCCTCGCGTCGTTCGCGCTCTACGGCTTTCCCGAGTCGCACGCCATTAGCTTTGCCTTGATCGCTTACGCTTCCGCCTGGCTCAAGGTGCATCGGCCGGCGGCCTTCTACGCGGCCCTCATTAACTGCCAGCCGATGGGATTTTATTCAGTGGCCTCGCTCGTGCAGGACGGGCGACGGCACGGCCTGAAATTCCTGCCCGTCTGTGTCGTGAATTCGGACGAAAAATGTCGGGTTGATGCCGATACCACACTCCGGCTCGGCTTCGCGTCGGTCAATGGCCTGCGCGCGGACAGTATCTCGACGCTGCTCGCAACGCGGAAGGAACACCAATTTTCGTCTATGGCTGATTTTATGCGGCGAACGAAACTCAGCGCGGCGGAGCGGCGGGTGTTGTCAGGGGCCGGCGCACTTAATGCGCTCGCCGGCCACCGACGCGCCGCGCTCTGGCAGGTTGAGGCGGTAAATGCAGGCGACGATTTGTTTCGCCACGCGATCACCAACGACCAAACCACGCCATCGCCGTTGAAACAAATGACCCACATGGAACGGGTACAGGCCGACTTTACCCATCTGTCACTGACAACCGGCGCGCACCCCATGAAACTGCTGCGCGACAAGCTGCCGGGCATCCTCTCCACCGCCGACCTCAGAAATGTCCGCCATGGCGAGCGCGTGACGGTCGCGGGAACCGTGACCTGCCGACAGCGACCGGGAACAGCGAAGGGCTTTTGTTTCATCACGCTCGAAGACGAGACCGGCACCGCGAACGCCATTGTTCGGCCTGGTCTCTTCGAAAAAGCTAGGCTCATCATCAATCTGGAACCGGCGCTCATCATCACCGGCAAAGTTCAAAACGAACAGGGCGTCATTCACGTCATGGCCTCAGAAATCGTCGAACTGCCGAATCTCGGTCTGCCGACTCAGGCCAGCCATGATTTCCGGTGAAACACTATCCTGCTGAGGCACTCAGTCTTGCGCTGGTTATAGGTTCGGTAGCCCTAAATGCGGCACGAAACAATGCAGTCCATTTCCTAAAGCGGATGGGCATCAACTTATAGTTATCGAGCCAAATTAAGTCGTTGTTTTAAAAGAACTTAATTGTTTACGCGAATCACCGGAAAATTTGCAGCTCTCGAAGGAAAATTGAAACGGCCAAATAGAAATGGCCTTGTGCTATACTGGTTTCACGTATGCACATCCACCACGAGCCTTCCGACGACATTAAGCACATCGCGCGCAGGCGCCCTGTTTCAAACCGCTGTTTTGCCCAACGCCCTCAAAATAACCAGCGGAAACGCAAAAAAGAAGGCGATCCAAAACCTCCCCGCAGGGCGCTGGACTCAATGCCGCACCGTTTCGACGATATGGCGAGTGCGGTTCAGCATGATGCTCATTTTACTGCCTTTTGCGCGGTCAACAGCAACCCTATCGATGCTGGCTGGAATTGGCCGAAGCTGGAAGGCCTTTTTGCCTCCATGCAGGTCGGACTGTGGAACTATCCGTCGTACGGCGGCGGCACATTTGGAAATTTTGCCGATGTACGGAGTCATTCAATTTTGGTGGCCGTATGCGAAGCTCCCAAGCTCCCGAACGGTATGCCTCTGCTCGACACCTTTGAGGTTACCTTCGGCAACACGCACGGGGATCAATTTGGGGAAGTCTTGATGTCTCGGCGCCGCTGGGAGATTGCCAAAAGAAAATTTTCATTGCCAAACGGCAGCTATGTCGACGGTCCGTATCTTGCGGTACTCGCCGTAGATCACAATTCGGGACTTGTGAGCCGCGGCCGTTTGTGGCCGCTGTGGCTTTCGCCTGATGGGATTAACTATGCCTTTGTGAGATCGCCACTGGAACGGGCGGCAATGGCATTCGCGCATGAAAGCAGAATGGTCTTTTTTTCGCCAACCCATCTGGGGCATCTTGCGGCACTCCAGGAAAACTTTGGTGCCTGCTGGCGCGGAAACATCGCAAATTGTGTTTACGTACCAGATTTCCTTGCCCTGCCGCCAAAGGCGCAATTTCCGATCGGAATCGGTGAAATTTACGGAATGCCAAAGTTTAAGCGTTATGTACCAGGAATGCGCAAAAAGTTGGAATACTATCCACGCGCCGAAGTTGAAGAGGGATTCGTAAGCATGCCAATTCGGCCTTTGGGTAAAAATCCGGAAGAGGTCCGTGAAATGGTTAAAGCGGAAATCGCCGCAAACTTAATGCGTTTCTATCCAGGGGTATTAATGAATTCGGCCAAATTAATCGCATCCTCGGAGGATAGGCCAGCGCTCGAAACGCAAATTTGTGCCTAGTGGATCCCAATAGATCGCAACCAAGACCGAAAGTTTTCGAAAAGTTGGATCTGCTATACTGATTCCAGAATTGAAGTTCGCCATGAACACTTTCCAAAAGCTCAACTGGTCGACCGATGAGGTTGTTGAAGCTTTGGGAAGCTCGCACTTATTCAAACAGCTTCGCTTCCACAAATGGCTGGCGCCACTAAAAGAGAGTCGACCGGGCCGTCCGTGTTTGTACCCCGTCACACGGGTTCTGGCTGTTCAGGCTCGAATGGAAGCAGGGGAGTTACCGCCGCCGCTACCCTGTGAAGTTAAAGGTGCGAGAGAATCGTTTCAAAACGACGGTTCAAAGCACGGTATTCCGGTTGCGTAGCCAGGCAGAAATTGAAGGCGTATTAGCCTTTGGGTATTGGTTCGCCTGCAAGAGAGGCCACTAGGTTCCGAACACAGTCAACTCCGCTGAATGGCTGCGTGATTTGGGCCGCAGGGAATGCGAGATTCGCTCGGTAGTGCGCAAGGAGTTCGCTAGGTGGTGCAACAATGTCCAATCTCGCCATGGGATTCATGGATGTTCGGAGAAAATGTAACATAGTGCGATCACTCTTTGGTAACGAGTAGCCGATAAAAATCACGCGAGACGCGGCACGTAATGCTTCGCTACCCTTAAACCAAATCGAGCGAACGGTTTCATGCGTAAGGAGAACCGACTTATCGAAAACCGGTGGCACAATGAATGGATATTTGTCCGAAACAGAGGCGCGTTTGCGCTGTTCATCTTTGATTTTACCTCCGTGCCAGAAGCCCTCCGGGCCGAGCGGTGGAATATAATAGATTGTTTCACCATACGTCGTGTCACGTCCTGAATAAAACCAGTTGACCGAACCATGAAGCTTTAACAGCTGAAAAGAAGGATTTGGGTAACTTGTCATCACGGATCCGCTCCGCGCCGCCGCGTTTGTGAGGATTGGCGGATAAATTATCCATGGAGCGCAGGGTGCCATCAATTCGCTGTCTCCCGGCATCCTAAACTCGCCTCCGATGCGCTCAATCAATGTGTCATAGTTTAGGGTCAAAACAGCGCAGCGGCGCTGATGCCAGTAACGTATTAGGTCATTTAGCCATGACGGCGATCCCGTCGCCATCGCAGAAATTACATCGGCTTCTACGCTTCCGATCACAGCAGACACGACTTGGGTGAGTTCGAGAAAAAGTGCGCGATGGCGTAATTGTTCAGATTCGCGCAACCAAGGTTTAGACTGGGTTAAAAAGGAAAGAGCCTCTTCAATATCTTTTTCAGCGAGTTCGGCGATGTCATCCGGCACGTTGTCTCGATCAACATATCGTTCCCAAACGGCAGCCGACAAATCTTTTAAAAGGGGCATCGCGGTAGAGATCGCACGGGAAAATCCGGCACCCAAGACGAAAACCGGACCAGCAAGTTCGGGTGTTGGTTTGGGAACCATCTGGCTCAATTTTGCGCTCAGAAAAGATGCAGTACTCATGGACTAAGATTGAGGTGTCTGATCAATGCGGTAAAATATGAGAAAATGGGCGAGCCGTTCTTCGATTTCTTTATCCGAGTAACAAACTGAATCTCTTTCGTCCCCATTCTGATAAGGCTCCCATAGTGCCCAGTTGCCATTTACCCGGTCAAACCCACGAAATAGGCGGCAGTGAAAAAGCTGATGCTTAACACCGTTAGCATCTATCTCCCTATCGGTCGTCACGATTACCCCAGCGCATCCCTTGTTTATGATCGCTCTTACTTTTTGCAAATCGGTTCTTGTGTCTGCATACGTGCAAAGCCCCATGTCACGAGCTATGTCGATAAGCGTGGATGTAATAGTCCCACCAATTTGTTCACCCCATAGTTTTCCATACTTCGGGAGGAACTTGGCCAGGAAGGCCGCATTTGTCGTTGGCTTCCCTTGCAGCTCGGAAAGTTTGATGAGGCATCGACAGCCGCAGCCGAATGTATTGAATGCTAGCTCTTGTTCCGAGGTCATGCTTTCCGACCGCAGGTTAGAGATTCGCCGTGATTGGACAAGCACAGCAAAATGATTCCCGGAGATCTCTGTTACGGTCATTAGCCCTTTTACGCCGGGCGATAGCAATGCCATGCAAGATGTCGTCATAAAATGGAAATCAAGATGGCTCTGCCCCCCAACATTCCGAGCAGCAGCCAAATTTGGGCTAGACCTTCAGGGTCCTCGTGGGCGTTGGCACGGTTTTGGCGTCGAAAAAATATGCATTTCTGGGTTTCCGTTTTTCACTCTGAAAATCCAACTGTCCAAAAATTGTCCTTTTTTAGTGCGTCCACGCTCGTCTGAAACCGTCTGAAATCGTCCGCTTCATTCGTGTGCAAATTACTCATAGACAATTCATTAGGCTCATAACCTGAAGGTCGTTGGTTCAAATCCAACCCCTGCACCCAATTTTAAGGCCATCGGATCACACCGATGGCCTTTTTTTCGAACAAGTTGCGTGATTGTCATGCCTGGGCCAACTGGTGAAGGGAACCCTGGCAATTTTGCGGCCTCTCCAGCTGGCAAACGCCGTAATACTTCGAACGTTTTCAACCACGGTTACAAATCTGCCCATGCATCGCGCCCGCATACGACCCAACAAGCGTCGGGCAAGCAAATTCGTCTCGGCAAAGTCCGTATTCTCGTTTGACGGGGTCTGGTGCAGGCATAATTTGATCCCGGCACCCTGTAGTGTTCGAGTGCTTTCAATAACCGCTCTTTGCCTTTGCTTCTTTTCGGGAGCCGAACCGACGGTGACAACTGCTAGGCCGTAAATCGGAAAGCAAACGTCGCCGCCGAAGTTCCCACCTAGACTTAAAAAGGACCAGAGCCTTTGGGCGCACGGCACAGGCGGGGTGCCGCTTTTTATTTTCACAAGCGCCATGAACCCGCAAGAGCTCAACACGCTACATATTCTCCACGTACTCTCCGTGCTCGGGCTGACCGGAGCGACGTTTTACGCCTTTGCCGGTGCGCCGGAATCGCGCAAGCGCGTGCTCATGTGGTCGGGCATCGCCAGCCTGCTGGTGTTGCTCACGGGCGTGCGGATGTGGCAGGCGGAATATCACTTTCACGGCGGGTGGGTCGTGGTAAAACTCGTCTGCTGGCTGGGCCTGTCCGCCATCGGTGGCATCGCCTATAAGCGGCGCGGCGCCACCGGCCTGCTGGTGCTCGTCACGCTTGCGCTGCTCGCGACCGCGCTGGCCATGGTTTACGTCCGGCCGTTCTGAGGCGGAGAACCGCTGTTCACGGTTTGCAGTTTACGGTTCACGGTTGGGCGCTCAAGAACACCTGTGACGAGTGAGTAGCGGAACGGTGAACGGATAACTGTGAACGATATCAAACAAACTCTCTGCGGCGTGTGGATCGATGACGGCGGCCAGGCGCAGGTGAGCCTGGCGACCGCGGATGGCGGGCGCGAGGAACGCACGGCGCCGTTGAGATTGTTTGCCTGGCTGCGTGAGCCGCCGGCGGACGGGGCCGTCGCGGGCGTGCAGGTCGAGCGGTTGAAAGGCGAGGGGGCTTTCCCATGGTTGGCCCATGCCGACTCGCCCGCGGCCTACGATGCGCTGCTCCACCTCACCACTGGCGTGGATGGCATCCGGCCGCTCGAGAGCCAGTTCTTGCTGCAAACACGCGCCCGGCTTTTTTCGGAAATATCGTTTGCGCAGCTGCGTCGCTGCCAGCTCGACATCGAGACCGCCTCCGGCGACGGATATTTCAGCAACGCCGCGCGGCCCGAGGACCGCGTGCTGGCCATCGGCCTTCGCTTCGGCACGCGCGACCGCACGCTCGTCCTGACGGAGGAGACCGACGCCGCGGAGAAAAGCCTCCTCGAGGAGCTCAACGCCGTGCTCGCCGCGGAGGACCCCGATGTCATCGAGGGGCACAATATTTTCAAATTCGACCTCGATTACCTGCGCCAGCGCTGCAAGCGGCACAAAGTACCGTGCGCGTGGGGCCGCTTCGGCCAGCCTGCGAGTTTCCGCAACAGCCGGCTGAAAGTCGCCGAGCGCTTGGTCGATTTTCCGCGCTGCGACCTGCCCGGTCGATCGGTGGTGGACACCTACCTGCTCGTGCAGCTCTACGACATCACGGCGCGCGAGATGACGGCGTTCGGGCTGAAGGACGTGGCGGTTTACTTCGGTGTGACTTCCGAGGATGCGGCGGAAAGCGGCGAGCGCACCTATATCGCGGGCAACAAAATTTTCGAAGCCTACCGCAACGATCGCGCGCGATTTCTCGCCTATCTCGCGGACGACTTGCGCGAGACCCGCGGCATTGCCGACGTGCTGCTGCCGACCTATTTCGAGCAGGCCCGGACGTTTCCTATCACGCTGCAGGAAGCCTTGCTGCGCGGCACGACGAGCAAGATCGACCTGCTGTTTCTCGAGGAATATTACCATGCGAGACAGGCCTGCCCGCAGCCGCCGGAAGTTGTTCCGTTCGAGGGCGGCTACGCAAAAAGTTTCCAGGAAGGCGTATTCAAGCACGTGCTGCATTTCGACGTGGCCTCGCTCTACCCGAGCCTCCTGCTCGCCATCGGCCGCAATCCGCGCAACGACACGCTCGGCGTCTTCATCCCGCTGCTGCGCCGCCTGCGCGAATACCGGCTGAAGTACAAGCTGCTCGCGCGCAATGCCCCGACCGAGGAAGAACGCGCCGAGTCCCAAGCACGGCAGGCGACTTTCAAGATTCTCATCAACTCATTCTACGGCTACCTCGGATTTTCCGGCGCGCGCTTCGGCGATGGCGAACTCGCCGCGGAAGTCACCCGCCGCGGCCGCGAACTGCTGCAGGCGCTCATCGCGGAATTCGAGAAAAACGGCTGCACGCTGCTCGAGGCCGACACAGACGGAATCTATATCTCGTCGGACAAATTTTTCGACCGGCCGGAGGAACTGCTCGCCAAGATGGAATCGGTGCTGCCGGCCGGCATCGAGCTGGAATACGACGGCCGCTACGAGGCGATGTTCTGTTACAAGGCGAAAAATTACGCGCTGTACGACGGCAAGAAAATCATCCTGCGCGGTAGCGCGCTACGCTCGCGCGGCATTGAGCCGTTCTTGAAGAAACTCTCCGACCGGCTGATCCACTTTCTGCTGGGCGCGTCGGCCGAATCGCCGCTGACATTAGTCGAGGATTACCGAAAAAAACTCCCTTTGCGGGCGCTGCCCGTGGCGGAAGTGGCGAAGACCGAGGCGCTCGGCCAGAATCCCGACGCCTACGAACGTCTCATGGCCGAAGGCGGCAAGCCACGGCGCGCATCGGCGGAGGCGGCGCTGCAGCTCAACCCGCGCCCGCGCATGGGTGACCGCGTGAGTTACTACATCACGGCGAAAGCGAAGGGCAAAACGAACGACTGGCAGCGCGCGCGGCCGGTTGTGCTCTACGATGCTGTCGCCGCGCCCTACGACCCGGATTATTACCTGAAGAAACTCGACGACTGGCTGGAACGCTACGGAAGTTTCCTCGGCGTGAAACCGCACGACGACGGCCAAGGCGAGTTGTTGTAGGATTAGCTCTGACTTTATCGTTTTGAATTCAGGTAATTTAGGTAGGGGCGGCTGCCCTCAGCCGCCCGTTGGTTGCGGCCCGTTGAGGGCAACGGGCCCTACCAATGACGCACGCCCTAGATAAGACTAGGCTTTTAATGAAATCACTCTAACGAGAATCGGAGTTGGCCGCCTGCACCAGCGCGGCGGTATCCGCGTCGAGCGCTGCGTCTTTGAGCGCCTCGAGCAAATCCGGCACGCGCGGGGCGTAGGCGGGCGGGTTTTCACTCGGAAACGATGCCTGCGCCTTGAGCGTGAAGCGCAGGGCGTTGATCAAGCAACTGTGCGCCATCGGCAGATTGCCCAGCGTTGTATAAATTTTTCCGGCCTCGGCGTTGAGCGCGGCAAAGAGCAGAACTTTTTGTCCGGCGATTTCCGGCGCCTCGTGCTCGGTGAGCATGGCGAATTGCTGATCGGGCGTGAACTGAAACAACTGGTCCGCCTCCAGGCCGAAAAGTCTTTCGCCGGCCTGCACCACGGATTGCATGGCATCCTCCGGACGGTTTTTGCTGCGCTGGAAAATAACCCGGGAGAGCAATTCGCCCACTTCGTCGATGATGCGCAGGATGTAATCGCGTTTGGAAGTGAGCATGGTGGAGAAGATGAATGATGAATGTAGAATGACGAGTGACGAATGAGGGCGACCAACTGTTAATTCATGGCTTCCGGGTTTCCTTCTTAACCTTATATTTTTTGGTGTCTGGCTATGGGCGTTTGTGATTTGCGCGCCTGGTGGCGACAAGTGTACAGCCTCGTCGGTTGCGCACTGCTTTTTGTTTGCCCTCACGCCGCTGCTTTCCTGCTGGCGGCACTGCGGGCAGCGACCCAATCGATGATGGCGTTGTCCTCGTTTTCATGGTTCCACACGACACTCAGAAACTCGGCGGGCAGGATATCGTGGGCTTTGAAAAATCTCCGGTCGCCGCCGCAGCAAAACATCAGGCTGGCCGGCAACTCGCCGCGGAGCTTGGCCTTGGCTTTTGGAATGATGCGTGGCAGCCATTCGATTCCGCGGGCGGCGGTGGTCTTGGCGGGAAGTTTGGCTTCATCGAGCAGGGCGGTGGAAGCGCGTCCGTTCTGTTTTTCAATGAAATAGGCGCGGCGGGTGAATTCAATCATCAGAGCGTTGTCGTAACCGGGTTCATTGGAATCGTTCTGGTCCTCGGCGTAATCGTACAGATGTTGGGCGGTGAGGCCGTTGGCGGCGAGCCAGGCCTTTTCATCGGCGGTGAAAAACGTATCGGCGCCGCGCTGGCCGCTGGCGTAAAGGCCGGTGGCCTTGGCGTAGAGCTCTCTAAAGTTCTGGGCAAAGTTGTAATTTTTCATGGCAGAAAAATTCTACTGCGAAGGCAGGAAAACGCAACGGCCCGGCTTTTTATTCAGAAACAAGGAACCAGGACCGTTAGCCTTTGTGCCTGCGATTTCTGAAATTGCTCCGGTCCTTCGGCGTTCGACGTCCCGGGTGGTGCGAGCGGACGCCGTCCGCTCACGCCACCCGGAAGTCCATCATGCGCTTGAAGCGGTCAACCTTGTCTACCAGCACGGTGATTTTGTCGCCGAGGGTGAAGCGGCGTTTCGTGCGGCGACCGATGAGGGCGGTGCCGGCGTTGTTGAGCACATAGAAATCGTCGGTCAGCGACGAGGCGTGCACGAGGCCGAAGCTCATGGCCTCAGGCAGTTCGACAAAGAAACCGTGGTTGCGGACGTCGGTGATGACGGCGGCGAAGGGCGTCTTCTTTTTCTTCGTCATCTCGCGCTCGAAAAATTCGAGCAGTTTGATTTTCTGCGATTCGCGCTCGGCCTCGGTCGAATTGACTTCGGTCAGGCTGAGATGCTCGGCCAGGCTTTGGACGTTGGTGAGCTGGTAGCCGGGCGCGGAGCGCGCGCTGCTGGCCCCGCCTTGTTTCACGAGGTAGAAATCCAGCACGCGGTGGACGACGAGGTCGGAATAGCGGCGGATGGGCGAGGTGAAGTGGGTGTAGTCTTTTTTCGCAAGGCCGTAGTGGCCGTCTGGCGAGGCGCGATAAACGGCTTTCTTGAGGCTGCGCAGAAACTGGGTGCGGAGCGCGTAGCCCTGCGGGTGGGTGCGCAGGACATTGAGCAGCTTTACGGCCTCGGCCCGGTGGGAAAGGTCGCCGACGATGATGTCGAAGGTGGCGGCGAACTGGCGGAATTCCTCGAGCTTTTCCTCGTCGGGGTCGTCGTGGACGCGATAGAGAGAAGGCAAGTGTTGCTCGCGGGTGAGGCGGGAGACGGCTTCGTTGGCCGAGAGCATGAACTCCTCGATGAGCTGGTGGCTCTCATCGTTCTCGATGCGTTCGAGGCGGTCGGCATAGCCGTCCTTGTCCACGAAAATCTTCACCTCGGGCATGTCGAGGTCGAGCGAGCCATGCGCCATGCGGTCCTCGCGGAGTTTTTTTGCGATCTTCCACAGGCGGCGGACCCAGCTTTGCAGGTCGACGAGTTCGAGATCGCTGAGCGAGGAGAGGGCGCGGCCGGTCGAGCCGGTCTGGTGCGCCGCCGGCAGCGGCAGGGCGCGGATTTCTTCGAGAGAGTTTTTAAACAGCAATGCGTAGGCCTGGCGGTAGGTGAGACGCTTGCGGCTGCGGATGACGGTGTTGGCGAACTCGGTTTCCTTGAGCCGGCCGTTTTTGGCGAAAGTGAGAAGAGCTGCTTTGGTCAGGCGGTCCTCGGCCTCGACGAGCGAGCAGAGACCGTTGGACAATTTTTCCGGCAGCATGGGCACGACGGTGCCGACCAAGTAGGTGGAGTTGCCGCGGCGCTGCGCTTCGCGGTCAAGGGCCGTGCCGGAGCGAACATAGGAGGAGACGTCGGCGATGTGCACGCCGATGCGGATGTCGCCGCCGGGCAGTTCCTCGATCGAGAGTGCGTCGTCAAAGTCCTTTGCGTCGTCCGGATCGATGGTAAAGGTCGGTATGTCGCGGTAATCGAGCCGGCCGGTGATTTCGGCCGGGCGCACGCGGTCGGGCAGGGCGGCGGCCTCGCGCTCGACTTCGGCGGGAAAAGAAGGTCTGAGATCAAACTTTTCGTAAACGCCAAGCAGCTCCGCGCGCGGCTCGTGCGTGCGGCCGAGGCGGGAAACGATTTCTCCCTCGGGATTGACGTTGCGCTGCTTCCATTCGAAGAGACGCACGACGACCTTGTCACCGATGGCGGGCGGCGGCGAAAGTTTCGAGTTTGCCGGGTCGGCTACGATGATGTTGTGCACGAAACGCGGATCGTCGGGCACAACGAGGAAAACGGTGCGCGAGCGCTGCAAATTTCCCACGATGGTTTCGCGGGCGCGCTCGATGATGCGGATGACGCATCCGGTGGACCGGCCATCGTCGCGGCGCGGGCCGGGCACAAGGCGGGCGACGACTTTGTCGCCATGCAGCGCCACGCCGGTGTCCTCGGAGGCGATGAACAGGGCCGGAAGCGCGGGGCCGCCGGCCTCCGCGAGGGGAATGACCAGCGCGCTGCCGTTTTGGCGAAAGGAAATGCGGCCGGTGACGAGGTCGGCCTCGGCGGGCTCGCAAAGCTTGTCGCCCTTGATGCGTACGATGGTGCCGGCCGTGAGGAGAAGGCGCACTTCAGCGGCGAGGGCGCGGCGATCCCTTTTATTGAGATGGAGCGCCTGCGCGAGTTCGGCTTCGCTGGCCGGCAGGTAACCGGGGGCGTGCAGGCGGGCGAGGAAGCGGTCGCGGAGAGTCATGGCAATGAAAAAGATACCAGACTGGCTTTCTGGTTGGAATCAACCAACAACGCGGCTTACCTTGGGGCGATGAAAATCGTTCATGCCGCCAGCGAGATGTTTCCCTATGTGAAGACGGGCGGTTTGGCCGATGTTGTGGGATCGCTGGCGACGACGCTGGCCGGCCACGGGCACGAAGTCGCGGTGTTTTTACCGGGCTATCGCGCGGTGCTCGAGCATGAGCTGGCGGCGCGCGCGGAGCGGCGGCTACATCTGCGCATCGAAATGGGCGATATCTTTTACACGGGCGATGTGCGGGTGTTTTCCCCGCAGAAAAACCTCACGGTCTATCTCATCTGCCGCGAGGAGTTCTTCGACCGCCGCGGGCCCTACGGCACGGGCGAGCGCGATTACGAGGACAACCACCACCGGTTTATTTTTTTCTGCAAGGGCGTGGTCGAGACGCTGCGCCTGGCCGAGTTGCATGCCGACATCGTCCATGCCCACGACTGGCAGACGGGGCTGGTGCCTTTGCTTTTGCGTTACGCCGAACGCCGCCATGGCGTGACGCTCGCGTTGAAGACGGTGTTCACCATCCACAACATCGCGTTTCAGGGCGTATTTCCGATGCGCTCGTTCTACCGCACCAATCTCCCGGAAGAGCTCATGAGCATCGATGGCATCGAGTTCTATGGGCAAATGAACATGATGAAAGGCGGTATCCTCTTTTCCGACCGGGTCACCACCGTCAGCCCGCGCTATGCGCAGGAAATTCTGACGCCCGAGTTTGGGGGTGGCCTCGACGGGGTGGTGCAAACGCGCGTCGAAGATCTATCGGGCCTGATCAACGGCATCGATACGGCGCAATGGAATTCTGCGCTGGATGCATTGTTGCCGGCAAATTTCTCCGCCGCCGATCTCACCGGCAAGGCGGTATGCCGCGCCGAGCTGCTGCGCAGCCACGGCTTTGACCCGGAATTCACCGGACCGGTCTTTGGCATGGTTTGCCGCCTAACCGAGCAGAAAGGCCTCGATCTCGTGCTCGCGAACCGGGATTTTTTTATCGGGCAAAACTGCCGACTCATCCTGCTCGGTTCAGGCGAGCGCCGCTACGAGGAAGCACTGCGCGATCTCGCGGCCGCGTATCCGAAAAAAATCGCTTTCAGCGCCCGTCGCGACGAAGCCATGAGCCATCTCATCGAAGCCGGCAGCGATTTTTTCCTGATGCCGTCGCTTTTCGAACCGTGCGGTCTCAACCAAATGTATTCGCAGGCTTACGGCACGGTGCCGATCGTCAGCCGCGTCGGCGGGCTGGTGGACACGGTGAGCGATGTGAGCGAGCACCCGACGACCGGCACGGGCCTGATGTGCATGCCCACGGCCGATGGCTTGAGCCATGCCTTGCAAAGCGCGATGAAACTCTTTTCCGACCAACCTCGCTACGCTGCCGTCCAGCAACGTGGCATGGCCCGCGACTTCAGCTGGCAATCTGCCGCCAAGGCCTACGAGAAACTTTACCAGGAAGCGTTGTGAGCCCAGGCCCTGGTTTGGCCACGGCTGTTGCTGTCGACCACGGCTTCGTGTATTGATAGTGTGGATACGAGGAGGCGATCTCGCCTTTCCGGGTGCCGGGAGCAATCTTGGCCGGAATTTCCACTGCCCCGGCCCATTTCCTGCATAGCCGACAACGCAGGATTTCACGGCCTTTACGCACTTTTCCGTTTTTAAAAACCGTTAGATTTATTTTACACATGCCGTTTGGTTGCAGTTGAAATTTCAACTCATAACCTCAGGGTTTCCCTAGTTATTAATTTCGTATATTATTGTTTATTAGTATTTTAAAATTTACATAAACAAATTCCCGAAGCTAATCGGGAGAAATCCTCAATGAGGTCTGGGGTGGTAGAGCGTAAACTTTGAGTAAAGGATAGCAGCTAATGCAGGACATGGCCTGATACCCAAGAACCTCAGTTGCGGGTAACCTGAGCCCATGAAATTCGCCACCCTCCTCCGCTACCTCGCCGTAATCGTCATTGCGCTGGCGGGCAGCAGCCTGGTTCGGGGCGAGGGTGAAGTGCCGATTTCGCCGATCTCGTTGGAAACGGCGCTGGCCGATGCCCGGGCGCTGGCGGCCCAGCATGCGAATATGACCGTGATGCGGATCGAAGGCGTTTCGATGCTGCCTTATTTTGGTGAAGGTTCGGTGCTGGTTGTAAAAAAGATCAACGCGGCCCGGCTGCGCGAGGGCATGGTGGTGGTTTACACCAATCGCTTCGGCGAGACCGTGGCCCACCGTCTGGTGGCGCACGTCGATGGTGGTTGGCAGGTCAAGGGCTGGAACAACGACCAGGCGGATACGACCGTTGTGAATCCCGGCAATTTGCTCGGAGTGGTGTATGCGACCTTCCAATCGAGCGGCTCGGCCAATGGGTCGGCGCTCTATGCGACGACGCTGAACAGCGTGCAAGTCGCCTTGGCCGCCCCGGCGAGGTAATCCGGCAAAGTCGGATGTCATTGGGCCTTTGTGCTCGGTTATTGGTTGTGGGCCTGCGCCGCACGAAGTTCGGCATTGGGCGAAACCCACCTGTTAATCTCCAATGACCAAGGACGAATAACCAAGGACAAACCTAAAAATCAGACTTTCCAAGTGGGGTGCGAGCTGTATGTTCGTACCTTCATGCAGAAGACACTGATTATTTTTAAGCCCGATTGCATGCAGCAACGGCATGTGGGCAACGTCCTCAATCGGTTTGAGCAGGCCGGCTTCGCCATCATTGGCTGCAAGATGATGCAGCTCACGCCGGCGATCCTGCGCGAGCACTACGCGCACGTGGCGGACAAACCGTTCTATCCGGAAATCGAGACGTTCATGAGCTCGCAGCCGGTCATCGTGCTGGCGCTGCAAGGCGACCACGTGGTGCAGAAAGTGCGGGACTTGCTTGGACCGACCGATTCGCGCAAAGCCGCGAAGGGCACGATCCGCGGCGATTTTGGCACGGAAATGATGAAAAACGTCGTCCATGCCTCTGACACGGTGGAAAACGCCAAGATCGAGCTGTCACGCTTTTTCAAGCCGGGGGAAATCCTCGCGGCCAATCCGACCATCGAAAAAGTCTGCTGAGTGGGAAAAGTATCAGGTGTCAGGTTTCAAGTATTAGGAATCGGAGTGCATTCGCTATTTCTTGGCACTTGCGACCTGGCACTTATTGCTTCGGGCAAAGGCTAGGACCTGCGCGTTTAGAATTCAACGTTCAGTGTTCGGCGTTTTCATGCTTGGACGTTCGATGTTGGATGTTCAAGGAGCTTGACGAGCGGGTGGCGAGTGCGCTTCGTTTTGCCCTCGCGCAACCGCCCTCATCGTCTAGCGGCTAGGACGGAGCCCTCTCAAGGCTCAAACCGGGGTTCGATTCCCCGTGAGGGCGCCAGCCTTCGCCCTTTGGGCTATGACTTGGCGGGCCGATTAATTAGCATGTATCTCTTATCCATCCGTTATCGAGTTTACTGCGTGTTGAAGGCACCCGGGCTGTGAAATTCGACCCGTTCCGCTCGTTGAAGACTGCTTGGGCTCTCGGGGTGCTCTGTCTTTTCGTTACCACGGGGGGAGTGATTTGGAAGGCGTGGGATATGTACGGACCGTTGCACAAGCCAATGCTCCAAGGCTGGGACGATAGCTTTTATTATTACTGGCTGCCTGCGGTCGTGATAAACCATAATCTCGATTTCGCCCCTCTGCTTGCACACAGCGGTACGGGGGCGGCCTGGACGCGGGTTCCTGGACTTGATCAGCCCCCTCATACGAGCATGGGTTTATTTCCGAACAAATATCCCCTGGGTTGGGCCCTCGGTAGTTTGCCATTTTTCTTGGCGGCAAACATCCATGCGCCGAAGGGATCGACCGGTTTCGAACCACGCTATTTGATGACCGTGTGTTTGGGGCAGATGCTGTACGCGGCCTTGGGCCTGTGGCTGGCCATCAAGATTATTGCGCGATACTTTCCGCTATTAACGGCCTTTTTCGCGGTGGCCATCGGATGGCTCGCCAGCCCTCTCATTTATTACCAATCGGTTCGCATTTGGCTCAGTCACAGCCAGGTATTTGTCCTCGCCATGGCGCTGTTTTGGGTGGCGCTCAACCTATGGGACAATAAAGGTCGGTATTTAAGCTGGGCCGCCCTGGGATTTTTCGCGGCGATGCTGGTCGTCACGCGCAACCTCTCGGCGGTTTACCTGGTTTTCCCTGCCTTGGTAATCGTCTGCCGATTGCGATCGCCCATCGCAGCTGTGGCCCTGCTGGGTGGTTTTTTGGGCCCGGTCTTTTTGCAACTGTTGGCTTGGAAACTTATTTATGGCAGCTGGATTTTGTACACCTATACCGGCGAGCGGTTTGATTTTGGCCATATGCATCTGTGGCAGATATTCTTTTCGCCGTTCCATGGTTGGTTCTACTGGCATCCATTGCTTCTGGTCGGGATGATGGGGTTTGTTTTTTGGATCCCGCAGCGGGCCGAGGGATGGGCTTGGACCGCCTCCTTCGCGGCCATCGCCATCCTGAACGCAGCGTGGTGGTGCTGGTGGCTGGGTTCATCTTTCGGTAACCGCGGTTTCGAGGTACCCACCTTTTTCGCCATGATGGGCCTTGCGCTGTTAATTCACCGGTCCCAACCATTTCCCGTTTGGCGCGGCATGTTGGCCACAATATGCGGATTGGCGATCATATGGAATTTGTTGTTGTTTACGATGTACCTCGGACATCGCATCGAGCGTCAATCGCCGGTAACGTACTCTACGGCAGCTCGAGCCATGGTGAATTTTGCTTTTGGCATCCCGGCGTCAGAATATCGAACGTCCGCCCCATAGTCGGTCGTGGTCGCTCCCCGTCATAGAAAATGCGCGTTTTTTTTGACCTGCCCTAAAAACGTGCCGTCTTCGATTTGGGCCGAAGCCGCATTGCTCCCCAGCGGTTTGAGGCTCACGGTCATGCCCTGACCACACACTTGGGTTCCGTCCGAATAATGTTCGGGGAAGGTCAGGCCGAGTGCGGGTTCTCCTGCGTCACGTTGGGCCATGGCCATCCATGCCTGCAATTCCTCGGGCTTGAGTCCGGACGGCGCCTGGGGCGCTTCAGTCTGGAGTTGATAACCGTGTGCGGTGTGGATAAAAGTGCACTTCAGAGCCAAGGACGCAGCGACCTGTGGCCCAAAACCGCCGATCTGACTTGCCACGTTCTTGCCGGCGCCGAACGCCGGCTGAGCTAAGGGCCACGCAACCGAAATAAATAATATTAGAGCAAGGAGTAACGAGAGAGGGGGTTTCATAATAAAATAAATCAACCTGATCTAATTACCATCCGGTTGAATATTTTCTTATGTAACAATCGCTGATAAATGCGCCATTATGATTACGAACGCGTTACATTATGGAAAAGGAGAGGTGACAACTGGCTGTTATGCTGTGTCTTGACGACGGGCTAGGCCAATTTGAAGACATACCTTAAGATGACCAAGGTATCATTGTCTACCGAGGTTCGCTTGCCACTGAAACGTCCTTGGCCGTTGGCTGGCCAGCGAAGAAATCTCGAAAGTCCTCTCGACGGAAGGTCACCAGGAGCCAGATCAAAAAAGGAGCAGCGATGTTGAGCTGTCCAACGAGCACATGAGAAATGCCCTCAACCGCATGTTTCCAAAAAGGCGAAAGCGTCACCAACGCGACTTCGGTTGATTGGTTCCAAATAGCGAAGCCGAGAACAAATAGCAGATACACCTGAAGGCCAATACTGCCCGTTAAGAGCGCACATCCACGACGAGGCCAGGAAACCGGACTGGCTAAAATCAAGGCCAGCAGGAGCGATGCGGGCCTCCACGTAAAGTCGAACGAATCCAAATCAAGGTTGCGCACCGGGCCGGAGCCATCGGGTTGCATCAATTTGCGATTGATGATCACAATGCGGGTGTCGTGCGCCTCGTGCGATCCAAACTCCAGGCTGCGCTGGCCTGTTTTGGAATCAAAAGCCAATTGGCCGATTGCACGAAAATAGCTGCCGCACGCTGCGGGCAATCCCGGCCAAGGAATCATCGAGAGCCCGAAGAGGAGAAGAAAGCGGACACAGAATGCGACGATGGTCTTATGCGGCAACATGGACTTGTTCCTTGCCGGTTGCCCACGAGGCCCAGCCGGCAACAAATATGATCATGGCAATGACGAACAGCCCCGGCCAAAGCTCTTCATGCACGGCCGTGAATAATCGCGGACGATGTGCCCCGACCAGGAAAAGCGTCATGATGCGCACGAGGTTGATCAACCCAATCCCCAGCGTGCCGAGGACAAGGCCAACGACTTTATGTCGCGGTGTCGCGGGAAAGGCAAGCAGGCCGGCCCAGAGAAAGACGACAAATTCGTTGGCCGAGCATTCGCTGAGGATCGTCACGGCAAAGCGCGGAGAAACAATCGTGTCGCCGGTGTTATGCGTCTGCTGCCCCAACCAGTTGAGAACCTTGCTCGCCAGCCGCGCGTCGAGCTGCAGGTAATCTGCGACGAAGCGTTGAAAGACCGGCAGCAGGGTGATCGCGGAGAAAAGAGCGATGAGGCCAATGAAGCTTGCGCCGAAACGGAAGAGTGGGCCTTTGCCCGCCCACCAACGTTGCCGGGCAGGGGCTGCCTTCGCGATGGGCGTGGGCTGGGCTTTAATTTTTTTTCGACGACTCACGATTTCTGTCGGTGATGACCGAGGGGCACCCCATGATCAACCACTAGCAGGCGTTGGAATGTTTTTGTAACCTCAAAGTTTCAATCGGTTGGCTGTGCTAGGTCGTAGCCCGGTTACGTCTGCACCGAGAAAATACCTTTTTAAAACCTTAAGGTGCCGCCGGATGGTTATGAGCTGGGGCGTTGAGATAATCTTCTGTTCTTTCTCGTGGTTCTCCACGGGAGCGAAGGTCAAAGATGCTTTTTTGCGAAGGCTCGACCGGAAGCGCTTTTCAGATAGCACTCGAATGTTCGTGCGCGGTTTTTGTCGGTAAATGCGACCACGGTCTTGATGCGCCACGGTCGGTGCCTTGATGAATAGGGCACTTCGCCTGCATTGTGCTTCCTTAGTCGTGCTTTGAGATTTTCAGTGACCCCAACATAATGCCGATCTTGGGTTGAAACAGATTCGAGCATATAAACGTAGAAGAAGTGCTGCATAAACTACTTTAGCAGTAAAAGCCCGCCTTCGCCCCCTCGACAGGCTCGAGGCTACGGCTTAACTGACCTTCGCCTTGTGAAACTGGCCTGCCGGGTCGTAGCCCGTACAGGTTGGTGGCCCGTCTTTGCTCGCTATTCGCGAGCTTCGACGTGGCAGTCTTCACCCTTGCTTCGCGGCGGGCGAAGACTGGCGGAGAGGGAGGGATTCGAACCCGGCTTCCACCTCGAAGCTAAGTCGCGAAAAAACGCGGACTTAGTTAGTGGTTAATCTATTGAGAACGGGAACAAGAAATAGACAGACGGAACGAAGTGAAGTCCAAAATAAAGTCGCGGACAACCTTGGGACAACCTACGGTTTCGTTGCCGCGACTCGTTAGTCATGAGTAGCGGTCGCCGGGCCCGGTGAATAAACCTTGGTTCTCCAACCATTCCATGGGTTCGTGAAACCGACGGCGTTTGCACGATAATAAATCGTTAGGTTGTTTATCGGAGCCCAGAATTCGGGGGCGCGAGGGGGTGCGTTGCCCTCAAAATATACGCTGGTTAGATGGTCGCAGTACGTGAACGCGCCGGAATCAATGTGGTTCACGCTGGCCGGGATCGTGACGCTGGTCAAAGCATCGCAGAGATAGAACGTAAAGTCCTCGATGGAAGTAACGCCGGGCGGGATTACAACATTAGTCAGGTGTCTGCAGCCGTAGAACGCACCCTCGCCGATAGAGACGACCCCTTTGGGGATTGCGAGGTTCGTGAGGCCGCAATCTCTGAATGCTTCGTTCCCGATGGAGGTGACGCTGGCTGGGATTGTAACGCTGGTCAGATTAGCGCAACCGTCAAATGCATGGGCTCCGATGGAAGTGACGCCTGTGGGGATAGTAATGCTGCGCAGATCACTATTGTAAATGAACGCGGACGCGCCGATGGAAGTGACGCCGCTCGGAATAGTGACTTGTGCCGGACTATTCGCTGGGGATGAGTCTTTGGCTCCATGGGCGAGCAAAAGTTTTACCACGGCATCATATTCAAACGGCGAAAAATGGCCTGACCATTTCCATGCAAATTCCCTTAACTCACCCAATGCCGTTTCCCCTTTGAAGTCCAATGCGTTGACGTCAGCATTGTGGTCTAAAAGCAGCCGAACCCGTTCCACGCCGCAGCGAACGGCGTAATGAAGCGGAGTTGAGCCGCTTCCATCCTTTGCATTGATATCAGCTTTATGGTCTAGTAGCCATTGAATCGCCTGTTGTTTTTTCCCTGAAACTATAGCGATGTGAAGCGGCGTTTTGCCCTCGTCGTTTTTGCCATTAATGTCACATCCTGCGGCCAGGAGTTGGTCGGCTATGGCTGGATTTCCATTGCTGGCCCATAGATCGAATAACGTGTCTCCTCCATCCATTTGCGCCTCAAGACTGGCTCCGTTGGCTATCAACAAACGAACCGACTCTGGGGAATCTCCCTTTACCGCAATGTCCAGCGCCGATGTGCCGAATGGCGATGTCTGTGGCCAACGTTCGCGCGCATTGACATCCGCTCCATGGGCAAGAAGCAACTTTATCACGTCGGCATTGCCTAAACTTGCTGCAACATGGAGAGGAGTCGCCCCGGCGCATGCGCCAATTTTGTTCGGGTTGGTGTTTAGATTTGCACCATCCGCAATCAACATTTCGGCAATGGATGTGAACCCTCGTTCGATGGCAAAATCAAGGGGTGTATTCCGCCCACCATCGTAAAAGTTTCGGTCAGCGCGGCCAGTAATCTCCTTATTTGCTTTATTGCGCAAAAGCACTTCGACCATTTTACCGTGCCCGAAAAATACAGCCCACGACAACGGTGTGTTTCCAACATCATCTAGCGCGTCCGGGTCGGCATGATTCCGTAACAGTGTCTCAGCAACTATCGGCTGATCTGTTAACGCAGCTATGTGCAAAGCCGTCCAACCAATAACCCCCTTTTCGTTTATCGAATCTGGGTGTGCAACTAATAGCGACCTAACGGTGGCGTCATCGCCAGTCGCAGCCGCCTTGTGGAGAGGATGGGATTCAATGCGGATGGCGGCTGACACGATGGCAAACACCATTTTCGAGCGATTACAATCCCTTGCGGCACCGAGCGCTCCTTCCAAACGCAACCGGCCTGCTGGTTTCGGGTAATTTATATAATAAGGGACCAGTAAGTCGACGTCCTTTAAGTCATCGGAAGACAATACAAAATTCACAAGCCCGTCGGCCCCCACAGTTACATCAACTCCGTTAGCTAGCAGCAACTGGAGCCGTCCAGTCTCATCTTGCTCAAAATGGTTATTAAGGAACTGCCAAAATATCGTGTTCTGGCTATCCGTGGCATTAATATCCGCGCCGCCGGCCAAAAGCAATTTAATCACCTCGACGCTCCGAGCCATAATAATCGGGGTCATGCCATCCTTGTTCCGGGCATTTGGATCTGCTTTGTGCTGCAACAAGAACTCAACCATCTTGGCATCGCCTCTATTGGCGGCAGCAGCAAGTGCAGTGTAGCCCCCAAAGCCCTGAGCGTTGATATCGGCATGATTGTTCACCAACGATTCGAGTTTATTAAACTGGTTAGACTCAGCTGCTTCGACTAACTCGTCTGCCGTGGGTTTATGTTCCTGCGACCAGCCAAGCTGTGAACTCCAAATCGTTGTGATAAACACAAGCAGCGGGACAAAGATTTTTTCTTTAGACTTAACCCTCCCGAACGTGCTGTTATTCACCCCACGGTTGTCGCCACAAACGTCGCAACCGTCAAGATTGTGCGGGCGGAGGAATTTTTCGTTTATTTCCCCGTTGTGCAGAAATGGTAAACCCGTCTTTGGTGGCATGGTAATTGGTTAAACGCAGACCAAGGAACTTTCTTAGGTCAGACGGAGCTTTCATTGAACGCTCGGCTCCATCTCACCGAGATCGCTTCGAAAAATACGATCACCCCGGCTCAAAATAAGCGCATCTGCGGTATCACTTATGAAACGCAGTCGCGTTTCTTTTTCTGTGAGACACAGGACCCCTTAGCGCTCCGCGTAAGGTTTGAAACCGCGTAAGTGACGCAGACCAGAGCGACATTTTGGCCGGAAAGGCTGGGTCGTGCGACAGGCCGTGTGCCATGTGATTTACCAAATCTGTTTTGACGTAAGGGGTGAGGTGTCTCAGGCAAAAAGTAACGTGGCTACGTTACATAAGTGTTGGCCGCAAAGCCGGGATTTTTCGGCATTATCCAACCGGGAATCCAACGTGGGGAAGGAGTAGTTATGCGCGAACCGGTCCAGTCCATCTATTTGAAGGAACACGCCGCGGGGCATCAAAGCCGACGCGGCGTGTGGTGTTCCTGATATTCGGTGCACGTTGACCGTATGGGTCACGCTGCGAAAAGCACCATGGCTGGTGGCGCTGGTGTTGCCGGAACGGTGTCAGGTGCGGACTGACGGGCGTGTTTGGGCAGGATGCCGAAAAATAGTTCAGCTTCCGCCGTGGTCTTCAGGTCGAGGTAATGCTTTCGGATGATGCTCTCGGAATTGCCAGCTTGCAGGGCGGCTTCGCCCATTGACCGGAATTTCCCCACGAACATTGAAATGAACGTGTGGCGCATCACGTCGTGCGACAGGCCAAACAGTTTCGCGATCTTGGCGCGGTGTTTCTGCAATGCCGGGACGATGATCGGGCAGCGGTCGAGCGGGTAGGCCCGCAGCCACGCGGCCAGATTGGGCTGAATGGTGACGTTTCGTTTCATGCTGACCTTGGAGACCTCCGGTTCGATATGAATGACGCCGGTATCGAGCCGGGCGTGCTCGGGGCGGAGCTTCAATATCTCGCCCGTCCGCAGGCATGGCCGGATGCCCGCAAACAGGCACAAGGCGAAGTAAGGCACGAGGGAGCCGCCCCGGTATTGCTCGACGTAGGCCATCAACTCCTGCGCTTGTTTGGCGCTCAGGGTCTGCGCGGAGCCGCGCCGGTGGGCGATCCGGTGGTAAGCGACCTTCTCGATTGGGTTGGTCGGAATCCAGTCCTGCTGAAACGCGAACTTGAGGAACGTCGAGAGGACTCCCCGGCGGTTATTGTAGGTCTTAGGACAGGCGTTGCCGCGCTGGAAATGGGCTGTGAGGCGTTGGCCTGATAGCTCGGTTATGTCTGCATCGGGGAAATGCTTTTTAAGAACCTCAAGGTGCCGCCGGATGGTTGTGAGCTGGGGAGTTGAGATAATCCCTTGTTCGTGCTCGCGGGCCTTCACGGTTAGGTAAACGGCCACGGCATCGGCCAACGGGTGCTGCCGGGTGGGTTCGCAATGATTGGCCAGGGCGAAATCGACACAGGACAGAAGCGACAGGTTGTGTGTCGTGTGCCTTAGCCGTCGAAACGCGGCCTCGGCGTCGCGGACTTGATCCTCGGCGAGGCAGGTTGTGACCGTGCGTAAGTCCGAGGCCAGTTGCAGCGCTTTGAGTTCAAGAGCGGCCTTTTCGGTCGCGGCTTCCTCCTGCGTCTTGAAGTTGCGACGGATGCGGACGCCATTGAGGCGGCCATCGACACGGAACGAGAACACGCCATTCCGGTTCTTAAACCGGCTGACGGAGAACAGATTTTCGTTTTTCATGCTTAGGTTGCCGCGTCAAGTTGGGCAACCTAGCTTCGGGGGTTTTGCCCGCCTTCGCGTAAGCTCCGGCGTGGCAGCCTTTCGCATTGCGAAAGGCTGGCGGAGAGGGAGGGATTCGAACCCCCGGAACCTTGCGGTTCAGTGGTTTTCAAGACCACCGCGATAGACCACTCTGCCACCTCTCCGGTCAAAATTTGTTGTGGAGGGTCTTCGCTTCAATGGCAAGCGGCCGAGGAAATTTTTTGGGAAACGGCGCGCCGCCGATGCATGGCTGGGAACGACAATGGCATGGCTGCGAAAAGAATCCGGATATATGAATCTAGAGCACCGGAGCCGGCTGCAGCGTCGGAGTGGCTGGCTTGCCAAGGCGCAGCCCGAAGGGCGAAGGCCGGGCTTGTCGGGCTTTCTCGCACGGGGCAGGCTCGCGTCCGTGGCTTTTGAAAAACATCTTCTTGTCGATGGCGCGAACATCCTCCACGCATGGCCCGACTTGCAGGCCCTGGCCACACGTGACAAGGACGCCGCCCGCGCCCAGCTTTCGCAAACGCTGCGCTCGCTGCATGACACGGAGGGCTGGCGGGTCACCATTGTCTTCGACGGGCGCGGTGCCGAGCTCGTGGTGGAACAACCCGGCGCGCACGCGACGTTCGCGCATATTTTTACGCCGGGCTCCCTCACCGCTGACAGCGTCATTGAGCAACTTGTCGGCGGCTCGGCCGATC
>Ga0210395_10000593_pt1 | contig 27560 bp, 22 predicted proteins | sample IncBWH4OmetaG_FD_150861 | JGI IMG/M metagenome (GOLD analysis project Ga0210395, IMG submission 150861) | Forest soil microbial communities from Barre Woods Harvard Forest LTER site, Petersham, Massachusetts, United States - Inc-BW-H-4-O ... | reverse complement strand
CGACGAGATCCTTGCCAAGGCGCAGGAGTACGCTCAGGCCTGATCCTTCGACAGGCTCAGGATGACATCCGACAGGCTCAGGATGACATCCGACAGGCTCAGGATGACATCCGACAGGCTCAGGATGACAAAGGGAGAACGGCGCGCACGTGCGTGCCGAAGCCCGGCAGTATCTCGACGCTCAACTGCGCGCCGAGGCGCCCAACCAACCAGAGCCCGCGGCCGCGGTCGCTCAGTAGATCGTTGGGTTCCGTTCGTTCGCTGGCCTCGTAGCCTTCGCCGCGATCGATAACGTGCAGCACGGGGTTCTTCGCTGCCCAATCGAGCGCGATATCGATCGGTCCCGCGGCATGTTGGGCGACGTTAGCGGTAAGTTCGCCGAAAATGAGTTCGGCAGCTTTGATGTCGCTCTGTGAGGCGCCGCCGGCCTCGAGGCCGGCGACGAACTCGCGGCGGGCGCCTCGGGCTGCGTGCCAGTCTCCGGGCTCAATCGTCCAGCGCTGAGCTCGGATGAAGTTCAGAACCAAAATTGCGACGTCGTCGGGCGCCGGCCGGCGTAGGCAGTAGGTTTCGAGAAACTCCGCGGGGCTTTCGACGAAGAAGACGGCGTCGCTCGCGATCGCTTCGCGCAGCAATATCTCTCCGGCCAGCGCATCGCGCGTGGCTTCGATCAATCCGTCGGTATAGAACGTCAACAGCGCAGCATCGTCCAGGCGTGCCGTCACCGGCGTAGCCGGAGGCCCGGCGTTTCGCAATCCCAAAGGAAGGCCTTCAGCTTCCAGTTCGGTGATCGTTCCATCGCGACGGCGGAGCAGCGGATAGGGATGACCGGCGTTGGCATACGAGATCGCACGAGTGCGGGTATCGAAGATGGCGGCGAAGGCCGTCGCGACGGAACCCGGATAGCGCCGGGAGAGAATTCCTTCGGCTGCATCGAGAATGCGAGCGGGATTGCTTTCGTATAACGCAACGACATTGATGGCGTGGCGCAGTTTACCCATCACGATCGACGACTCGAGGCCATGCCCGGTAACGTCGCCGACGGTAAGCAAGACGCGATGATCGTCGATATCGAACGCGTCGTACCAGTCGCCTCCGACCTGCACTTCCGAGGCGGCGGGACGGTAGATCGCGCTGAGACTCGCACCGTCGACGCGGGCGAGATGCGCGGGAAGCGTCGCTTCCTGGATCGTTTGAATGAGGCGTCGTTCGCGGACCAAACCGTCGGCGTGCGCGACGGCAAGCGACGCGCGCCGCCCGATCTCTTCGAGCATTTCGAGATCGCTGGAATCGTACTGACGGGTGTTCGAACAGCAGACGATCGCGCCATAGATCGAATCGCCCGATAGCAGCGGCACCATTATCCACGAACGCGGTCGAGCCGGTTCGTCGAGCGGGCCGGATTTGAGCCGGCGGCCACGCACGGCCTCGAACGTGGCGCCGCTCAGAATCGAGCGCCGATCGAGGAGGGAGGCAACCATCTCGCGCTCGCTCTCGGGGCGCAAGCCGGCCTTCGTTCCGGTCTCCGCAATCGTGCGGAGGCGCCCGTCGGTCAGCTTAGCGGCGAGCGCATAATCGGCAAACCGCTCGGTGAGTCCATCGAGCAGCAGCGCGAGCGTCTTCTTGGAGTCGAGTGTCGCAAAAAGCCGTTCGGTGATTCGCGCCAGGAACCGGAACCGCTCGGTGATCTTCTGTTCCCGTTCGAACGTCCGGATGTTTTCGAGGGCCATCGCCAGTTGACGAGCGACCACGAGAGCCACGTCAAGTTCACGCGCCGCAAAGCTCGAACGCCGCTCCGATTCCAAGAAGCTCAACGTGCCGATGCAGGTCGCACCGACGAACAGCGGCACGATGATCCCCGAGCGCATCTTGGAGATGCTGGCGAACTCTCGAAGCTTTTCGTCGGTAGGCTCGCGCAACGTTCCGGAGAGCAACAGGACGGGCTGACGCGTGCGCAAGGCGTCGCCGACTGGCTGGTCGAGCGCTTCGTGCGCGAGCTTGACGCCGTGTCGGCCGTCGGCGAAGCCTTCCAGGGTGACCGTGCCGTCGTTCTCGACCGTGTGGACGGCACAAAGATCGCAAAACTCCTCGATCGAGGCCGCAACGAGCCGGTTGACGATCGTGGAACGGCTGAGCGACGAAGAAAGCACGGTCGTCGCTTCCGAGATGAACCGCGTCCCAGCATCGGCGAACCGATCGACCTCCGTAGCGTGCCCCGACCAATGGAGCACTTCGTCGTCGCTGGAAAAGATCGGGATCGCCTGGATGAGGAAGTTACGTAGCGTCGGGTTCCCTGGCGTGCGAACGTGATAGACCGCGCTGAACCGCTTCGCGCACAGGACGGCCTTATGCCAGAGAATCTCGATTTGAGCGACTTCCGCTTCGTCGAGCTCGCCGCCACGCTCGGGCAGCGCCGGCCGGCAAACGGTGATTCCGGTGACCGCTCCCGAGGTATCCGCTTGCCAGAGCACGTCGGCGGTCCGCGAAATGACGACGCGAACGGACTGCAAGTCACGCTCCGCAGCGGCCGCGGTGGGTCCGAGCTCGGCTTTGTCTAGTCGTTTCAATATTGCGTCAAGATCGCCGGTTTGACAGACGGCGTCACGTCATCTTTAGCCGGGTTGTCCGGGAAGCCCCTGCAGCGTTTTCCCAGACTTCGAGCGCGTCGGCGCGCTGTACCTGGGGAGGCTTCGGTTGGCCCGGATTGGGGAAAGAGACTCCCAACGCGCACACCGATGGAGGAGAATACATGATAGGTTTGCTCTGGACGATCATCGTCATTTTGTTCTTGCTTTGGATTGTCGGATTCTTCGTGGTTCACATCGGCGGCGGTTTGATCCACATCCTCCTGCTCGTCGTCCTGGTACTGATCGTGTTCAACCTGATCACCGGGAGGGGAGCCAAGGTCTGATATGGTCGCCGGTAAGAAGAAGACGACCGCTACTCGGAAAAAGACGTCGACGCGGAAAAAGACGTCCGCCCGGAAAAAGAGCGGAGCGCGAAAGAAGTCGACCCGCAAATACGGGGCTAAGGCCGGTAAGAAGGTCGAGCGCGCGCTGCACGAATTGAAGCGTGGCGAGCTTAAATCCGGCCGGTCGGGGAAGAAGGTTACCAGCCGTAAGCAAGCCATCGCGATCGGGCTGAGCGAGGCTCGCGCTGCCGGTGGAAAGGTCCCTTCACGCAAGCGATCGGGAAGTAAGAAGAAGTAAGCGGGCGGCTGCGGACGCCGCGGATGTAAGAGAGGGCCCCGTGGCTGACGCCGGGGCCCTGGGGGCGCTCGTTCCTGGCTCGTAAGGTGGAAGTGCTAAGTGTGCGAGGAACGCTCGAAGGGCCGCCGCTCTAAGCGGCTGCTCGCCCTACTACATGTATCGGCCAGCTCGGCAGGTGACAAGAGGGGGCCGCCGTGATAAAATCACGGTCTGTGCCCCGAGCCAGCAGCGACGGTGGGAGCCCCTACGTGACGACGTGGGGCGTGCCTTCCCTGCGTAAGCGGCGGCGAGGTGGGCCGGGCGGAGTCCCATCCTTTGAACCTCATCGACGTCAACAACTTCGACGCAATGCGCATCGGCCTCGCGTCCCCGGAGCAAATTCGGGCGTGGTCGTTCGGCGAAGTCAAAAAACCCGAGACGATTAACTACCGCACGCTCAAGCCCGAGCGCGACGGACTTTTCTGCGAGAAGATCTTCGGCCCGACCAAAGACTGGGAGTGCCACTGCGGTAAGTATAAGCGCATTCGTTTCAAAGGAATGATCTGCGACCGTTGCGGCGTCGAGATCACGCGCGCAAAGGTGCGCCGCGAGCGGATGGGACACATCGAGCTGGCGACACCGGTCAGCCACATCTGGTATCTCAAAGGCGTTCCCAGCCGCATCGGCATCCTGCTCGACATGTCGCCGCGCCAGCTCGAGAAGGTAATCTACTTCGCGGCCTACGTCGTCATCGATCCGGGCGACACAACGCTGACCAAGCGTGAGGTGCTCTCCGAGCAAAAGTATCGCGAGGCGCGCGAGAAGTTTGGCAACCGGTTCAAAGCCGGCATGGGCGCCGAAGCGATCCGCGAACTGCTGCGCGATCTCAACCTGCGCAAGATTCAAGAAGACCTTCGTAAGGAGTTCAAGGAGACCACCGGACAGAAGCGGCTCAAGGCCATCAAACGCCTGGAAGTCGTCGAGGCATTCTTGAACAGCGGCAACCGTCCCGAGTGGATGGTGCTCGCGGCCGTTCCGGTGATCGCGCCCGAGTTGCGCCCGATGGTGCAACTCGACGGCGGCCGTTTCGCCACTTCGGATCTCAACGATCTCTACCGTCGCGTGATCAACCGGAACAACCGCTTGAAGCGGCTGCTCGAGCTCAACGCGCCCGAGATCATCATCAAGAATGAAAAGCGCATGCTGCAGGAAGCGGTCGATGCGCTGATCGACAACGGCCGCCGCGGGCGTCCGGTCACTGGGCCTAACAATCGGCCGCTCAAGTCGCTTTCGGATATTCTCAAAGGTAAGCAGGGGCGATTCCGCCAGAATCTGCTCGGCAAGCGCGTCGACTACTCGGGACGCTCCGTCATCGTCGTCGGTCCGACGCTCAAGCTGCATCAGTGTGGCCTTCCTAAAGAGATGGCGCTGGAACTCTTCAAGCCCTTCGTAATGAAGAAGCTGGTCGATCGCGGACTCGCGCATAATATCAAGAGCGCGAAACGCATGGTCGAGCGCGTGCGGCCGGAAGTGTGGGACGTGCTCGAAGAGGTCATCAAAGAGCATCCGGTGCTCTTGAACCGCGCGCCGACGCTGCATCGCCTGGGCATTCAGGCCTTCGAGCCGGTGCTCGTTGAGGGTAAGGCGATCCACCTGCATCCGCTGGTTTGCACGCCATATAACGCCGACTTCGACGGCGACCAGATGGCCGTGCATCTCCCGCTCTCTGCCGGAGCTCAAGCCGAGGCGCGCATTTTGATGCTCTCCTCGAACAACATCCTGCTGCCCGCATACGGCAATCCGGTTTCGATCCCGACCCAAGACATGGTGCTGGGTCTCTACTACCTCACCTTCCAGGGCGACGAGTACAGCGGCCCCGCCAAAGCTCCGGTAACCGAAGAGTACGAGCGTATCGAACACGATCGGAAGAAGCATGCACCGTCGGCCGATGCCGCCGGAGCGATTCCGACGTTCTACGACGGCAAAGAGGCCGTCATGGCGTACGAGACCAAGCAGATCGAGCTGCAAGAGTGGATCTACGTTCGCTGGAACGGCACGCTGATCAAGACCACCGTCGGGCGCGTGATCTTCAATCTCGCATTTCCAGAGCATTGGAATCATGAGTTCGTCAACCGCATCGTCGACAAGGGCAGCCTGAAGAAGACGATTACCGACTGCTACCGCAAATACGGTAACGCCGAAACGGCTCGCTTCTTGGACGCGATCAAAGACATCGGCTTCCATTACGCGACGCTTTCAGGTACGACCGTCTCGATCAGCGACGTCATCGTCCCGCAGAGCAAGCACGAGATCATCGGCAAGGCGCAGGACGAAGTGGACGAACTGCACCGGCTCTACGAGCAGGGCTTCATTTCGGAAGACGAGCGCTACAACAAGACGATCGAGATTTGGCCGAAGTCCTCAGACGAGGTCACGACCGCCATGCAGGCGGCGCAGAATCCGCTCAACCCGGTCTTCATGATGGCGACTTCCGGCGCTCGCGGCTCGATCGCACAAGTGAAACAGCTCGGCGGCATGCGCGGTTTGATGTCGGACCCGTCGGGCCGTATTCTCGAAATCCCGGTCAAGGCGTCGCTCAAAGAAGGCCTCACCGTTCTCGAGTACTTCATCTCGACGCACGGCGCGCGCAAGGGTCTGGCCGACACGGCGCTGCGCACGGCGGACTCGGGCTACCTGACGCGTCGCTTAGTCGACGTCGCGCAGGACGTCATCATTCGCGAGGAAGATTGCGGCACGGCCAACGGCATCACGGTCAGCGACATTCGCGTCGGCAAAGAGGTCATCGAACCGCTCATCGACCGCATTATCGGACGCCGGGCGGCCGAGGAGATCCGTCTCGATCCCAAACGCCCGACGACGGCGATCATCACCCGCGACAAAGAGATCGACGAAGAGAAGGCCAAGGCGCTCATGGACGCGGGAGTCACCGAGGTGAAGATTCGCTCGGTGCTCACCTGTCAATCCAAGTACGGCGTCTGCTCGATGTGTTACGGACGTGACTTGGCTGCGGGAAACCGCGCCGACATTGGCACGGCCGTAGGAATCATCGCGGCGCAGTCCATCGGCGAGCCGGGCACGCAGCTCACGCTGCGGACCTTTCACACCGGCGGCGTCGCGACGGAAGACATCATCACGGGTCTCCCGCGTGTCGAGGAAATCTTCGAAGCCCGCAAACCCAAAGGTCAAGCGACGATCGTGGAGGCCACGGGAACGGTTCGGTTAGGCGACGAGCGCAACAAGCGCATCGTCTATATCACCGACGCTCATGGCGAAGAGCGCGAGTACGAGATTCCGCCGGGCACCCATCTCTTGGTGCAGGACGGCCAGCAAATCGAGATGGGCGACCAGCTCAACGAAGGCTCGCTCAACCCGCACGACATTCTGCGCGTGAAAGGCGAGACGGCTCTGCAGAACTATCTGGTCCAAGAAGTGCAGAAGGTCTATCGCTCGCAGGGCGTCGACATCAATGACAAGCACATCGAAGTCATCGTGCGGTCAATGCTGCGCAAGGTGAAGATCGTCGAGGGCGGCGATACGACGATGCTGCCGGGGCAGCTGATCGAAGCGGCGCAGTTCCACGAAGCCAACGAACGGATGAAGGCTGCCGGCAAGGAGCTTGCGACCGCCAATCCGGTACTGCTCGGAGTCACGAAGGCATCGCTCGCGACCGAGTCGTTCCTCTCGGCGGCGAGCTTCCAAGAGACGACGCGCGTGCTCACCGATGCGGCGATCAAGGGCAAGTACGATCCGCTGCTCGGCCTCAAAGAGAACGTGATCATCGGCAAACTGATTCCGGCCGGTACGGGTATGTCACGGTATCGCAACGTGCAGATCATTCCGGAGGGTCAGGACGTCGACGATGACGGGCGCCCGCGGCACGAATACGAAATACCGTTCGCCGCTGCCGCGATGACCGCCGACGATGCGGCGCTCGCGGAGGTCATGGGCGCCAACGGCGACGGAATGAGTCGTCTGGTTACCGCATACGAGCGCAACCGGGAACCGCTCACCGTGCAGTACGAGGGCGAGTACGAGCCGGCCGCAAACCCGCACGCCTCACCGACGAAGACGCAGTACGATCGTCTAAAGGGCATCAATCCCGAAGACCTCTAGCCTCCCTCTGTCAGGCTGAGCCGGATGCCGCTGAGCCAAAAGAAAGGCCCCGCTTCTATGAAGCGGGGCCTTTTTTATTCGTGTATCGTTAGGATGAATTTGATCGACGCCGGCTGGACGAAGAGTGCATCGGTCGGGAGGTTGGCGAGATACGCGCTGTTGTTGGGGCCGGGATAGAGTCCGCGGTAGGGGACGCCTGCGTCGTAGCGGGTGAAGGGGCCCGAAGCGGCGTTGAAGATGTTCGTAGCCGCCAGCGTGAGATCGAGGTGACCGAAGTTTTTGCCGAATGCGGCGTCCACCATGGTATACGGCTGCTGGTTGAGCGTGTTGTTTCTGCCGGCAAAGGTCAGTGCCGTCGAGGCGTGCCAGCCGCTCTGCGCCCAGATGAAGACGGCCGAGCCCTGCTGCTGTGGAACGCCGAGAAACTGCTCGTCGTCGACTAGCGTACCGCCCGACGTCGGGTTGGAAACGTTCGGCCCGAGTGCGTATGGGTAAGCGACGTTGAGGCCATACGAGAGCGTGGCCGTCACGTTCAATCGCGGGAAGAACTGCTTATAGCGGGCCTCCGCGCCTTCGTAGACCGCGTTGCCGATGTTGATCGGGATCTCGTACGCGTATCCCAGCGGCGTGTCGCAGAAACTCTTCGCGCCGCCGCCCGGATAGTAGTTTTCGATCGTGTCCCGGAGGTTCGAGCGGTAAAGCGCGACGTCGAGGTTCGACGTATTCGAAAAGAGATGCGAGAAGCCGAGCTCGTACTCTGTCGCGTGCTCCGGCCTTTCGTTTGGATTGCCGTTAAAAATGACGCAGTTTTGATCCGGCGGCGTCTGACCGCCCGGTTGGAAGTAGCGCTCGTAAAGCAACGGTGCCCGGAAGCCGGTCCCCACCGAAAACCGAACGTCGCTCGACGATCCAATGTCTTGGCTGAGGCCCAGGCGCCAGTTCAAGTCGTTCCCGAAGGACGAATACTGTGCGTCGTAGAGGCCGCCCGAGAGCCTTAGACGGCCGAACTGTTGAGATCCTCGGAAGAAATACGAGTCGATGCTTTGCGAGAGCGTGATCGGCTGGTTCGCGAAACCGACGATGCTGGGCCCGGCGAGTGACTCCTGACGCGCGTAGCCGCCGAAGGAAAAGTCGCTTTCGTCGAACGTTCGGCCCCATTGGAGGCCCTCGCTGTAGCGCGTGTCGACGTGCTCGACGTCGTAGGGTGAGACGGAGCCGCCTTGGAAATCGATGTTATCGTCGTCGGCGAAGAAACTTGCGGAGAGCGTTCCCGCTCCCAGCGGCGTACGCGAATATGCGTCGTACGCCCGGATGCTTTGCGAGAACGTCGCGCTGCCGGCGCCGACGTTGTAACCATACACCGGATTGGCAACTTCGTTCGGCTCGCCTTTCGTCTGCGAAAAGTCGCAACCTGCGCCGGGGCCGCTGAACACGCAGGTCGGGTTTCCTGCGATTCCGTTGACGGCACTCGACTCATCTCGATTGTTGCCGAGCGTGAAAATGCGGAAGCCGACGTCCGAGCGCTGCGAGAAACTATAATCGAGATTTATCAGCCCCAGCATTGCCGCGATCGACGACCCGAGATGCACGAGTGTAGGACAGTTCGGAGTAGGGCCGCTGCTGGAATACGGCCCGCAGAAGATCGGTGTATTGTTAACCGGCACGACCAAAGCGGTCTGGTTGACTTGACCGCCTTGCTGGAAATCATCACCGGCCAGTGCGTACCCGAGTTTACCGATCGTGCCGGTCGCGTTGAGCCAGGTCTGGGTCGTGCCGAACGAGCCGATCGAGCCCGAAAGGGCGAAGTGTTCGTCTTGCGTTGGCCGGAGCGAAACGAAGTTGACTGCACCGCCGAACGTGTTGCTGCCTTCCAAGTCGGTCGGGCCCAAACCCTCGGTTACGTTGATGCTGTTGAAGGCCGGCACGGCAAACTCGGAGATATCGACGTCGCCGGTGTTGCCGTCGTTAAGCTGCTGACCGTCGAGCGTGACCATCGCTTCCGACGGATCCGGCCCTCGCAGCGAAACGACCATCGGTGCCGTCGGGGCGCCCGCGTCGGGATGCTGAAGCACCACCGACGGAACCTCTTCGAGCGCCTCGTACGCTTGCGAGTATCCAAGCGCATCCATTTGGGCGCGCGAGACGTCCATTTCAGGGATGACGCTGCGATCGAGTGTAAAGCCGCCGTTGACCGTTACCTCGCCGATCGTTCGCAGCTTGGGTGTGTCGCTCGGCTCCAGAACTACCGAGATTCGGGCCCCATCGTTGAGTTCGCCGGTATTGACGGTGACGTTCGCATAGCCTTTAGCAACGACCGTGAGATCGTATCTCCCGGCCGGAAGCAGGACCGAGAAGGTACCTTTCGCATCGGTCGACGCCGTTGTCGACTTCGGACCGTGAAAGGTCAGTTGCGCCTGCGCAATCGGAGCGCCGGACGGGGTGTGGACGTTGCCGCCGAAGAGGCAGCACGCCGCGACGAGTATTGGAAGCATGGATGCCCTCGCAATGCGTGAGTGACGTTTTGGGATGGCGAAGGGCATCGGAGGGAGGGGCGCGCTTGCCGCGCCGCAACGCGGAGAGCCTGCGCGGGCAGATGGGGGCGCCGGTAAAGCTTCGCGACCGCCGCGGGCCCGCATACGCTTGCGAGCGGAAACGGATGATCCCGACGATCGCGGCGATGATACGATCGCGATGCGAGAGAATCCAGCGCGCGAAGGCGAACACCGCGATCGCGACGGCGGCAGCGCACACCAGCGTGGTGCTGAGCCCGAGGAGCACCGACCCGCCGAATGCGTCGTCGAGGCCCGCGAGCGTGGTTCCGGCCAGTCGCGAGTCGAGCAGTTCCATCGCCGGAACGGCTAGCGACGCGAGCAACATCGTAGCGCCGACAAAAAGCGGCGCGCTCCGCCAACTCGGTGCCGGCGACGACGCAAGCGTTCGATGGGCCGCCGCGTCGCAGCAGAGCCGCAGGCCGTGCAGCGCGACCGCACCGGCGATCATGGCGGCGATCGCGACGACCAGCCCGCGGGAGTCGTGACTGGAAACGTCGTCGTAGCTCGCGTGCGCGACCAGGTAGTCGGCGATGATGTCAATCGTGCCGTGCGCGACTACGGCACCGGTGGCGGCAGCGGCGATGACCAATGCGACGAGCGAGCGGGAGACGACGGGCATTGCTGCGCGCATTCGGGCCCTTTGTCCCTTCCGCCTCGCTGCGCTAATGGTGGAAGAACCGGGATGTGAGAAGCGGCCAAATCCGTTGACCGATAAACATCCCCACCAGTCCGATAAGGCCGAGGAATGGAGGCGCAGGCGACGGCAGTTTTACTAGGCTAAAGACAACACCGACGGCAAGGCCAGTACCGAATGCAAGCAGGAGGGCCCGAACGGTAACCATCCAGATCACCGCTGCAGAAACGACAGCAACTCGGCAAGGAATGCCCGGGGAAGCTCGAGATGCGGCACCTGCCCACAATCGGGTATCACGCCGAGCGTTTTGTCACGGAGAAGCTCCGTTGGGTCGGACGCTGATCGCGGCACCGAACGGCTGGGAGACGTTGTGCGAGTTGGTAGAGTGCGGCTTTCCGCCGTCGGGATATGACCACACGTACGTCGCGCTCGGACCGGATCCGCAGAAATCGAAGTCCGATCCGACGATCGACTTTTTCCAGAGGGCGCCCTGAATCATGTCGCAGACTTGGCCGCCGCCAGCGTTCTCGAGTTTCGTCTGCCCGACGATGGTCGCGCCGTTCTCCACAATCGTCATACCGTAGACGCAGCTGGCCGTCACGTTCTCGCAGTTCTGATCGCCGACGACGAGGTCGTTCGCCGACGAGTTCCACTGCACCATTCCCGGGGTATAGAGCTTGCCGCCCGAAACCTTTACGGTCTTCGCCTCGGCCGAGTTGGCCGCCAGTTCGGAAAGCATAAACTTGCCGACACTGCTGAGCCCGTCGAAGAACAGGTCGCCGGCGCCGTCGTACCCGCCGAACTCGTAATTGAACTGCTTCGGATTGTAATAGAGGTTGGGCCGACCGGTCGCGTGATGGTACACGAGGACGGCGCCACCTTGGCTATTGCTTCCAAGGAAGTTCATGACGGCGAGATTTCCGGTTCTAGGATCCCACGCGCAGCCGATAGGCGAGCCGGTGGTGTCGCTCAACTGCTGCACGATCTTCCCGGAATGTTCCAGCTCGTAGATCGTCTTCGCGGCGCCGTCGGTCACCCAGACGTCGCCCTTGGAGTCGGAGCACTCGCCCTGCGGCTGTTTGAAGCCCGTGGCAATTTCGACGAGCTTGAGCCGCGGAAGCGTGTAGATGAAGACTTGCGCGCTTCCTGGATCGGAGACGAAGACCCAGACGTTCGTTATTTTTATCGCCGGCTTTGCGTTCGTAGGCGCTATCGTTTGGGCCGTCGGATTGGTCTGGGGGCTGCCGCATCCGACCGCCATCAGGCAAAGGGCGAGGATCGTTGCGCCGTTCTTGCGGCTGCGCCTCCGGAGTCGAGTCGCTCCCGGGTACATTCTGCTGCCTCCCCTCCACGCAAGTGGTAACGATCGTTATTGCTGGCTACATCGCTGCCTGTGGGTTTCGAGTGCCGTCGAAGTTGTCATGCTCGCCGAGTGATGAATCGCCTGGTCGAGGACGCGGCAACACGCTATCGAAACGCCCTCAGCCTTGATGAGGCCGTCCGATGTCAAGATCGGCCCACAGCCGTTCGGGCGCTTCGTCCGTCACCTTATCCGAGCGTTACAATGGCGTCCCGATTCTTGGGTATTTCAGAGTTTGTTCAGATTTTTCCGAGAGGATAATCTCGGGCATCATACCATTCGTGGTTACCGAACCGAGGTCCAGTTTTCACATGTCGCACCGCCGTTATTACCGTGCGCCCCAGGGTCGTCGCGTCCGGTGCTATGGGGATGGCGTATCCGCGCGGCGCAAAGGTGCCTCACGCGAGGCACGGGAAAGCTCGTAGGCCGCTTCGCGTTTGCTATCGGCGTCGCCGCAATTTGTGCGGCACTCGTGTCTACAGAGGAGAACCGTAGTTGAAAACGACTGGCTTCATGAAATGCGCCGCTGCTCTCGTTGCACTCGCGACAGTATCAGCTTGTGGCGCCCTTCCCCTGAGCCTGTCGAAGGGTCAGGATGACGTGGCGGTCGCGCCGCCAGCCGCTGCGCTCAACGTCACGTACGTCGGTAGGACGCTCTCAGTGAACGGAAGGCTGGTAACGGCCGCGCGCCTGAGCCCAGTGCCCCGTTTCGCCACGATTCTTCCTGACCGGCACGAGAAGTCGAACAGCTTTGAGTACGTCTTCAACCAGTACGGCACCTACGCCAGCATCTTCGACTATCCGAAGAGCAATCAGCAGATCGGTAAGATCAAAGGTCTCGGGGGCCAAGGCTGCACGAACGTCCTCTACGGCTACGGGAAGAAGACGTTCTGGAACGTCGGAGGCCAGAACCAGATCGAGGAGTTCAAGGTCCCCCAGACGCTGATCAAGACACTTTCGGTCGCCTATTCTTTTCCATCCAGCTGCGCCATGAATACCAGCGGCGACCTTGCCGTCGGGATCTTGTATGCGTCGGGGGCCGGTGGTGGCGACGTCGTCATCTTCAAGAACGCGAGCGGCTCGGGTACCGCTTACACCACGCCGTTGGATGAAGAGTTCTTCGATGGCTACGACAACCAGGGTAACCTCTTCGCCGACGGCTTTACCGGCGACCGCCAAGGCTTCGCGCTCGTCGAACTCTCGAAGGGGAGCAGCAAATTCGTAAAGATCAAAACGAGCAACTCTCCGGAGTTTCCTGGCTCGGTGCAGTGGGACGGCACCTACCTCACCGTCTTCGATCAGGACGCGAGTAAGATGTATCAGTACACCGTCAGCGGAAGGAAGGCGACGTTGAAGGGCACCGTATCGTTCTCGGGTTCCGGCGACTGCGCGCAGACCTGGATCGTTCAAGGCCTCGTTTATTGCGGAGATGCGGGTAACGGCGACGGTTCGGTTTTCAACTATCCAGCCGGAGGTTCACCGATTGCGGTCTTTACGGGCAAATTCGATACACCGCTCGGCGTGGTGGCAGCTCAGAAATAATCTGCGCTTCTTTGCGCGATACAGGTAGTCGAGGGCCCATACGGCGGCCAGCGAAGTCATCGTTATGTCGAGCGAGGCCCTATTTTCTGAACTTCTCCGTCAGCAACGGCGAGCCGCGGGATACTCGCAGGAAGACCTAGCGGAGCGCGCCGGCCTGAGTGCCGCTGCAATTGGGTCTCTCGAACAGGGCCTGCGTCGCGCACCGCACCGCGATACGGTCAAGTCCCTCGCGGATGCTCTGGGCGTGTCCGAGTCCGAACGCCGAGAGCTCGAAGAGGCGGCGGCGCGTGCCCGCGGTCGTCAGCCACGCGGCGACTCTGGCCTTCCGATATCGCTAACGTCATTCATCGAGCGCCGCGAGCTTGATGAACTCAAAGCACTACTTCGTGAACGCCGGTTGTTGACGATCACCGGCTCACCAGGAATAGGTAAGACCCGAATCGCGATCGAGCTGGCACGACGCACCGAGGACCGGTACGACGAAACGTGGTTTGTCGATCTACTCCCGGTCCGAGGCAGCCATTTGGTCGCCGAACAAGTTGCTCTCCGTCTCGACGTAGGGGCCAACGGCGACGACCCTCTGCCTAAGATCATTCATCGCATACGGTCGCGTCATGCGCTGCTGGTGATCGACAACTGCGAGCACGTCGTTGCGGACGCAGCATCGGTGGTCGAGACGCTCCTTCGGAGCTGCCCGCTGCTCACGGTGCTCACGACAAGTCGTGAAGCCCTCACGCTCTCCGCGGAACTTGCCTATCGTCTACCATCAATGGACGCGACCGTCGCTTCGGATCTATTCGTTGCGCGCGTGCACCAGCGCGATCCGACGTGGTCCGCGGATATGGAGCGTCTTGCTGTTGTGGCTGACATCTGCAAGAATCTTGATGGCATCCCGCTCGCAATCGAGCTCGTGGCTTCGCGTGTTTCGACACTTGGACTTGAGGCGCTCCGCGGCCGGCTCAAAGGCGGGGTTACTATGACGGCAGGCCGCGACCTCCCGGCTCGCCACCAAACGATGACCGCAACCATCGCTTGGAGCTACGATCTATTGACCGAGGCCGAAGCGCTGCTCTTTCGGCGTTTGAGCGCCTTTACTGGAAGCTTCACGCTTGAGGTCGCAGAATTTCTGGGTTCTGACGAATCATTACCGGTTGAAGCGATTGCTAACGCATTATCGAGCGTCATTCAAAAATCACTTATCAACGTCGATCACGTTGGCACGTCGACGCGTTATCATTTCCTTGAATCGATACGAACATTCGCCTTGGAGCGCCTGACCGGCGCAGGTGAGCTCGACAATACGATGCAGCGCCTTATGGACTTTCTCCAACAGAAAGCACCGACGCTTTACTCTGCGCCGCCGCCTGAGGCGATGGTCGAGGATTCCCTAAAGCTAGACAACGTGCGCGGCGTCGTTAGTTGGGCTGTATCGAGTGCAAGTTATGCCACAATCGCGTCTGCGGCAAACCTGGTAATTAGCTTTACGCCCACCTGGTATTGGCACTTTCGCCAGACCGATGCTCACACACTCGGTCTGGCCCTACTAGAATATCTCGACGACCGCGAAAGCCCGGAAATCGTGGGGCGGCTCATTATCTGCTTTGCTCCCGCCGCTACAGGTGTGGAGCTCCTGGCGCTCGGACCTAGAGCGATACCGCTTTTGGAGAAAACTGGACACCCGGGTAATGCGGCGTATTTCCATGTGCGGATTGCCGAAATTGAGTGCAGGCGCGGGAATACCGCAACTGCCGAAGAGCATCTTGCTATCGCAGCAGATCTGTTGGGTACTCGTGAGCTCAGGCGCGACAGCCTTTATGTGGCCGCGACGAGCGCCTACGTGCACTGTCTGCTGAACGACTTGCCGGGGGCGCGCGCTTGTCTGGAGCAGATGGAGGTTCCTCCGGGAAGTGTGTGGGAAGTGGACGCTCGTATCGTCCTTGCAGAGATTGAGTTTCGCGAGGGAAACATGGAGAAGGCCATCGACCTCTTGGACCGGTCGCTGTCGGACGCGGCCCGCTATCCCAACGCCAATCACCTTGAAGTCTTGATTTTTGGGAATCTTGCGAGATATCTGCTTTTTGTTGGGGACGAGTACAGCTCTGAGGATGCACTCCGCACTTCGCTGCGTCTTCTCGTCGGCGCGCGGCATTTCGGATTTCTTTACATGGCGCTGGGGTATGCGCGCTATGCAGCGGCCTTTTCTGCGCAATCGGGCCGTGCAGATCTTGCGGTGCGTCTGCTGGCGTCGTGTGATGCGGCCGACGAGCGTGACGGTGTTGTTTCGGGACACGACGCGCTCCCGTACCAGATGGCTGTTAGCGCGATCGCCGAGCAGTTATCACGCGAACAGGCGAAACACTTGCGCGTTCAAGGTGCCGACGAAGACGTGTATGCGCTGCTCGAAGAGTTTCTCGCTCAGCCGGCTGCGGCAGACAACGCGCGAGCAAGCGCGACATCGAGCCCTCGGGCAACCTCCGTGACGCGATCGTCACCAAACTGACCGAACAACGACGACGGCAGATCGTACTCGATACACGAACCGCCGTCGGCTTTCTCGTAAATAATCACGCGTAAGGGCGCGTACAAACCAGCAGCGAGTTGGTAACGGGTCATCCTCGAAGCAGTCAGCGGGTTCCCAATTTCATACTGTACGGCGTCCCGAACTTTGCCATACAGCCCGACCAACATGCCATGGTCGCGCTTCAGAAAGATAGAGAGTTTGGGAGCGCCCTCAAGGCGCTGCTTTAGCCTGTCCGTGACTCCATCGCTCAGAAGCTCTGGGATCTCTTCGTCGATCGGAGGGATCAGGCTTTCCAGAGACTCCCGGACTTCGGCGGCCGCCTTTTGCGATTCTATGACGACGTGCGTGACCTCTATCGCTCTTTGTGACATCGATGGCGACACAGTGCCCTCCAGAGTTCTACAGGTATACGATAACGATATGGAGCGGGGGTCGAGGGTACCACCTACAACCCCTACAAAACCTCCGACAAATAGGGGTGTCGCTGGTCGGGGGCGTCAGCTGGGTGCAGACTTGGCGCATCATGAGTACACCGTGCAGCGCCACCGGGTCAGGATCTCCGTCGACGCTCGGCATTGCTCGGTGCCTCGTTCTTAGCTAGACGTTCCGGCTGTTGAAGCCGGGGAGGTTTCGAAGGTGAGTAGTACAGGAAAACCGAGCATCGTCTTCTGCCACGGAATCTGGGCAGACGGCTCGTGCTTCAGCAAAGTTATTCAGCCTCTTCAAGCCGCTGGATACGAATGCATTTCGGCGCAGTACCCGCTTAACACGACTGCCGACGACATCGCCATTGTCAAGAAGACACTGAGCCGCGTCAGCAGTCCCTCCATCCTCGTCGGACATTCGTACGGTGGCCAAGTCATCACCGGGGCCGGCACCGACGATCGCGTTTGCGGGCTCGTGTATATCTGCGCACTCGGCCCCGACGAAGGCGAGACCGCGCAAGAGCAGCTCGGTAAGTTTCCGACGACCCCCGTCTTCAAGGAAATCGAGGTGGCCGACGGTCGCATCTGGATGAAGGCCGCAGGCATCGCGGACTTCTGTGGCGATCTTCCCGAAGCCGATCAGAAAGTCGTCTGGGCGACGAACTATCCGCCCGCGGCGGACTTGTTCGACACCCCTATGGGTACCCCGGCATGGAAGACGAAGCCGAGTTGGTACATCGTCGGCAAAAACGATAGGGCCGTGCCTCCGGATCTCGAGCGATTCGTGTCAAAGCGCATGGGCGCGCACACGATCGAGCTGGACTCGAGCCACTGCCCGATGCTCTCGCAGCCTACCGTTGTCTTCGACTTCATCATGAAGGCGGCGAACGCGAAATGAGCGATTCAGCAAGACCGCTAACGTAATTCCACCGTTGCAAGCGGCCGGATACGACAGGCGAATGAGGTTCGAGTCTTGTCGAGCTCGCGCGCATCCTGAGATATGAGCGGCGCCATGCGGGACCCAAGGAGGCGGTCACTTTGTAGCGGAAGCCGAAGCCTGATACATGATCTTCTGGGAGGCTCTGACAGCCATAGCGACCGCGGTTACTGCAATCGTTATTGCCGCAACGGTCGCGGTCGGCTACCGGCAGATTCGGCTTACCGGCGACCAGCTCGAACACCTGAGGCGTTCAACTCAGCTCGACGGCACGATGAAGGCGTTCGCGGATTTGGAAACCCCAGAGTTTCGGTCGGCACGCATGTTCGTTGAAAATGAGCTTGAGGCGCGAATGCAGGATGCGCACTTTCGCGATGATCTTCTACTGCCGTTTCAGGCGCTCGACGAGGGCGAGCACAAGGAGATTCTCGTAGCGCAAACGTTCGAGAAGATTGGAACGTACGCTCGGCACGGTTTGCTTGACACCACGTTGATGGCCGACTATTGCGGCCCGCTGATTCGCGAGATGTGGCAACAACTAGAGAAGTGCGGATACTTCGAGATGCGCCGAAGAAACAATCCCTATTCGCTTGAGAACTTTGAGTTTCTCTATGACGGAGCAATGGATTGGTACGACAACGACGATCCACCATTTCGGACGAGCCGACGCGGTAGCTAATGAAGCCGCTCGCGATCTTCGGAGTTAACGTACTCGCGAGCTTCGTGAGTTCGGTCGCGGCCGCGGTGCTTTTCGCAATACCGTGGCTGCAAGCTCAGGACGCTCATGTAGCCTTACTCTGGCTTGTGGTTCCTCAGATGTTTCTTCGCTTCATCGGCCTGAGCTTTCTGGTGCCCGGTGTCGTTTCCCGGTCGTTGCCGAGGAGTTGGGCTGCGCCGGCCGCTTACGGCGACCTCGTCGCTGGGATTCTCGCCATCATCGCGGCGGCCGCGCTAATACACAACCTATCTTGGGCGATTGCGGCCGTCTGGACTTTCAATGTTTGGGGTGCGGTCGATCTCTTGTACGGCTTTTACAAAGGGCTGCGTGTCAATCTCGCCCTCGACCCCGGTCTATTGGGCGCTGGGTATTACCTCGTAACGGCAATTGTACCGCCGCTGTTAGTATCGCACGCGTTGATCTTCTTGCTGCTCGTCCGGGCTATTGGGCTACGCTGACCGCCGCGCGGCAGGGGCGAGCTAGGGCCGGTCGAAGCCAAGTTCGTGCGAGTTCTCGTGCTACCGTACGTAGCACTCATGCTCGGCGCCGTCGGTCTGGCGCCAACTGCTTCCCCCGTGCCAACGCTCGACGCCGGAAACATCTTGCAACGCAGCGAGAGTCGATGGCAAGGCCTCACCTCCTACCAGGTTCCCGTCACGATCAGCGGCAGCGTCAGAGTGGCGTTCGTCTCGGTGCCATTCAAGATGGCCGGAACGCAGTATTATCAGGCCCCGGACGAACAAGCGCTTCACCTCGACAATCCGCCCAGCTATGCGCGCGGACTGGGCAACACGCTCTCGACGATCGGGACGCCGCAAACGTGGTTGCGTGATTATTCGATCGCACAGCCGGTTTCGCAGCCGCATGGCCACCACACGGCCTACGTCTTGACCGGCACGCCAAAGCGCGAGAGCCGCGTCAAAACCATGACGATGTGGATCAGCGCCACCACCTACGGCATCGAGTCGATTATCTTCTCGTATACCAACGGGGCGTCGCTGACGATAACGTTCCAGCGCCGCCACGGTGTCACGCAATATCATCTGCCACGCAGCGCGACCGTAGTCGCAAAGTTTCCGAGCTACAGCGGTAACGCGCAGATTGTGTATGGCGACTACCGCTTGAATCAACCGATACCCGCGACCGTTTTTGCGTCGCATTAGGGAGGTGGAGACATGAAGGCTGCAATGCTTGTTGCCGCTGCGCTCGCTTTCACGACGCTGCTTCCTGGGAACGCGGGTGCGTTTCCGGTCGACTTCGGCCAAGGGTTTGTGACCCATCGCATCAACGTCGCCGGCGACGTCGTCAGTGTCACCGTCGGCGGGCACGGGCCGGTGGTGGTCTTGCTGCACGGCTATGCGGAAGATTCCCGGATGTGGAGGCCGCTCGCGATTGCGTTGGCCCCGCGATTCACCGTTGTCGCGCCCGACCTACCCGGCATCGGAAACTCGTCGATCCCCTCAACGGGCTCAGACATGAAGACCGCGGCGCGCCGCGTGCGCGATGCGGTACACGCGATGGGTTTTCGGCGCGTGTACGTCGTTGGGCACGACATTGGGCTTATGGTTGCCTACGCGTATGCGGCGATGTACCCGCACGAAGTCGGCCGGCTCGCATTGATGGATGCATTCTTGCCGGGCATAGCCGGCTGGGAGCCGATCTATAACAATCCCAACCTCTGGCACTTTCGCTTTCACGGGTCAACGCCGCTGGAGCTCGTTGCCGGCCGCGAGCGAACCTACTTCGACTACTACTGGAACGAGTTCGCCGCCGATGCGAACCGTTCGCTCTCTCAAACCGACCGGAACGAATACGTCGCGGCGTATTCCCGTCCTGGACGAATGGCCGCCGGGTGGGCCTACTTCGAGTCCTTCCCCAGCACCGCCGTTGATTTCCAAAGGCTGGCCGCCAAGAAGCTCAACATGCCCGTGCTTTCGATCGGCGGCGATAAATCGCTGGGGGCCGCGCTCGGGGCGCAGGCCCATTTGATTTCAAACGACGTTACCGTCGTCGTGCTCAAAAACACCGGCCATTGGCTGATGGAGGAAAGTCCGCGCGAAACGATGGCGGCCGTCACAAAATTCCTCGAGCGGCCCTAGCTTCACATCGCGGACTCGTTACAAGGACGCGAAAAGGAGCCCGGCGGATGCCGGACCCCTTTTTCTGACGTTGGCTGTTTTCGGCAGTTATGGGGAGAGCGCGATCCCCAGGTGTAAGATGGTGCCGCTGCCTTCCGCGCAACCGGTTGACGAGAACGAAATGCAGTAGACGTCGGTGAACTTTACGGGACCAGCCGTCTTGGGGGCCTTGCCCTTATAGTCGATGTACTGGTAGGTCGGATCGCCGGGATCTGGATAGAAGTAGTCCTTGAACTTCTTGTCGAGCTTGCCGTTCTTGTTTTTGTCGATGTACCCCACGTTGTAGAGCGGCGAGGTGTCGTCTGAAGTTGAGACGTAGGGTCCGTCGTTGCCCTTTTCGACGTAGAAGCAGAAGTTGTACTCGGTGCCGCACGATGGCCCCGTCAGCACTTTGACTCCGGGCATCGGGCTAATCACCAATTTGTGCCCATGACTCATCACCAGGAGCTGCGCGCCCGATGACGGCACGGCCGACGACGAGCTGGTTCCGCCGGAGCACGCTGAGAGTGCCAGGCTAGCGGCGAGTGCGGCGCCAGCACCGAGAAGGCTTAAACGCATGGTTGGAACTCCTTCCGTAGCGAGTTCTTGTGAAGCGCGCCCGCCAGACACGGGTCGCCCCTTCGCGATGCGAGCCCATGCTTGCATTTCCCTCCCGGATAAAGGAAAATTAACGCTGCAATGTCCGCTCTTTGCCGCGGGCGCGCGACCTATAAACTACTTCCCATGGTAAATGCTGGTCCCGACCATCGCTAAACACAAGATGACGTTACTCGCCCAGCACAGTATCGAGACTTGACGCTGAGCACCGACGTCGGCAGACGTCGAAATCGCTGCGTTTCGAGGTGCCTCAGGGCGACGCGCAGAACGATTTGCGCCTTCGAAACCACGTGATTCAAGGGAGCGTCACCGTGAGCAATTCAGGTTTTAGCCGTCACGCGCTAAGCATCTTCGTCGTCGCAGTACTGCTCGCAGGGTGCGGGGGGTCGCAGCCGCCGGTCGGAGCGCCGGGCGCGACGCCGGCGAGCACCGCAAGCTATGCAGGTCCAGCAACCGGCTCCGGTTGTACCTCCAACTGCTGCCCAGAGCTAGCCGGAGGCACCGGCATTCTGCCCGACGGCGACTTCTCCCAAGCAACGAACCCGGGAGACCAATACCCACTGTACGGCAAGGGCCAAGTATTCGCGCCGTACTGGGAAGTCTCAAAGAAGAACGTTAACCTAAACGGCAGTACGTGGGCAAACGTAGATGGTCTTTGCAATGTTGATCTCGACGGGAACGTGCCAGGCGTCATAAAATCGAGCGCCATTTCTACGAAGCCCGGCGCATCGTATACACTGTCTTTCGTTCTCTCGGGGAATGGCTATGGGCCGCCGACGATAAAGACGATGAAGGTGACCATCGACAAACAGTTCAAGGAATTTACGTGGAATACTTATGGGGGTAACGACGCAGAAAATGGCGACTGGAAGACCGTAACCTGGACATTTCGTGTGACCGGGCACCTTTCAGTTTTAAACTTTGCGAGCGAGGACCCCAAAGGCAGCGGTTTTGGCGCCGTGATCGCGGGAATCGCGTTAACGAAGAAATAGTCCCCGCCGCCAAGTAGAGCCGACGTAGTGGCGGTCGAAAAACGCTCGGCCAGGGCATCGCCGCTCGAGGCGTTCCGATATCGGGTGTTCGCGATGCTCTGGATCGCTACGATCGTTTCAAACGTCGGCGGCTGGATGTACAGTGCGGCCGCGGGTTGGCTCATGACGAGGCTGACGACGGATGCATTCCTCGTTTCGCTCGTTCAAGTGGCGAACAGCGCACCGTTGTTTCTTCTGGCGATGGCCGCCGGCGCACTTTCCGACATCGTCGACAAGCGTCGCCTGCTGATCTGGGGTGAGAGTGCGACTGCCGTGCTTTCCGGCGTCTTTGCTGCGTACGTGTGGTTCAACTGGGTTACGGCGGTCTCGCTCCTGTGGTTCATGTTCTTCGTCAGCGTGTGCGGAGCGCTGACTTCGCCGGCCTGGCAGGCGGTCGTTCCCAGTCTCGTGCCCAAAGAGGAGCTTCCCAGTGCCGTATCTGCGAACAGCGTCGGTTTCAATTTAAGTCGAGCGGTTGGACCGGCGCTCGCGGGAGCGATCATCGGTCCCCTCGGAATAGCCGCGCCGTTTGTCATCAATGCCGTCAGCAACTTTGGCGTCATCGGAGTGTTGCTCGGGTGGCGCGAACCTAAGGTAACGGCGGACACCTTTCCTCCCGAGCGCTTTGGCAGCGCAGTCGGAGTTGGCCTGCGATATGCGATCAACAACACGGCCTTGCGAAAGACATTCGTTAGAACGATCGCGTTTTTTCTGTTTGCGAGTTCCTACTGGGCATTGCTCCCGCTCGTTGCTCGGCTGCGCGTGAGCGGAGGACCCGCGATATACGGCTTCTTGCTCGGCGCGATCGGCCTAGGGGCGGTGGGTGCCGCGTTCGTGATGCCCGGTTGGAAGAGGCGATTTGGTGCGGATGGATTGGTTGCCGCAGCGAGCGTCGGCACGGCGATCGCGCTCGTGATTTTCGCGATCGCACGCGAGCCGATCGCCGCCTTGATTGCGAGCCTCGTGGCGGGGGCGGCGTGGATCTCGGGCGTGGCGACGCTAAACGTATCGGCTCAACTTGCGCTCCCGGACTGGGTACGCGGTCGGGGGCTTGCGATGTATATGACGGTCATGTTCGGATCTCTGACGCTCGGCAGTGCGCTCTGGGGACAAGTCGCGACCGTCACGAGCCTTCAGACGGCGCTCTTTATCGCGGCGGCCGGAATGCTCGTTGCAATCCCCCTTACATGGCACTGGAAACTTCAAACCGGGGAACGGCTCGACCTTACCCCGTCGACGCAGTGGCCGGCGCCGGTTGTGTCGCACTCGATCGAAGGAGCGGACGGACCGGTGCTCGTGACGATCGAATATCTTCTCGCCCGTGCTGACGACCGTCAATCGTTTCTATCAGCTCTCGACAAGCTTCAGCACGAACGGTTGCGGGACGGCGCCAGCTCCTGGGGCATCTTCGAAGATACGTCGCGATCGGGCCGGTTCTTGGAGACGTTCCTCGTGGCCTCGTGGACGGAGCATCTGCGCCAGCATCAGCGTGTGACAAATGCCGACTACGTGTTGCAAGAGAGCGTAATGCAACTGCTTCAAGGGGAGCCGCAAATAACTCATTTCATCGCTCCCAAAGCATAGCCAGCTGCGCGATCATCGGCCTCGCCGGCCGGCAGGTGTCGGAACTTTTCGTCAACAAAAGGGCTAGGGAGCACGATATGACGCAGCATCTCGAACTCGGCTTGGATACATTCGGCGACGTCACGGCCGATGCGACCGGGCAGTTGTTGCCGCATGCCCAGGTAATACGGAATGTCGTTGAAGAGGCGGTGCTTGCCGACGGGCTGGGCGTAGACTTTATCGGCGTTGGCGAACATCACCGCGGCGACTTTGCGATATCGTCGCCGGAAGTCGTGCTCGCGGGGATCGCCGGTCGTACGCGTCGCATTCGCCTCGGCTCTGCCGTCACCGTCCTGAGCTCGGACGACCCGGTTCGGGTCTTCCAACGTTTCGCGACGCTCGACGCTATTTCGAGCGGACGAGCCGAGGTTATTCTCGGACGAGGTTCGTTTACGGAGTCGTTCCCTTTGTTCGGATACGATCTCAGCCAGTACGAGGAGCTCTTTGCGGAGAAGCTCGATCTCTTCGCAGCCTTGATCACGCAGGAACCAGTGACGTGGCACGGCAGAACGCGTGCCGCCTTGACGACGCAACGTGTCTTTCCGACGATCGAGTCCGGCTCCCTCAAGACTTGGATCGGGGTAGGGGGCAGTCCCGAGTCGGTCGTCCGTGCAGCTCGCTACGGAATGCCCATGATGCTAGCCATTATCGGTGGCGATCCAAAGCGATTCACGCCGTACGTCGAGCTCTACCACCGGACGCTCGAGCAACTCGGCAAACCGTCGTTGCCGATTGGTGTCCACTCGCCGGGTCACATCGCCGAGACCGACGCGCAGGCGAAGGACGAGCTCTGGCCCGCCTTCAAGATCATGCGAGATCGGATCGGAGCCGAACGCGGCTGGGGCCCCATCAGCCGCGCTGAGTTCGATCACGAAGCCGATCGAGGCTCGCTCTATTGCGGCTCACCCGAAACGGTGGCTCGGCGAATCGTCGCAACCGCGAAGGCGTTAGGTATCGCCCGTTTCGACCTCAAGTATAGCGCGGGTCCGTTGTCGCACGACAGGCTCATGCACAGCATCGAACTCTACGGCAGCAAAGTGATTCCACTCGTGCGTGCGATGCTGGCCTAGCCTATAAGCGGAATGCGGCTGCTAACCCTCTGAGTCGCGAGCGGGCGCGGCATAGTATAAGTGCGAGGACGTGTCGTCGTTGCTAACCACGTCGCCCAAGTTAGAGACGCACTGGAAAACTTGTTCGAGCTTGAGGATGCCGAAGATTCTTCGCAGATTGGGGTTCTGAAATACGATGGCCTCGCGCTCGAGACCCTTCGCGGTGCGGTAATGATGTAAGTTGACGAGCTCGTGGATCGCTTTCGAATCGACAAAGGTTACGTCGGTAAAATCCAAAACGATCCTTCGAATATCGCGGATGCGATTCAGATCGGCTCGCAACCGCTCGGCGCCGGCGATGTCGTACTCGCCACTGAAAATCATGACGGCCACGTGGGGAACGCTCGGTTCGGGATCGCGGCGAAACGGGATCGTCGAAACGGATCGAGGCGCTTTGGAGATCGGTTGGATGATTGTCGTCCTTTCACGGAGCTTTCTATAATGGTAAGCTGCGCGCTCCGGACATACAAGAAGTGTTTGAAGGCGGTCCTAGGGGCAAGTTATTCCCTTGCCTGCGTGGCGTGATTTACGGCGTTACGAACTATTCGTTGCGCGAGGCAAACGATCGAACCGCGGCCATCAACCGGACTTGAATCGACTCCAGGGGTTGGTCGCGCAGGAGGACGATCGGAATCTGGTCGTCCAGGTGCGGATTCGCGCCATGAAACCACGCGCCCGCCATGTGACGCGAGGTCACTGTAGATATCATCATGGCCAACTGCAAAGCGAAGCGCAGTACGTGGGAACGTTGAGGCTCGCGCTCACCCGCCGCCCACTGCTGCACGGCGCGCGTCTCCTTGACGCCGGCGATCTCCGCCACCGTCGTGGCACCCAAAAGGCCCACGAGGCTTTCGACGACGGTCGGGATCGGTAGCGACATGGCTTCGTTGTGCGCTTCTGCCGCCGTAAGTATCCGCGTCTCGAGTCCCTGCGCTAACTCCATTCCTACGATTCCCTCCTCGGAATACGGGGAGTATAACAGGCTAAATCACAGGAAGCAACACCGGGAATTTATACGCCGCTCCGGCTCGGCTGGAGCCGGCGTAGACAGAGGGAGACGACGATCAGGACGGCCACATTCGCAGCCAGGCCCACGAATCCAGGGTTAACGCCCCAAGGCGCGACGTTGAGGGCGGCTAACGGAATCGCCACGGCGAGCCCGGCGGCGATCCCGGAACCGACGCCGAGCGCGGTGGCGCGCCGCCACAGGAACGAGGCCACGACGCCGGGCGCAAACTGCGTGATCCCGTTGTAATAGAGTAAGAGCAGCTCGACGACGGTCCGCTGTGAGGTCAACCAAAAGCCGAGGGCCAGCAACGCGACGACGATCACGAGAACGCGCGTCAGCCGAGTGCGCGCCGCGTCGCCCGTTGCGATGCCGAATGCATCGCCGGCGACGTTCTTGGTGATGACGGCCGAGGCGGCTAGCAGCAGCGCCGAGGCGGGGATGAGCGCGGCGAGAGCGCCCGCCGCCGCGACCAGCCCCAATATCCACGGCGGATAGTAGTGTTGAACGACCAGCAGGAACGATTGGTCGACGGCGGTCCCTTTGAGTCCCGGAACGATCATACCCGCGGAGAGACCGGCGAAGATCATCAGCGACACGAAGACTTGATAGAAGGGCAAGAGCACGGCGTTTCGACGGAGACTCTCCTCGCTGCGCGCGCTGTAAACGGCGCTAATCGTCTGAGGACCCATGAAGAAGCCGATCGCCGACAAGAGAACCGTCGAGGCAAACCAGACCGTCCCATGAACGGCGCCGCCCGCGGGAAGCACGAGCATTTGGGGATGCTGCGCGAGGACCCGATCGAACATCGCGCTCGGCGATCCGAAGAAACGCACCGGAATCGCGATGCCCGCAAAGAGCACGGCGCCGAGAACGAGGACGTCTTTGACGATGCTTGCCCATGCCGTGCCGCGCAGGCCCGCGGTAAACACGAAGAGGGCCAGCACCAGAAAGGCGACGCAAACCGAGACGGTAGCATCGTACGCGCCATAGCCCGCGATGCGGAGCAGAATCTGCAACCCGCTGAGTTGGAGCGCGACGTACGGAACCACCATGAGAAAGTACAGGATCGCGGTCGCAACGCCCAGGGCGCGGCTGTTGTAACGGGTCTCGAAAAAATCGGGCCCGGTGAGAAGATTGAACTCTTTGGCGACGCGCCAGATCGCCGGAGTGAGGAAGTAGCCGATCGCATAGGCAGCCGCGCCATACGCGATCACGTAAAAGGCCGGTGCGCCCGCCGAGTACGAGAGACCGGCGATGCCGAGAAACGTGAACGTCGTGTAGATCTCGCCGGCGAGCAGCACCCAGAGAAAGACCGTGCCGAAGGAACGGCCACCCACGATATACTGCGCCGGATCCATCTTGATGCGGCGTACGGCCAGTAGCGCAAAGACGATCGTGCTAAAAACGATCGTCGCGACCATGACGAGCGCGATCGGCGAGCCGCTCACCAGCGCCGCTCCAAACGGCCGATCGTCCAGAGAAAGGCGGGCGTCAGCAGCGCCCAGCCGACGATCCAGCAGAGGAGAAAGGGAAGTCCGAAAAGCCGTGGCTCGACTCGATTCACGAGCGGCACGGCAATGCTGAGCGCCGCGATCGGGATTGCGGCCAGGAGTAGGCGCAGCATCGGGCGCATTTGCTTCGCCAAGCAACAACGTCCTTTTTACGGAGCGTCGTATCCTCCACCTTAGCCCGTCGCAAAAAACAAACCCTGCGCCGGCCGCCGCGCTCGGGCTCTGCAGCTCTTTCGATACAATCGCGAAGGCCAGCCCTTCGTGGAGCAGCACTGAGAGGATCTTTATCGCGTTTTGGTCTTTTGCACTTCCCAAAAAGGACTTGATAAGATCATGACGCTCTATTTACGCTTCGGCGACACCTCGAACGCTGCACCGTAGTTGTAAATGCCGATGAGCGAGGTGGCGTACAGATTGCCCGCAGGATCGCGCACGACGCCCGCGACGGGAGTCTCTCCATCGTTGCCGTCGGTCAAGCTATAGAGAATAGTTTCGCGATTGTGACGATCGAGTTTGAAGACGACGCCCGCA
>Ga0210395_10000592_pt1 | contig 27567 bp, 22 predicted proteins | sample IncBWH4OmetaG_FD_150861 | JGI IMG/M metagenome (GOLD analysis project Ga0210395, IMG submission 150861) | Forest soil microbial communities from Barre Woods Harvard Forest LTER site, Petersham, Massachusetts, United States - Inc-BW-H-4-O ... | reverse complement strand
TCCAGCATGACGCCCGCCTCCTGTCTTTTGCGACGGAAGGAGAACACGATGTTTACCCTCTACGACCACATCCAGGAGCTGCGGGCCGAGTTGCGTTGCTGCTACTTCACTCACCGCGAGCGCGCCGCCGTGCAGGCGGAGCTGACGAAGGCGATCACCGAACAGGACGAGCGCGACCGCGCATTTGACGCCGCCCTGGAGGCGCTGTTAAACCTCACCGAGACGATCGGGGCCGCCGCGTGAGACACCCCCTCCCTCTTCCACGTTCCGCGCGATCGGCTTGTCCCTGCGCCCCTCAAGCTTGCGCACTTGTCCATTTATTCAGGACCGAACCGGCTCGGCGAATTCACACAGCGGCGCGATCGAGCCCGCTGTGCATGAAATCCCGTCGAATATCAAGACACTCTCCAGCTCTCTTGACCCCACACCGGTCGGAGCCTAGCGATTTCGACGCCCGGTCGAGAAAATCCAACGTAATTCGCCCGGCAGCGGCAACGGCCCGACAACGATATTGCTTAATATGCCACGCTCTCGTTCCCGGTATGTCTCCGTGTGCTACAGAAATTGGCGTGTCGTGAGTTCTGGCCAATCAACTCCGCCAACCCGCCAAGTGGGGTCAACATCAAGCGACGTGCCGTCCCGTGTCTGGCCGATGCGTCGCCTAAGGAACGGCACCCGGCTTTGTTCTAGAGCCAGAGGGACTTAGATGCGAGGCGCGCACCTTCGACCAGCGCGCCCAGCTTGGCCCAGGCGAGGTCGGCGTGGACCCGGCCGCCCAGGCCGCAGTCGGTGCCGGCAACGACGTTCTCGCGACCGACGATCGCGGTGTAGCGCAGGATGCGGTCGGCGACGAGCGCCGGGTGTTCGACAAGGTTGGTAGCGTGACTGACGACGCCCGGCATCAGCATCTTGCCCGCCGGCAATTTCGTCTCCTGCCACACGCGCCACTCATGCTCGTGCCGCACGTTGGCGGCCTCGAATGAATATGTCTGCGCCTCCACCTCGAGGATCAGATCGATGATGTGCTCAAGCGGCAGGTCGTGGGTGTGCGGCCCGTGCCAGCTGCCCCAGCACAAATGGTAGCGCACCCTTTCCTCGGGGATGCCGACCAGCGCGTGGTTTACAGCATCGATACGCAGCCTGGCGAATTTGCGATAAGCCTCGACCGTCGGTTCTGGCTTCAGCATATCCCACCAGTCCGGCAAGCCGGGGTCGTCGATCTGCAGTACGAACCCTGCCGCCACCACCGCGCGATATTCTTCGCGCAAGGCATCGGCCAGTGCGAACAGGAATTCTTCCTCGGTCGTGTAGTGTTCGTTGAAGATGAAGTGGTCGAGCCAGCCCGGCGCGAGCACAGGCACGAACGCCTCCTCGACGGTGGCGCCCGAACGCTCGATCGCGGCCTTGAAGGTGTCGAGCTGGCGGTTGATGGCTTCGGGCCCCCTCGATTTGACCGGGCCGCGGGCGATGACGCGCACGGTAACCGGTGGTACCGGCTTCTCGCCGGGGACCAGGAACAGCGTTCCGGCTCTGTCCATGTCGCCATAGAAATCGGGGAATTCGTCGCGCTCGCGGGTCGAGTGCCGGGTGGTCGGCGGCAGTCCCGGAGTGACGGGGCGCGCCTCGATGCCGGTGAAATGCGCGGTGTAGTGGGCAAGGCTGCGGGCCGTCCAGAACTCGCCATCGCCGACGCAATCGATCCCGACCTCGACCTGCCTCCGCACCGTTTCCGCGATCGCTGGCGTGACCTGAGCTGCTATGACCGCAGGGTCCGTGATCTCGGCACTGGCAAGCCGTCCCGGCCATGTCCTCCGACCCCTTGGGCGGCGGCAGCCGGCCGACATGCGAGGTTCTGATCCGCGTCATGCTCCTTTGCATGTTCCCGTCCTCCCTGGTTTCTGCGTGCAATTCCGCACGATAATGCGGCCGGGACACGCTCATCTAACTTTATCGCCGTATCGCGCCGATCTCGACCGCCGGCTCGACCGGCGGCCCGTGGCTCCCCAGCTCGCCCAGGCCGTCCGCAAATGCCGTGGAGATCTCTTTCTTTTCGTCACCCGTCGCGATGTCCCCGCCACCAACAACGACCGCGAGCGGGGGCTGCGGCCCAGCGTCATCTTCCGCAAGTGCCTGGCCCGGGTCACCGGCGGCTTTCGTTCCGCGTGCGGCGCTCACACTTATGCCGCCGCCGCGGTCCGGCAGGCTGCACGATCATTCAGCTCTCGATGCCCTCCAAACTGCCCTTGCCGGCCGATCTGTCCTCACCCCGGGATCAGACGTGAGCAGTTACAAAGGGGAAGCCCGATGATAGCTGGAGATGGGCGGTATTTCATATTCGGGACAAGTGGTCTTGTTCGGATCGCGTCGACGACGCGTTCGCCCACCTTCTTCGGATCAAGACCGGTGGTGGCGAGGCGTGCCGCCAATACCGCTTCTTCACGGGCACGGAATTTGCGGCCGCCCCATGTGGTCCGGGCGGTTACGGGCGCCGCGAGCGATATTCGTGTTGATCGGCCCCGGGCATAGTACCGAGACCCCGACATTGGTGCCTTCGAGTTCGTGCTCCAATGCTTCGGACAGGAAAGAACGGCGTATTTGCTCATCGAATACGGCCCCTGGTTGGTGCCGCGGCGGTTCTGAAAGCCGGCGACCGAGGCCGTGTTGACGATATGCCCTTCTTCCCCGTGCCGCAGGATGGCCGGGACGAAGTGGCGGATACCATTGATGACTCCCCAAATGTTCACCCCGATCACGAATTCCCAGTCGCCCTGCGGCACATCGAACAGTCTGGCGCCGTGCATCGGCACCCCGGCATTGTTGCAGGCGATGTGGAGCTTGCCGAAATTGCGTTCGGCTTCCGCTAGAGCATCGAGCACGGATTGCTCCTGCGTGACATCGATCCTCACCGGCATGACCTGTTTGTTGGTGTTCGAGAGACCATGGGCCGCCTGCTCGACCGACTCTTTTTGGATATCGGCCATGACCACGTTCGCACCTGCCTCGGCGAGTGCCGTCGCAATGCCGAGGCCGATGCCCGACGCAGCACCAGTTACGATGGCGGTCTTGCCGGAGATGTCCATTTGCGAGGGGCCTTTCAAATGCGTTGGTTGAGATCAGCTGCGGCGGGCATGCTCTCCAGGCGTGCCGCCGTGCGGCCGACGAGGGTCTCGGGCGCCGGGCGACCGCGGGCTCCGCGTCAGGCGGATGAGGCGCCTTCGACACCGATAGCGTCGACGGTTCCTCTCCCGCCCGCCAGCGCTATGCCGCCATACTTTGCCGCGCGGCGCCTTTGATCATCGCCGCACCCTTCTCGGCAATCATGATCGTCGGCGCGTTGGTGTTAGTCGAGGTGACGGCCGGCATCACCGAGGCGTCGATGACCCGCAGCGCCTCGATACCATGCACCCGCAGCTCGCCGTCGACGACGCTCATCGGGTGCGAACCCATCATGCAAGTGCAGCTGGCGTGATAGCACGTGCTGCCGTTACGCCGCGCGTAGTCGAGCAACTCGTCGTCCGTCTGGACATGTCCGCCGGGCAGGCTCTCTTCCCGAACAAACCGCTGCAGCGCCGGTGCGGCGAAAATCCGCCGCGCCAATCGCAAACCGCCGATAACCGCGCGCCGGTCGGTTTCCTCCGACAGATAGCGCGGGTTGATCGCCGGCATGTCGCCGGGCCGGTTCGACTTGGCCTCGACATAACCACGCGACAAGGGCCGCATTTGCCATGCGCCGGCGCTGAGACCCGGTGAGTCCTCGAGTTGGCCGATCTGGCCGTCCTTGAAGCTGCCCGGAGCGAAGGTGCATTGCATATCCGGCGTCGCCGACTCCTCCAATACTTTGACCGAGGCGGCGACGATCGAGGGGCTGTAGCTCAGCATCCCTTTGCCGGTGATCAGCCACCGCATGACTTCGCTGGCGAATGGCAGGCCGCGCGAACGCTCGTTGGCGGTCTGGGCGCCGACCACCGGATAGGAAACGCGCGCAACATAGTGGTCCTGCATGTTGCGGCCGACACCGCGCAATTCATGCACAACCGGTACGCCGATCGTTCCCAGATGATCGGGATGGCCGACCCCGGACAGCTGCAGTATATGCGGCGAGCCGATGGCACCCGCCGACAGGATCACCTCGCCCGCCGCATCGGCCCGCTCGACGACCCCATCACGCGAGAATTCGATCCCGACTGCACGCTTGCTGTCGAACAGAATGCGATGCACCAACGCGTGGGTGACGAGCTGGAGGTTCGGCCGCTTCAGCGCCGGCCGGAGATAGGTGCGCGCGGTGCTGGCGCGACGCCGGCCGCCGCGGGTCTGCTGGCACCAGCCGATGCAGTCGCCGGCGCCGGGCGGCAGGTCGTTGACGTCCTCGCGGTATGCGAGCCCAATTTCCTTGCCGGCCTCGATCACCGTGGCGCAGATCGCCGGCCGATCCGTCTTCGAGGTGAAGAGCGGCCCGTCCTTGCCGCGCACCGCGCTTTCTTCACCCTCCCAGCGCTCTGCCTTGCAGAAATAGGGCAGGCAATCGTCCCATGACCAGCCGCGATTGCCGAGCTGTGCCCAATGGTCGTAATCCTCGGGTTGGCCGCGAATGTAGATCATGCCGTTGATCGACGATGACCCGCCGACCACCCGGCCGCGAGTGTAGACGATGGCGCGGCCGTTGGTGCCGGGATCGGGCTCGGCGCGAAACTTCCACGTCAGGATATCGTGGTCGAGCATCTTCATGAAGCCGGCCGGGATGTGAATGAGCGGGTTCCAGTCGCGCCCACCCGCCTCGATCAGCAATACCCTCGTACCCGGATCCTCGGTCAGTCGGTTGGCCACCACGCAGCCGGCCGAGCCCGCCCCGATGATGATGTAATCCGCTTGCATGGCGTGCATCCCCCGGGCCCATGGTTCGGCCCTATGCGAGACTGTCTATTCGCCTGCGTAGTTTAACGCATTGCGAGCGTAAGATCGCCTCATCGGAAGGCCCGGCGCCGCGCCGGCGACGATGGTCTCGGGCGCCACGTTCATTGCAAGTGAATGAGGCAGCCTTCGGTGGCGGCGGTTATCGCCTGATCGGCGACGACCGGGCGGCACGGTTCGAGGCCGACTTTAGAAGTGGCCGTGCGCCTTTGTCGATGAAGCGGCTTAGGCAGGCCCATACCGCCGAATGTTGTCACCGCGGGCGAACGGCTTGATTTGCTCACTTACTCGGATTGGTCGTCGGGATGCGGGCAGCTCGGGTGGCTGTGGCGCGACTGGCTTAGATAGCACATGAATGATCCGTTATAGATACTTTCTTCACGGGCTTATCCTGTAATGACGATTGACACCCGCTCGATGACGTGGGCTAGTGCCGCCTCGCGCTGTCTCGCTGCGGTCGGATCGTGACGCGTTGAGGCTGAACGCCACCGAAGGCGAGCCGAACATCGGAGGAGCCAAGTCATGCCGCTGGATGCCGTTGTAGCCCCGACGACCCTCACCTCGACGCTCTATTACCTGAAACGCGGCGCCGAAAAGCCGGCGCGCTATCGCATCGAACCGCCGCCGGGCGTGCCGCGCTGGAACGGCCTCGACGACCCGCACGACGTCACGATCGAGGATGCGCGCGGCCGCGAATCCGAGTTCACGCTCGACCGCAACGGCTTCGCCCTGGTCAAGGCGCCGACCGCGGTCGCCGACTTTTATTCGCCCGAGGAGATCGAGCGCGTCTATTACCCGGAAGTTGAGCGCCTGCTGCGCGACAAGCTCGGCGCGAGCCGTGTCTTTGTATTCGACCACAACGTACGCAACGCCACGCGGGAGGGCCTCGCTGTACCCTCGCGGCAGGTGCACAACGACCACACCGTCAACTCGGCGCCGCGCCGGGTGCGCGACCATCTCGGCGTCGAGGCGGAAGAGCTCTTGAAGCACCGCTTCGGCATCGTCAACGTGTGGCGCCCGATCCGCGGGCCGGTGCAGGATTCCCCGCTGGCGCTGTGCGACGCGCGCAGTTTCACCGACGACGATTTGATCTCAAGCGACCTAGTCTACGCCCATGTGCGCGGCGAGACCTCGCGGGTCGCATACAACCCGGCGCACCGCTGGTATTATTTCTCGGATATGCAGCCCGACGAGGTGCTGTTCATCCGGGTGCACGACAGCGCCAACGACGGCCGTGCTCGCCTGTCGTTCCACACCTCTTTCGAGAACCCGCTGACCCCTGGTGCGCCGCCGCGGGAAAGCATCGAGGTGCGCACGCTGGTGTTCTTCCCGCCCGCTGCCTGACGCCGTTCGCTTGCGGGCCGCCTTGCTCCGAGTGCATTTGGGGCAAGGCGGAGGGTTGAACGGACAAGCCGTATCGAGGCTTTGTTTCGACCGCATGCGCGCGAGACGCCAGTAGGCGCGGTGTCACTGCGAAAAGCGAATTTGGGTCTAGCCAGGGGAGAACGACTCCGTCATCGCCGAATAAACCAGCGTGCGCAAGTCCCGGCGCAATGTCAGGCGTGCCTCGCTGCCGATCACCTGGGTCATGAACACCACCGTCAGTTCCTCCTTGGGATCGATCCAGAAGGCGGTCGCGGCAGCACCGCCCCAGAAATATTCGCCAAGCGAACCGGGCAGGTGGGTCTTCGCCACGTTGACGTTGACCCCGCAGCCGAGCGAAAAGCCGACCCCGGCATAGGCGGACTCGCTGAACATCCCGGGCAGCGCCATGTCGGCCACCTCCCGGCCTTCGGGCAGGTAGTTGAGGCTGAACAGTGCCACCGTCTTGGGGCTGAGGATCTGTACGCCATCGAGCGTGCCGCCGTTCAGCATCATGCGGCAGAAGCGCAAATAGTCGTGCCCTGTCGACACCAGGCCGCCGCCGCCCGATTCCAGCATCGGCGGCTGGACGTAGGTGCTCTGCCGGGCGTCGTCCTGCAATTTCAGCCCACGACCGTTGCCCTCGGGCTGATAGCAGGAAGTGAACCGTTCGATCTTGTCCGACTGCACGTAGAACGCGGTGTCGTTCATGTCGAGCGGCTCGAACAATCGCTTGCGCAAGAACTCGTTAAAGCTCATGCCGGATAGCTTTTCAACGAGGTAACCCAGCACGTCCATCGACACCGAATAGTTCCAGGCTGTTCCCGGCGAGAAATCGAGCGGGATTTGGGTCAGTTGCTCGATCATCTCTGACAGCCCGCCCGGGGTCTGGCGGTCGGTCACCTTGGCTTTGCGATAGGCGGCGTCCACCGCGGTGCGCATCATGAAGCCGTAGGTGAGACCGGAAGTGTGGGTCGCGAGGTCGACGACCTTCATCGGCCGCAAGGTGGGTGTCGTCAAAAAGCCGGGCGGCGCGTCGGCCAGCAGCGACGGCATGCCGCTGGCATAGACGCCGAGGTTCTTCCAGGCGGGGATGTAGGTGTGGACGGCGTCGTCGAGGCCGATCAGCCCCTCTTCGACCAGCATCATCAAAGCGACCGCAGTGATCGGCTTGCTCATCGAATAGATGCGGAAGATCGCGTCCTCGCGCATCGGCTTTGCGCGCTCGATGTCCATGTGGCCGCACATGCCAGTGTGGACGAGCTGACCCTTGCGATAGACGTAGGTCAGCATGCCGGGCAGATATCCGCCATCGACGTAACGGCGCTTCATCGCTTCGTTCAGCCGCGCGAGTCGCGCCGACGACATGCCTACCGTTTCGGGCTCCATTGGTGTCCTCCTAGTGGGCGTGAGCGAAGGCCCGGCGCCTCAGTATGTTAGATGCCCAGCCGGCAAAACCGCGACGCGCTACCGGCGAAGAGATCGCGCCTTCATGACCGGTGCCACCCGCCTTCATCAGAGGCATTGGGCACGGTCAGCTGTCAGGTTGATGGCCATGATCTTGTCCCAGACCTCTATCGTCGAACCGTCGAAGTCGGCGAATGCGCTCGCCTTACTGTAGGCGGCGTGGGCGGTTTGCCCGTGCAGCTGGTACCAATCCGAAAGATCGGTGTCTAGCGCAACTCTCGCGCACGGATTTGGCTAACGTGTCGCCGGCTGTCGACTGAGCTGATCGAGCAATGGTCGGAGCGCGTCCAATTCGGCGCCAAAGCCGGCCCAGTCGCCGGCTTTCAAGCGATCGATTGCGCGGTCGTAATGCCCGAGCGCTTCGCGGGCCCGTGCATCGACCGGGCCGGCGGATAACGCTCCAGCCGGGCCTAGCAACGGTGGAGCCGGAACGGTTTGTCCAAATAGCGCGGCGAGTGCTGCAGGCAGCGTCTCCTCCATCACCACTCGGTCGCCGTAAGCGGCGATCACCCGCTTGAGCTCCGGCAATTGACCGGTTTCCGCCCGCAGATAGAGTGGCGACACGTAAAGGATTGAGTTGTCGATCGGCACGACCAGAATATTACCGCGTATGACGCGCGAGCCCATCTGGTTCCACAGCGAGATCTGCTGCGAGATCTGAGTGTTCTGGTTGAGCCGCGCTTCGATTTGAAAGGGGCCGTAGACCAGCTTTTCCTTTGGGAACTCGTAGACAATAAGCTTGCCGTACTCGGGCGGATCGCAGCGCGCGGCGAGCCACGCGATCATATTCTCGCGCTGGCTTGGCACCATCGGCAGCATCAGAAAGAACTCAGCATGCGGATCGCCGGGTAGCCGCATCATAATATAGTAAGGCGCCATCCGCGCGGGCTCGCGGCGAAAGGCATTGTCCGGGGAAATCGGCTCACGCGGGAACTGCCAGAGATCCTCGCGATTGTAAAAGACTTCGGGTGCGGTCATGTGGTAGGCGCGATATTCCAGAGCCTGCATGTAAAAGAGGTCCTCGGGGTAGCGGATGTGCTGCCGCAGATCCGCGGGCATGGCGGTGAGCGGTTGGAACAGCCCCGGAAAGATGTGTCGGTAGGTCGCGAGGATTGGATCAGCCGCATCCGCCACATAGAACGTGACCGTCCCATTGTAAGCGTCGACCACCACCTTGACCGAATTGCGGATGTAGTTGATGTCCTGATCCGGCTGCGGCTCGGCAGAGGGGAACCAATCGCTGGTGGTGTATGCATCCTCTATCCAATAAAGCCGCCCGTCGCTGACAACGATGTAGGGGTCGTGATCGAGCTGCAGAAAGGGTGCTATCGTCTCTATCCGATCCCGGATATTGCGATGAATGAGGATCCTGCTGTCGCCGGTCAGGTAGCGGCTCAGCAGGATGTTGACGTCGCCCAAATGCCAGGCGAACAGCGATCGCCAGCGAGCCGTGCCGATCGGAATCCCGTCCTTGCCGTCGTAAGTCGTGTACGCGTTGTCTTTCCCCTTGGGGTAGTCGAACTCGGGCGTGCTGCCTTTCACAATCACATCTTCGTCGGTGCCCTCGCCAAAATAGATCCGCGGCTGGGTAATCTGCGGGCCGCCGGAGGCGACGGGCGGGACGTCCTGCAAATAAAAAATCGGCAATCCTTCGGTGGATTTCTGCGTCACCGGCGACATGACGACGCCGTTGCCGTGGGTGAACAACAGGTGCAGGTTGACCCAAGTCTGAGCATTGGCCGAGAGCAGCGACGGCGCTAACTCGCGCGCCGCGAGCGTCACCTGCTGATATGAGCCGCTGAGGTGATAGCGGTCGACATCGACATCATAGAATTTGTAATAGGTACGGATCTCTTGCAGCTGCGCGTAGGTGTCCATCAGCGGCTGCCAGTCCCACAGCCTGATATTGTCGATTGTGCCGCGGTTGTCCTGCAGCGCCTGGAAACTAAGCCCCTCCTCGGCCGGGAACGGCTTTACGGTAATTTGCCGCAAATTGTAGGCGTCGCGGGTAAAATCGATGCTTCGCTTGAGATAGGGCGTCTCCAGTTGCAGCTCGCTCGGCTTCACATAGAAGCGTTCGAACACCGCGGGCACCAGCCAGGTAAAGACGAACGATCCGCCCAAGACCAGCGCCGCCGCTGCGATGACAAGCCCGAACCGGCGCCGCTGCACATTGGTCCAAGCAGCGATCGCAGCGGCAGCAGCGAGAACAACGAGGATCCAGAGGCCGGGCAGCCCGACATGGATGTCGGCGTAGCCGGCCCCGACCACGACGTCGTTGTCGTCGTATAGCAGCAGGTAGCGATCCAACAGATAGGACCCCGCCTTGATAGCGAAATAGAGACCCAGCAGTGTCGACCCATGGGCGATCGCGGCGGACGAGATTCGCCAAGGGCGACGCTCCAGATTGATTTGGCCGTGCGCGAAATAGACCGTTCCCGCCATCAGCGCGCTCAGGACCAGGATCCACAGCATCCAGTTCTTTAGCGCGATATAGACCGGCAATGAGAACAGGTAGAAGCCGACGTCTTTGTGAAACAGCGGATCGTCCCGGCCGTAAGGCACCTGGTAGATAAACCGCAGAATGAGATCCCAATTAGTGGTCTCGCTGATCGCGACCACGAATCCGAGGACAAGGGCGGCGCCGATGATCATTGCACGCCACGGCAACATGGGAGCAGCCGGCCGCAACAACTCGGTTGCCGCGCCGGGCGGTGCCGGCACGGCGAAGACTTGGTCGAAGACCCTCGGAAGCCGAGTTCGGCGCGGCGACGCAAACCGCAGGGCTAGCGCTGCGTTCACCCAAAGCAGCAAGACCGACACGGCAAATGTTGCCGCGAAGATCATCGCCTTCGTTGCGAAGACCGTCCAAAACACCTCAACATATCCGACGGTCGAGAACCACGCCCAATCGACCACTAAGCTGCCGACGCGCCCCAGCGCCACAAGAAAGAAAACGATTGCGGCTCCGGCCCAGCCGATCAGTCTCCACGGCATGTCTTCTCCCCGTCCACGCTGTTACACGAGAGACTGGCAGCAAATGACGCTTTGGCAAGCACCCGGTTTCCGTTCCACGGGGCCGTTTAGCTCAAAATAAGCAAAGGCGCAAAGTGATCCCTGAGGCACTTAAGCGCCACTCAACTTCCATCTCGCTGACCGGCAACTGGGGTGACGGAGGCAAATCGTCCCTTATCGCTTCCTCGCCACGGCAGAAACTCGAAGCCGGGCTGATCGGTGATCCGCAGCCTGATGATTGATTGATATCCGCCGCATCCTTCGAAGTGCACCTGCCCGAGATCGTCTCCGACGAATGGATCAAGCAGCTGGTCGCCGAGCAGCAGGTCATCGTGCGCTCGCGCCGCGGTTTTGCGACCCGCACCGAATCACGCCAGCTGCGGCCGCGCAACGAGGCGCTCGACTGCCGCACCTATGCCCTGGCCGCGGTGTGGCTGGCCGGCGTCGATCGCTGGAGCGACGCGCGGTGGCGCACCCTCGAGGAACAGCTCGGGCTCGACCCGCCGATTTCCAATCCGCCTTCCCCGGCAATCGCGCCCTTGGGCGAGCCGCTGGCCGGCCAGATACGGGCGCGAACTACGCCATCTCCGAGGCGCAGGCGGATTGCTTACTGGCAAGGCTGAGGATCTCGGAGAACATAAGGTCCCAACATCGACGTGACGCAAAATCGCGCACCGCCTCGGCGCTTTCCGGCGACGTTCCATCGGTACATCCCGCAGCAACGAACCTAGGATGTCCCGGAAGCGGCCGGCTTCGGTTGAACGGGTCAAGCCGGCCCGAGCTGAACGTTCGGGCCGGATATTTTGATCTGCGGTTCAAAGGTCTCCACCATCTGCCCTAACTAACATGAGTTCAGACCGATCATGCTTCGCCGACCATCCGCCAGACTCCTCGTTCTAGACTAGACGGTATCGGGAGGATCCTGCTCTTCCGCTTGGTATAAGAAGGGTGCGCTTGCGGGCCAGGATTACTGGGCCACCCCCGGTGGGGGCGTTGAGGAAGGTGAGACCTTTGAACAGGCAGCGATCCGAGAGCTGGGGGAAGAAGCCGGCATCCGGGCAGAAAATGCCGGTCCTCCGGTTCGTGCTTCAACTGCCAGACGGCGAGCATGTCATGGCTGATGAGCGGTTCTTTCTCATCAGCGCCAAGGAAGGGTCTCTGTCCCGCGCGGATGGACTACCCAGGAAGCGGAGGTCATGGTCGACCTAGGTGGTGGTCGCAGGATGAACTGGCTCAGACCTCAGCGACGATCTGGCCGGATGATCTCCTGGCGATGCTCAATGCCGCTCTACCTCGCTGATCCGTTCCGCTGGTTGCGGTCAATGAGAACGATGGGTCATGCCCCAAACTGGTCATCCAGCGAGCAAGCCCGAGAGACGGTGGCGCGGCGATGCTAACGAAGATCGCGACATCCCAAGCCTCCTCGTTGCCTGTGCCGGCCAACAACGGTACGCCCTCAGGGATTCCCTTTCAGAACCCTCTTTCAAAATCGCGCCGAAAGGCAATGGTGAAGTGCGCTGAAGCGCCGCCCAGGCTCATAGAATCTTTTCGCACGGAGGTTACGACTAGACCACAACAGGAAGAACGCTTATCCACGCGGACTTGTCGCCAAGCAGTTACTTCTTTATCGTTTTGCTTGGCGACAAACGGACGCGGCTGCCATCCATGAGCACAATCGAACTTGCCGACCCCGAATTGCGCGATGCGCTCGCGCTGTGGCCACTGCTGGATGTGTACGATGACGGGCAGGGGGTCGTCGGTCGTGACCGGGCGATAGGTCAGAACGCGGATCGGCTTTGCGCCAAACGCGCTCTCGACATGGATCTCGTCGGTGGCGATATCGGCAGGTTCGGTTTCGGAACGGTGCCTATCAGCTCGAGCGCATTGGCGCGGTGCCGCGTCAAAGATATTCGGCGGTCAGCGGCGTGCTCGGACGGTCAGCTCGTGGACCTTTTCGACCACGCGCTTGATGCTCTTCTTTGACGGTCGCAGCCCCAAGCGGGCTTGACCCGTCGTTCGAGAGAACATTTGTCCGAACGTGAAGCCCAAGAAGTCGAACTCCCCTTCCGGCACCGTGCAGATGCGTGTCTTGTCCTCATTCACCGTCAGCTTCAGCTTACCCATGATTTCGCGCAGATGATAGCGCCGCTTCGGCGTTGCCCCGCCGGCACAGGATCACGAGGTGCACGCGAATGCAGGCCAGCTCAGGCTTGATCCCGCCCGCACCGGTATCAAGGGCGAAAGCGGAGGCGGCGGGTTCGCGGCGGCCGCCGCACTTTACGCTCGCGACCGGCAGGGACCAAAATTCGCCTTTCAGCATCTGATCTATCCGATGATCGACGACCGCACGGCGGTGCGCAAGGACCTACATCCTTACGTCGGCGAGTTCGTCTCGCGGTCGAGGCAGGCCGTCGGGTTCTCTTCCATCGGATGGAAGGGCGGCAGAAAGATCCCGTGGCGGAGATTGGCAACAGCAGTCTTGAAAGACCTATTAGATCAGTGCGCGTATGCCCGCTTCTCAGCACGGGATGAGCGCTCCGATCAAATCACATGGTTAATTTAACTTTAGGAGCTGCCGCGATTTCCTGCTCTAGGGCTGGGCTGCCAGGCGCACGCCGCCGGGACCGATCAGGCCGGAATAGGGCGCCTTGAAGCGCCAGAAGGTCCCGGTTGTCGCCCCTTCGAAGTAAACATACTGATTGTTTGGTCCACCAAACGCAAAGTTGGTTGTCGCCGGGTCGCCGTTCGGGATTGGGACAAAGCCGAGGATCAAGCCGCGCGGGTTGATTTCAATAATGCCGCCGAGAGGCGGGACACCAGCCCACACATTCCCCTTGACGTCGTAGTGGACGCCGTCGGGGCCGCCGTTTCCCGGGATATAGGTCCCCGCCTTGACGCCGGCAAAGGTCAGATGCAACGGATCCCGCGGGCATTGCGGGCAACCCATATTGGGACCGATCTCGAAGCCGGCATACCACATCCGGCCAGCGCGGAAATCGCCGACCGCCAGGGTGGTGTCGTCAGGCGAGACCGCGATGCCGTTCGGGAACATGCTGCTGTCCATCACTTTGCGCAGAACGCCGTCGCGCGAATACTGATAGACCGCACCAGCGCGGTCCGTTTCGTTCGGGCCGGGACCGGTTCCCCACAGATCGGTGAAAAACAGATTCCCCTCGGCATCAAAATCGAGGTCGTTGGGGCCTTTGAATAATTGATTGCGATAAGTGTAGACCAGCGTCGTCAGCTGTTTTGCCTGCGGGTCGTAAACCAGGATGCCGCGGTGCCGCGAGGTCAAGTAGAGCTTGCCGTCATGCCAACGGCTTCCTTGAGGTTCGCAGGTTTGACCGAGTTCAGCAGGCGGATTGCAATTGACCACTGGCACCAGCTTGCCGTCGGGCGTCAGATATGAAATCCACCCCGAGCCGATCGCGACAAACCACAGATTGCCCTGCGTATCGAAGGCGCCGCCTTCGAGAAATTGGCCCTGCGGCGTACCGCTAACGTCGGCGAATTTTTCGACCGGACCGACCCCTGCCGGCAAAGGCGGCAACCCCCAGGCCTGCACTGGCATCGAAGGGGGAGAAGGGGAGGTGGCGGGTGCTGGCGCCTGCGCCCAAGCCCCGACTCCCGGCCACGCCACCACAGACCCAACCGCGAACAACATAGTCGATAGACCCGCGATCAACCATCGGTGCGCGCCCATGATGTTTCCTCCTCTTTGCTGGTTTTTATAGAAGCGCCTCCGCAGGCTGACCACAAAGGTAACCACCAGCTTCTCTCCGGGTCCCGCGATGACGTGCTGCGGCGCGTTGCCGGCGAGTGGAAGGTGGCCAAGCGTAAGATCCTGCTCGACGCCAACGTCCTGCTCGACAAAACCTCAGCGTCTTTCTGTAGGCGCCGTCAATAGCCCTTGAGGAACGCAAGGACCTGCGCGGTCCATTCGGCGGGTTTTTCGAAGGGCGGCCAGTGGCCGCAATTATTGAGCAGGACGAGGCGTGAGTCGGCAATGTGGTTCAAGATTGTGATCGACACCTCGAACGGCACCATCCGGTCGCAGCGCCCGTGGATCAACAGCACCGGCGCCTTGATGGCGGCGAGGTCGGGTGTGTAGTCGTGCGGTAGGCTCACCGATTGCGCGCGCGCCGCGATAAACTCGAGCGACCAGGTATGCGCGCGATGGATATAGGTCCACCAGCTCGTCGGTAACGAGCGTCTCGTCGTCGATGTGGACGCGCAGATAGCGGCGAATGTTCTCGCGGCTCGGGTCGGTGATCGCCTGTTGGGTGGCGCGGCTGCCCTCTGAGGGCCGGTGGCCAATAGGTGTAGCGGCCGGTGCCGATATGCGAGCCACCCATTACGAATTTCACGACCCGGTCGGGATAATTGATCGCCGCCACCATCGCCGACTGACCGCCCTGCGAGTTGCCGACCCAATGCGCCCGCTCGATGCCGAGCGCATCGAGCAGCGCGACTGCCGTGCGTGCCTGCAGGGAATGCACCCCCTCGCGATAGACGATCGGTCCCGTCTTCGAGAAGTTCGGTAGATCCATCAGGACGCAACGGTAATGCCGGGACAATTCGCCCACCGCCTTGTGGAACGTGATCCATGCGGTGGGTCCGGGGCCGTAGGAGTGGAGGAACACCACCGGATCGCCGGTGCCCAAATCGTGGTAGTGGATCGGCATGCCGGCGGCGACGGTCTTTCTGGTGGCCTCTTCGGTCAGGCCATTCGACGCAATGAAGGGCATTTCCCCGTCCTCGGCGGGACGGCGGAGTCGCCGGATGATCTGTTGCGCACCGTGAAATTAAAGATCGTCGCTGTACGGCAGCGTGGCAGCTTCGGCAGGCTGCCGGCGAGGGCCTGACCGGGCAGGCTGGTCCTGTTCACAACCGGAAACTCTCTGCCGTGCCGTTTATCAATCCGACGCCCTACACGACGCCCGCTGCGCTGCGCGCGATCACGACCGGCAACAATGGGGACTTCGCGGCGGGTCCGGGCTGGAACGCCTGCACCGGCCTCGGCAGCCCGGACGGCGGCCAGATCGCCACTCTGCTCGGATCAGCCACCGGATCGACGCCGGCGAGTTGAGCTACGCCGCCGCGACGGCCGGGACGCCGGGTGCTCCGGCACCTGCCGTCCCGGCTCTCTGGGCACTGCTGTGGGCCGGACCTCAGCCGGTGGTCAAGCCGCAACTGGTTTGTCGGTCGTCGTACGCAGGTTGGGCTCGGAGCGCGTGGTCATCTTCTCGCGCTCCACCCGATGTACCAGCGCACCAAGATGTGCCGGCATCTCCTGCCGCACGGCCGGTAACAACGGCCCAGGTAGCGAAGGCCTGGGTGCGGCCGGATCAGAGGTTGGCGGCGGTGTCGTGATCTCGGCGGCGGGGGAAAAGGTTGGCGAGCTGGTCACCGGCTGGGGCACCAAGAAATTCGGTACGCCGGGAGACCGGCGAGGAGTAGACTGTGACAGTCCGTTACGATTAACGAGCAGCGATCTGCATCGGCCCCGAGCCGTTCGTTGGCACTCGCGAGGGTGGCGGCGAAGCGTCGGTAGGGGAACGCATAGTCCAGCCATTGGGCCGCGTAACTCGAAAGTCTCAATTCCAGCTGACCGTGTCGTTCAGATTGACCGTCCCGGAAGACGGGATGGTCAGCGATCGGTTGGCGTTACAATTGCTGTTGCCCGGGTAGCATTCCCACGTGATGCTGCCGTCCGAATTTTTGCGGTAATATTTGTACTGGAAGGAACTGCTGGCGGCCAAGTTGACCGCGTTCTTCCACACCGGATAGGTCGACGGATCGACCGGAATGCCGAGATTGGTCTTCCAATTGCCGAGCATCCCGGTGTTGCCCGTCACATACATGTATTGGCCATATTGGGTGTTGGCATTGACATTTATATTAACTTCCACCTGGCCGGACCCGGGCGTCAGGATGCAGGCGTAGTAGCGGGAGCAGACCGCGGGAGGGATGTCGATCACATAGCCGGCGGCGATATCGGCGAGCAGAGTAATGTATTCGCCCTGCGCCCAGTTGAGCGGCTCCATCGAACCGGTGATGGTGCCGGGGGTGTAGCCGGCGGGCGTGGCCACGGTCCAGCCGGAAGGATTGTCCGTGTCGCCCGGCAGGGTGGTGCTCGGATTCCAAATCTGCTCGGAGACGAAGCCCTGGGGCGTCGAGAAGGCCTTCAGCGCGGCCAGATAGGGCGAGCCGGCGCTGCCCGTTCCCGCCGCGGCGATCTGGTAATTGCCGCGTTCAGCGTCGAAGATCGGCCACAGCTTACCGTGGCCGGAAGAACCGTTGTAAGGACCGCCGGTGTTGGTTTCGCCATAACCGTCGAAATTGTAGCGGAACCAGGCGGGATAGGCGTTGCTGCCGATCGTCAGCCTGATGACCTCGTCATCGGGGATGAGGCTGTTCGTGATAGTCGGGTCGTTCGGTCGTTTCACCTCCATGCGGACCAGTTCGAGGAAACCGCCGTCAATGATGTCGATCGCCCGATGGTTCCCGCCGTTATTGCCGATGGTGATGGACAAATCCGGATTGGGATAGGTGGTCGGATTCCAGCCGCCGGGCAGGCCACCGCCCTGCGCGCCCGAGGTGTTGATCCGCATATACATGCTAGTGCCGTTACACTTGCTGTTGACATTGGGGCAGCCCTGGGTGGTGTAGGTCCAACCGGTGACGTTCTGCTGCCAGTAATCGGCGGCGTTCAGCCAGTTCGCCGCATCGGCAGTGTCGTTGTTGGACAGAGCGATCTGGGCGGCGTCGACCAGCCCGGCGATTTCGGCGGCAATGGTCGAAGGCGAATAGCCGCTATTTTCTTCCCAGCGTTCCTCCTGGGTCCACGGACCGTTGCTGTAAATGTAATTGGCGGTTAGTTTGATTTTAGGCCACAACGAATTGTAGACCGACGGCCCCAGGCGGTAGGCGAGGATGATCGGCATCGCCTGTTCGTCCATTTGCGTGGCATTCCAGCTGGGCTTCCCCGTTACATAGGCATTCTGCGGGAAACGGCCGGTGGACGGGTCCATGTCGACATTGAAGAGCCAGTTCACCGCATTTGTAGCCGAGGCGGTGTCTCCAGCAGTGATCAAAGCATTGGCGAATTTGTACATGTCGCGCGACCAGACCAGGTGGTAGCCACCCACGTCGTTGTCGCTTTCAGAAGGACCCCAGGGGGTGCCGATCCCAGCGATCATCGCGCCATTGCTCTTGTCCTGCATGGTCTTAAGCGTCATCGCCGACAGATAATACTGATTGTCAGCGGTGCCGTTCTGGGTGCTGAGGCCGCCGGCATAACTGTGCCAGGCATTGTCATAGCTGGTCTCCTGGATTGAGATATTCTCGCCCAGCGTGTTATTGGCGGCGGTTATGGCATTGGCTTGGGTCGGGCCGAAGCCCACCGCCACCATGAAGGTGATGCTGGTCGCCGAATTGGCGGCGGTGTTGAGCCAGCCCATCTGCGCGACATCGCCGTTGGGGGCCGAGTTATAGGCCCACCTCATCGTGTAGCCGGGGGATTGCCGCCCAGCAGATCCTGCCAGCCGTCATTCACCCCGTAATAACCGCTCGACACCATGGTGACGCCGTTCTCGATCGTCCAGCCAAGCGAAGCGCGGAAGGCGGAGTATTCGGCTCTGTCGCTGCTGCTGGCGACCAGGTAGGTATTGCCGTCGGACACCACCGAAGAGCTACTGTTGTGCGCAGCGGCGTTCTTAAGATAGGGTTTGTACAGAAGGTAGAGATCAAAATTCCCGACGGTCTTGCCATTCAGTGCCTGAAAAGTGGTCTGCTGAATCAGGGTGCTATTTGCCGGATCGGCAAAGATCATCTTGATGATCCGCCAGTTATGGAGGGTATTGCTAGTCACCGCCTGCCAACGCATAGATTTGGGGTCGGGTTGGGTAACCGCCCAGCTCTGCGGCTTCTCCTCGTCGACGAAAGTCTTGGCCGTGTCACCAACCAAGAATTCCATGTTCGACGTGGCCAGGGTATCGACGGTCGGATAATAGACCTCGGAGACATTGCCCTCATAACCGGTAAAATAGATGGAGGAACTGGCGGAGTTCGCCGCCGTTCCCACCATCGATTTCTGCGACGAATCATGAATCGGGAGCAATCCACAACATTGGGGGGCGGTCCCGGTTGCCTGGGCGGCGGCCGCGCCAGCCCAATGGCTCGCTGCTAGACAGGCGGCGAGCCGGAGCACTGATTTGAGCTTCATGTGTTTCTTTCCAGGGTGCCCTGCCCTTCTTGTTCAGTCACCCGCCCGGGCGGGGTTGTGTTTACGAGTTTCGCTAACCCATCTTATTCGCCGGGCAGGCTGGCGGATGTAGCCTGACTAACCGCTTTGATCCAGGGTATAAAATGGGTGTCGACGCCATTGTTCCACGGGATCGAGGCTGTCACTCCCTAACGCGCCCGCTCCCGACCGCAGCCGGAGGCAGAGCTGCCCCAATATCGTGCGCGGCTACGAACCGGTGTGATCTGCCTCACACTGCCCGGATATATTTTGCACGGGCGGCTTTTACGCCGTTCGGCTAATGCGTCGGCGACCGCGAGGCGCGCGCCAATTCAGCACTTACCGGCAGACGCGACGTTGTTGCAGGGATGCAAGCGCACCATTCGGTGAAGGCGGCGACACCGGCGCGATATGCCCGCCTGGTGTTGTCGGCCCGCGCCGCGCGCCGATAATCGGCGGCGGCGGCCTCGGCTTCGGCGAAGCCCGGCGCCCGGCGCCGGCAGCTCGACGATGGTTTCGAGCTCGAACCAGTCGCGCACCGCTTCCGGGTCGGCCCCGGCCGGGAGGTGCGCGGCAAGCGCGGGGCCGATGCCGACCGGCCTGGCGGCGATCGCGGTCGCGTCGACCGATTCGCAGGCCGCGACCGCCAGCCCGCAACGACGGCAGCATCGGGTGTCGCGCCGCGATACGACGCAATAACCGCCGGTTTCTCTCGCGCTCCCGCGACAGCGCTCAGCGCCGCGGCGGCCGGTCCGGTGACGCCTCGCAGCCCGGCGCGCGGTGCTTCAAACCCGCCTCGATCTTGGCTCTCGCTCATCCCCCTCCCCTCGCCCGCTTAGGCCGCCGCGCTGGCCGCCCGGTGCCTGATCCCTGATCCCTGGCTCCTGATACCTGATTTCGTGCATTCGGGACAATCGCCATTATCCCGAATACGAGGGGTCCCGTCGCGAGAAATTCGGGTTATTGGATTCCTAACAGTCGAACGGATATCTCGGCACCGGTATTGGTCGCGAATCGGCACTCGTGTCCGGCGTTCCGGGACATTGCGCTGGTGTCGGGCAAGTTGCTGCAAATTACGTTCAAAATAGAGGAGATGGTCAATCGCGCGATGTGACGGTAGGCTCGTTGCCGATGCCCCGACCTATATTCTCACCCAAGGCGAAATGACCGCCGCAGGCGGTACCATGAACCAAATGTTGCCTTGCCGAGGTCGCCGATCCTGATCTCCGATACCCGGCAAAACCGCCCTCCCCGCCTGCCGATGGCGCTCGCCGGCGCTCTCGAACATGCCGCCGGCACGATCGCCCGCCTCGATGCCGCACTCGCCTCGCACCCGCTGCGACCGGCCTGGGCCTGGCGCGCCCGGCTCGACGCAATCGGCCGGCAGGCCGCGGTCGACGGCAAGGCGATCGATCCCTGGCATCTGGCGGCGCTGATCGAGGGGGTCCGCTTGCGCCTCGATCATACCCCGGTATTGATCGACCGCGGCATGCTGTTTGCCGCGGCGCATCACGCCTTTGAGCTCTACCGGTGGTTTGCCGTGCCGGACGAGACCCAGCGCGCGGCAATCCGCCTCGCGGCAGACCATCTCGAGACCGTCGGCACCGCGCAGTCGCCGCTGCTCGGCGCGGCCCTCGGTGTCCACGCCTGGCTCGATCGGGGCGGCGCGCGGCCGCCGCTGCGCGCCGCCCTCGCATTATATTGGCCGCGGCGTCAGGTAACCGCCCTGCCCTGCCCGCTGTTGACCGGTGCCGCGGCCCTCGGCGCCGACATTCCGTGGGCGGGTGACGAGTGGGCCGAACATTTCCTCGCCGCGCTTGCCGGCGAAGCGGAGGACGGGTTGGCGCTGTTGGCGCTGCTCGAGCGCCATTGGTTCGCCGCCCGCGCCGCGGTCGCCGGCCGGCGCCGCGATTCGCATGCCGCCGCGGCGATCGACATCCTGGCCGCGGCCCCGCTGGTCTCTGCCACCACGCTCGGGCAAGCGCTCGGCATCGCGACCAACAACGCCACCCGGCTGCTCGACGGGTTTGTCGGGCTCGGGATTGTGAGCGAAGTCTCGCAGCGCGCGAAGCGCCGGCTCTATGGGCTCAAACACCTGGCGCCGTTGCGCGAAGCGGCCGCAGCACCGCGGCGGCCGCTGCCGGGGCGCCGCCGCGGCCGGCCGAGTGCCGCCTCGGTGGTTGCCGATGCCAGCGGCGAGGTTGCCGATATCGGGGTTCCCTTGGTCCCCTCCCCTCCCCTGCCCCCGCTCGAACGGCGGGCATTCGACTTTAGCGACATCGACCGGCTTCTCGATCTGACCGATCAGGCAATCCGCCGCGCCCAGCGCGTGCTTGAGGCGCATGTTTCTAAGCAACAGTCCGCGCGCCTAGACGATTGTTCATCCCCCATCCCCTGCGGCGAACTATCAACTCGCGTTTTCTAATGCCAACGCATTCGTCGAAAACATTTGTTCCGTCGCTCAACTTAAGTCGTTGGGCAAAGCGCTTGACTCGAGGGTCAGCATAACCAGCCCACTCGGTGAGGTTAAAAGCTGTAACCCTAACCCCTAATAATATCAACTGGTGATAAGGCATCTGATGGATTACTCCCCATCATATCAATGGATTACTTAGCGTCCGTTTGACACGGAAAGGCCGAGAACTTAATGTTATGAAAACACACGCCTCACAAGATTCAACAAAAGACGCACACAGGAAATATCATGGAACATGACATGGGACCAAAGCGCGGGCAATCGACGGGCTATCGGCGATCGCATCGGAGCCTATGTGCTGGCGTAGCTATCACAGCCCCGATCACCACGCCTAACAACCTCCTCAAAAGGGCGACCACCTCGCTTATTTACGAGGGTATCTGGCAGGCTGGAGATACCGCCAGCCGGCCCTCCGGTCACTTACCTTTATAGCACTCCGTGAACTTTCTGGTGTTTCCGGCTCGCTCAGGTCTCCCGGTGACGAGAGGTCGCATGACAGCAGGACCACCTTATCTTAGGTCTCACGTTAATCGGCGCACGGGCTATCGTGTTTACCTTGGGCCGGAGCCGACAGAGTTGAGGCGGGAACGCAGGTATCTCCCCTCAAGCCAGAGCGGTCTTTCCCTATACTTCTGGTAATTCGTCTGAGGAAGCTCAATCTTGGATGCATCCAATTTGCGCAGGTTTTCTATTCCAATATCATCCCTAACCGCGTAGATTGGATGCATCCACGTCCAAGTGCCCCTGACGCTGGACGCATATCAGCGGGGACTTATGACGGCGACACGAGGGGGATAAGTGGCTCAAACAACTCTCGCGGCAACATACGGCCGCATCGCGAACGTCCTACGCGCCGCGCAGCGTGTTGCGATCGAGGTCGAGAATGCGCCGGATAAGCGGAAACGGCTTCGGACATTCTCGGGCCAGGAAGTAGCGTTGCTGCTGGGACTAAAGCTCCAAGAGATAGCGGCCTACACAAGATCTCCGGACCATCACAGACTACCACGTAATCGCCTTGACTTCAATGACATTATTGCGCTTCGGAAGTCACTTCGCGATTCCTTAGGTGACTCCCGATTCCTGCCAAGGCGCAGTCCAGAGAGCGGCGAAACCTTAGCAACCGTGGTTTTCGCTAATTTCAAAGGAGGCTCGGCCAAAACCACCAGCAGTGTGCATTTCGCTCAGTATATGGCTCGCGAGGGTTATAGAGTTCTATTGGTCGACCTGGATAGCCAAGGAAGCGCTACCGCCCAATTCGGAATCGACCCTTCAACAGAGGTTTCTTTCGAAAAAAGCTTCACGGCCTGGACAATAGCGCGCGAGGCGGGACGGGAGCTCGAAGGGACGTCTCTTTGCCAGGCTACCTACTGGCCTTATATCGATCTTGTCCCAGCCGGCGCGGTTCTCGCACAAGCAGAGGAGTCGCTCTCACAAAGATCTTCAGAACGGAAGTTTGAAAACGTTTTCTATTTTGACGAATTGGCAAGTTTTCTAACTGCCGTCGGCGATGAATACGACATCGCGGTGGTAGATACGCGACCCGACGTCAACATGCTTATGACGATTGCGCTTCACGCTGCTACCGGCCTCATAATCCCGGCTCGCGCGACGATGACTGACCTTGCCTCAACAGGCGAATTCTTCGCCCACCTCGCCAACTATGTCGCTGAATTCGAACAGGCGTTTGGCGTCGGCATCAACGTCAAGTTTACAAAAGTCATGGTTACTGCCTACGATCCAACCGACCGCAGCCAGGAGGCGCTAGTCAGCCTTATAAGAGAGCGCTTCGGCGATAGCGTCTTACCCGGGGAATTTCTTCACTCGCGGATTATGGGAACGGCAGGGTTTGGCAAGGAGACACTTTATGAGTACGAGCCCAGCACCGACCGCGCGGCCTACAATCGTGTCATCGCCAGCGCGAATGCTGTCAATCGAGCAATCGAGCGCGAGATCCTCCGGGGCTGGGGCAGGGCGCCGAAGGCACGCGTGAATACTGAGGAGGTTCACGCATGAAAACGGTCAAATCCCGATTTGGAAGCCTGGCCCAAGCCGTTAAGGATGGCACGGCGGAGCCGACGCCAGAACCGGCGGCTGCTCAGCCACCCAGCCCGACTGGTATCGGCGTTCACAAGCCTGCCATTGCCCTTGGTGCAGTGGGCGAAGCTCTTCGTGACCGTGTCAGCCGCCTCGAAGCCGAACTGGCCTTGGCAAGTTCGGCAAACGTCGGGCTCGTCCAGGAGCTCAAACGCACCAAAGCGCTAAGCGAACATGCCGGCGATTCAACAGAGGAATTCCTCTTTCTAGAGGTAGAAAACATCATCGACAGCCTTCCCAAGGACCGGCTTCGTGGCTCCGAAGGACGCGAATTCGACGAGTTGCTCGCCGACATCGAGTCCAATGGACAGAACGACGCCATCACCGTACGGAGGACACCAGATGGAATTTTCGAAGTCGCTGCCGGCCGACGTCGTCTAGAGGCTTGCCGCCGCCTCAAACGCTCCGTGCTCGCCCGGGTGAGGGACCTCGACGATCATTCCATGCTCCGTATCCAATTCTCGGAGAACGAGCGGCGAGCGGATATATCCGCTCTTGAACGCGCGCGCTGGTTTTCAGAGGTGCGAGACCGGCTCAGAATGCCGGCGAAGGACATCGCCGCCCAGTTCGGTATCGATCCGTCGACCTTCAGCCTTTATCTTAGGTTGGCACGGTTTCCGGACGAAATCCTCGAGCGGCTACAGGAGCCCCAGCGACTCGCAGTTCTTCCCGCTCGCCGCATCATGGAGGCGATCGAAGGAGACCCCTCGGCCCTTCAGCGCATCCTGGATGCTCTCGATGCCCATCGGCGCACTATTACTGAGGACGGTTCTGCCACCGATTCAGCGGACCAAGTCGAGATTCTGATTCGGACGGCGGAGGGCAGGGGAGGTGGCCGCGCCAGTCTTCGATCCCCAGTACCGGAACGTCGACATATCGTCCACCAAGGCCGACGAATCGGAACGCTCACGCGTAGTGGTGGACAGTGGATATTTCGGTTTGCTACATCGATCCCTGAGAACGAAGTTTACCTGCTCGCCGAGCGATTAGCGGCACCTATCGGCGAATCCCAACCCGCTACCGAGTCTCGCGCTGCCGTCGCCCAAGCCCCGGACTGATAGGGCAGGTGAGCATCCGGGGAACTCAAACGTCAAATCCCATCGGCTGTCCCCGCTGAGGGCGGGCTTCGGGCCAGCTTTTACGAGGGGCTTTGAGAGTACGGTCTTGGACTTGCTAAAAAGCCCCTACTAGAGGCGCGGCCAGCCGAACTTGTGCCCGAGCGGTCACGGCTGATCCTTCTAATGCAAAGTAACGGTTGCGCCATGTCGTCAAGCCGAAGGCGCCGTTTTTAATTAAAACACCAGACCTTGCGGTGGATTCCTCAGCATTTGGATCATCGACATCCATGACCCCCGGATCGGACTATGGTACCCCATGCGTCCCGATCGCGGTAGGCAGGCTCGGAGTTTGGTACCCCTGGTTTCGGGTGACGCCCCGCTCAGCGCGGACCTGAATAGCGGGCCTTTAGGGCGAAGGGCTCCGTTCGCGCCCTACCCTTGGCACCTTCACGGTATAAGTCGCAACTTAAATATGCCGGCTAATCAGCAGCAGATCCGCTCGGAGTTTGGTACCCCCAGCGCTTCGCATCCCCCACGTGCCAACTCGGACCCTGGTACCCCACTTAGAGGCTACCAGCCGGCAACGGACCGATTCGGAGTTTGGCACGCATTGCTCAGCTTGCCCCATGGCGAGTCGCCTCGGACTTTCGTACCCCTTAAACCCAATCCGAAGAAATGATGGGCATTTATATCAAGCCGCCCGTGATTCCTGGTCTTTCGATTCATCAGCATCGAGACCCTCGGAATTGGATTACGGTACGGCAATGCATTCCGACCGCGCTAGGCTGCCTCAAAGGCTGGCGGTTCCGGCATCAGTCGGGGACCGAACAAGCGATCCCCGCTCGGCGTCGAACTCAGTTACTTGCCCCCACGGGTGAGGGGCTCTCCTCTGCCACCCTGGCTGGGGCGCCTCCACACATGGGAAATCGGAACATTATCTCGGCTCGCCAGTACCTTGGGTCGCCATCCTATCAGCAGCAGAGCGGCTCGGAGTTTGGTACCCCCTATGCCCTTAAATTGGAATGCGACACGTCAAAAATTTCCGCAGCGACGCCCGCTCGCACGCCGACGGCGCCTCGACTTCAGGCAAGTCCACTAGAGCCTTCCGCTCGGACTTTGGTACCCCCGCGCCGAATTTCGTGACTGGTCTCGTCTAGCAACGGCGACTGCTCACTCGGCGATCCGGTGGGGGATCTCATCCGCATGCAGCAGTCCTGGCTCAAATATCAGAGTTATCCACAGACCAACTTCGGACTCTGGAACCCCTCCCGTTCAGAGCCCCGAGTTACCCACAAGCCTTCTCGGACGCTGGTATCCCGATTCTCGGACGCTGGTACCCCCAATTCCTCGATATCCACCGGACTTTGGAACCCCCACCTAATAATATAACTAATATCTCTTCCAATAGCTCGGGGTTCCAAAGTCCGACTTGCCTTCACAGGATGTGGATAACATCATTTCCCAAGCTAAGCGTTCAGGATACCATCCTATGGCTCAGATACACGACCTCATCCTTCATCAGGGTATCAACGCAGCACGCGCTCAAAGTGTCACCAAAGCCGAGCGGGTTGCTGCTGAAGCCGCGTACCGAGTCATGACAGATGAACAACAACGCATAGGAATAATGCATGCAGGCTTTGCCATGACCGCATTGCCTCACCGAGCCACTACGGAGATCGTATGGGAACGGCAAAGCGGAGACGTCAAACTTCTCCTAGAAAGTGGAAGAACCAGTGCCACAGACTCTATCGGCCTTCCATATGGCTCAGTCGCCCGAATGATCCTGCTATATCTCCAAACTGAAGCTGTAAAAACACGATCCCGCGATGTCGAGCTCGGGCGAAGCATGAACAACTGGCTTAACTCCATGGGAATGGGAAATGGCGGCCATAACTATAGTCTTGTCCGCGAGCAATCCCGGAGATTAAGTCTCTGCCGCTTAACGTTTCTTCGCGTGAGTGCAAAGCAAACGTTTATTACAAATGGAAGCTTCGTGCACGACGCCATCCTTCCCAATGAGGAAATCGATGAGAGCCAGCTTCAGTTCTGGAAACCGTCCGTCAGACTTGATGAAGGTTTCTATAAAAGCCTAATCGAGCATCCATTACCTGTTCAGGAAGCCGCTATTCGATCACTCGGCCACCGCTCTATGGCCATTGATATTTATCTTTGGCTTGCATACCGCCTACATATACTTGAAAAACCAATCAAATTAACCTGGCATAATTTAGCCAATCAGTTCGGTAGCGGTTTTGCAGATATCAAAAACTTCAAGAAGAAGTTCAGAGAACCGCTATTTCTCGCACTCGCTGCATATCCTGATGCACGAGTCGAACCCGAAAATGGCGGACTCGTTCTCTATCCCTCTCGGCCTCCCGTCGAACCCCTAACCGGCGGGGGTACCAAAGTCCGAGCCACCCGTACCGTCGACTTAAAACCACCACCACCCCCTCTTTTCTCCCAGCCACCAGCACAGGTCTTGAACCACTAATCGATCTCGTTGCGCAGTCAGAGCGCCACGTGGCACCACGAGACCCCAAATTCAGGCCGAGCAACATCAAGGGCATTTCACTCGCCCTCCTCTGTGACCGTGTGCGAACTGAGCGCGTTGATCTCGGCGGCTTGTTGACGCTCCTGCGACGACCTTTGCCGCGCTCGGCGCTCAGGTTCGCCGCAATCCATGCGGATACTGAAGCCGAACTCGCCTTGGTCTCGTCAGGAATGACGATGCCTTTCTCCCGCGCAATCTTGTCAGCCGACAACAGCTGCACCGGGCTTGGCGATTTAGAGCCAGGCTCTCCAGGCGGGTCACAACAGGCTTTCTTGGGCGCGTGTCGGTCCAGAAATGCGTGGCAAATGGCTACCGATTTTGTATAGCCGGGAGGAGGCTTGATGCCCTTCTGCCGGGCGACGCTGTCGGCAAAGCGTTTCATCGCCGGCGT